>Ga0116223_10000589_pt1 | contig 43534 bp, 36 predicted proteins | sample Sb_taG_3_FD_90092 | JGI IMG/M metagenome (GOLD analysis project Ga0116223, IMG submission 90092) | Peat soil microbial communities from Weissenstadt, Germany - Sb_50d_a_PC metaG | ecosystem: Environmental > Terrestrial > Soil > Wetlands > Peat | place: Germany: Weissenstadt | collected 2010-09-21 | reverse complement strand
GCCCACGAAATATGGGCCAGCACCGAGCGCGGCGTAGTTTGCTTGTCGTCAATCCCCAGCCGCCGCATCACCGACTTGATCAGCTGCTGCTGATCGTTTTCGTCATAGATCACAAAGCTCTTCGTGTGACCGATCGGCGGCGCGCCCGGAACGGACGAAGGAATGCGAAGCGCCTCGATATCCCGCCGCAACACGCGCACACAAAAAGAATGAAACGTAGAAATAACCGGTTTGGCAATCGACAACCCGCCGACCAACTTGTCCACGCGCTCCACCATCTCCGAAGCCGCTTTGTTGGTGAACGTCATCGCCAAGATAGACTCCGGCATAACACCCATGTTCTCGATGAGATAAGCGATCCGGTAGGTAATGACGCGAGTCTTCCCGCTCCCGGCGCCGGCCAGGATAAGCACGGGTCCGTCGGTAGTTTCAACAGCCTCACGCTGCTGCGGGTTAAGTTGAGAGAGAAAAGACAAAGTCGTGGAAAGCTCCAAAGTCGGCCACTTAGATTTTACAGGGATTCGCTGCCACAGTTCCCTTTTGAAACACACGCCGGCTCGATTGTGACTTCCAACCGTGATGATTCGCGCAGAACGTGAGTAAATTCTCTACGGGCCCGTGGTGTAACGGGAACACAGCACCCTGCGACGGTAGCAGATGCGGGTTCGAATCTCCGTCGGGTCCACGCTCAGTGTTGTGAGCGCAGGTTCTGTGGGAAGCAAACGCAGGGATAGCCTCCCCACAAAGTAACTTGACCGAGAACTGTGGCGGTCTATACTGCGAGAGTCGCAGGGTGCTGTAAGTACCCAAGAATTGTTTGGCCCCGAGAAATCGGGGCCATCGCATTTCTAGCGTCGAGGAACTTCACTGGCTCTCGCCGCCTTGCACTCCTCGCACGGACACCAATCCCGCAAGAACTGCCACGAATATATCCCCAACTCGTGCCCGTCGTTGAAATGAAACTTGATGGCGTACTTGCCCACGCCTTCTGCCGACGTCGCCTTGATGGCGGGCTTGAACATGGGCAACGCTCCTGGCGAAAGTTTCGCAGGCTCTCCTGGCTGCTGGTGGGTTTTGGATCGCTCCTCGTCGCATAACGCACAGGGACAGGCATCGCGCAGAAACGGAAAAGAATAATGCGACTGGTGGCCGTCTTTCCACTCGATATCGAGGCCCGTACCCGTGCTCAGGTTCACCTTTACCGACTTTGGGTCTGCCGCTACCGCCATGAATTCAGTATCGCACAGCGGAACCGCGCGCATGATGGCGCCAAATCGTACCCAGCTTTGAACTGCCGAATTCCCCTCAACCGCGTCATTTGATTGCAGATACATAAAATCCCTTGACATCCTCCCGGCTCCGGCGGAAGATGTTGCTCCTCCCCCGAATCGATTTCCCTTGGACATGGTTTGATCGGCTTCCCTCGGCATGAGCGTTAGTTTGACTGCATAACTTTTCGGCAATTTCTTCCAAGTGAGTTTCAAGAATGGAGGCACACCATGAAACAAGACAGATTTCGGGCGCTCGCCTTGGCTGTGACTGCAATTTCGCTCTTCATGATTGCCAGCCCCGGCGTCGTGGCCGCTTCCGCGGTACCCGCATTCAGCAACGGTAGCCTGAAAGGCTCCTACAGCATTTTGATGAACAACTGGACATCGGATCCCAGCAGAACCGAGGACTTAATTGCTGTCTTCAATTTTGACGGCACCGGCAAGGTCTCGATTACCTCCTTCACCGACAACAAGGTCGGAACCCTCAGCACGGGCACGGGCAGTGGAACTTATTCCGTAAAAGCGAATGGCTCCGGCTCGATGAACATCACCCTTAGCAACGGCGAATCCGGTATCTTCGGCATCGTGATCAACGCGAAGGGCAAGGGCTTTCAGATTATGTGCACCAACTGTGATGGCGACCCTAACGTGTTGAGTGCCACTGCCATCGCGAGCGGAGGATCGTCCTTCAGCAATGCCAGCTTGAAGGGAGCGTACGAGTTTCTCACCACGCAGTGGCCAACTCCTAAGGACTCGAATGCCCAGAATGAGCTGGGGATTCTTACATTTGATGGAGTGGGCAAGGTCAACGCGTCCATCACCGAGAACGTGGCGGGGAATGTCACGATTATAAAGGCGAGTGGAACCTATTCCGTGAACTCCGATGGCAGCGGCTCGTTTACGCTGACGCCCAAGACGGGTTCGATTACCTATGTCTTCGCCATCGATAACGCGGGCAAGGGGTTCCAGCTCATCGAGGCCGTCAGCGGAGGGTCGGTGCAAAGCGGCACAGCCACTCACCAATAAACTGACGCAGGCCCTGGCGGCCCGGGCCGACGAGCGAATCGGGCGGAAGCGGATAAGCACCTATAGTGGAATAGTCGACGCACCAATCGTGTGTTATCAATATAATGACTTTGGCGGCTCCCGAAGAAATAGAAGCCGGAAGCACGCGGTTAGCCTCCGTTCACAATCCCGAATGCTAGATTCCGCTCAGATAGAGGCGCCGATGCCGCCCGAGGTCAGTTCGCCTGAAGATGTGTCCAATCTTTCAGGCCAGATCGCCGACCGGCATGGATTTGTTACCTCAACCGATCAGACTCGCCTGTTCTATCGCCATTGGCCTGCGAGCGCATCCTGGAACGGCCGTGTGGTCGTTGTGCTGCACGGCATTGGATATCACAGCGCCCCTTACAAGGTTATCGCCGATGCGCTGAACCCGCACGGTACCGACGTATACGGGTTGGACGCCAGAGGCCACGGATTGTCGCAAGGAAGGCGCGGATTCGTAGGCACGCAGAGCGACGTGGGAGCCGACGTTGAATGCCTGATCCGTTTCGTGCAGCAGCAGCGGCCCGCGGCGAGGATTTTTCTATTGGGCGACAGCATGGGAGCCGACTTTGCTCTCAACTACGCGAAACGAAACAGCCGCGAGCTGGCCGGCCTGATCCTTCTGGCGCTGGCTCTGAATCTAGACATGAGCCAGTTTCTCAGCCTGGAGAGCTTGAGCCTGATGCCGTACTTCGCGCTCGCGCACCGGGAGCCGGTCATCAGTCTAGTGGGTCCGCGTCTTGAGAAAAGTTCCCGCGACCCGGAGTTCATTGCGCGTCGCCGTGTTGATCCGCTGGCTTATAAGAACGTCAGCTTCGGTTATCTGCTCGACGTGCAGCGCCTGGTCTTCGGTTGGAGGTGGAAAATCGCACCTCGCGTGCATGCCCCTACCCTGTTGATCAAGGGAGGAAAGGATCGCGTGGTAAGCCACCGGGAGTGCGTCGCCTTCGACAAGCTATCGGCGTCAGCGGACAAATGCTTCAAAGTCTATCCCGACGTGCCTCACACCACGCTCTGGGACCCGGAGACTCCGGAGATCCTGGATGCAGTGGGCAAGTGGATTCTTGAGCGCTGAACCGTACTGGCTTTAATGGAGGACGGGCGTCTGCGTCCGCCCCGGCTTGTCGAAACCGCCCCAACTCCGGTAAAATCTATGTTTTGCACTTCAAGTTCTGAACTTCCCTGGAGTCGTCATGGCACAAGTTTGTGATATCTGCGGCCGAGGGCCGCAATTTGGAAATACCATCAGCCACGCCCACAACGTGTCGCGGCGGCGCTGGAACCTCAACCTGCGTCCGGTTCGCGCCAAAGTAAAAGGCGGCGCCAAGCGCATGCGCGTCTGCACCTCCTGCCTGCGCAGCGGCAAAGTCGTCAAGGCCTGAAGATCAACTAACTACAAAGGAAAAGCTCGGCCGCACGCTTTCCGTTTGCGAACCCCTGCGTCCTTTGTGGTTGATGTCTCTACTTCAAGCTGAGCAATTCCACATCGAAGATCAGGGTCGCGTTAGCCGGGATGACTCCGGGATAACCGCGCTCCCCATAGCCCAGCTGCGGCGGAATCCGAAGCTGCCGCTTGCCTCCGACCTTCATTCCGATAATGCCTTCATTCCATCCCTTGATCACCGGCGCGCTGCCCAGCGGCTCTACGGAAAACGGCTCGCCACGGTCCAGGGAGCTGTCGAACTTCTTACCATTGGTCAGCCATCCGGTGTAGTGAACCTTGGCGGACTGGCCAGCTGTAGCTGTGGCTCCGGCGCCAACTTTAATGTCCCAGTATTGCAAGCCATCGGCGGTCTTAGTGCCGTCCCCTGTGACCTTGGTGGGCGAGCTGTTATCGGGTTTCTTGCTGCCCTGTGCAAAAAGGGCCGCGGCTACGAATACAACGATTGCGACTAAGGCTGCACTTTTCAGCATCAATTGTTTTTTCTCCTGACTGGTGATTTCGAACCGCGATTAGAACCTCTGAATTCTAAATTGGAGATTGAAAATTGCAAACTTGCACTATGCCAAAGCGATCACATCAATTTCGACCAGCACATCCTTAGGCAATCGTGCGACCTCGACTGTCGATCTGGCGGGTGGTGTTGAATTGAAATAGCGTCCGTAAACTTCATTCATGGCGGCGAAGTCGCCCATATTTTTCAAGAATACGGTTGTCCGTACGACCTTCTCCACCCCGGTTCCCGCAGCGTTCAAAATCGCTGAGAGGTTCTTCAGCACGCGATCGGTCTGAAGCGCGATGTCGCCATTGACCACCTGCTGAGTAGTCGGATCAATCGCCACCTGCCCGGAAATAAAGACAAATCCATTCGCCCGGATCGCCTGGGAATACGGCCCGATCGCTTGGGGGCCTTCCTTGGTAGAAATCACTTCTCGCATCCATCCTCCAGAGATTACATGGCTCGCTGATTAACGCAGATGCCCGCTGAAGATGTCAAATGGAATTGATTCCACAGCCACTTCTGTTTCCAGTTCGCATTGGGGTTGGCCGACGACGAACGGCCGACGACTAGACCTTCTGCAGCCTTTGCACATCGTGTACGCCAGGAATCTTGCGAACGCCGTTGATAATATTTTCCAGGTGCTTGAGGTCAGCAATATCGAGGATGACGTCGATGTTCGCCTGCGTATTCGAGCTGCGTACTTGCACGTCGCGGATGTTGGTTTTGGCGTCGCTGATCACAGCTGTGATTTGCTTCAGCATGCCGAAACGGTCGTCGCAAAAAACCGTAAGCTTCACTGGATACGAACTCGGAGCTCCCTCATCCCGGGCCCATTCCACATCGATTCGTCGTTCCGGCTCATAGAGCAGGTTCACAACGTTGGGGCAATTCACGGCGTGCACGGCGACGCCTTTGCCACGAGTCACATAACCGACCACGTCCTCGCCGCGGATGGGGTTGCAGCATCGGGCGCGATACACCAGCAGGTCGCCATGGCCCTTCACACGAATGGCATTGTTGCCGCTGTCCCCTCCAAACACCCGCCGCACGACGCTGGCAATGCCGCCGGACTTCTCTCCCTCGTTGTCGGCCACGGGTGCGCCCGAGGCTGGAGCCAACCGCGCTAAGATCTGCCGCGCTGAATATTTGCCGTATCCGATGCCGGCCATCAAGTCGTCAATTTGCCCGAGACCGTAATCGGAGGCGATCTTGCGCAGTTCTTCGTCCTTGATATCTTTTAACGCGACCCGGTACTTGCGCGCTTCTTTTTCGATCAGCTTGCGGCCGATTTCAACGGCACGCTCGCGCTGATGAATGTTGAGCCAGTGTTTGATCTTGTTACGCGCACGCGACGACTTGACTATAGCCAGCCAATCGCGGCTCGGCTTGTGCCCCGGCTGGGTCATGATTTCAACGATGTCGCCGCTGTGCAGCTTGTGACGCAGCGGCACCATTCGTCCGTTGATCTTTGCGCCCACGCAACTGTGGCCGACTTCCGTGTGAATCGAATAGGCAAAATCGATTGGCGTGGCCTCCCGCGGCAGCACCACGACTTTGCCTTTGGGGGTGAACGTATAAACCTCTTCGGGGTACAGGTCGATCTTGAGAGTAGCAAGGAACTCGGTCGGATCGGACACATCGCGCTGCCACTCGACGACCTGCCGCAGCCAAGCAAGACGCTGCTCGTCCTGAGCTGAGACTGGGCCATCCTTGTACTTCCAGTGGGCTGCGATGCCTTCTTCCGCCATGTGGTGCATTTCTTCGGTGCGAATCTGCACCTCAAACGGTGTACCGTCCTCGGTAATCACCGAGGTATGTAGCGACTGATAGAAATTCGGCCGCGGCATGGCAATGAAGTCTTTGATTCGACCAGGTACGGGCCGCCACACATTGTGCACGATTCCCAACACCGCGTAGCAGTCCTGCAATGACTTTGTGATCACCCGCATGGCATACAAATCGTAGACCTGGTCTACGCTAATTTTTTGCCGTACGAGTTTCTTGTGAATGCTGAACAGACGCTTGATGCGGCTTTCGACTTCGGCGGTGATCGCTGCCTCTTTGAGTTTGTCGCGGAGGGTTTGCTCGACTCGCGCCAGGAATTGTTCGCCCTTCTTACGGCGGGCTTCGACCGCGTCGTGTACTTGCTGGTGAGTTAGGGGGTCGAGATAGCGGAATCCCAGGTCTTCGAGTTCACCGCGAATCTTGCCCATTCCGAGCCGGTGGGCGATCGGACCGTAAATTTCAAGCGTCTCTTTGGCAATTTTCTGCTGGCGTTCCGGCGTAAGATGCTCGAGCGTCCGCATGTTGTGCAAGCGGTCCGCAAGTTTGATCAGCACGACGCGAATGTCATCGACCATGGCCAGCATCATTTTGCGAAGGTTCTCAGCCTGCTGCTCCTCGCGAGTAGCAAAATCGATCTGGCTGATCTTGGTGACGCCCTCGACGATGTGGGCAACCTGCTCGCCGAATTCTTTGCGAATATCGACAATCGTAACGGAAGTGTCTTCGACGGAGTCGTGCAGCAGGCCAGCGGCGATGGCCACGGCGTCCATCTTCATTTCAGCTAAAACCTGCGCAACTCCGAGGGGATGGACCAGGTAGGGTTCGCCGGAAGCACGGGTCTGGCCGGCATGATGTTTCTGGGAATACTCGTAGGCTTTGCGCACCAGTTCCAGGTCTTCGGCGGGTCGGTTGGCACGCATGGTGCGCAACAGCTCCCGGAACTTCGTCACCGTGAGGGCGGTGGTCGCGATCTGTTCGCGCAAGGTCGCCATATTGGATTATAGCCGCGACAGAGACGTTGCAAGCAACGTCTCTACAGCGCTGTAGAGGCGTGGCTTGCTGCGTCTGTCGTGGGACCTGGCGAACTGTTACAGTTGATTCCATGCCTGCGAAAGTTCTTATCAGCGGGTCTTCCGGACTCTTGGGCAGTGCGCTGATGCAAAGTCTGGGCACCGATGGTTACGAAATCACTCGCCTGATGCGAAGACCTACTGCCGCGGCGGGGCAAATCGCCTGGGATTTTGCTCAGCCTCTTGCGCCACAATCGGTGTCAGGCTTCGACGCAGTGATTCATCTTGCGGGAGAATCCATTGCCAGCCGTTGGACGGAGTCGAAGAAAAAGGCAATCCGCGACAGCCGGGTTCTCGGGACGCGCCATCTTGCCGAAGCGCTCGCCCGTGCGGCATCGCCTCCGCGTGTCTTTATCTCGGCGTCAGCCATCGGCTTTTACGGCGATTGCGGCGATGAGATCTTGCGCGAGGACAGCGCTTCTGGCGGCAGCGGGTTCCTCCCCGAGGTTTGTCGGGAATGGGAAGCGGCCGCCGACCCCGCGGTCAACGCCGGCACCCGTACGGCGTTCTTGCGTACCGGCATCGTTTTGAGCGCGAAGGGTGGGGCATTGAAACAAATGCTGCCGCCGTTTCGCATGGGACTGGGCGGAAGAATCAGCAGCGGCCGTCAGTGGATGAGCTGGATCGACCTGCAGGATGAGATTGGGGCAATTCGCCACATACTTGCCAATGAATCTCTCAGCGGCCCGGTGAACAGCGTCTCGCCCCATCCGGTGACGAATGCTGAGTTCACTAAGACGCTGGCTTCGGTGCTGTCTCGGCCGGCGATTTTCCCCATGCCGGCTTTCGCGGCCCGCCTGGTGTTTGGGCAAATGGGAGACGAACTTCTACTGGGCAGTCAAAGAGTAGAACCGGCAAAGCTGACAGCCAGTGGTTATGTCTTCCAGAAGCCCGACCTGAGAAGGGCACTGCGAGATATTTTGAAGACGTAAGAATCAGCCACGGATCTACACCATCATCACGGATATTTTCAACTATCTAAAACTTGCGAAATCTGTGCCGATCAGTGAAATCGGTGGCTGATTTTCTTATTTCGCTTGGGCTTTGCCGAATTCTTCCACTCGTTCGCGGACGCTGAGCACGTGCTTCGGCAAAGTCAGATGGCTGCCGGTTTCGAGGATAGGGATCAGCCGGTCGAAATCCGGTCCCGAATGTGAGCCGGTGATGACGATGCGGATGGGATGAAATAGTTCTTTGCCCTTGACTCCGGTTTCGGCGATCACTTCATTGATAATCTTCTTGAACTGCTCTGCCGTCAGTTGACCTGCACTCGCTGATTCGTCCGCCATAATCTTTACGGTGAACCTCGCGAATACAGCGCCGGTATTCGGCCAGCCAAGGACTTCGGCGTTATCGGGTGCGACTAATGAGGCCTTGGCGTCATAGTTGAAAATCGATGACGCGCGTTCGGGCAACTGCTCCAGACGATCCACATAAGGCGACAGCAATCCTACGATCTGTCCCAGCCAGGTTCGCAAATCATTACTTAACTGGACGATAGGAAGCCGGTGGGAGCAGAGCCACGCTGCGTCGCTCGATTCGACCAGTCCCGCCTTAACGAAAAACCAAACGCCAACCGCGATAAGCTCGTCGGTCGGCCACGTCTTGATGTATTGCCGATTCAGCCAGTACAGCTTCTCCATATCGAAGACAGCTGCAGAGGGCGTGATTCGCTCCAGGGAAAATTCTTTTGCTAGTTCCTGAAGGCTGAAGATTTCTCGGGTGCCTCCACTCGGAGCCCAGCCCAGTAGGGCCAGATAGTTTACCAGAGCCTCAGGCAGCACGCCCATGTCGCGGAAGTTGGCGATCGAAGTGGCGCCGTGGCGTTTCGAGAGCCGTTCGCGGTCGGCGCCGAGGATGGTGGAAAGATGCGCAAACTCGGGCACCGGCCAACCCAGCGCCTCGTAGAGCGCCACCTGCTTCGGCGTATTGGAAAGATGGTCGTCGCCTCGAATCACGTGGGTGATCTTCATGAGAGCGTCGTCGATCACCACCACGTAGTTGTAAACCGGCATGCCGTTGGAACGCAGAATGATGGGATCGCTCACCACTTCGTTCGAGAACTCGACGTCTCCGTGAACAATGTCGTGAAAGCGGATGGGGTGCTCGGGGATTTGCAACCTGACGGCGCAGGCTTCACCGGCCGAGCGGCGCCGCTTGGCTTCGTCGGGATCAATCGCGCGGCACTTGCCCGAATAAATTGGCTGGCCACCTTCGGCCAGGGCCTTGTCGCGTTCCTTCTGCAGATCATCCTCGCTGCAGAAGCACAAATATGCTTTGCGTTCGTTGAGCAGGCGCTCCGCCTGTTCGCGATAGAGTTCCAGCCGGTCAGATTGTCGATAAGGAACGTAGGGACCTCCGACGTCTGGGCCCTCGTCCCAATCGAGGCCCAGCCACTTGAGATCCGCGATGAGTTGGTCTTCGAAGCGCGCTTCACTGCGCTCGACATCGGTATCTTCGACGCGGAGAATCATTGTGCCGCGCTTTTGTCTGGCGAAAAGCCAGTTGAACAGGGCGGTGCGTGCATTTCCCACATGCAGATGCCCGGTAGGGGAAGGCGCAAAGCGCACGCGGACGGGAGAATTGGGATTCACAAAATGATGTTAACAGGAGAGCTGGAAACGCATCACATGCGATCACAACCCGGACGTGGCATTCCGAGCAGCCATCCGAGGAGAAAACTAGGACGGCAATAAGTGGGAACAACTAAATATGCGTTCGGTCAGCAATCAGGCTTGTTCTCGCCCTTCAGCGCGTCATCTCGGTGCATTTCGTCCAACAACTTCGCCAGGACCTCTGCGCGCTGGTCACTATTCAATTCGCGTCGTAGTTCTTCCAGTGCGACGGCCACGACGTGATAGTGGTGGGCGCCGCAGTATTTGGGGTCGGAGGTGACGTCGAGCCAAACCTTGTGCATAAGCTCGAGATCCTGGGGACGCATGCGCGGGGCGTGGGGCCCGAGAGGGTATTCGCGAAGTTTTCCGTTGGCCTCGTGCACCTCCAAGGTCAATCGCGGTCTGGGTTCGGGCAAGCGCTCCCAAGCATCGCCGGTCAGTTTGGCTTGCTCGTCGCTGGTGAGCTTGTTGGAGAGGCCGCAGACGATGCGGCTCGAGTCCAGCCTTTGAGCGGTTGCAATAATCGCCTCAAAGACGTCGCTGGCTGGGACCACGAGCAGCGAAACCGGTTTGCCTTCCTTCTCCGCTGCAGCCACGGCGGCGGTGAACAACTCCTGCTCATAGTGATCGAAAACCTGCGAGGCCTCGACCACCGCGCTGCCGCTGAAGGAATGCTCGCGATGGTAAAGCCGCGCCGTCATGACCACTACGTCCTGCCGGGTAGTGTCGGTAGTCCTGAGAATGTCGCGCAGATAGTAGAGATTTCTCGGATCGCGGACGGCAACTAGAATGTTTCCCGGGCGCACGCCAAGGGCTCCGGATCCCAGTTCCTGGTTTCCGTAGACGCGGAATTGATCCAGATTCTCCGGCTTGCCGTGCCGCTCTTTCGTGACTCGATGCTCGGAGTAGGAAAAAATGGCAAAGAAAACAGCGCTGAACGTGACTCCGGCGACCGTCGCTTCGGACTTGGTAAACAGGTTCACCAACGCGGTAATCAGCAGCACCGCCGAGATCACGATCAGGCCGAGCGGTACTTCCTTGCCTCCAATGTGAAGATTGCCGGGGACCTTCCATTGTCGATTCTCCGGCTCGGTGTAGCGCAATACCAGAACTGCCAGCGACTTCAGGGCAAAGCTCCAAATCACGCCGAAGGCATACAGGCCGGCCAGCACATAGACGTTACCTCGGCTGAGAATAATAGTCAGTAGCTGCAGTCCGACAATCAAATTGATGATGCGATAGCTGGTGCCGAATCTTCTTTGCGGCTTCTGGAACCAGTCGGTGAGCACACCATCTTCGGCAACCCGGTTCAAGACCCCATTCGCGCCCACGATTGAAGTGTTTTGCGCCCCGGCCAGAATCAGCACGCCGACCAGCACTACAAACGCATGGAAGATCAGCTTCAGCACCGTCGGACCGACCAGGTACATCGCGATGCCGCCGATGAGATTGGCGAAGTAGTCGTGGCGCACGCCATCCGGAATAATCATTACGGCATAGAACGAGACTAGCGAGGTAAACAGCAGGCTGTAGATGAAGATGACCAGGCCAGTCTTTTCCAGGTTCTTCAGCTTGGGATGCTCAATCTCACGGTTCACCTGAGCTAACGTTTCTTCGCCGCTCATGGCCAGCACTGAGTGCCCGAATCCAACGAACATGATGATCCAGGTGAAATGACTGATCCAGCTCCCGTAAAGCCAACCCATCGATTCTTTGTTGATCTTCACCACTCCAGAATTCAGTGGGTTCGGGGGTAAGTGAATGGGTGCGCTGAAGACGGTGATGGTGCACCAGATAATCAGAATCACGACCATGACAGTCGTGACGATCATGATTTGCAGGGCCTTCTCGCTGGATTCATGCATGCCCTGGATGTTCTTCCACCAGAAATACAGCACGATCAGAATGGCGAAGCCCGCGGAAAAGTGGTCTTCGGAAAATACCAGCGGGTGGTGAACGTACTTGCCGATATCTTCAATGAAGCCTGCCAGATACTGGCCGGCGGAGACGGCGCTGATGGGCCCGGTGAGAACATAGTCAAATAGCAATGCCGACACCGAGAACTTCGCCAGCGTCCCGCCCATGGCTTCTTTAACCACGCGGTACACGCCGCCCCGGACAAACATGCTGCTGGACTCGATGTAGAGAGCGCGCACGCAGTAGCTGAACAGCATCACCGCGAGAATGAACCAGGGAGCGCTCTTGCCGATGACTTTCTCGGCGTCGCCGCCCGCGTAATAAGCCGAAGAAGCAAGGTCGGCGAGAACAATAGCCGCCGCCCGCCAGAACGAGATAAAAGTCAGCATCACCGTGGTGGCGACGAATACCTTGACGGCGGGACGCCGGATGCTTGGGATGGATGAGGACATTTAAAGAAAGTCGGGAAACGTAAGTCTACGAATTTAGCACAGTGGGGGAGCGGAGTCTGTGAGTAGATGCGGTGGACGTGGTCACTTGGACTGACAAGGCAAAGGCCGCGATCAGCCAGCGCTCTTAGGTTCCGACCTTGGAGGACGTGGGGCCATATAAGTTCTCGTGATGCGATCATGCCAGGAAAGCCGATCCTCATCGAGAAAACACCACGCGTAGCCGAGCCCCAACGACAACCCGGACAGGATGGAGGCCAACACACGCCAACGCCGAGTTTTCATGGGAACCGCCGTGCCATCGAACCGGCTGAGCCGCAGGTGCGCCAGCTTCAGACCTGGAGTCGATCCGGTGTACACCAGCAGGAGATATTGATAGGCTGCCCAGAAGAGAACTACCAGACAAGCGGACACGCCAGCCGCCTGTTGCAGCGCTGGCACCATCGACGTAACCCTGAGAAAAATGTAAGCAAAAACCGCGAACGCCGAAATTACGAGCAGGCTATCGATCGCGGCAGCCAAGAAGCGCCTTGACATCGGCGCGGCGTGTAGTGGCAGCTCGAATCCAGGACGCCGTTCCTGTGCCGGCTCTTCCACAGGATCCATCAGGATGCCCCCGAGCGCCGGTGGAGGAAGCTCCACCTCGGCCACTTCGAGAATGCGCGGTCGGTCCATGACCGTCTCGGCGAGTTCATCGAAAACCGGCGCGGGCACCGCCATTGAGCGAGGAAACTCAAGAATTCTTGCGCCGGGTTCCGACAAGATCAACCGCCGTGCTTCTTCGCTCTCCGGCCGGGCAGATTGCTCTTCCTGAGGAACAACCAAAACATCCTGCATCGCAACTGCGAGGCGGCTGGAGGCTGGAGGCGTCGTGGGCGAGGTCGTGGCAGCATGAGCTGCCGACGATGGCATGGGAGGGTCGAACTTGAGCTGCAGGGACGGATAACGCGGCGCGCGGGGACGCCGACGTGCCCGGTAATCGTTCACTCGATCCGCCACCTCGGCGCGCCACGAATCGGACCTTTGCAGTTCGATCAGTTCGGTTTGAAGCGAACCCGCCCGTGTGACCGCTCCGAGTTCTCCTTCCAAGGCCACGGTTCCTTCGACAGGTGTAGGAGCGGCCGATAGCTCGTCGGGGCCTTGGCCAAGCTCATCCGAGCTACCCTCAACCCGGGACGAGTTGTCTCCAGCCATCGAGATACTCGTTGGCTTGGACACAACGTCAGCCACAAACCGCGGAGACGCAGGCTTTTCTTCGACGCTGGCGGCAAAGCGCTGTTCGCTTGCATCGTAAGCTTCAGGGTCGATCAACCGAGCGGCGAGAGGTAACCGCGTAGCGGGATCACAATCGGGTTCAAATCTGGATTTCATGTATGAAGGCGCGAGCGGACTTCCGGGCATAGCGGCGAACCGCACCGACCCAAGAACAGCAGATCGACCGGTAATCCAATGCTAACCAGCAAGGTCAACAAGGCAAAACAAGCCAGAGCTCTTGGCAAAAGTCAGGCAAGGTCGTTGGAATGCCAACCACTTTGCCTCTCGGGCCAGCGCCGTGCTAACTTCACGATACCCCAGCGTGGACTTCGCACCCTGGGGAGTTCGTGCGCGTTCCGATGACTTCCCGCACTCGATTCCTTATCACGGCGGCGTTGGTTTGTCATCTGCTACTCGCGCCTTCCTTAGTAACCAGCCAGTTGCGTTCTCCCGCGGCCGCGTTCAGGCAGGCCCAAGGCCTGCCCAATACGCCCTCTGCGCCTAAAGAGGAAGACGTGACGATCAGCGCCATTACCCAGGAGAAGATCGGTCCCATTTACAAGCTGCATGGCAAAGCCGAGATTCATTACGGGGTCTACATCCTCCACGGCGACGAGGTTACTTACGACGCCGACACTGGCCAATCCACAGCCGATGGCCATGTTGTGCTGGAGGGCGGACCCAATGACGAGCATATCCAGGCCAGCCATGGAACCTACAATGTGCGAGCGGAAAGCGGGCGTTTCGAGAATGTGACCGGTACGATTGGCGTGCGCATGCGCGGAACCCGGCTCATGCTTACGTCCTCAAGCCCATTTTTTTTCACCGGTAAGGTAGTGGAAAAAACTGCTCCCGATCACTACATGGTCTATGACGGCACGGTGACGACCTGCGAGTTGCCCCACCCTAAATGGCAATTCAATGCCAGCAAGGTTGTGGTCAACGTCGGCGGCACGGCCAAAATCTACTACAGCACGTTCGGCATTAGGGGTATCCCGATTCTTTATTTTCCGTTCGCTACACTGCCCGCCGAGCGCATCCCGCGACAGTCTGGATTTCTCATCCCCAATTTCGGGACATCCTCGGTAAAGGGGACCATCCTGGGTGAATCGCTGTTCTGGGCTATCAATCGGAGCATGGATGCTCACATCGGGGCAGAATACTTCTCCGCGCGCGGATGGGCGCCGCAGGGAGAATTCCGAGTTCAGCCCGGTGAAACTTCTTTTGTTGACGTCAATTATTTCGGCGTGCTCGACCGAGGCACCGGCAATCCGCCGGTGAATCAGGGTGGGGAAGAAGTGCGCCTCAATGGTGAAGGCGCGCTTGGTCACGCCGTCCGCGGAGTTGCCAACATCGATTACCTCAGTTCGTACGTTTTTCGGTTGGCTTTTAACGACGTGTTCACCCAGGCGGTGAACTCAGAAGTAAAGTCCACTGCGTTTCTCTCGAACATAACTGACGGCTTCTTCTACAACGCCTCAATGCAGCGCTATCAGGACTTCGAAAGTACGACTGCCGGTGATGTGGTCACCATTCTTCACGCCCCGAGCTTCGAAGTGTCCAGCGTCGATCGTCAACTCGACCACTCGCCTTTCTATTGGTCGTATGAGGCTGCGGCTGAAGGGCTCTCCCGCAGTGAGCCCGGTTTTAGTACCGCGGCTCTGCTTGGGCGTTTTGACCTGGAGCCAACCGTGTCTTTGCCGTTAAAGCTCGGGGGATGGTCGTTTCGTCCGGAATTTTCGCTGCGCGATACCGCCTACACCGAACAACTCGCAGGTGGCAGCGGGACCAAAACCGGGGAGCCTGATGCCGTCAATCGGCGGGCTCTCGAAGGATCGGTTGAAGTGCGCGCTCCTGCTCTCAGTCGCATTTTTGACGGCGAGTTCATGAGACGCAAATGGAAACACGTTATTGAACCCCGTGTGGTTTACCGCTTCGTGACAGGAGTCGACAATTTCGCCAATATTCTGCGCTTTGATGAACGCGACATTCTCACCAATACAAATGAAGTCGAATATAGCCTGGTGAATCGCCTGTACGCCAAGCGCATTTCCGGCGAGTCGGAAGATTGCGGGAAACCCGGCATGCCTTCACTCTTCATCGGCGGAGCTCCCCCGCCCAGCCACATTCCGTGGGCGCGGCAGGGCGAGGTGACCGAGGCGCCCTGCAACGCGGGGCCTGAGGTGCGCGAGATCGTGACCTGGGAGCTGGCGCAGAAATACTTTATCGATCCGACTTTCGGAGGCGCGGTTGTGCCCGGGCGCAGTAATGTTTTTACCAGCACGGTGGATTTGACCGGCACTTCGTTCTTGACCTCGCCGCGCCATCTTTCTCCGCTCATCTCCCGCCTGCGCGTCCAGGCCAGCGCGCGAACCGATATCGAGTGGGACGTCGACTACGATTTCGTGCAGGGCGGCCTTACCGCGAGTACGCTTTTCGCAAACTACCGCGTTGGCCCGTTCACCGTCGGCGGCGGAGATGCCTATCTGCAAGTTCCGGGGGAATGCGCGAAGAGCGCCTGCATGTTCAACACAACTACGGATCCGAATATCATTTTCTGGCCACAGCTTTTCAATCAGTTCCGGCTTTTGCTGGGCTATGGTCACTCCGGCAAAGATGGCTTCAGTGCAGCAGCCAATGTCGGCTACGACGCAAGATTAGGATTCCTGCAGTACGCCGCCGCGCAAACCACCTATAACTGGGATTGCTGCGGATTAAGCCTGGAATTCCGTCGCTTCAACCTGGGTTCGGTACGGAATGAGAACCAGTATCGTTTCACATTCGCGCTGGCCAATCTCGGTGCCCTGGGGAATTTGAGGCGGACGGAAAGGTTGTTCTAAGCCGGCGACGATCTGAGCTAACCCCTTTCGCGGTACCATGGACATCCATCGTGGAGATTGTGGACGCTACCGCTGGAGACGCTGGTAACCGAGAAAACACGGAATCCTCCATCCAGTTACGGCAACGAGCCTCATCGCGATTGGATCTCGCCTGGCTCGCAGTTATCGCCGGCATCGCCGCCGTCCTTCGCTTCCATTTGTTGGACGCAAAATCCTTCTGGTTCGACGAGGGAGTGAGTGTCGCCATCGCGCGGCTTGACTGGTATAACTTTGCCCGCATTCTGTGGCGACGCGAAGCCAACATGTCGTTGTACTATCTTTTTCTTCATTTTTGGCTGCACTTCGGAGGCAGCGAGTTTTTCGTCCGATCACTTTCAGTTCTTTTCGCGATTGCTTCCGTCCCGGCCATTTATCTACTGGGGCAGCGTCTGTTTGACTCGCGAGTTGGCCTGATCGCGGCTGCACTGCTGGCGGTCAACGCGTATCACATCCAATACTCGCAAGACGCACGCAGCTATTCGCTGATGGTGCTTTTCTGCCTGCTTTCGAGCTTGTATCTTCTTAAGAGCCTGGATAACCCCTCGCGCCGCAACCGCGCAGTTTATATCGTCAGCAGCGCGCTGGCGATTTATGCCCAATTCTTTGCAGGACTGCTCGTGATCGCGCAGTGGCTTTCCTTGAAGACGATCGAGCGAGCACAAATTCCAAGCCAGACCAGAAGTGACTGGCGCTGGATCGCGCTGCTGGCGTCGCCAGCCATTGCTTTCGTCGCCACTACAGGGACAGGTCCACTGCGTTGGGTACAACGGCCCAGCCTGAAGGATCTTTGGATATTTGCGCTGCATCTCACCGGCAACGGTGGCCTATGGTTACTGCTTGCGTGCGCGGTGGCTTGCCTGGCAGCGCTGCTTCCTCTTTGGCACACGGTTGGAACACGCTGGCCTTGGGAAACTTGGCGTTATCGCTTTGTCGTGGGTTGGCTGCTTTCTCCACTTCTGTTTATCCTGGGGCTGTCGCTCATCAAGCCGCTATTTGTTCCGCGGTATTTCGTTTTCTGTCTGCCAGCTCTCTTGCTGCTCGTGGCTTGTGGGATTGCCCGAATTCGTTCTACGGCATTGATGGTGCCTGCTCTCTTGCTTATTCTGATTCTTTCTCTGCGGGGAACAGCTGCCTATTACAAGCAGGATCTGGATATTCAACGCGACGACTGGCGAGCCGCATCGCAATACTTGCTGACTCAGGCGCAGCCCAGCGACGCCTTGCTATTTCATGTCCCCATGGGCCGCACGCCCTACGAGTTTTATCATTCTCTATCGACGCCAGTGTTAGCCGCTCCGGCCGTGCTTTATCCGCGGCACGGCGACCGCCTTACATTTCTTGATTTCGTTGAGAAGCCCGACGACGCCGAGCTTGAGCGCCTGCTTCCTCAACATCCCCGCGCCTGGCTCGTCCTCACTTACGCGGAAACACAGTCGGGATTACCTGATTCGAGATCGGTTGAACTCTCTAAGCTGCTGGGAAATGTCTACCCTACGGTGGAGCAACGCGATTTTCCAGGGATAGAAATTCTGCTTTATACTCGAGGAGGTACGGGAACTATATCGCCACCGCGCTCGCCGTATTAGGATGTCCACATGCCAGTTACGACCACAGCCAAGCGCGCTGCGCTCGACCTTCGGATTCGCACTTTGGGTCGAACTCTCGTAGCCTATTCCGGGGGCGTCGACTCGGCTTTTCTGGCGTGGGCCACTCATCAGGCGCTGGGCGACGACATGCTGGCGGTCATCGCCGATTCGCCTAGCCTGGCTCGTACTCATCTCGCCGAGGCAGCGGCCTTCGCTCGCGAGCAAAGTATTCCGCTGGAAGTTATCGCGACCGGGGAACTCGACCGGGCCGAATACGTGCGCAACGATGCCTCCCGCTGTTTTCATTGCAAGGATGAGCTATTTACGGTGATGGAAGCCTTTCGCGCTGCACACGGCTTCGACTCCATTGCGTACGGGGTCAACGTGGATGACCAAGGCGACTTTCGTCCGGGCCAAATTGCCGCTCGCCAGCATCATATTGCCGCTCCGCTTCTCGAAGCCGGATTGAGCAAGCAGGAGATTCGGGAACTGGCTCACAGCGCCAACCTGCGCGTCTGGGATAAACCGGCTTCGGCTTGCCTGTCCTCGCGTATCGAGTACGGACGCCCGGTCACCCGCGAGTCCCTGAGTACGGTCGAGCAAGGCGAAGACGCGCTTCGCGCGCTCGGCTTCCGGCAATTCCGCGTGCGTCACCACGGCGAGATTGTCCGCATCGAAATTTCACTCAACGAACTTCCGCGTGCGCTCAGTTTCGAGATGGCGGAAAAGTTCACAAGCATTTTCAAAGCTCTCGGTTTCAGGTTTGTGACCTTGGACCTCGAGGGCTTCCGGTCGGGTTCGATGAACTCCTTGTTGCCGGCCGAACAACTCTCCCGCAGGGCTTGATCGGCAGGCTTTCGGTTGCAGATAGAATGCATGCAAAACCCGCATGACTAGCCCCTCCGGTGTACTGCATGTGAGATAATCCTAATTTATTCCCAATGTACAGGCGGTTCCTAGTGACGCTATTACGACGTTCGATTCTTGTTCTCATGCTCGTTTGCTTGGGCTGTTCTGCTCAGTTGGCACCGGTGCCTTCCGATGTCATCCAGAAGATCGAGCGCCAGGTACGCGCTACTTACAGCATTCCCGCGAGTGTGAAGATTACCGTTGGTCCGCTTCGCCCCAGTGACTTTCCAAACTACGACGCCTTAACCATCAAAATGGAGGGTGAGGAAAAGAAACAATCTTACGACTTCCTCCTTGCGAAAGACGGCAAGACTCTGCTTCGGATCACCACGTTGGACCTGACCAAAGACCCCTACCTCGAAACCATGAAGAAGATCGACCTCAGCGGACGCCCCTCGCGCGGCAGCAAAGACGCCAAGGTCGTCGTGGTCAACTTCGATGACTTTCAGTGTCCATTTTGCTCCCGCATGCACCAGACCTTGTTCCCCGAACTGCTGAAAGAGTATGGGGACCGCGTGCAATTCGTGTACAAGGATTATCCCTTATCGGAGATTCATCCCTGGGCCACGCACGCCGCGGTGGACGCCAATTGCCTGGCATCGCAAAACAATGACGCATACTGGGATTTCGCCGACCACATTCATGCCAACCAACGGGAAGTCAGCTCAGAAAAAAACCGCGATGCTCAATTTGCCGCGCTGGACCGGTTGACCCTCGAACAGGGACAGAAACATAACCTTGATCAGACCAAGCTCCAGGCCTGCGTCAAGGCGCAAAATGAAGACGAGATTAAGGCATCGATGAAAGAAGCCGAGGGTGTGGGTGTGAGCGCCACCCCGACGCTGTTCGTCAACGGGCAGGAAATGGATGGAGCGCTTCCAATCAGTGAAATGCGGGCGGCTCTCGACCGGGCGTTGCAGCAAGCTGGAGTGCCAGTGCCGTCGCACTCCTCGTCCGCCGCTCCCACCGAGTCACAACCGTCCAGCAATTAGTGCCGAGAGGATCAATTGAAGACCAATTCGCTATTACGCTTCGTCGCGACAACGCTGTTTGCATTTTCCCTTCTGTCGGTTTTTGTGGGCTGTGGAGCCAAGCTGGCCGGTGACGATGTTGCCGCCACGGTCGACGGCCGCAAGATCTACCGCGCTGACGTCGAGAAGTACTATGGAAATCAGACAGCGGGCTCCCAGCAGCAACCCGCCGGGGAACAGGCCACCAGCCTGCGTCTCAGCATCCTGCGGGAGTTGATTGAGAATGAAATCCTGATGCGTCGGGCTGAAAAGCTCGGCCTCCTGGCCACTGACGACGAAGTCGAACGCAAGCTGAACGAGATCAAGTCGCCTTATACCAAAGAGGAATTCGACGCGCGAATGAAGGAAAAGAAACTCACGCTCGATGACTTCAAGCGTGATCTGCGGCGATCACTCACCGTAGACAAGGTGCTGAACAAAGAGGTGACGTCGAAGATCAACGTTTCCGACCAGGACATTTCAAATTACTACAACGCGCATAAGGCGGAATTCAATTTGGTCGAGCCACAGTATCATTTGGCCCAGATCTTCGTAACTACGGCGCCCAATCCCCAGGTTCACAATCTGAAGAACGACAAGGCGCAAACTGAGGCGGACGCGCGTAAGAAAATCCAGATGCTGGTCAATCGCCTGGACAGTGGCGACGATTTCGGCACGCTGGCCATGAACTATTCCGAGGACACGGAGACTTCAGGAAACGGTGGCGACCTGGGCTTCACTCCGGAATCGTCGCTCAAAAATACGGACCCCGTTACTCGCGATGCCGTCACTAAGTTAAAGCCAGGCCAATACAGCGCGGTCATCACCGTCATCAACCCGATGACCAAACAGTTGGTGGGCTTCCGCATCGTGAAACTGATCGCCAAAGAAACCGCGGGACAACGCGAATTGTCAGACCCGCGAGTCCAAGAAGCGATTCGCTCGCAACTCCGGGACCGGCGCGAGCAACTTCTGAAAGCGGCCTACTATGAAGTGCTGCGCGATCAGGCCAAAGTGGAAAATTATTACGCGGACAGAGTGCTCGAGGGCAACGGCACTGCGAAATAAGGAGCTAAGAGCCAACAGCTTCCCTACTCCACGATCGCCAGCACATCGCCGGCATTCACGTTCGAGCCTTCGGCGGCCACAATTTTTTGGACGGTCCCTTTCTTCGGCGATTTGATCTCATTCTGCATCTTCATCGCTTCTACGACCAGAATGCTCTCTCCCGCATCAACCGGGTGCCGCTCGCCAATGAGAACGCGCACAACTTTACCGGGCATCGGTGCGAGTAATTTCTTCGGACCTTTGTCATCGGCGGCCGCACGTTTGCGGCTGCCCAATGACCTAGGATCGCGTAGCTCCGCGACGTAGCGGACTCTACCGACCCACAGATGCATGTCGGTCGGCGTGCACTCCCGCTTGATCTCGTAAGCCGTCCCACCGATCAAAATAGACAGAACATCGCGCCGGGCAAGCACCGCGTCCAGCTGGACTTCGCGACCATCCAGGCGGCATCGCCAGCTTGCGTCTGCCCGTTCCAGTTCGAGCCGGTAGTCTTTTCCGTCGATGGTAACGTCGTAGACCATAACAAACTTTTTCTCGCGACCAGATCTCTGTCGCTAACGCGCGAGCTTAGGAATCAGCGACGACAGTCGTAGAAGAAAGCACCTCGCTTCAACCCAGCCCTTCGACCCTTGCTGTCCTTTTCCAACCCGATACCGTGGTTCTGCCGTTCATTTCGTTCGCAGGATTCGGAGATGAGTTTCCATTGCCGGCAATAGCCGATGCCGCATCCAGAATCGCAAATATCCCAGCCGCGATGGCCGCGGCTGTGGCGTCTTCCCCCTTCTCTTCAGGTGGCTTCGACTTCAGCAATCGATCCAGGTAGCCGGTGTCTAGTCTTCCAGCCTGAAAATCAGCATCGGTCAGAATCCGGCGAAACAGCGAAATGTTGGTCTTGATTCCGCCCACAAAATATTCGTGCAGAGCGCGAACTAAGCGCGAGATTGCCTGCGGCCGGTCCGTACCGTAACCGATCAGTTTGGCCAGCAGCGGATCATAATCGATGGGCACCGTCCAGCCTTCATACATGCCGCTATCCCGCCGAATTCCCGGTCCCGAGGGTGAGAGCAATAACGTAATCTTCCCCGGGCTCGGAAAATAGTTGTTGTCGGGATCTTCCGCGTAAATGCGGCACTCAATGGCGTGCCCGCGAATCTGAATGTCGTCTTGCGCAAAGGGCAGCTTCTCGCCGGCGGCGATCCGGATCTGGAGATGCACCAGGTCCAATCCGACGACCAATTCAGTTACGGGATGTTCCACCTGCAGCCGCGTGTTCATCTCGAGAAAATAAAAATTCCTATCCTGGTCGACCAGAAATTCTACTGTCCCGGCGTTGGTGTAACCCGCGGTTTTCGCCACACGGACCGCGACCTCGCCCATGCGCTGCCGCATCTCCGCGTCAACGATCGGAGATGGCGACTCCTCCAGCACTTTTTGATGCCGCCGCTGGATGGAACATTCGCGCTCGCCCAGATAGACCGTGTTGCCATGCTCGTCCGCCAGCACCTGCATCTCGATGTGACGCGGATCGACAATCGCTTTTTCGACGTAAACTTCGCGGTCGCCAAATGCCCGCTCAGCTTCGCTCTGTGCCGCTTCCAGAGCGGGTTTCAGTTCTTCAGGCGTGTGCACCAGCCGCATGCCCTTTCCGCCGCCGCCGGCTGCCGCCTTCAGCATGACGGGATAGCCAATCTTCGCAGCCACCTGTAGCCCCTGCGCCGCAGACTCAAGCCCTCTCGAAGTCCCCGGCACGAACGGCACGCCGGCTTTCTCCATTTCCTGCCGCGCCCGCGTTTTCGACCCCATCATTTCCATCGAGGCCGGGCTAGGCCCAATAAACTTCACGCCGGCATCGGCACAAGCCTGGGCAAACTTCGCATTCTCGGAAAGAAACCCGTATCCGGGATGGATTGCATCCGCGCCACTTCGTTTCGCAACGTCTAATATCTTGGCCATATTTAAGTAGGACTCCGTCGCCGCGGGAGGTCCGATGTGGTAAGCCTCGTCGGCCTTGCGAACATGCAGCGAGGCGCGATCAACGTCTGAATAAACCGCAATCGAAGTGATCCCAAGCTCACGGCAGGCGCGGATCACGCGGACTGCAATCTCCCCCCGGTTCGCGATTAGGATCTTCTTGAACATAACTGTCAGTTGCGAGAAGGACTCGTGGTTGCGACCGGCGTCCCTCAACCCGTCTCGCTCTCGGGTCTAAACTATCAATTTTACTGGACATTCAGGGAATCGGACGGCGGCAGGTTAATTTTCGACGATGGCGAAATACAGACTTCACATTTACAATGCCCGTTCCGATCTCTTTAAGGGAAAAAACACATGCGCCAGATGTGGATCAGTGCCCTCGTTCTAGTTTTCCTTTCGTGTCTTGCCGCCGCCCAAGATCAGGATTTCAGCAAAGTGCAAATGAAGGTCACGAAAGTTTCCGGCAGCGTTTACATGCTTGAAGGTGCAGGAGGAAACATTGGCGCTTCGGTCGGCGAAGATGGCATCGTCATCGTCGACGATCAATATGCGCCTCTGGCGGACAAGATTAAAGCTGCCCTGAAAGGCATCACCGACAAGCCAGTGCGCTTCGTTATCAACACTCACTACCACGGAGATCACACCGGCGGAAACGCGATCTTCCAGCAAACAGCGCCAATCATTGCGCAGGACAACGTGCGCAAACGCTTGCAGGATGGCGGTCCAGCAGGCAATCTTGGCGGAGTGACATTCGACACCAACCCTCAGCCCAAGGCAGCGCTGCCCATCATCACGTTTGATCACGACGTCACCGTACACCTCAATGGCGAAGACATCCGCGCGCTTCACTTTCCGAGCGGACACACCGACGGCGATAGCGTCATCTTCTTTCCGAAATCGAACGTAGTGCACATGGGCGACGACTTCGTAACCTACGGCTTTCCGTTTGTTGACCTCGCCGCAGGAGGAAGCGTGGAAGGAATGATTGCGGCAACGGAACAGATCGTTTCCGAGTTGCCGGCGGATGTGAAGGTCATCCCGGGACACGGACCGGTCTCGAACCTTGACGATGTGCGGCGGTTTACGACCATGCTGACAGAAACCAGGGCGGTCGTCGAAAAAGGCATCCAGCAGGGCAAGTCCATCGAGCAGTTGAAGCAGGAGAACGTGCTGGCGCCATGGCAAAAGTGGTCAGGAGACTTCATCACCAGCGAGCAGTGGCTGGTGACTCTCTACAACGATTTGACCGGAAAGAAGACAGGCGATTTCATAAAACATAACTGAGGGTCGCGGCGGTCAACCCTCCAGCTTTCGTGCTAGCAAGTCATTCACCATCTGCGGATTGGCCTGTCCCTTTGAGGCTTTCATCACCTGCCCGACGAAAAAGCCAACCACCGTCTTCTTGCCCGCGCGATATTGGTCGACCTGCCTGGGGTTGGCTGCGATGATTTCGTCGATGATCTTCTCGATCAGGGAAGAATCCGTAATCTGCCGCGGCTTTTCTTTTTCGTAGACTTCGCCGAAGTCCTGGTTGCGCTCGAAGCACAGGTCATACAGATCCTTGAGCATCTTGCCCGAGATCGCGCCGCTCTCAACCAGATCAGCGGACAGTGCCACGCCTTTCATCGAGATGGGTGATTGCTCAATCTGTGCGCCCTTGGCCTTTAACCGTCCCATCAGCTCGCCCTGCACCAGATTCGCGACACGCTTGGGATTCTTCGCGGCCTTTGCGGCCTCCTCGAACTGATCCGCGATCGACTTTGTGGCTGTCAACACCTGCGCGTCGTAGTCCGTGATGCCGTAGTCGACGACCATGCGCCTACGCCGCCCTTCTGGCAATTCGGGCAGAGCGCTCCGAATCTCCGCCTGCCATTTCTCGTCCACCACGAGCGGCAGAAGGTCGGGCTCGGGGAAATACCGGTAGTCGTGCGCCTGTTCCTTCGAGCGCATGCCATAGGTTTTCCCTTCCGCCGAATTGTAGAGCCGGGTTTCCTGCGTAATCTTGCCGCCAGATTCAACGATCTCGATGTGACGGTCGATTTCGTATTCCAGCGCCTCGCGAATAAACCTGAACGAATTCACGTTCTTGATCTCGGTCTTCGTGCCGAACTGTTTCTGGCCGCGAGGGCGCACGCTCACGTTGGCATCGCAACGCAGCGATCCCTCTTCCATATTGCAATCGCTGACCCCGGTGTACAGGATAATTTCCTTCAACCGGGTAAGGTATTCATAAGCCTCGTCGGGTGACGCGATATCCGGTTCGCTGACGATTTCGATCAGCGGCACTCCGCTTCGATTCAGGTCGATTGCCGTGGTCTCGGCCGAATTGGTAAACCCTTCGTGCAGACTTTTGCCCGCGTCTTCTTCGAGGTGCACGCGCGTAATGCCGATCTTCTTGGCTCCGGCAGCGGTGACGACTTCGATCCCCCCGAACTCCGCCAGTGGCATGTCGTACTGCGAAATCTGATAGCCCTTGGGCAGATCAGGATAGAAATAGTTCTTGCGCGCAAAGATCGAAGTCCGGTTAATGCGGCAGCCAAGAGCCATCGCGGCCAGCACAGCGAAATCCACCGCCTTCCGATTTAGCACCGGGAGAGCCCCGGGAAGGCCCAAGCAAACCGGGCAAACATTTGTATTCGGCGGAGCGCCAAAGCGCGTGGAGCACGAACAAAAAATCTTGGTCACGGTCAGAAGCTGGACGTGCACCTCCAGTCCGATCACCGGCTCGTACTTGGAGCGAGCCGCTACGGAACTCTCCGGCGTGGTGGCCATATCCAGCGATTATAAGGGGTTCTCAAGGCTGAAACCCGTCCGCGCGCGAGGGCGCACAACTAATTCGGCTTGGCTGGTGCGCTCAGATATTTTTCCAGTGCGACGTCGAAATACATCAGTTCATTTCCCTTGGCATCGCGCACTCCGGTCAAAAAGAAGTGCGCGCCCGCCAGCGGCGCGGTAATGTCCGACACATCAAAGAACATGAAGCCGGACTGGGTGCCATGAGGTTCGACTGCCTTGGCCGCAAACTGCGCGTTCTGCACTTCATCCATCGCGTCCTTGCTCATGCTGCCTTTCGCCTTCTTAGGCCAGGGCAGCGGATTCGGAGAAATGCTGGCCGGAGGCCGGGAGATACGCCGGTAGATATCCTCTTCCAGCGCGCGCGGAATCTTGGTTCGATTGACGGTGACAAGTTCCGCCTTCATGTCCGCGAGCGCGACCGGCTGATCCCCATCGTTGGTAATCACTACAAACATGGGCATGAGGCCGAAGTCGCTGTAGTGAACCGAAAAGATGTTCGCCTTGTCAGCCATGTCGTACGGATCAATCGCCAGCGTGACTGCTTCGTTCGGATGCTCGTCGTGCGCGGGATAAGTCTTCGCCGGCTGCGCCGCAGGCATTACAAAGTGCTTTCCCGCGAGGCAAACGATCGAAGACAGCAACAAGACAGCAAGCGCCGCCAGCGCTCGCAGGCGCCAAAAGTTTGTACGAGTGCAGGACATAATTGTCGATTATAGGATGCAAACTCGGTAAACGGTGGTGCCTTGGCTGGCAGGTATACAGGTAGAATGTCCCTTCTTGCATGTATTGGATCTACAGTGCGCTGCTGGCGGCTGGACTGCTGGTAAGCCTTCCCTATTGGTTGTGGCAAAGTCTGCGCCACGGGAAGTATCGTGCCGGTTTAGGCGAGCGACTGGGCAGGGTTCCGCAGCGCTTGATAGCGAAGCCCGTGCGGCGCGTAATCTGGGTTCACGCGGTTTCAGTCGGCGAGGTTTTGGCGGTAAGCGGCCTGGTGGGGGAACTCGCGAAACGATTCACGCAACATCGAGTAGTCATTTCGACCACGACGGATTCGGGTCAGAAGTTAGCTCGAACTCGATTTGGTGAGGAGAATGTTTTTTACTTCCCGCTCGATTTCGCTTTTGCTATTCGTCCGTATTTGCGTGCGCTACGGCCCGAGCTGATTGTGATCGCGGAAACGGAGTTCTGGCCAAACTTCCTGCGCCTCGCCCATGCCAACGGCACGCGGATCGCTGTAGTGAACGCCCGCATCTCGGATCGCTCCTGGCCGGGATACCGGCGCCTTAAGCGTTTGCTGACCCGAGTCCTGCGGAACGTTAATCTTTTTCTCACCCAAACGGAGGAAGACGTTCGTCGGCTTACCGAGATTGGGGCGCCTGCAGAGCGAGTGCACCCAACTGGGAACCTGAAGTTCGATGTGCCCGCACCGGCGGCTCCGCCCATCGTGGCCAGCTTGCGCGTGGTGTTCCAACAAGCTAATGCCAGTCCGGTGATCGTTTGTGGGAGCACGGTCGATGGCGAAGAACCGCTGCTGCTGCAGGCTTTCGTGAATCTTCTAGCCAGCCACCCTCGCGCCGTAATGATTCTGGCGCCGCGCCACCCCGAGCGGTTTGGGGAAGTGACGGCATTGCTCGAGAAACTTGGAATCCGGTTCTGGCGCCGTTCTTTGTGGAGCGGTGACCCGATCGTCGGCGGAGTCCTGCTGATTGACACGATTGGCGAGCTCGCAGCTCTGTATGTGTTGGCGGACGTGGCGTTCGTTGGCGGCAGCCTTGTCCCTCGCGGCGGACATAACATCATCGAGCCCGCGCAGCACGGGGTTGCCATCGTGGTGGGCATTCACACCGAGAATTTTCGCGACATCGTGAGCGTATTTCAAAGTCGAGACGCGGTGCGCGTCGTCGGTCCAGCCGAGCTTCCCCTTGTGCTCATGGAGCTAGTTGCCAACCAGATCGAACGGGTTGCGCTTGGCCTCAGGGCAGCGGAAACTTTGCGGTCGCAAATGGGGGCGACGCAGAGGACGGTGCAGGCATTAGAAAAGCTGCTGGTTCCTAATGCTGATCGTGTGGGGACGGGTCGAAGCTTGCCTTGATCGAATCGAGCAAGTAGTCCGGGCAGTGGCGAAGCGTCTCGCGAGCGTATTGAATGAATCTTCTGTCTTCCATCTTCGGAGTCGGTGTACGGGCACGCAACGCGCTCTACGACCGGGGCGCAGCACGCTCACGAAGACTGCAGGCGGCCGTTGTCAGCGTCGGCAACTTGTCGGTCGGAGGTTCCGGCAAGACTCCGTTTGTTCTGCTCCTGGGCGAATTGCTGAAGGCTCGTGGTGTGCGCTTTGATATTTTATCTCGCGGTTACGGCCGCCAGAAACGCGGCGTAGCAAACGTGGACCCCGGAGGCTCGCCTCGAGAATTTGGTGATGAGACGTTGCTCCTCGCCCGGCGGCTCAGGGTTCCCGTGACCGTGGGCGAGGATCGCTATGAAGCTGGCCTTTACGCAGAGAAACAATTTGGCCCGCAGCTTCATCTGCTGGATGACGGCTTCCAGCATCGTGCCCTCGCGCGTGATTTCGACATCGTTCTGGTTACGCCCGAAGACGCACGAGACCGCCTGCTTCCCGCGGGACGGCTGCGCGAGCCGCTCACTTCGCTCTCCCGCGCCGACGCGGTCGTATTGGCCAGCGGCGCTTCATCCGATTCGTTTCCTGTGAATGGCAAGCTGGTATGGCGGGTGCGCCGCGGCATCTCATTGACAAACGTTCCAGCTCACCCAGTGGTTTTCTGCGGAATTGCGCGGCCTCAGAATTTTCTGCTGCAACTTCGCACGGCAGGCATTGAGCCGGTGGCACAAGCGTTATTTCGCGACCACCACACCTACTCCGAGCGAGATATCCAGGACCTGTTGAAATTACGCCAGCAGAGTGAAGCCGAAGGTTTTGTCACCACGGAAAAAGACGCCATCAATCTGGGCGGATTTCTCGCCGCGCTACAGCCTTTGGCTGTGGTTCCTGTCAAGATGGAACTGGTGGACGCGGCTAACGCAGTCGATACTATGTTGAGGATCATTGCCGAGCGAAGAGCAAGCCGTGAGAAAATCGGTGCCTGAGACTCAGCAACAATTGACGACCAGATGACGAAACATCCCAAAGAGGCGGAGCGGCTAAGAAGGATTGTCGAGTCTTTCCCTAAGATTACGATTACGGTTCTCGGCGACTTGGTGGCCGACGAATTCGTTTTCGGGGAAATCTCGCGTGTGTCTCGAGAAGCTCCCGTGCTGATTCTGAAACATCGCGAGAGAACCGTCGTGCCCGGCGGCGGTGCCAACGCGATCAACAATCTTGCTGACCTGGGCGTCAACGTGTTGCCCGTGGGGCTGGTTGGCGACGACGAGGCCGGGCGTTTGCTGTTGAAAGCTTTTCGTCACAAACACATTCCCGTGAGCGGGGTTTTGAAAGACAAGAGCTATACAACTGTGACCAAGACTCGCATCCTGGCGGGCATGACGCACACCGCTCGGCAGCAGGTGGTACGCGTTGACCGCGAACCCGAGACCGAACCCAACCGTCACCTGAAACGTGAACTCGTGCTCGCGGCGCGAGAGTACGCGCGTGCTTCGGATGCGCTACTTATCTCCGACTACGGCTATGGCGCCGCAAGTCCAGCGCTCCTCAACGCGATCCGCGAACGCGGCCGTGTCGATGGACTTCCGGTCATACTCGATTCGCGCTACCGCATGTTGCAATATTCCGGCGTGATCGCAGCCACGCCTAACGAGCCGGAGGTCGAAGCCGCGTTGGGTGTGCGCATCGGCAACGATTGGGCGCGGGTGTGCGCCGCGGGAGAGCAGATCATGTCGCAGATGAAACTGCAATCGCTTGTGATAACGCGCGGCCGCGATGGCATGGCAGCCTTCGCCGGCAAACACAAACCGCTGGACATTCCGATTTTTGGTTCTGATCAGGTTGCAGACGTAACCGGCGCTGGAGACACGGTTATCGCTACTTTTGCTGCCGCGTTTGCCGCGGGAGCGAGCACGGAAGAGGCTGCCCACTTGGCCAACTATGCGGGCGGAATCGTGGTGATGAAACGCGGAACCGCAACGGTATCGCGCCAGGAATTGCTCGATGCGCTTGAGCAATCGCCGCCGGCAACGAGAGCCCACTGAATGCCGGCGCAGAAAATCCTAAAACGTGAAGAACTAAAACAACAGGTTGCTGCATGGCGCCGGTTGGGCGAATCTATCACCCTGGCGAACGGCTGTTTCGACCTGCTGCACGTCGGCCATGTGCGCTACCTTCGCGCCGCCAAGCAGCTCGGCGGACGATTAATCGTGGCCATCAACTCTGACCAATCGGTCCGCGTGCTAAAAGGGGAGGGTCGTCCGCTCATGCCCGCCGAAGAACGTGCCGAAATTCTTTCAGCGCTGGCTGACGTTGACGCTGTAGTTATTTTCTCCGAGCGTGACGTACGGGCTTTGATTCGCGAACTTCGTCCCAACGTTCACGCCAAAGGCACGGACTACACCGCCGATACCGTGCCGGAGCGCGATGTGGTCGCAGAGTGCGGCGGCCGAGTGGAAATCGTCGGCGACCCCAAGGATCATTCAGCCAGTGAGATCATCCGTTCGCGGATCAGCCCGCGGCGTTCGTGAGCATGCAATCTCCGCTTACAGCTTCGTCGAGCAATGAAGCGTTCTTCATTCCTCGCAGATTGCTGATTGTGCGGCTGGGCTCGATGGGCGATATCATTCACACGCTTCCGGCGGCGACCGCTTTACGACTGGCACTTCCCGGGGCGAGCATCGGGTGGGTGGTCGAGGAGCGCTGGGCAGAGCTGCTGTGTACCTTGCCCGAGCCTCGCTCCGGGCTGCGTTCGCCGCGGAGACCGCTGGTCGATCGGGTCCACACAGTGAACACCAAGACGTGGCGCAACTCTTTGCTTTCGATGCAAACTTGGGAACAAATTGCAGCTGGGCTTAGCCAACTGCGTGCGCAGCGATACGAAGTGGCAGTCGATTTCCAAGGCGCACTCCGGTCGGCCCTGCTGGCGCGATGGTCCGGAGCGCCGGTCATATATGGAGTTTCGCAGCCGCGCGAAAATGTTGCCAGCATGTTCTGCACGCGTCAGATGATCGCGCGTGGCAGTCACGTTGTCGAACAGAACTTGTCGCTGGCGGAAGCCGTTGCGCGCCGTCCACTCGAGATGCCGAAGGTAGAATTTCCACATGACGATTCCGTCGATAAGCAATTCGAAGACCGGTTGCGACCGTACCGCGGTTTCGCGTTGCTCAATCCGGGCGCGGGTTGGGGCGCCAAGCAGTGGCCTGCGGAGCGCTACGGCTTTGTGGCGAGGCGATTGGCCGAAGATGGCGTGAAATCGCTTATCAATTTTGGCCCGGGCGAAGAATCCCTCATGCAGGCAGTCGAGTCCTCGAGTGAGGGCACGGCAGAAGGCATTGCTTCTTCCCTCACGGAATTGATTGCGCTCACGCGCCGCGCGCGCATCTTCATCGGCGGCGATACTGGCCCCATGCATCTGGCTGCGGCCCTTGGGGTTCCCGTGGTTGCAATCTTCGGTCCTACCAATCCCGCGCGCAATGGGCCATTTGGGACTCGCAGTATCGTCTTGCGCAGCCCTGCAAGTCCAACCACGCACTCCCGCCATGCGCAACCCGATTCGGGGATGCTGGAAATCAGTTCTGAGGAAGTTGTGGCTTCCGCGCGAAAACTGCTAAGGAGTGAACTTGGCTAGCTGGACGCAAATCGCGCGTCGCATCCGCGTGCCCCTGAGCTTCGCTTTCACCGCACTCTACCTATGGCTCGCAACGCCTACAGTGGCATCCCTGCTGATCGGTTCTGCGCTTATCATTCCAGGTCTTGCCGTGCGCGCGTTGGCGTCTGGGCACGTGCAGAAAAATGAGCAGCTCGCGACCAGCGGACCGTACGCGCATACGCGCAACCCACTCTATCTTGGTTCACTGATTCTGGCAGTAGGTTTTGCCATCGCCGCACGAAACTGGTGGATCGGTGCAGGGCTGATTTTGATCTTTCTGGCTATTTATTTGCCCGTGATTCGCGGAGAAGAGGCATTCCTGAGAGAACACTTTCCAGAATTCCCCGAATACGCGCGCCAAGTCCCTCGGCTGTTGCCTCGCCTGACTTCCTTCAGCGGAGGTCGCGGAACATTTTCCTATGACTTGTACCGGAAGCATCGCGAGTACAATGCGAGTCTAGGTTCGGCGGCGATGATGGTGGCATTGACGGCCAAGCTGCTCTGGGTCCGATAACGGGGTCGCGGGAACCATCTCCCCACACGGCATTCCGCATCTCACCTTGATGCAGGAACTGGTCGTGAAGCAATATGCACATTTTCTCGAGGCTCAACCCGGCATGGTGTTTGTTGACAATTCTGTCCGTTTCTTTTTCGCAAGGTCAGACCGCTCCTGCAGCGCCTTCGAGCCCGCCTCCGCTCCCGACGATAGGCTCGGCACCGTCGGCACGAGTTGTTCCTCCGCCGCCGAATTATGTTTTTCCGAACGGGCAAAGCTATGTCTACGACGTCGAATGGCATTTGTTCAAAGCCGGAACGGCCAGGGTCACGCTCGGTCTCGAGGGTGGCCAGCAGCACGTGACCGCGATTGCGAACTCCGCGGGGGTGGTCAACGCGCTGTATAAAGTACAAGATCACTTTGAAGCCTTCTTCGATCCGCGCACGTTTTGCTCGCTGCGAGTTTCGAAAAATACCGAGGAAGGATCGCACTCGCGCCAGACCGAACTGCACTTCGATTACTCGCGTCGCAAGAGTGTGCTCGATGAAAAAAATTTGAAGACGGGCGAACAGAAACACGTAGAAAACGACCTGCCCTCGTGCGTGAGCGATGTGGTCACTGGATTTTATTACGTGGCATCCTTGCCTCTGCAACCCGGCAATAGCTATACGTTCCCGGTCAACGACGGAAACAAAACCACCGAAGTCACGGCGCGCGTAGAAAGTCGGGAACAGGTTAAAGTACCCGCGGGGACATTCCAAACCGTGCGGGTCAAGGCAGAAGCGATTTCCGGCGCTTTGCAGGGGAAAGGCACGGTCTGGGCGTGGTTCACCGATGACGCCAACCACACGCCTGTGCAAATGCGATCGAAATTGGGATGGGGAACTCTGCTTTTCCGGTTACAGAGGATCGAAAAACAATAACGTGAAGCATTTTATCTTTGCTCTCTGTGTCGTCTTTGCTTTTGGCGGTCTGCCCACGCAGCAGACTGCCTGGCAGCCATCACCGGGACATACGCAAGTGCAGATATGGCCAGGGAGGGTGCCTGATCCGCAACCCGTCGCAGGGCCAGAGGTCGCTAAGACGACGGGGAAGGAGTTCCAGGTTGCCAGCAGGCCAGCGGTGGGGGTGAGCAACGTCACGCGACCGACGATGACGGTTTATTCGCCACAAGGAAAGAATACGGGCGCAGCGATTGTCGTCTTCCCCGGTGGGGGCTATCAGGAGCTAGCCATCGATCTTGAAGGCACCGAGGTCTGTGATTGGCTGACGCCCAAGGGGATCACGTGTGTGCTGTTGAAATACCGCGTGACGAATGTGGGGGCGTATCCGAAATCAGGGCCGTATCCGGAATCACCGATGGCGCTCGAAGATGCGCAAAGGACTGTGGGGTTGGTGCGCTTTCACGCGGCGGAGTGGCATATTGATCCGCACAAGATTGGTGTGCTTGGGTTTTCGTCAGGCGGTCACCTGGTGGCAGCGATGAGCACGCATTTTGCCAAGCGTTTGTATCCGACTGTCGATGCCGCTGACAAAGAGAGCTGCCGCCCCGATTTTGCAGTGGCTGTTTATCCGGGCCATCTGTCGCTGTCCGCGGCGAAGTGGGATGCAAAACAAGGCAACAAAAAGTTTGCAATTCATTATCCGGCGACTGCCGATAAAGATTTGGGGTTGAATCCTGATATTCCTGCCACCCATCAGACTCCGCCTACGTTCTTGCTGCAGGCAGAGGATGACCACGTGGACAATGTGAACGACTCACTGGCGTACTACATAGCGCTGAAGAACGCCAGGGTTCCGGTGGAGATGCACCTGTACGCTCAGGGCGGGCATGCGTTCGGGCTGCGGCGCACCGAGCTTCCGATAACGGGATGGCCGCTGTTAGTGGAGAAGTGGCTGGGGACCATCGGGATGATTTCGCACTAGATGCGCTGGGATCGTATACGACGAAGCAGGCTTTGCTCCGCAGGGCTTTCGCACGAAAGATGTTCGCGCAGCTCCTTCGACTTCGCTGCGCTCAGCCAGTGAGCCAAGACCGACCCCGTAGTTCAAGGCATGGTCCCCGACTCCAAGTCATTTCTGCGCCATCAGCGCCTTTGCGCGGCTGAGTTCCGGCCGATCCGAATTCGATCCATCACAAACCTTCACCAGCCTTGTGTAGTAAGTGTTCGATTTGTCGCTCTTGCCCGCCATCTCTGCTGAACGCGCCGCACCGTAAAGGCCGTTGAAGCGATTGGGATTGAACTTCAGGTCTGCCTCATACTCAGCCAAAGCTTGCTCCGGACGGTTCAAATCGAGCATCATGTCGGCGAGCATTTCACGGGCGGGAATCGCCAGCGGCTCGTCGCCTTCCGCTTCTTCCTTCTCCGCAACAGTGCGCAGTGCCTTGATGGCCTCGTCGTTGTTGCCTTCAGCATGAGCCACCCAAGCTAAGGCTTCCTCACGATCCTGCTCGACCGCCTCGGCGAAGTCCTTTTTCTGTTGCTTCAGCAAGGTGGCGTGGATCACTTCAATCTCGGCCACATCCTTGCGCGCATCGGCCACGTTGCCGGTGCGGGCTGCACCAATTGCCCGCGCCCAGTACGTAATTGAATTGTCTCCGGTCTCCGCTCCCGGAACCGGCGCAAGAGAACCAGCGTCCGTCCAGTGATGCATTTCGAGCGCATACCGCGCGGAAAAAGTTACGAGTGCGCTGGTGCGCGGGTCGAAGTCCATTCCGTACATGTCGTCCTTCTTCGCGGGCATCGCCTTCACCTCATCAATCACTCGCTGTGCCTCGGCTTCGCGCCCAGATTGCAAATAAGCGTAGACCAGAAAATCCATAGCATGGAACTGGTGGCCTTCGCCACCCATGTGCATGGCTGCGCTCTTGCGCGTAGCCGCAATCGAAGCGAGGTTAGAGTCGATATCGTCCTGCCACAGGCCAAGGCGAGCAAAGATGTGCGACGGCATATGGAGCGCGTGGGGAGCAGCCGGAGCAATCTTCGCGTAACGTCGCGCGGCGGGCAATCCGAGTTCAGCTAACTGTGGCTTGTCGTAGCTGTGAATCAGGTAATGCGCCACGCCCGGATGGTCCGGCTCGACCACGAACAGCTTTTCCAGAACCGCCGCTGCTTGCTTTCGCTTGGCAAAAGTCGTGCCGTTATCTGGCTCGGAGGCGAGCAACGATAGCGCATAGAAGGCCGCCGCCTCGCGATCATCGGGATTATCCTTGTAGGTCATTCCCATCGCCTGAGAATAAGTGCTGGCACGATCTTGAAAGTCGCGATTCTTGCGGCGATAAAACTCGTCCATGGCGGTGATGTAATCACGCTCGCGGTCGGTCTTTGGATGCAGTGATCTTGCGTTCTTTATCTCCGCCTGACCTCGCTTGATCGTCGCCGCGTCTGGATGGTTCCACAGTTGATGCCAGATGCTCATGGCGGTTCCCCAATGCGCCATCGCGCATTTCGGGTCGTCTTTCGCGATCTGTTCGAACTGTTTCTCCGCTTCCTCGTACCAGAACGAATGCAGCAGGGCGACACCCCGTTCGAAAGGTTTCTGCTCCGCAGGCGCACACGAAACCGGGAAATGCACCGTGCCCAATTGATCCGTGGTCAGGTCTTCGTGATGATGGCCTTCGTCGGCGACCGCTCCAAAGGAAAACAACATCAACACGGTGAAGGCAAGCGCGAGTCGCTTCATGGAATACCTCCGCTGAACAGCGAGTCTATTCCGTCACGGTTGAGAGGGTCAAACCGATGTGGGGGTGAGAACACAATGGAAATGGAAGATGCACACCCCTCCCGGATTGTGAGCCAAGGTCGCCAGCCATTCTCGACGAGCGCTACGGCCTGTTGACGACACCTGCCCTTGGCAAGTTACTTTTTCTGGCCCTTCCCCGTGTTCTGGCCATTGAGGTACTCTGTCACTGACACAAACTCGCCCTTATCGTTCTTCGAGAACTCGAACTGTAAGTCCCATCCCTTAGAGAAGAATTTCGTCTCTGACTCGGCGAAGAGCGGAAAGTTTGCTCCGAAGTGGGCGATCAAATGACGGCCTTCGAGCGTAAACACAACGTGGCCATCCGAGAATTCGTAAGCTCCCACATACCGCGCCAGCACTTCCCTGGCTAAGACGATTTCCCTTGGCGGCCGAGCGAAGGGCACGGTTTCTCCGTGCACCACCGCCGCGAGCGCCGTGTTGATCCTGCCGGTCACATAGCCGTTCAGATTCGCCAGAACGATCACGGCCAGCTCGTCTTCGGGATAATAAGCCACTTCGGTGTTGAAACCGATGCCGTTGCCATCATAATCAATCACCTGGCGACCGTTAACCCGATGCACGTATAGACCGCAGGCATAATCGTGTTGGAATGGGGTGGTCATCTTGCGAAGGGACGCACGCGTCAGCAGCTTGCCGCCAAACAGACCGTTTTCCCACCGGAGCATGTCTTCTGTGGTCGAATACAATCCGCCCGCTGCGAACGCGCCGCTCAAATTGGTGCGCTCTGCGTTCTCGATCCCATCCGCCCCGGGCCAATAACCGGACGCCCGGTGTGAAACGATGGTTATGTTGGAGTCGTATCCCGAATCGTCCATGCCCAGCGGCTTAAAGATATTTTCTTGAACGAAGTCCGCGTACGATTGGCCGCTGACCTTTTCTAGCAGAAACCCGAGCACATCGTATCCCAGGTTGCTGTAATCCCATTTTTCACCCGGCTGAAAGTCCAGCGGCTTATCGGCGAAGATCAGCTTGTCAGGCGTACCTGGCTCATACTTTGCTGCATCCCCCGAGACGCCGGATGTCATCGTCAGGAGGTTGTAAATTGTGATCTTGTCCCAGGCCGCGGGCGCATCGGGGAGGTATTTCTTGACCAGATCGTCAGTCTTCAGTTTCCCACGATCCTGCAAAAGGAAAATCGAAGCTGCGGTGAATTGTTTGGTGACCGAGGCGAGCTGGAATTTCGCGGTGGGCGAATTGGGTATGTTCCACTCCATATCGGCCCAGCCGTAGCTTTTGCTGAATAACACCTTGCCGTTTTGCGCCACCAGTACGCTACCCATAAACACCTGGGCGTCAGCATAGGGCTGCACCACCTGCTGCATGCGCTCCGCTGCCGTTTGCGCACCGCAAATGGCAGCCCAACAGGCAAAGGCAGCGGTTAACACTGCCAGCCGAATATTCCGTTTCGCCTTCATCGCGAAACCACCCTCCGGTCGTCAAATTCCCAATAACAATCAGGATGAGAGTTAGTCGACCTGTCATCCGTGACGACTGCTAGATGTGCAATCGTACCTGAAGGGCCGGAGATTTGTCGGGTGGCTGGCGAGAAATCGCCATTCCACTCATTGAACGGCTTTGGTCGCCGTTTTTGAGCGCGATAGAGACCCAGCAGCATTGCCGCCTGCAATCGCCAATCTGCCGAAGCTCGAGATTGAGCACAACTCCTAATCGCGATCGGCTTCTACTGCAGGCGGAAGCGCTCATTCATCAATCGCTGCAGCCGAGTCTTATACAGAATGTCGTAGGTGAATTCCTTGTCCGGAAACATCGCCAGCGCGGCACGTTTGGCGCCGGCCACCAACTCGGAGGCTTCTTCGACGGTGAGGTTTGGGTCCTGGCCAATCACCGACATTACCATGCTGATCATGATTTGCAGGCGTCGGATATTTCGCGCTTCCTGCTCTCTTTCGCTGCCATTTACCAGCTGTCCGCGCCGTTCGAAACTACTCATGAGGCCCCCACTCCACGACCTGTGCGATTAGATGTTTTTGAGTGCTCGTACGTTGCGCTGGTCCTTTGAGGGTATTCTCGCGGCCAGACGAGCGCAGCGCAATGCCTCATTGGTGTTGGTCTTCCGTTACCTTAAGAATAACGTGCGTTTCGGCTCACGCAGTTTTGAAGGGCCTCATGATCGAATCTGCCCCCAACATCGCCTGCGGGAGTTAGAATCTATGGATCAGGAGACCGTCCTGATTGGAGGCAGTAATGGCAGACTCGAGTTCCGCATCTGAAAATCAACGGCCGAATCCCAATGAGAAACTGGTGCGCGTATTCGACAGCGAACAAGAGTCGGAGGCCATGGTAGTGCACGGCCTGCTCGAATCCGCGGGCATTGACTCTGACCTGACTTCGATTGACGCACAGCAGGACATTTTGCCAGGCGTCGGTGGAACCGTGATTCTGGTCCGCGAGGAAGATGCCGCCAAGGCGCGGCAGATGATTGAAGAATACCGGCAAACGCCGGAAGAACTTGAGACCGCAGAGTATGCTCTCAATGAAGAACCGCCAACTGAGAGGTGACGGTTGTTCCGTCGAGATAGAAAGTAACCGCCCCGTCCATATCCGTCCGGTAGGTAAGAACGTGCGCTTGTGCCAGCCGATCCAAAACCTCCTGCCGCGGATGCCCATAAACATTGCGCGCGCCTACCGATATAACCGCGAACCTTGGATGCACGGCGGCCAGCAATTCCGGGATCGTAGAGGTCGCGCTACCGTGGTGGGCCACTTTTAGAAGATCAGCTTGCGGGTTCTCCTCGGCAACTTGCTTTTCTGTTTTTTTCTCCGCGTCTCCCTCCAGTAAGGCGGACGTCTCTCCGTAGCTTACTTTCATGACCAACGACTCGTCGTTGGGCCGGGAAACATGCGCCTCCGCATCTCGCGGCGGAGCGAGCACCGCGAACTTTGCACCGCCGATTTCGAGATTATCTCCGGCTTTGTGAAGAATGACCGGAATATTCAGCGCTTTCGCTTCGCGCAACAACGTTTGCAGTTCGGCGCTCGGCGAATCCACGCCCAGCCACAACTCGCGCGGATGAAAGTTCGCCAAGACCGCCGCCATGCCTCCCATGTGATCGGCGTGTGCGTGCGTAAGGGCGACTACATCGAGTTGGTGAAACCCCCGCGACCACAGGTAGGGCGACACGACATCTTCTCCGATATCCAGTTCCGAGTGCATCCAGAACGGTATGCCTCCGGCATCGACCAGCAAGGTGCGTCCCTGCGGCGAAACCAGAAGGATGGAATCGCCCTGGCCAACATCGATGGCGGTGAGTTCGAGTACTCCGTTCCGCATCTGCGGATGCGGCGGAACCGCGCAGATCCAGAAAGCGCTGAGAGCTAACGCAGCCCATCCCGCTGCCACGAGCAACCGGCGCCGGCGACTCAACACCATGGCCAGCACCAGTGCGCCAGCGCTCAACAAAATTACGGCGAGTTGCGGAGTTGGCACGCGAGTGTCGGCGATCCTCAACGCGCCCAGCCAATGCACGGACCCATTCATGGCTTGAAGTGCCGCTCCCGCGATCATTGCCGGAACCTTCGCCAGAGCGAGCGAGGCGTAGCTTGCGATCAGCGCGACGATAGCTGCGACCATGATGATCTCGGTAAGCGGCACGGCCAATACATTCGCCGGCAATGAAACCAGTGTGGCGCGATGAAAGTAGTACGCCATGGGCAGTGCAAATCCTGCCTGGAGCACGATGGAAACCACGAGGAACTCACAACCCAAAAGCAGCACTCGCACAGTGCCTGAGAGCATGAACAAAGGAATACGCTTTCCGAAAAAGCGCTGCAGCCTGCCTGCTACCATCCGTATGTCGAGCCGGAGCTGCGCGAGCGGCGGAGATAGCGCAGCGTCGTAGCCAGTCGCGTCCAGGCTCCGTAGAGCACGAGATAGCGGTTGCGTAGTTCGTTCCAGAAACGGCGTTCCTATTCCTGCAATGACCAGCACGCACAGGAAGCTGAGCTGGAAGCTTGCTCCCAGCAACGCCGTGGGATCGACCAACAGCAAAGCCAGAGCCGCCGCTCCGATTGTATTGAGAATTGATCTTCTTCGATAAAGCAGTCTTGCGATCAGGTAGAGCGCAAGCATGAGCGTCGCCCGCCACACCGGAGCGCCCACGTCGGTCAGAAGCGCGTACGCGACGGCGAGCAGAATTGTGATCACGCTAGCGACCAGCTCACTCACCCGCATGCGGCGCAGGAGCCAAAACATTACCAGTGCAAGCACAGCGACCTTCAATCCTGAGATCACCAGCACGTGGTAAGTGCCGGTGCGCTGGAAGTCAGTGAGCGCTTCGCGCCCGAGAAACGAATTCTCGCCGATGAGGATAGCGTCAAGTAGCGCGGCTTCGTCCGGCTTCCACAGGCGATGGATTTTTTCGATCAGGCCACGACGCAGCCGCGTCCGCCACAGTTCGGCGCGATTTCCCGAAAATCCCGGCAGCAACTCAACCGTCTCCGCCTTGGTTGACCCGAGTGCGACGATTCCGTTTTCTGCCAGATACTCCGCGTAGTCGAACGCACCGGGGTTCCGAAAATTGCGCGGAGGATAAAGTTTGACGGGAAATCGCAACCGCTCTCCGTAGCGGAGCAAGTGCATAGGCGAGGAAGCTGATTCTGCGGACTCATCCTTTGCGTCCTCATTCCTTACCTCACGACCGTAGAAACTGACGCGAACGCCCGAGTGAATGGCGATGGCCTCGGCTCCGGTTTCGATCTTCTCTGTCTCAAGATCCAATCTCTGCTGAGCGTCGCCGCGAGCCTTCTCTCGCAGATTTCCTTCCTTGGTCACGTGCGCAGTGACAACCAGGTCGCGACCGTCTGCAAATGAAAGAAGACTCGCGCTGCCCTGCTCGTCAGGAATGCGCACGTGCATGATGAGTGCTCCGGTCACGAATAAGGCGGACAAAGCAAGCGCAAAGGCAGACCGGGCACGACGGCGGAGGAAATATGCCGCCGCCGCGGAGAAGACGATCGCGGCCACGAGCCACCACAACGGAGGGCGCCAAACGTAGAACCCGGTGGCAATTCCGCTGGCATACGCCAACGCAGCCCAAAGCATGGGTTGCCGGGAAAGCGGTTTCTGAGGGATGGGAGGATTCGCGCTCGACTGCGAATTCACAGGCTCGCCCAGTGGAGGAACTCAAGACTTGGCGAGAGCGTTCGGATATTGGGCCTCAATTACTCTTACAAACATGTACTCTTGCAAGCGTCCCCCTGGCCCGCCCTCGGACGCTGCGACCTTACTGCTAAATGCCGTGCCGGACAAGGTGAAACACGCTTTCTAAATGGTAGGTCTGGGGAAACAGATCGACCAGGTGCACCTGCTCGATGCGATATCCGGCGCTAAGCAGGCCAGCCAGATCACGAGAGACCGTCGCCGGATCGCAGGAGATGTAGGTCACCCGATGCGCTCCCAATCCGACGAGACTCTGGACCACACTTTCCCCCAGACCGCTCCGTGGCGGGTCCACCACCACGAGATCGGGGCGCAACATACCGCTGGGGCTCCGCAAGAAATCGGCGGTAGTCGCCCGCACAGCCTTCACATTTTCAGGTGAATTGTGAAGGAGATCGGCATAAGAAGTCTGTGACGCTTCAACCGCGATTACCTGTGCAAATCTCTGGGATAGAACTGTGGAAAAAAGGCCAACGCCTGCGTAAAGATCGAGCGCCATATTGCCTGAATATCCGGCCGTCACGATTTCGACCAACTCATTGATTAAATGGCGGTTACTTTGAAAAAAGGCCCCGGCGCTGACCCGATACGAGGAAGAGTTGGTTTTGTATGTGATGTCTCGGGCTCCAGATGCCGCCTTTTCTTTCGGCTCGGTATTCACGATGCTTCCGTACGAGCTTATCTTGAACGCTACGACGCCTGCGATTTCTGGCACCGTATTCCGCACGTTGTCTGCCCATTCTCCAAGCAGAGTGCCGGGAGTCCCAGGTTCGCACGAAGCCTTGACCAGGAGTTGAGTGTCGTCGGCATTGGCAAGAATCTCGATCTCGTGAACTCCATTGGGCACAGCTTGTCTGCGCCCCATTTGCCAGAAGGCGGCAAAGGCACGATTGATTAGTGGTGAACTTACCGGGCACTCTTCCACCGGAAGCAGTTCATGCGACCTTGATCTGTAATAGCCAAGCGCGAACTTCGGCCTGACTTCGACTTTAAGGCGGGTGCGGTTGCGGTAGTTCCAAGGCGGCGAAGGGTGAATCGTGATCTTCGTTTCGAGTTCGAATTTGCCAATGCGGCGAAGGGTTTCTTTCAAGATCGCGGCCTTGATCTCCAGTTGATGCTCGTAGCTGGTGTGCTGGTAGTGGCAGCCGCCACAGCGCAGGAAGTAAGGGCAGGAAGGCTGCACTCGTTGGAGCGAAGCTTGCAGAATCGCTTCCACGTGGCCTCTGGCAAGGGTGTGCTTCCCTTTGAACACCGAAGCTTCAATCCTCTCGCCTTCGAGCACAAACGGCACGAACACAATCTTGCCAGGACCGCGCTCATCGGCAGGGAGGCGCGCCAAGCCGTCACCACCAAAAACGAGCTTTTCGATCGTGAGTTCCATGCGAGGATTCTAAGCTCGAAGCCAAAGCGCTCGGTGTGCAGAATTATGTTCTGTCGATTCCAATTGGCTGGAAATCGCAATTCGTGGGTTGTCGATAGCACTTCACATATAAAAGAGACTGAGCCTCGGCAATCCATATTTTTCCAGCAACCGTTTGTGGACGTACTGCTTGAGCAACTGCTCAATCTGTGCAGCTGGCATTTTGCGCCGATAGGGCGCTAGTTCCCGATCGGCCTCGGCCCGAACCGCGACAATGTGCTCGTCGGGCGTCACCACCAACAGAACCGCAAACAGTTTTTCTTCGGCCACCGTCAACCTCCGTTCCAGATCCTCCAATCGGGGCCGCGTTTTCGCGGCCTCAAGATCGGCAGCAATTTCCCGCAGTGTTCCTGAGGTCTCTTTGGTCAACGGCCCAGCATCAATCCCTTTTGCCTCAGGAAGCTTCGCAGCGTCGAGCAACTCCGCGTTGCGCCGGAGAAAGGCCGAGATCTCGGATGTCTGAAAGCCGCTGGTGCGATGGTCCGGAAGGTCGGAACTCGCCGCTCCCACGGCTGCCTCTTTCATCTCCTCAGCCGCCACCAGCACGGCCTGCGCGCAATACGCCAGACTGTTGAGCTTCTGTGATTTTGACTTCCGCTGCTCGTACTTTTCAAACGCTGCATCAATGCCGCGCAGGACGGCTTCCAGCGGAACGCCCGCATCTTTCCAGGTTTCTATCAGCGCCCAGTCGAGCGGAGACAGCTGAATGCGTCCGCGGCGCTGCTGAAAATGTTCCTCGATTTCGGTGAAGTAGTTGAAGTAGTTTTCCACGGCGGCTCAGCGGGAGCGCGGCTTCCCCGAAGAAGACTTGGGTGCGGCCTCACGAGCGGGTTTCGCGGCGACGTTGCGTTCCCAGATAATGCGCAGGCCTTCCAACGTCAAAAACTCATCTACCTGCCTGATGTGCTTCGAGCCGGTGCCGAACAGCGAAGCCAAGCCGCCGGTTGCAATCACCTTGGTTTCGTTCCCTAGTTCTTGAACCAGCAGTTCCAGGATTCCATCGATTAGGCCTAGATAACCGTAGTAGAGGCCGGACTGCAGGCTGCCCACGGTATTGCTGCCAATGATGTGAGCCGGCTTGCGGATATCCACACGCGGCAGGCGCGCCGTGCGCTCAAACAACGCGTCGGCGGAAATTCCAATGCCGGGACTGATTACGCCGCCCATGTATTCTCCCTTGGCCGAGACGCAATCGAACGTGGTCGCCGTTCCGAAATCCACTACCACGCAAGGACCGCCATACTTCTCGAACGCGGCGACCGAGTTCACGATGCGATCAGCGCCGACTTCAGCCGGATTGTCGTAGTGCACCGGCATACCCGTCTTT
>Ga0116223_10000583_pt1 | contig 43919 bp, 46 predicted proteins | sample Sb_taG_3_FD_90092 | JGI IMG/M metagenome (GOLD analysis project Ga0116223, IMG submission 90092) | Peat soil microbial communities from Weissenstadt, Germany - Sb_50d_a_PC metaG | ecosystem: Environmental > Terrestrial > Soil > Wetlands > Peat | place: Germany: Weissenstadt | collected 2010-09-21 | reverse complement strand
CGCACAAGGCAGAAAGCGCAAATATCGCAAAGGCGATATTGGCTTCCATCACTATGCGTTTGAGCTCTCCAGCCGCGATGACGTGGACGAGCTTGGCGCTTTTCTGGAAAAGAACGCAATGACAGTGCTCGACCCGCCGGGCGAGTATTATGGCCGCAACTACTACGCCGTCTATTTCGCCGATCCGGACGGCATGAAGCTCGAAGGCATGATCTGGGCGCCGCGCAAACCAAAGCAGACGCCGGTCTCAAGGAAGAAAACCCGCGCGCGAAAATCGTGAGCCGCACTCATCTGCGGAGTCGAAACTCAACTCGCCACACTGAGCTCCCACAAAAGGGACGCCAATGGGACAACTAGCTCACCGTTCAGTTTTGGCACGATCAATGGGCGTTCGTCACGAGTGCGCCGTGGGTCATTATTCCGCTGCTCTTGATTGCCGTGATCGTTGGATGGAAAATCAAAGGCGCGCTGGACGATCGAGAGATCAGAGGACTTAAGGCCGAAAATAATCGCCTTAATGAGGGCATCTGCCATGCGCGCGACTCAGATCCGTTCCTTCGGCGACCCGGCTGAATTGCACGTCGTCGAGGTACCTGATCCGGTTGAGGGGCCGGATATTGCCGTGGTGCGGATCGAAGCCGCCTCGATCAACCCGAGCGACGTGAAGAACGTGCAAGGCGCCATGCGCCAGACCACCCTGCCGCGCATCCCGGGACGCGATTTTGCCGGCGTCGTGATCGGCGGACCGCCGGATTGGCTCGGCGCCGAGGTCTGGGGCACGGGCGGCGATGTCGGTTTTACCCGCGACGGCACGCATGCACAGAAGATCGCGGTGCCGGTCGCCAGCCTGCGGCGCAAGCCCGCGCGGCTGACATTCGATGAAGCGGCGTCGGTCGGGGTCAATTATATGGCGGCTTGGTGCGGCCTCGTGGAAGCGGCGGGCGTGCGCGCCAATGAGACGCTCGCGATCATCGGCGCGGGCGGTGGAGTCGGCGGCGCGGCGGCGCAGATCGCCAAGCGCATAGGCGCGCGCGTGATCGGAGTCGATCGGCAAGCGCCGCTCGATGACGCGCCGATCCGCTCCATTGCCGAGGCGCTGATCATCAGCGCGGCGGATGTCGGCGCGGCGGTGAAGCAGGCCACCGGGCGCGGTGCGGACGTGGTCTTCGACTGCGTCGGAGGCGTGATGTTCCGTCCGGCGCTTGCGTGCCTGGCCCTGCGCGGCCGTCTCGTCGAAATCAGTTCGACCGGCAGCCGCGAGGTCAGCTTCGACCTCGTCGACTTCTACCACAACGAAAGCCGCCTCTTCGGCGTCGATACATTGAAGCGCGATCTCGTCGCTTCGGCGAAGATCCTCGATGCGCTCACTGCGGGCTTCGAGGCCGGCGCTTATCGCGCCGCGCCGATAGCAGCAACCTTTCCGCTCGGCGAGGCCGCGGCGGCCTACAAGCGCGTTGCCGACGGTGCCCCCGGCCGAGTCGTGCTGCACCCTCAGGAGTGAGGAGTCACGGCACAGCCCAGGGAGCCCGTGTGAAACGCTGGGCCAAAAAATCCATCAGGACCTGCACGCGCGCCGGCCGCATGCCGCTCGGCGGCCTGACAAGATGCAGCGCTGCGGGCGGCACTGACCAATCGTTCATCACCGCCTCGAGGCGGCCTTCGGCGAGGTCGCGCCAGACAAGGAACTCCGGCTGCAGGGCGACGCCCAGGCCGGCGCGCAGTGCCGGTTGCAGCACATCGGCATTATTGGCGCTGAGCGGCGCACGCACGTGCACGCTGTATTCGCCATGCTGCTGGTGAACGAAACGCCAGACGTCCCGGCTGCGGGAATAGGTGTAGAAAAGCACGCTATGGTCGGCGAGGTCCTTGGGGTGGCGCGGGCGGCCATGGCGCTCGAAATAGGCCGGCGCGCCGACGAGCAGGATGCGCACGCTGCAGAGCCGGCGCGCCAGCAGGCTCGAGTCGGCAAGCACCGCGATCCGCAGCGCCAGGTCGAATCCTTCGCTGACGAGATCGACGATCTGATCGCTGAGGCTCAATTCAATGGAGACATCCGGATAGAGGCTGAGGAATTCAGGCAGAAGCGGCGCCAGATGCGTAATGCCGAAAGACATGGGCGCGGCAACGCGGACCGTGCCGCGCGGCGCGGCGGATTGGGCTGTGGCCTCGGCCTCCACCGCCTCGCCCTCGGCCAGAATCCGGGCGGCGCGTTCGAGCGAAGCGCGGCCGCTCTCGCTGAGCGACATGCACCGCGACGTGCGGTGCAACAGGCTCGTGCCGAGCTTGGCCTCGAGCCGACCGACCGCCTTGGACACAGTGGCTTTGGACAAGCCAAGTTCCGCCGCGGCACGGGCGAAGGAGCCAACCTCGGCGACTTTCGCGAACACCGCCCAGGCCTCGAAGTCAGGGAGCATAGCAGATTCAGAAACGGTCGATTTCCATCATTTCTATTTCAGATTCGATCGTCCCATTCAATATTCCTCGAAGACGCGGGCGCCGCGAGCGTCCCGCAGGAGGATTGACCGATGATTGAACGCAGACCTTTTGAGAGCCTCGGCGGTGCCAACCACGGCTGGCTCGATACCAAGTACCACTTTTCCTTCGGCGACTACCGCGATCCAAGCCGGATGGGCTGGGGCGCGTTGCGCGTCTGGAACGACGATGCGATCGCTCCGCAGAACGGTTTTCCGCCGCATCCGCACGCCGACATGGAGATCGTTACCTATGTCCGGGAGGGCGCGGTGACCCATCAGGATAGTCTCGGCAACAGGGGCCGCACCGAAGCCGGCGATGTTCAGGTCATGAGCGCCGGCACCGGCATCCGCCACGCCGAATACAATCTGGAACCGGGCACGACGCGGCTGTTTCAGATTTGGATACTTCCGAACGAGCGCGGTGTCGGTCCGTCGTGGGGCGCCAAGCCCTTCCCGACAGGGGATCGCTCGGGCCGCTTCGTGACGCTCGCCAGCGGCTTTCCGGCCGATACGGACGCGCTGCCGATCCGCGCCGACGCGCGGGTACTCGGCGCCAGCCTTAAGGCCGGCGAAACGGCGGATTATCCGCTCGGCGGAGAAAGACACGGCTATCTGGTGCCGGCCAAAGGCGCCATCGAGGTCAATGACGTGAAGCTTAACGCGCGGGACGGCGCGGCGGTTTACGGCGAGAAGACCTTGCGCGTGAAGGCCCTCGAAGACGCCGAAATCGTCCTCGTGGACGCGGCGTAATATTCAGCGCTTACGTTCCAACCATTGAGGGCAAACATGGCCAAGGTTCTCGTTCTCTATTATTCCTCCTACGGTCATATCGAAACGATGGCCGAGGCGGTCGCCGAGGGCGCTCGCGAAGCCGGCACCCACGTCGATATCAAGCGGGTGCCCGAACTGGTACCCGCCGATGTCGCCAAGGCGGCGCATTTCAAGCTCGACCAGGCTGCGCCTCTCGCAACGGTGGCCGAGCTTGCCAATTATGACGCGGTCATTGTCGGCGTCGGCACAAGGTTTGGCCGGATGGCTTCGCAGATGGCCAATTTCCTCGACCGGGCCGGCGGCCACTGGATGAGCGGCGCACTGGTCGGCAAGGTGGGAAGCGCCTTTTCCTCAACCGCCAGCCAGCATGGCGGGCAGGAGGTGACCTTGTTCTCGATCATCGCCAACTTGTTGCATTTCGGCATGATCATCGTCGGTCTGCCCTATAGTTTCCAAGGGCAGTTGAGACTCGACGAGATCACCGGCTGCTCCCCTTATGGCGCCACGACGATTGCCGCGGGCGACGGGTCCAGGAAGCCGAGCCAGAACGAGTTGGCCGGGGCGCGCTTCCAAGGCCGCCACGTCGCCGAAGTGGCCAAGAAACTGTTCGGCTAAGTCATGAACCCGCCTCCTCCCTTTACGGTCGAGACGGCCGGGCAGAAGGCGCGGCTGGCCGAGGACGCCTGGAACAGCCGAGACCCGGCACGCGTCGCGCAGGCCTATACGGTCGATAGTCGCTGGCGCAATCGCGCCGAGATTTTCCAAGGCCGCGCAGCAATCGAGGCCTTTCTCACGCGCAAATGGCAGCGCGAACGCGACTACCGCTTGATCAAGGAGGTCTGGGCCTTCCGCGAGAATAGGATCGCCGTGCGTTTCGCCTATGAATGGCACGACGACGCTGGCCATTGGTTTCGCAGCTACGGCAACAAGATGTGGGAGTTCGACGAGAATGGGCTGATGCGCGTGAGGATTGCCAGCATCAACGATCTGCCGATCAAGGCGGCCGAGCGCAAATATCATTGGCCGCTCGGCCGCCGGCCTGACGATCACCCTTCCCTGAGCGACCTCGGTCTTTAGTACGCCGCCGCACGCGCGGAACAGCTCATGCTCCTCGGCGTTTTCCTGGCAGCTTCGCGAATCGACCCAGAGCACCGGGCACGAGGGCCTCATTCAGATCGCCGGCCATTTTGTTCGGCCAAGCTCGCGCTCGGGGTCAGATAGGCACGGCACATCGCGGGATATTCTGCTACAATGTTGGTGGTCGCCTAGCGGCGAGCCCGGGAGGCTGGGATGACCCTATCGATTTTCGGCTATCTCATTGCGGATGCAGAGTCGCCGCCTGGGAGCACGGGCGCGCCGCGACTGCGCGATCTGATCGTTGGTCTGCTTTCGGGCGATATCGCCGCCGCGACGATTCTCGGACGGCTCGACCCGAACCTTTCCGACGAGGTCCGCGCCATGGTTGCCCATCGGGGCATGACGGCGGAAAGCTTCCTGGCAAATGCGCTCATGGCCTTCGCGTTCGATGTTGCAGACGAGTCCTGGCGTCAAGCGATCAAATATCGCGAGCCGATTGCCGAAGATGCTGAAGCGGAGGCATTCGCCGATTTGCTCAAGGAAGCCATGCGACAGAGACTCGAGCGTGAGGTCTATCTTGGCCGGCAGGCGGAAAGCTCCGAGCCTCACATGCCGCTCGGCCGCAGGATCGGCTGACATTTTTGGCACAACCGAATGTATTTTTCCGCGCGCCCTGCGTGAGAGTGACTTGCGCTGCAATCTTTGAAAGACCATACTCTGCCTGCATGGTGGAGCGCGCGCCCAAGTTTACCAGACTTGCCGGCGTTCACGGTGAGCCCTTTGGCCCGGCAGCATGCTTCTCCCATGCCGATGTCACACGCCGGTCATTCGATTGGTCTCATGTGCGAGCAACCACCCGTCAATCGCTTGCGGCCGCCGAGCCCGGCATCTCGAATGGGTGAAGAGCCGAATCGCCATTCCTCTGGACATGGATTCATGCTCGATCTACCGCCCTGCCCCAGCGACGAGAAGGACGAGCTGCCCGTGGTCGTGGCATCGGCGAGAGCCTTATGGGCGCAACGGCTGCGGCGCGCCGATCTCGCCGCTGTTCGCATCATATCGCGTTCGGCGCGTCCAAAGGTCGGGCGCGCCTCGGCAATAGTGATCAGCAAGCTTGGAAATAGCTGGCTTTACCTGATCATTATTTCCATCGTCTTCGAGGGCCTGGGCCGCACTGGCTTCCGCGTGGTCTTCGTCGGGGCGTTGAATGCCGGCCTGCTGCATTGCCTATTCCCCTATATCAAACGGTGGGTCGGCCGGCCGCGACCCTTCCGCGTCGACCCGCGTCTGCCGTCATTGCTCGCGGTGCTCGACGAGCACTCGTTCCCGAGCGGACATGCGATGACGCTGTCCGGCGTGCTCGTGCCAATCGTGCTCGTCTGGCCGGCGACCGCCATTTCGGCGGTGACCTTGATGATGCTGATGGCTTGGTCGCGCATCGCGACGGGCCACCATTATCCAAGCGATATCGTCGGCGGCGCCGTACTCGGGATCGTGCTCGCCTATCCGCTGTCGATCTGCGTTCTCGCGATATGGTGAAGCCCAGATCGGAATAGTTCCTAGGCATGGCCACGCGCGTTTGCATGACTTTGTCGCCCTTGCGTTGTTAAGCTTGATCCGCCTTCCCGAAGACATTGAGGCGCTCGCCCGCCGCCTCGCTGAGGCGCAAGGGCTCTCCATCCGCGAAGCCATCAGGCGAGCGCTTGAGGAGCGCGCCCGAGCTGTCGACCTCGCAGCGAGTCCACGTGATCAATCTCGGGAGACCGTGGCCGCACGCCCCGCGCGCATTGAGAGCATTGTGAAGGAGATCACGGCCATGCCGGTCCTCGATCCGCGCTCTCCGATCCAGATCATGGATGATCTCAACGCCCTATGATCGTCTTGGACAGCTCAGCCCTCGTTCCATCCTGTTTGACGAACCCGAGAGGCAGGCCTTTCAGGAGGTCATTGCCGGCGGCGAGCGATGCATATCTCGGCCGTCAATGCACATGAGAGGGCAAGCGTATTGCGTCTACGCCATGGTATGGGCGCCGTTGAACGGCTTTGGGAGCTGCTGGCAGACAATGAAATTGAGGTCATCCCTTTCGATGAAGTACAGGTACGTGTTGCGGTTGCCGCGTTCGACCGCTACGGGAAGGGCATCGACCCGAAGGCGCGGCTCAATCTTTCAGACTGTGCAGCCTATGCGCTAGCCAAGACGATGAACGCTCCCTTGCTGTTCAAGGGCAATGACTTCGCTCAGACCGATCTCAGATCCTGTTTTTGAAGCCATCTACCTCGCCGGGTTGACCGATTTTTCGGTCGTGTCTAAGTTTGAATTTGCCGCCCCATTTCCCTCTTGACTGCTGATCAGCCTGGCAGACTTTTCATGAGTTCGCCTTCGGATGGACGTTTGGCAAGGCATCGCTAGCTTCGGCGAGGCCAGGTGGGCTTTGGTGAGGCGAGGCCGGCTAGGCCCCGGCCAAATTGGCTGGGGCCTTTGCATTCAAGAGACCACTACAATGCTGACGATCAAGATTTGATCGAGGACTGGATTGAGATGCGAGCGACGCTCAAGCGCCAGCTTGAAATGCTCAAATCCGGCCAAATGCATACGGGGACTGATCTTCCCAATACGACGACGAAAGCGGCGATCACCAGAGTTGAGGCATGTATCGGCGAGTTAAACGCTCTCTTGAAGGAATACTCGCATGCCCAAAGGCCCTAAAGGCGAGAAACGTCCTACCGACGTGATCGGCGCTGCCGTCATGGTCGGCAAAATCGCCACTGGCCGATCTCGTTGCGATGATCGATGCCGCAAATGAGGCTCCAGCAAAACGCGGTCCCCCCGAACAACAACGCGTGCCCGAATAAAGTGAATGCGACGGCAAAAGCCCCGAAGCCAAGCGCCCCGCCAATCAGAACGCTGACTTGCGGATCGGCCAAAGCGATTCTGCGGACCAGCGAGAATAAATATTTTTCAAACTGAGACATGATGGATTTTTCACAAGTCCGTTTAGAGAACGCCATGCGCCATCGGCGCCTCCACCACGCCGCGCGTTTCAAGGTCATGCGCGACACGCAGCACCAGGTCCTCGCGCCACTGCGGCCCGATCACCTGCACGCCGATCGGCAAGCGCTCGCCCTCCGTGAACACAGGAACGGTTGCGACCGGCAGGCCGATGAAGGAAATCGGCTGCGTATAGATTCCGAGATTGGCGCGAACCGGAACGTCCACGCCGTCGAGGTTCATGAGTTTCTGCCCCGAGAGCGGCGCACGGCAAGGCGTCGCCGGCGCGAGAATGATGTCGACTTCTTCGAAGATTTCGCCCGCGCGCCGGCGAAACCAGGCGCGGAATTTTTGCGCCTTCACCACGATCTCTGCGGGAATCATCGCGCCGGCGAAGAGGCGGTCGCGCACGGCAGGATCGAAATCGTTCGGTCGCCGGCGCAACCGCTCAAGATGCAGAGCGGCGCCTTCGGCGGCGGTGATGAGATAGGCGGCCGCCCGCGCCTCTTGTGCCGCGGGGAGGATCACCTCGCGGGTTGCGCCGAGCGCCTGGGCGATCCAATCGACCGCGGCAAATGATTCCGGCCTGCCGCCGCGGCGGAAATAACCCCCGGCGACGGCGATGCGCAGCCCCTTCATGCCTTGCTCGAGCAGCGGCGAGACCGGCTCGACGTCGCGTTGCGCCAAAGCCTCGTCAGCCCGGTCCCTGCCCTGCATCACGTCATAGACGAGCGCGAGGTCGGCAGCCGAGCGGGCGAGCACGCCGACATGATCGAGGCTCGCGACGAAGGGATAGACGCCCTGTCGCGAGAGGCGCCCGAACGTCGGCTTCAATCCGAAGAGGCCGCAGAGCGAGGCCGGCACGCGGATCGATCCGTTGGTGTCGGAGCCGAGCGCAAAGGCCGCCATGCCGGACGCGACCGCCGCGGCGGAGCCGCCCGACGACCCCCCGGTCATGTGGCGGGGATCGTGCGGATTGAGCGAATTGCCGTCATGGATGTTCTCGCCGGTAAACCCATAGGCATATTCGTCCATGTTGAGCGCGCCGAGCAGGGTGGCCCCCGCCGCGTCGAGGCGGCGGATGACGCAGGCATCCGACCGCGCCGGCGGATCGTCGCGGGTGATTTTTGCGCCCGCACGCGTCACGACACCAGCGATGTCGTAGAGGTTCTTGACCGCGAAGGGCACGCCGGCAAGCGGACCGAGCGGATGGGCCACTGCCCGCGCCTGATCGATCGCCGCGGCCGTCGCGCGCGCCCTCTCGTGCGCGACATGCGTGAAGGCGTTGAGCTCGCCATCCCGCGCAGCGATATGGGCGAAGGCGATTTCAACCACCCTAGGCGCCGTGATGGCGCCGACCGCGACCGCCCCCGCGATATCGCGCGCCGTCGCACGAAGGACGTCAAACCTCATGCTCCCTGAAACACGGGCGCGGGCTCGGCGCGATCGTCAAGCGGAAAATCCGCGACGAGCTTCATCTGCCGCGCGATAACTTGAAGATTGGCGATGATCTCGGCGCGATCGCCTGCTTCGATCGGCAGATCAAGCAGCGCAGCCATGGCATCGCACCAGGCCGCCAGCGAGGCTTCGTCGTCCATTGTCCTAACTCGACAGAAATGGAAGAAGTGACTGAAGCCTATTCCGCCGCCGTCTTCAAGGCTTCCCTGATCGTCGTGCGCAGCGCATCGATCGGCGCGAGCTTGCCGGCCCGTTCGACATGCCAGAAGGTCCAGCCGTTGCAGGCCGGCAGGCCCTGCGCCAAGGCGCCGACCTTGTGGATCGAGCCGACGATCGCGAGTGTCGAACCGGCAAGCGCGAGCGTCCCGTCGGCGCGCACCAGAGCGCGATGGCGCTTGCGCTCATCGACGAGAATCTCGCCGGCTTCGACAAGGCCGGCCTCGACCACGGACGCAAAGGCGACGCGCGGCTGCGTCCGTTTGCTCGGCGCGGCGGCGATCGCCGCCTCCGGCAGAGGCGCAACCGCGGCGATCCGCGCCCGCGCCGCGGCGGCATAGCATTCGTCGCGTTCGATGCCGATGAAGCTGCGGCCGAGTCGCTTGGCGACGGCGCCCGTCGTGCCGGAGCCAAAAAACGGATCGAGCACGAGATCGCCGGGATTCGATGCGGAGAGAAGCACGCGCGCAAGCAGCGCCTCCGGCTTCTGCGTCGGATGCGTCTTTGAACCCCGATCGTTCTTCAGCCGCTCGGCGCCGGTGCAGATCGGAATGAACCAGTCGGAGCGCATCTGGCAATCCTCGTTGCCGGCCTTCAGCGCTTCGTAATTGAACGTGTAGGATTTCGCCGCCGCGCTTTTGGCCGCCCAGATCATGGTCTCGTGCGCATTGGTCAATCGGCGGCCGCGGAAATTCGGCATCGGATTGGCCTTGCGCCAGACGATGTCGTTCAAGATCCAGAAGCCCAAATCCTGCAGGATCGCGCCGACGCGGAAAATATTGTGATAGGAGCCGATCACGAAGATTGTCGCGCTCTCCTTCATCACGCGGCGCACGGCCGAGAGCCAGGCGCGGGTGAAGGCGTCGTAGTCGGCGAAGCTCGAAAACTTGTCCCAGTCGTCGTCAACCGCGTCGACCAGGCTCTGGTCCGGCCGCGACAAGCTCTGTTCGAGCTGCAGATTATAGGGCGGATCGGCGAAGACGAGATCGACGCTCTCGGCCGGGAGCCGCGCGAGCCTTTCGATGCAGTCGCCGATCAAGATCTGGTTGAAGGGCAGCGGGGATGCCGGAGACACGGCCGGGAGCCGCGCCCGCGAAGGCTCAGTACGCGTGACCTTGAGCTGAGGCTTCGCGTCGGGAGTCCCGGCACGTGCGATACGCATGAACACCACCGGATACGCGACGAATGCGTCACTCTGCGCTGTGGCGGTAAAGGTCGCGTGTAAGCCGGCGAGGCGGTGCTGTCCCTTTTCTGAACGATTTGATTAAAAATAGCTTTCGGCGCTCTGAGCATTCGCGCGTTCGAACGGAAACCCTCGCGCGCCGGCGCGGCTTCAGGCGTCGGGCTTGAAGGGCGAGAAGCTCAAGCGGTGGTAGGGACAAGGCCCGTGCTTGGCGATCGCCGCGAGATGTTCTTCCGTGGAATAGCCGACATGGCGGCTGAACCCATAGACGGGATAGATGCGGCAGAGGCGGCGCATCAGCCGGTCGCGCGTCACTTTGGCGATGATCGACGCCGCGGCGATCGACATCGATTTCGTATCGCCATCGATGATCGTCTCGCCCTCACAGCAGAGCGCGGACGGCAGGTCGTTGCCATCGATCAGCACGTAGCGCGGCTTGACGGCAAGCGCGGCGAGCGCGCGGCGCATCGCCAAGAGGCTCGCCTGCCTTATGTTGATGAGGTCGATTTCCGCGGCGGTCGCGAAGGCGACGGCGACGGCTATGGCGCGCTCGAGGACCTTTTCGTAAAGCTCCTCGCGCTCTTCACGCTCGAGAGCTTTCGAATCGTTGACGCCTTTCGGCAGACGGGCAGGATCGAGAATGACCGCGGCGGCTGCGACGGGACCCGCGAGCGGCCCGCGCCCGACCTCGTCCATTCCGGCAACCGGCCAGAGCTCGCGCTGAACGAGCTTCTTCTCGAAGCGGAAATGGGGCAGCGAGGATTGCATGCCAGGACTCTTGGAGGCGGGGTGCTGCCATCATTGCGAGCGAAGCGAATCAATCCAGATGCGTGCGCAAACCCTCTCCCCTTGTGGGAGAGGGTGGTCGGCGGAGCCGACCGGGTGAGGGGTCGCGCAACCCCTCATCCGCCCCGCTCCGCGGGGCACCTTCTCCCGCAAGGGGAGAAGGAACGCACACTCACCGACACTGGATTACTTCGTCGCATCGCTCCTCGCGATGACGATGAGCGCCTTTCTTCGAGTCTTAGACCACGGATTGCAATCTAGGCAATCTGCGCTATTCCCAATCCTCACAACAATTGCAATTGCTCGCCGATCCGCGCCGGCGGCGTGAAGAGATCGTGGCGCAATTTCAGCTTTGTCTTGGCGAAGCCGAGCTTCGCGGCGGCGGCCTCGAAGCGTCGCCTGATCATCCAGGCATAGGGCCCCGTGCCGGTCATCCTCTTGCCGAACGTCGAATCATAGATCTTGCCGTCGCGCGTGGAGCGCACGAGCGAGAGGATATGCTTCGCCTTGCTTGGATAATGGGCGACGAGCCATTCGCTGAAGAGATCGTGCAATTCGAGCGGCAGGCGCAGCATGACGTAGCCCGGTTCGCTGACCCCGATGGCCTTGGCGCGGGCCAGAATGGTCTCGATCTCGGCATCGTTCAGCGCGGGGATGATCGGCGCGACCATCACGCAGGTCGGAACGCCCGCTTCCGCGAGCGCCTTCAAAGTCGCAAGCCGCTTTTCCGGAGCGCTGGCGCGCGGCTCCATCTGCCGCGCGAGGACGGGATCGAGCGTCGTCACCGACAGCGCGACTTTGACGAGACCTTTCGCCGCCATCGGCGCGAGCAGGTCGAGATCGCGCAGCACAAGCGAAGACTTGGTCACGATCCCGACCGGATGATTTGTGCGCGCCAGGACTTCGAGGATCTGGCGCATCACCCTATGCTGGCGCTCGATCGGCTGATAAGGATCGGTATTGGTGCCGATGGCGATCGTCCGCGGCTTATAGTTCTTCGCCGCGAGTTCCCGTTCGAGCAGGCTTGCCGCGTCCGGCTTGGCGAACAATTTGGTCTCGAAATCCAGCCCCGGCGACAACCCCAGATAGGCGTGGGTCGGCCGGGCGAAACAATAGATGCAGCCGTGCTCGCAGCCGCGATAGGGGTTGATCGAACGGTCGAAGGAAATGTCGGGCGAATCGTTGCGGGTGATGATCGTCTTCGACCGATCGAGCGTCACCGTTGTCGCAAGTCGCGGCGGCGGTTCTTCCTCGTCCCACCCGTCATCGACTGGGATATAGGCGTGAACCTCGAACCTGCCGCTCTCATTGGATTGGGCGCCGCGCCCGCGCCGCGGCGGGCTCTGACGCGCTTCTTCACCGGAACGATCCGAACGAGCCCCCGGTCGGCGTGGCTCGACGCGGGTCTCGCTCCAAGCTTTGGCTGTGGCGGACATGCGGAACCCACCTCAAAAACTAGAACATAATGAGAACATCTAGAGAACTTGGCGGCCCGTGTCAATGCCGTCTCGGAAGCGCTTCGGGAGGCTCGTCGACTTGGCCACGCTCTCGCTGATCCTCTTGTGCGGCACGCGCCGGAGCCGCGGCTCGGGCGCCGAGCCCGTGGTGCGAAGCCTCTCTGGTTTCGTCGCCGCCTCGATCAACGGTCTCATAGGCGACGCCGTCTTGGCGGGGCCGCCGCAAAAGGATCTCGGCTTCATCGCCGATCACGCCGGCTGTGCCTTCGTCGAAGCCGAAACCGAGGTCGACGCGCTAAGCCAGGCCCTCGTGCTGAGCCGCGGCACCGATCTCCTCATTCTTCACGCGGGTCATGTTCCGGAAATCGGCTTCATCGAAGGGATCGAGGATCTTTTGGCTTCGGGCCAATCCGCAAGACGCGGCTGGCTGCTGCGCGCCCCCGGCAACTCGGCCGAGCGCGCATTTCCGGCCCTCGCGCCGGCTGTCGGACTCGTCGCCGCGCGAAGGCTATGCGCCGATGTGGCCGTTCCCTCCTTCGCAAATCTCCTCAAGGCGACCCGGGCGCGCTCGGCCTTCCGCCTGCGCCTGCGGCGGATCGCGTGACTGCTGGTCCTCAGGCCGCGCGACCCACGCCTTGGCTGTTCACGGCGGGCGCGACAACATTGATAAGTCGGCTGGGACAGAGTGCAGCATCTGTTCGAATATGGCGATCGATGTCGGCCGGCAGGGTCGAAACCGCTCAGCCCAATAGGCCTGTTCGAGCCCGAGGAGGCTGCGCGGCAGCGCAATTTCGCGTAACCGCACGCCAAGGCCGTACGGCCAATTCCGCAGGAGCGACCGAACCGTATAGACGTGGCCAAGCGTCAAAAAGCGCAAGTTATCGTTGCCACAGCCTTCAACGGGCCGATTGTTGACGCAAACGACGAGATCGCCTGGTTGCATCGGGAGTGATCCTATTGCCTGGTTTCGCTTCGAGGAGCCCAGACAAGCCGATCAGTTCAGCTGCCGTTCACTTCGCCCAATATCTCTTTTTCCGTACTTACCGGCGTCACCGCAGCTTGAACATTTTAGCAGAAAAATCTCGGCCGGGAACATGAGCCCGGAGCGGTGTCAGTTCGGACAGTTCTACCGCGAGAACGTATTGCAGGAATCGATCAGCCCCGACTTGAGGCCCGTGTTCAACCATTGCACGCGCTGGGCCGCGGTGCCGTGCGTGAAGGAATCGGGCACGACATAGCCCTGCGCGGCCTGTTGAAGGCGATCGTCGCCGATCGCCTGCGCGGTCAAGATGGCCTTGTCGACATCGCCCGGATCGATGACGTGGAACTTGCTCTGCGCATTGGCGGCCCAGACGCCGGCGAGACAATCGGCCATCAGCTCGATGCGCACCGAGAGCGCGTTGGCCTCAGCCCGGGTCGGCGCACTGAGTTCCGCCGCGATCACTTTGCCGAGGATTCCGAGCTGGTCCTGGATGTGGTGGCCGACCTCATGCGCGATGACATAGGCGTAAGCGAAATCGCCACCGCCGCCGTAGCGCTCCTGCATGTCTTTGAAGAATGACGTGTCGAGATAGACCTTCTGGTCGACCGGACAGTAGAACGGCCCCATGGCGGCCTGGGCGCCGCCGCAGCCTGAATAGGTCGCACCGCTGTAGAGCACCAGATGGGGCGGAACATAATTGATGCCCTTCTGCGCCGGCAGGACGGAAGACCAGACATCTTCGGTCTCGGCGAGGACGGCGGCGACGAATTGGCCCATCTGGTCGCTTGGCATCGCGCTCTGGCTTTGCGCCCGCTGCTGCGGCGCAGGCGCCTCGCTCATTTGACTATACTGCCCGCCATGGCGGGCGTTCTCCGCCATCTCTGCGCCGCCGATCAGCACCCGCGGGTCGATGCCCAGCGCCCAGCTGATGAGGCCAAGAACGATGATCGCGCCGAGCCCGAGATGGCCCGTGCCTCCCAGGCTCGGGATACTGATCCCGCCCTGCGGATCGCCGCCGGAATCGTCGCCGCGCCTGTCTTCGATATTGTCCGACCGGCGAAAATCTTGCCATTCCATTGAGCAGCTCCGATGTTTGCTCGTCCCTTTACCAGCGCGCGGCGGAACGCTGGGCTCGATCTAGATCTTCTCCATCATCTTGGCGAGTTCGCGCAGATCCTGCCAGGCGAATTTCTTGTGCGCCGGCTGACGCAGGAGGTAGGCGGGATGCAGCATGGCGATCGCCGGGATTTTCGCCCCCGCCATGTCGTATTCGTACCAACGCCCGCGGATGCGCATGATCCCTTCCTTGACGCCGAGCAGGGTCTGGGTCGCGGCGGCGCCGAGGCAGACGAGGATCTTCGGGTGAACGAGTTCGATCTGGCGGCGCATGAACGGCAGGCAGATTGAGGTCTCGAGGGGCGTCGGGGTGCGGTTGCCCGGCGGTCGCCAGGGCATGACATTGCCGATATAGACGTGGCGGCGGTCGAGGCCGATCGCCGCCAACATCTTGTCCAGCAATTGCCCGGCCCGTCCGACGAAGGGCAGGCCTTGGCGATCTTCGTCGGCGCCCGGCGCCTCGCCGACGATCATGATGTCGGCGTTGGGATTGCCGTCGGCGAAGACGAGTTGCGTTGCGGTCGCCTTGAGCCCGCAGCCTTCGAACGCGAGGAGCTGCGTCCGCAATTCTTCGAGCGTCCGCGCAGCCACCGCGGCATCGCCCGCCGTATGCTCCACCGCCTCTGCCGAGAGCGCCGATTTGGGTGAGGCCGCCAAAGCCCTTGCCGCTGTCGCCGGCAAAGGTCCGACGGACGTGTCCGAAGCCACGGCAAAACGGTCATGCGGATCGGCATCGATCGCAACATCAACGCCCATCTCCGCATACCAGCGCAAAAGCCAGGCGAGAGCTTGCGCATCATCCGGCGAAGTATGGAGGGGATCAGCAGCCATGGGCGTTCATAGCAAGATCGCGGCGGCGAGGCCATTCGGTGGCCGCGCGCTGAAGTCGCCCAGTCAGGCGACGGCGTATTTCGCCAGGAACATGGCGACCGCCGCCTCGACGTGGCGCTGGATCTTCTCCTCGGTCACGATGTCCCAGTCCGGCGCGACGAGCGCGATCATGTGACGGTTGCCTATGACCGAGCCCAGAAACAGTTTGGTGGCCAACGGCGGGTCTGGACAGTTCAAGAGCTTGCGTTGCGTCGCGCTGCCGAGATAGCTCGCCAGTTGCCGCATCACTTGCGCCGGGCCCTGTTCGAAAAAGATCCGGCCGACTTCGGGTGTGCGCGGCGTCTCGGTCAAGACGAGCCGATACAGCGCGAGCGATTCGGGGCTCATGAGCAGCCGCAGGAGATTCAGGCCGAGATTGAGGAGAACCTCTTGAGGCTCGCCTTCGAGGCCGAATTCCATCCCCTTGAAGACGCGCATCGCGCGGGCCCGGACAATCTCCGAAAAGAGATCCTCCTTGCAGCCGAAATGGCGATAGAGCGTTTCCTTCGAGGCTCCGGCGCGCGAGGCGATGATCTGCATCGTCGTGTCGGTGAAACCGCGTTCGAGGAAGACGCGTTGGGCGACGGCGGCGATTTCTTCGCGCCGTTTCTCACCGCGCGGGACGCGTCTCGGTTTCTGCATATCTGCTCGGGCCAGATCGGTTGACATCAGATAATGAGCATCCTATACGAACTCAGCAGTTCGGTTAAGCCTAATTCGTGATTTTATCCGCCGCCGGGCCGGCTGTTGCAAGTCTTGCCCCTGCGTTCCACCGCTCATTCGGCGCGACTCCCAATGCCCGATTCGAAAGCTGAAGCTGAGCCCCCGGCGCGGGAAACGGCGCCTTCGCAAGCGGCCTCAGGCGCGGCAGACCCCCGGGGCACCAACGCCAAACCGCGGCCGCGCGGGCGCCGTCGGCTGGCCTTGCTCCTCGCGCTCCTGCTCGCTGCCGGCATCGGCTATGCCGCCTACGACTATTGGCTTGCCAATCGCGACTACGAGACGACCGACGATGCTTATGTCGATGGCCGGGCGATCTCGATAGCCCCACAGGTTTCCGGCGACGTCGTCTCGCTTGATGTGAACGACAACCGGTTCGTTCACAAGGGCGATCCGATCATTCATATCGACGACCGGCAATATGTGATCGACCGCCAGTTAGCCGAAGCGGTGCTGGCGACGGCCAAAGGCCAAGTTGGCGGTTTCAAATATGCCGCTCAAGTTGCGCGCAAGAATTTTCCCGCCATGCTCCTTGCCGCGCAAGCGCAGCTTGCCTCGGCCCAAGCCGTGCTCGCCAGGGCACAGTCCGATTATAACCGCCAGAAGGCTCTGCCGCCCCAAGCGACGACGCAGCAGGAGGTCGATGCTGCCACCGCCGCTTTGCAACAAGCCCAAGCGCAAGTGCTGCAGGCCCAGGCGCAAGTGCGCGAGGCCGAGCCGGTTGAACAGCGGATCGGCCAGGCCGACGCGCAGGTGAGCGAGTTCAATGGTCAGGTCGGCCAGGCGCAAGCGCGGCTCGATCAGGCCTTGCTCAACCTCTCCTATACCGTGGTGAAGGCGCCGCAAGACGGCTGGATCACCAAGCGCAACGTCGAGGTCGGCAATTACGTCACGCCAGGCCAGCAGATCCTCGCGATCGTCTCGCCGCAGGTCTGGGTGACGGCCAATTTCAAGGAGACGCAACTGGCGGCGATGCGGCCGGGTCAGCGCGTGACAATGTCTGTGGATGCCTATCCGGATCTCCATCTTGTTGGCCATGTCGATTCCATTCAGCTCGGCACCGGGGCCAGATTCGAGGCATTTCCGCCCGAGAACGCGACCGGAAACTTCGTCAAGATCGTGCAGCGCGTGCCGGTCAAGATCGACATCGACAGCGGACTCGATCCCAATCGCCCGCTGTCGCTCGGCCTTTCAGTCGAACCGAGCGTGGACGTGAAATGAGCAGACCGCCGCGTAACACTCCGGAGAGACCCGATCCTGCCGATCGCCCGGGCGGCCGCGCCCCTGCCGCGCCGACCCCGGTCCCTGAGGACGAGAAAGCGATCGCTCCCGCCGTGGCCGAAGCGCTCCCTGCGGCGCCGGGCGCGTCGACCCCCGCCGATCAAGGCGCCTGGCGTCCCGCCTACAATCCTTGGCTGGTCGCAGTGGTCGTCACGCTTGCCGCTTTCATGGAAATCCTCGACACAACGATCGTCAACGTGGCGTTGCCGCATATCGCCGGCAGCCTTTCCTCAAGCAATGACGAAGCGACCTGGGCGCTGACCTCCTATCTCGTCGCCAACGGCATCGTGCTGACGATCTCAGGCTGGCTCGGCAATGTCTTGGGGCGCAAGCGCTATTTTTTGATCTGCCTCGCTATGTTCACGGTCTGCTCGTTCCTGTGCGGAACATCGCGCAGCCTGCCGGAACTCATCTTCTTTCGTCTGCTGCAGGGCTTTTTCGGCGGCGGTCTGCAGCCCAATCAGCAGTCGATCATTCTCGACTATTTTCCGCCGGCGCGACGCGGCGCGGCATTCGGCGTCACCGCGATTGCAACCATCGTCGCGCCGGTGCTCGGGCCAACGCTCGGCGGCTACATAACCGACTCCACGTCGTGGCGCTGGATTTTCTTCATCAACGTCCCGGTCGGCATCATCGCGGTCTTTCTTGTCTGGGTTCTCGTCGAAGATCCGCCCTGGCTCAAACGAGAGCGGCGCGGGATCGACGCGATCGGCCTCGGATTGATCGCGCTTGGCCTCGGTTGCCTCGAAGTGATGATGGACCGTGGCGAAGACGAGGATTGGTTCGGCTCGAGTTTCATCTTTATCATGGCCTTGCTCGCAGTGACCGGCATCGTCGGCAGCGTGCTTTGGCTGATGGTTGCGAAAAAGCCGATCATCAATCTCGACGTATTCAAGGACAAGAATTTCGCCGCCGGCTGCCTGATGATCGGCGCCATGGGCGCGATCCTCTATGCGTCGGCGGTCATCATCCCGCAATTTGCCCAACGGATCATCGGCTACACGGCGTTGTGGGCCGGGCTCATCCTGTCGCCCGGCGGTTTCGTCGTCATCCTTCTCATTCCGTTCGTCGGGCGTCTGCTGACCATCATGCAGACGCGCTACATCATCGCCATCGGCTTCTTCATCATGGGATGTGCGCTGATCTTCTCGAGCAAGCTGGTCGTCGACATCACTTACCTTAGGCTGGTCATGATCAGAGGCGCGCAAACCGTTGGGCTGGCGTTTCTCTTCGTTCCGATCAGCACGATCACCTATGCGACGCTGCGGCGCGAGCTGAACGGGGATGCGACGGCGCTCTACTCAATGTTCCGAAACGTCGCGGGATCAATCGGCATAGCGGCCTCTACGGCCCTCATCGAGCAACGCTCACAGACGCACCAGGCCTATCTCGCGCGATGGGCGTCGCCGCTTCATCAGCCCTTCGATCAATTGATCGCCCGCTATCAAGCCGCTCTTGAGAGCATGGGCCATGTCGCCAGCGCCGCGCGTGACCTCGCGATCGCCAAAGCTTTCCAGATGTTCAGCGCGCAAGTGGCGGTGATGGCCTATTCCGACGTTTTCCTGCTCTGTTCGATTGTCGCCTTCGCGATGGTCCCGTTTTGCTTCTTGCTTTCGCCGATCAAAGGCGGCCGCGGTGCGGGCGCCGGTGGGCACTAGCGCATGTTGGCGACGGTGTCGCCATCCGGACACGCAATGGAGCAAAGTGGTAGGCGTCGCGGTGAATCGGCGTCCACTTGGCTGCAAGTTCGTCTAGAGTGGGTTGTCGCGTGGGATCGTTCATGTTGACTACCTTGCGTCTGGCCTTCGGCCTGTCGTTCGCGTCCCTCGTCGCCAGCTGCGCGGTCGGCCCGAATTTCACGCCGCCCGATCCGGACTTGCCGCAGCGATCGTTTTTCGGCGACGCGCAGAAGTCCGGCCAAACGTCTCTCGAGCCGCCCGATCCGGACTGGTGGGCTCTCTTCAAGGATCGCGAGTTGACGGCGCTCGAGCGCCGCGTCGCCGCGGCCAACCTCGACGTGCAGACCGCGACCATGCGGCTGGCCGAAAGCCGGTTTCAGCGCGGCGTCACGGCCTCGGCGCTATTCCCGTCGCTTAACAGCAACGGCTCCTATGAAAGGGAGAAGGCGAGCGCGAACGGTCTTCTCGGACTGTTCGGCCAGCAGACTCCGGGGACGGAGGCGAGCGGCGCCTTCGGCACCGGCGCGGGGGGCGCCCCCACCAATCTGGCCACCACTCTGTCGAGCCCGTTCAGCCTCTGGCAACAGGGGTTCGACGCCTCTTGGGAGCTCGATCTCTGGGGCAAGGTAAGACGCGAGGTCGAGGCGGCTGACGCACAGGTCGATGTCGCCGCCGATCAGCGCCGCGACATTCTCATCTCGAGTCTCGCCGAGCTTGCGCGCGATTATGTGCAGTTGCGCGGCATTCAGGAGCAGATCAAGATTGCCCGCGATAATCTGACGACGGCGAATGACATTCTTTCCGTCACTCAGGAACGATCGCAAAAGGGTTTGGTGACGGGCCTCGATGTCGAGAATGCCGCGGCGGAAGAGGAATCGATCCGCGCGGAAATCCCCGATCTCGAACGCCAGGAATCCGAACAGATCAACGCGTTGAGTCTCTTGCTCGACGAACCGCCGGGCGGGCTCGCAGCGGAACTCGCCGCGCCACGCGCCCTGCTCTTGCATGCGCCGTTGCTACCTGTGGGCATACCATCCGAACTGGCGCGCCGGCGTCCCGACATCCGCCAGGCAGAGGCGCAGTTGCATGCCGCCACCGCCAATATCGGCGTCGCGGTCGGCGACTTCTATCCGAGCGTGACGCTCAACGGGAGCGTCGGTTTCCAGGCCCTGGACTTGACCAACCTTTGGAAGGGCAGCTCGCTCCAATATGCGATGGGTCCCAACGTCACTCTGCCGATCTTCGAAGGCGGCCGTCTCAGGGCGACGCTCGAACTGCGTGACGCGCAGCAGCAGGAGGCGGCGATCGCCTATCACGAGACGGTGCTCAAAGCCTGGCATGATGTGGTCAACGCGCTCGTCGCCTACCGCACCGAACAGGAGCGGCGACAGGATCTCAAGCTTCAGGTCCAGCACGCCAGCGCGGCGCTCGATCTCGCCCGCAGCCGCTATAACGACGGCGTCGCGCAATTTATCACGGTGCTTGACGCTGAGCGCACGCTGCTTTCGGCCGAGCAGCAACTGGCGCTCAGCGCGACGAATGTCGCCGTCGATATCGTCGCGCTCTATAAGGCGCTTGGCGGCGGCTGGGAAACGACCTTTCCGGTCGAGCCGCCGGCGCCTATCGCGATCGAGGCGCCGTAGAAACGCGGCGCCTGCCGAGAAACGCGGCGCCTGCCGCCGATCGCTTATTCGAATGCCACGGTCAGGCCCCGCCTTTCGCATTCGGCGGTGACGCCCGCGGCGATCTTCTGCAAATCCTCGGTTTCGACTTCGCTATCCTCATGCGGCGGATCCCAATTCAGGATCTCGTCGAGGCGAATGACGAAATCAACCGGCGCCGCCGCTCCGGGAAGATCCGCCGCCGCGAAAATCGTCAAAGATTTTGCCCCGCAGGTGACCCGAAAAGCGCCTTCGGTGAGCTCGACCGTCAAGCGGGGCCGGCCGCGCCCCGCGCCCGCGCCTTGGCCGCTCATAAGGACGCCCCTTGATCGCGCGTCTTCACCAGCCGCTGCTCCTTACCGCTGCAACAACCTTGCGCATGACGCTCGGCAAAGCCTCCGCCTCGAGATCGGCGTCCTTCACCCAACGGCACCCGACCGGGGCCTCGGTCTCTTCCGCCACGTCGCCCACGAAAATATCGAGCGATAAGGAAAAATGGGTGAAGACATGCGCCACCGGCAGTGGCAGTCGCAGATAATCGACGATCAAAGGCGCTTCACGCAATGCTCCCTGAGGATCGTAGGTGTCCATCCAGATCGTACCCGGCAGCTCCGTCATGCCGCCGAGCAGCCCGTGCGGAGGCCTTGTGCGCAGCAGGACAGCCTCACCGCGGCGCAAGAAGAATGCCGCACCGCGCCGCTTCGGCCGCTCGGGCCTCGCCGATTTACGCGGCCAATCTTCCGGGGCGGCATGCGCCGCCGCAAGGCAAAAGGCGCGAAGCGGGCAGAGCCCGCAAACCGGCCGCCGCGGCGTGCAGATCATTGCCCCGAGATCCATCATCGCCTGGGTAAAATCACCGGGCCGCTCTGCCGGTGCCAGCGTCGCGGCTTTCGCCCTCAGCACCGGCTTTGCGGCCGGAAGCGGCACGTCGATCGCATAAAGGCGGGCGACCACCCTTTCGACATTTCCGTCGACCGCGACGGCCTTTTGCCCGAAGGCGATCGCGGCAATCGCCGCCGCCGTGTAAGGGCCGATCCCCGGCAATGAGCGCAGCGCCGCCTCGCTTTTCGGGAATTCGCCGCCATGCTCGGCGACAATCCGCTTGGCGCAAGCATGAAGATGACGCGCCCGCGAATAATACCCAAGCCCCGCCCATTGCCGCATCACCGCTTCGCTCGGCGCGGCGGCAAGTGCGTTCAGGTCCGGCCAACGGCGGAGAAAAGCCGCGAAGTAGGGCCTGACCGCCGCAACCGTCGTCTGCTGCAACATGATCTCGGAGAGCCAGACGACGTAGGGGGCGGACGGCTCCCCGGGTGCCGCCCGCCAGGGCAGCATGCGGCGATGCCGATCGTACCAGGCGAGCAGTGCCGACGTCACGCCGGCGTGCAACTCCGACGGAATATGCGACTCCTGCCGCAACTCGCGAGAAGCTCTTCGCATCTGTTTCGTTTAGCCGGTTTTCCGCGCTCCGCATACGGGCGCTCGTGGCGTTTGCAACGGCATCGGCAGCTCAGGCGCAAGATCGGATGCGCAGTGGCCTTTGAACCGTCCCGCGCGCGGGTTATAAGAGCCCATGCTGAAAAGTCCCTCGCATAAGGCCGCTGCATGGTCACGCCCGCTCGCCGACCTTGTCGGGGCGGCGATCGATCCGGTTCTTGTCCGGCAGGGCTTCGGCGAATCGGACATCGTGCTCTTTTGGGAGGAAATCGTCGGCGAAAGGCTCGCCGCCATGTCGGAACCCTTGTGTCTACGCTGGCCGCCGCGCGGCAGAGCCCAGCGCGACCACGTGCCGGCAACGCTTGTCGTCCGGGTGGAAGGCGGCTACGCGCTCGAACTGCAGCACCTTTCAGGCCTCGTGATCGAGCGCGTCAATGCGCATCTGGGCTTTGCCTCAGTCGATCGGATCGCGATCAAACAAGGTCCGCTCACGCGCCGGCGGCCCGCGCAGGCACCACGCCGTCCGCCCCTGGCCGAGGCCGTCGCGGCGGCTGAGGCTGCCGTCGTGGGCGTGCATGACGAGGCGCTGCGCCGGGCGCTCAGCCGCCTCGGCGCGCGCGTGCTGGACGCCGCTCTTGACCGAAAGCCCGCCGCGTGATCCGAGCTTTCCGGCTTGAAGCGAAGATCGCGTTACCGCGCCTTAATTCCGGCCGCCGCATGCGCGACCTGCACAAGACAGCAGATTTCGTCCATACTGCCGCATTCTTCGGCATCCGCGCCGACTCGGCTCCCCACCCCTATGGAAAAGCTCATGCCCTCGCAGAAAAAGCGTCCCCTGATGAGTCGCCGGAATTTCCTTGAGCTCGCGGCCGCCGCCGCACTCACCTTGGCCGGCATGGCCGCGCTTGTCGGAACCTGGAGCAGGCCGGCTCATGCCCAAGGCACAGTCGTTCCGACCGACCAGCTGATGGCGGAACAGGCCCTGCCCGACATTGTCCAGGGCAAGGCGGACGCCCCGGTCACGATCGTCGAATATGCCTCGATGACCTGCTCCCATTGCGCCGCTTTCCACGCGATGACCTATCCAACCCTCGTCAGCAAATATGTAGATACCGGCAAAGTGCGCTTCATCCTGCGCGAATTCCCGCTCGATCCGCTCGCAACCGCGGCCTTCATGCTGGCGCGTTGCTCCGGTCCGCAGAAACGCAACGCCGTCGTCGATCTTCTGTTCGACCATCAGAAGGACTGGGCGTTTACCGACAAGCCGCTCGAAGCCCTCTCCAATCTCCTCAAGCAGACGGGCATGACCCAGGCGAGCTTCGAGACCTGTATCAACGACCAAAGCCTTTACGAGAAGGTCACCAGCGAGCGGGATCAGGCATCCCAGAAATTCGGCATTGAGGCCACGCCGATGTTTTTCATCAACGGCAGAAAGATCAGCGGCGAGATCAGCCCCGACGCGCTCGACAAGCTGCTCGATCCCCTGCTGAAGAAATAGGATCGGGTGAGAGCGCTTGTCGCGCGGATTGAAAACACCTGTCTTACCGGAATGGGGTCGCCATGTCGCTCCTGCGGCTGCTTTTGAACGTGCTTTGGTTGCTGACCGGTGGGCTTTGGATGGCCGCCGGGTGGTTGCTCGCCGGCATCATCATGGCGCTGACGATCATCGGCCTTCCCTGGACGCGGGCAGCGTTCAACATCGCTGCCTACACTTTGCTGCCCTTCGGCTATCGCGCCGTTCCCCGCAGCGCCTTGACCGGCCGCGAGGACCTCGGCACAGGACCGCTCGGCCTGATCGGCAACATCATCTGGCTCATCCTGGCCGGCTGGTGGTTGGCGCTCGCCCATATCGTCGCCGCCATCATCCTGGCGGTCACGATCATCGGCCTGCCCTTCGCCTGGGCGCACCTGAAGCTCGCCGGCATCGCCCTTTGGCCGATCGGCAAGATGATCGTTCCGGTCGAGGCCTGACGGCAGTTGTTTCACACAGAAAAAGCGCTGCGCCGACTTGCGCTCCCCGGTTCGCTTCGCGCGTAATCGCCGCTAGAAGGTGATTCCAATTGTCGGGCATTCCATGCGGAAGCAAAGGCTTATGACATTTCCCCGGGACCGGTCTCGGGCGGTATCCGGCAACATGCGGCGCGCTCATGTATGATGGCCTGATTCGCGGCATGAGGGCTGCGCCATGAAGTTCACCAAGCTCCACCTCGCAGGATTCAAGACTTTCGTCGAGGCGACGGACTTTCTGATCGAGCCGGGGCTGACCGGCATCGTCGGACCGAACGGCTGCGGAAAGTCCAACCTCGTCGATGCGCTGCGTTGGGTCATGGGAGAGAATTCGTCGAAGACCTTGCGCGGCGCCGAGATGGACGACGTGATCTTCTCGGGCAGCAACAGCCGCCCAAGCCGGAACATGGCGGAAGTTCGCCTCATTCTCGACAATGCCGACCGTAGCGCGCCCGCCGCCTTCAACGACGCCGAGGTCATCGAAGTCACCCGGCGCATCGAGCGCGAGGAGGGCTCGATCTTCCGCCTCAACGGCCGCGAAGTTCGGGCCCGCGACGTGCAACTGCTGTTCGCCGATGCCTCAAGCGGCGCCCGCTCGCCGGCCATTGTCCGGCAGGGCCAGATTGGCGAGATCATCGCGGTGCAGCCTCAGCAGCGCCGCCGCATTCTCGAAGAGGCAGCCGGCATCGCCGGGCTTTATTCCCGCCGCCATGAGGCCGAACTGCGGCTCAAAGGCGCGGAAGACAATCTCGACCGGCTCGAAGATGTGGTCAAACAGCTCGATCTGCAGATCGATGCCTTGAAGCGTCAGGCCAGACAGGCGACGCGCTATCGCAACCTTGCCGCCGATATCAGACGCAATGAGGCGCTGCTCGCGCTCGTCAATTACACCGACGCGACCGCCCACCTCGGCACCGCGCAACGCAAATTCGAAGCCGATCTCAAAAAGCTCGCCGAGGATATGCTGCGGCAGGCCGAAACGGCCCGTCAACAGGCGGTCGCTGCGCATGAGCTGCCGCCGTTGCGCGAGGCCGAATCTGCGGCGGGCAGCGACCTGCAAAAGCTCATGCTCGCCCGAGAAACACTCGACGGCGAAGAGAGACGCGCCAAGGCGCGGATGGCTGAACTCGAGCGGCGCATCGCCGAGATGAACGCGGATCTCTTGCGCGAACGCGCTTTGACCGAGGATGCGGCCTCGGTTCTCTTGCGGCTCGACACGGAGTCGGCCGAACTTGCCGAGATGGGCGCCGATGATGCGCAAGCCGAAGCCGCGGGCCGCCACCGGCTCGAAGCAACCGAAGCCGTGCTCGCCGTCTCCGAGACGGCGCTCGGCGCGGCGCAAAGCGCCTTTTCAGATGCGGAGGCGCGACGCGAAGCGTTCAGCAAAACTCTGCGCGATGAGGCGCAAAGGCTCACGCAGTTCGATGCCGAACTCACCAGGGTCTTCGAAGACATCGCAAGCCTGCGCGCCGAACTCGCCGATGCCGGGGCGGAAGCCGGGCTGGAGGCGGCGCTTCACGCTGCGATCGGCAAGGCGAAAGCCGCCGAGCAGGAGACGCTCGCCGCCGAATCGCATCACGCCCAGGCACGCCAGGCGGAAGCGCTGACCCGCGCGCCGTTTCAAGCTGCCGAGCGCGCCGCCAACAGCCTCGAAACAGAGGCGCAGACCTTGGCGAAGCTGCTGAGATCCGAGACCGGCGGGCTCTGGCCGGCCGTGATCGAAGAGATCAGCGTCGCCAAAGGCTATGAGGCGGCGCTCGGCGCTGCGCTCGGCGATGATCTCGATGCTTCGACCGATGTCGCGGCGCCGGCCCATTGGGCGCGATTGAGCGGCAAGCACGATCCGGCCTTGCCCGAGAATGTCGCGCCGCTTGCCGCTCATGTTCAAGCGCCGGCGGCGCTTGCTCGCCGGCTCGCCCAGATCGGAGTCGTCCCAAAAGGCGAAGGCAAGGCTTTGCAGGCGCGCCTGCGGCCCGGACAAAGGCTCGTCTCGACCGAGGGCGATCTTTGGCGCTGGGATGGTTTTACTCTCGCCGCGGAAGTGGCGACCCCCGCGGCGCGCCGGCTTTCCGAAAAAAACCACCTCGACGATCTGATCCGAGAGGCAGAAATCGCCCGCGATGCCGCCGATGCGTTCAAGGCCGCGGCCGACCGAGCCCAAGCCGATCTGCGCGGCAAGGCAGAGGCCGAGAGCAAAGCCCGACAAAACCATCGCGATGCTTTGCGCGAGCTTGAGGCAGCGCGCGAAGAGGCCGCCACGGCCGAGCGCAGGAAGGCGCAAGTCGCGGCGCGTCTCTCGGCCCGCGAAGAAGCCCAACAACGCCTGAGTGTGAGCTGCGGCGAAGCACGCGACAATCACGCCAAGGCGCAGGACGCTTTGGCGGCTCTTCCTGCTGCAAGCGAGCTTTCGATGAAGCTCGAGGCGGCGCGCGCCGCCGCCGCTCAGGACCGCGCCACGGCCGGCGAAGCGCGCGCCGAATTGCAAGCGCTTCTTCACGCCGCCCAGATGCGGGCGAAACGCCGCCAGGCAGTCGCCGAGGAGCGCAGCTCCTGGCGGAACCGGCGCGAGCGCGCGCTCTCGCAGATCGGCGAATTCGAATCGCGCCTCAAGGAAGGGGCTGCGGAACGGGCGAAACTCGCCGACGCGCCGAACGAGTTCCTCCGCATGCGGCGCGTGCTGCTCGACCAAATCGAGGCGGCGGAAGCAGCGCGCCGCAAGGCCGCCGATGCGCGCGCCGCGGCGGAGCAGCGTCTCGCCGAGGCCGACCAGCTGGGACGCGCGGCGCTCGACGAGATGAGCGCGGCGCGTGAGGAAAAGGCGCGCAGCGAAGCGCGGCTTGAGGCGGCACGCGAGCATTTCGCTGAACTCACCCACCATATCGCCGCTGACCTGCAATGCGAGCCGGATGAGCTTGCGCCGCTCGCCCAGGTCGAACGCGGCGCCGCCCTGCCGCAAGCCGCCGCGATTGAAGCCAAGCTGGAAGGCCTGAAACAGGAGCGCGAGCGCCTCGGCGGCGTCAATCTGCGCGCCGAAGAAGAACTCGTCGAAATTGAATCCTCGCGCGCCAATCTCGTCGCCGAACGGGAAGATTTGACCGAGGCGGTCCGGCGGCTGCGGCAAGCGATCCACAACCTGAACAGAGAAGGCCGCGAAAGACTGCTTACCGCCTTCGACGCGGTCAATGTGCATTTCAAGGACCTGTTCATCAGCCTGTTCGGCGGCGGCACGGCCGAATTGCGGCTCGTCGAATCCGAGGATCCGCTCGAAGCGGGGCTTGAGATCCTCGCCCAGGCGCCCGGCAAGAAGCTGCAAGCGATGACGCTTCTCTCCGGCGGCGAACAGGCGCTGATCGCGCTGTCGCTGATCTTCGCCATCTTCCTCACCAACCCGGCCCCGATCTGCGTGCTCGATGAGGTCGACGCGCCGCTCGACGACGCGAATGTCGAACGCTTCTGCGATCTCCTCGATGAAATGTGCAAGCGGACCGACACGCGTTTCGTGACGATCACCCATAATCCGATCACCATGGCGCGCATGGACCGGCTGTTCGGGGTGACCATGGCCGAGCGCGGCATCAGCCAGCTCGTGTCGGTAGAACTTGCTGAAGCTGAGCGGTTCCTGGAAGCGGTGTGAAGAAGCCGAGCGGGCATCCGAACTCCGCTCCTTGCCCTGCCTAAAGCTGCGCTATGCGAGCAGCGCGTGCGCTCTTCATTCAGCTGAGGTTAAGGATCAGCCTCGAATAAAGCGCACCCCCGAACTGCGGCCATTCCGCAGCTTGCATTCGCACCGGTGGCCGCTTCGCTCAGCTTCTGTTCAGCTTAGGTTAACATGCCACTTCCGATGATGGTGCGACCTGCGACGCTGTTCGCAGATTTCATCTAACAACTAAACGGGAGGTCACGCCGTGTTCAAGAAGCTTATCGCCGCGACGCTGTTGGTTTCCGCGCTTGCGGTTACGCCCGCAATCGCTCAGACGACGCAAGCGGCTCCGACGATGCAGGATAAAATGATGATGAAGCATCACCACCATCACCACCATCACCATCATCACCATATGAAGCCGATGACGCCGCCGCCGTCCAAATGAGGGCTCTACGCAGGCTTTGAGTGCCAACCCCGCACTGGCCTCAGCGCCGGCGCGGGGTTTCGCATATGTGGGGAGCCGCGACGCTTTGTTCGGCGAACCTGCTGCGACATGTTTGCATGATTTCCCCTAGCAATCTCAATGCTAACCGGCACCAGCAAAGGGTGGCTGCAGCAATCGCCGGGAGCCCACCGATCGAGACGCGACGACGAATCTTCTGCGCGTCGGGATTGCTTCTTCGCATGACCCAAGGATAAGCTGTGCAATCCCGAGAGGGGGAAGGATGGAGAAACGCTCAATGACCAGGTTTTTTGTTGTTCTCGCGGCCGGCTCGGCCGCGCTTGTTTTTTCGTGCGTATCCGCGGCCGCGCTCGAATCGACCTACCAAGACGTATCGACCAGCCCGGCTGATGCGGTATGGAAGGAGGTCGGCGATTTCTGCGGCATCGCGAATTGGCATCCGGCCGTGGCGAAATGCGAATTGTCGCATGGCAACAAGATTCGCACGCTCACCTTGAAAGGCGGCGGCACGATCGTCGAGCGCCTGCTGAAGTGGGACGACAAGGGGATGAGCTATACTTACGCGATCGTGTCGAGCCCGCTACCGGTCAGCCATTATATTTCGACCATCAAAGTCGTCCCGGAGGGCGCCGTCTCGCAGATCGTCTGGACGGGCAAGTATAAGGCCAAGAAGGGCACCAGCAGTGCCGATGCGCAAAAGACGATCGACGGCATCTACAAGGCCGGCCTTGACGCGCTTGCACATGAATGACCGACATCTCTTCTGGCCTTTCAAGGCCAGAAGAGACCCGGCCGATCTCCTGCCCGATGCTCATTTCGGCGGAAATACCATTTGGGCGATGAAACCATGCGGCTCGCCCGGCGGCGGTTCCGGAAAAGGCGCGGCGCGTCGGACGTCAGCCAGGGCTTCCTCGTCGAGTTCCGAATAGCCGCTGGTGCGATACAGCGCCTGATGGACGAGCGCGCCGCTCTCGTCGATCCAGAAAGCGACGACGACCATTGCGTTTGTATGGCGAGGATGCGAGCTCGACGGAAAACGCTGCTGGCGCATGATCAGCCCGTAGAGGACCGATAGATACCTCATATCCTCCGTACCGCCGGTAACCGGTGCGACCTTGGCTTCCGCAGCGATGGAGTAATCCGGTGACGGCAAGAGCGACGCGAGCTGCCGCGCCACCGCCGTTCTCTGATCGTCCGGCAGCGTCGCCCTTTGCTTGGCCGGCTTCATTCTTTGCTTGGACTCCGCCGCCTTTATGGGCGCCGCTTTGTCGAGCGGCTCCGCGTCTGGCGTATTGTCCGGCTTGTCGGGCGCTTGAGTCTGTTCGGCTGGAGCGGGTGCAGCATTCTGCGCCGGCTTTGGCTGATCGGGCGTGGGCTTTGTCTCGTTGGCCGGAGCAGGCTTGGCTTGGAGAGGTGCGCGCGTCTCATTGGCGGTATTCTGGCGTTTCAGAGTTTCGTTGTTCGGGGTCCGCGGCGCGTCGAAGGCCGGCTTCTCCTCGCGCACATATTTCTGCTTTTCCGGAGGCGGCTTTTGCTGGGGCTCCGCCTTCTTCTCCTGCGGAGGTGGAGGCGGGGGCGGCGGCGGTTCCACAACGACTTCGACCGGTATTTCGGTGTCGCGCAAATTGACGTCGGTATCCGGCTGATCCCCCAAGATGAGAATGGCGATCAGCGTCGCGTGGAAGAGAAGGACCGCAACCAGCAGAGGCCCAAAGCGCCGCTTTGCCGCGCGCCACAGCGGATCGGCCGACGCAAACAGCCGATCCTCCGGACTCGCGGCAAGCAGCAATGCCGAGATGGAAGGCTTGATGGTCACGAGCAATGGTCGATGTCAGGCAATAGCATCGGGATTACGCACGAGCCCTCCGCACCAACCCCGGTCGGCGCCGCATCCGTCACGCGCCGCCGGACATCGGGTTTTGTCACATATGGCTCGGCCGCGACAAGCGCTGCATCGAAAGTTGCGCGCCCGGTGCCGCGCGGAGCCACGAGCGCGGCCATCTGCCGCGCTCGCTCCGGATCGCTTCGCTTTGAGTCCCGGGGGTGAAATCCCTGCATGTTGAATGAGTTGTGCGATTGGCGCGATGTCGCGGAAGCTTGACAGGCTGGCACGGCGTTTTTAAGGTGCGCCCGTTTCCAGCGGCAAAGTTGTGCTTGAGCGGCGCGCGGCCCCTTCGACGCGGGCGGCGCTCGCTTTTCATACCGGATCACATTATAGAGCGCTGTTCCGTCTGCAGGCGGGGCGGGAAACGGCGATGGCGAAGGGCAAGAACACGCACGATCGGAGCGCGGCCGATCGCGACATGGGGCGAGACGCGGAGAGCGAAGAGGCGAGCTTGCAGGCGCGGCTCGCCAAGTTGTCGGACGCGCTCGAAAAGAGGCAAGCGCCGTCCGAGCCGAACGATGGCGGCGCCGATTCCGCGCGCCAATCTCTCGGCGCGGCGACGAACCTCGGCCTTCGAGCGCTCGCCGAATTCGTGACGGCGATCGTTGTCGCTCCCCTCATCGGCTGGCAGATCGATGCCTGGTTTAAGACCGGGCCGATCTTTCTCATCATCTTCCTGATCCTCGGGATGGTGGCGGGGTTGGTGAACGTCTACCGCATGGCTGTTGGAGCGGCCTCGACGCGCGGTTCAAAATAGGAGCGGCACAGCCGTGTCGCGGCAGAACTAGAGGTTTCAGAAGTGGCCGAAGAACAAGGCATGGATCCGATTCATCAGTTTGTGGTCAAGCCGATCATCGCATGGCATCCGTTCGGGATCGACGTCAGCTTCACGAACGCCTCGCTTTTCATGGTGCTCGTCGTCGCCGCCATCTGCTTCCTGATGTTCGTCGGCACGTCGCAACGCGCCATTGTTCCGGGACGCCTGCAGTCGGCCGCCGAAATGTCGTATGAATTCGTCGCCTCGACGGTACGGCTCACCGGCGGCACGGCAGGCATGCAATTCTTTCCGCTCATCTTCGCGATCTTCATGTTCGTTCTGTTTTGCAATCTCTTCGGTCTCCTGCCGTTCAGCTTCTCCATAACGAGCCAGATCGCCGTCACGTTCTCGCTGGCCATATTGGTGATCTTCCTGGTCATCGGCATCGGCTTCTATCGGCACGGGCTTGGTTTTCTCAAGATTTTCGTCCCGTCCGGCGTGACGCCAATTCTGTTGCCGTTCATCGTTTTGGTCGAAATCGTGTCGTTCGCGACGCGTCCGATCAGCCTCTCGGTTCGTCTCTTCGCCAATATGCTTGCCGGCCATATCACGCTGGTAGTCATGGCCGGGTTCGTGGCCACTTTGCTCGGAGCGGGCGTCGCCGCGATCCTCGCGCCGATCCCGCTCGCCGCCACTGTCGTGCTGATGGCCTTCGAGCTTCTCGTCGCCGTTCTGCAGGCCTACGTCTTCGCCATTCTTTCTTGCGTCTATCTCAACGACGCAATTCATCCGGGCCACTGAATAAAGAGCGCAACAACAGATCGGTCGCCCCAATAGTCAGGAGCATATAATGGACGTGACTACAGCAGCCAGATATGTAGGCGCCGGCCTCGCCGCGATCGGCATGGGCGCCGCCGCGATTGGCGTGGGCTTGATTTTCGGCCATTTCCTTTCCGGGGCGCTGCGCAACCCGACGGCGTCCGACGCCCAGTTCGGGCGCGCCTTCATCGGCGTGGCGCTGGCGGAAGGTCTCGGCATTTTCGCCTTCCTCGTGGCGATCCTGCTGTTGTTCGTTCTCAAGTAGCCGGGGAGCGCGGGCTTGCTCTGGGGTCCGCGCTTCGTCCTCACATTTGGAGTTACCAGGACTGATCATGGCAAGCACCGAACACGCAACGGGCACGCAAGTGGCAACGGATGTTGCGGCGGGCGAGAAGCCTTTTCCGCCCTTCGACTCCGCCAATTTCGTCTCCTTGCTCATCTGGCTCGCGCTGTGTTTCGGTGGGCTCTATCTGCTGATGTCGAAGTTCGCTCTGCCGCGGGTCGAAGGCATCCTGCACGACCGGCGCGCTAAGATCAGCGGCGATCTCCACGACGCCTCCACCAAGCGGGCTGAAGCCGATCAAGCGGCCGCCGATTACCAGAAAACGCTCGCCGAGGCGCGGGCCAGCGCCCAGGCGCTCGCCCAGCAAACCTATGCCCGTCTTGCCGCTGAGACGGAAGCCAAGCGCAAAGCGCATGAGGCGGGCCTCGCCGCCAAGCTTGCCGCCGCCGAAGCGCAGATCGAGGCGACGAAAAACAAGGCGATGGCCAATGTCGAAGAGATCGCACGGGAGACCGCCGCGGCGATCGTCGAACATATCACCGGCAAGCCGGCCAATGCGAAAGCAATCGCTTCGGCGATCGCCAAATCGAAGGCTTGAGCGTGTGTCGCCGCCGTGATTTCATTCGGCGAATTTTCGGATTGATGTCGCGAGAACCAACATGCATTTCGACGCGGAATTCTGGGAGTTCATCTGCTTCATCATCTTCATCGGGCTGCTTGCCTACGTTGGCTTGCCCAAGAAGATTACCGCGGCGCTCGACAACCGCAGGGCACGAATTTCGGCGGAACTCGCCGAAGCGGCCAATCTGCGCGGCGAGGCGGAGGCGCTGCTCGCTTCTTTCGTCAGGAGGAAGGCAGAGGCTGAAGGCGAAGCCAAGGCCATCATTGCTCAGGCGCAGACCGAGGCCGAGATTATTGCGCGCGAGGCGCATGAGCGCGCCGCCGAATTCGTTCGGCGCCGGACCAAACAGGCGGAAGAGAGGATCGCCTCCGCCGAGACACAGGCCATGGCGCAAGTGCGTGACGCCGCCGCCGACGCGGCGACGAAAGCCGCCGAAATCGTGTTGAAGGCGCAGGCCAAGGGTGCCTTCGGCGAGGAACTCGTCGACGAGGGCATCGCAGACCTGAAGCGGCTGCTGCATTAGCAAATGTTGAAGGATATCGCCCTCATGCTGAGGCACGCGAAGCGTGCGTCTCGACCCATGCGGCATTCGCGTGGCGCTTCATCAGGACACCGAGACACCTCCTGTGAAATGGCAGACCCTCGACCGCCGGATCGCCAAGCGGCGCGAGGGCAAGCAAGGCAAGGCTCCGTACCCCGAGCGGGATTGGCCGCAAATTCGACAGGATCATAGGTGCTCCATCGCATCGAGAAAGAGGCTGCCGCAGGGTCAACACGGGTTCGCCGCCCGGTTGCAACAACCCGTTTGCATAAGGGGAATAATGGCCGCTTGGCAATTTTCCCGGCCAAGGACCACAAAGCGCTTCCGCGAATCACCGGATTATGCGGCCGGCCCATCGACCGACGCGTCGGTCCTATGAGGTTTCAATGACGCGATCATCGCACGGCGCCTATTGCCCCGCCACAGGTGGCCGCCGAGACCGGAAGCAAGGCGCGTTCTTCGCGGCGCTCCGCGTCACTGTTCCTCTCTTGGCGATGATATGTCTCGCCCCCGGCGCGGCGCTGCCTCAAGGCATCGACTGCGCCGGGCTTCGCGCGCAGATCGCGGCGCTCGATGAGGCCAATGCGCGGACGAACCCCTATCTGGGCGCGGCGCAAAGACGACGTTCGGACATCCAGCGCTCGGTGAGCTACGCGCACTCGATCGGTTGCGACCGGCAGCAATTCCTGTTCTTCGGCAGCCCGCCCCCACCGCAATGCGCGGGATTGAACGCCCATATTCAGCAGATGCAGGCCAGTCTCGGGCAGGTGGAGGCGAGCGCACGCGCCAATACGTCTCCCGAGAGGCAGCAACTCGCGGCCCGCTTCTACGCCTATTGCCGCGGCGGAGATACCGCGGCGCAACCGCGCGACTTCTTCGAATCGCTCTTCGGCGGCCGGAGCAGCCCGAACGCCCCATCCCCGCAGGACCCGCTGGAGCAAGTGCCGCCGGCCGAGGCGGATCAAACGCCGCAAGGCGGTTCGGAAGTGCTTTGCGTGCGCCATTGCGATGGCTACTTCTTCCCGCTGAATTACTCGGAGCGCGGGGGTTCCGAGAGCCTCACCGATTTTTGCAAGGCTTCCTGTCCGAATGCCGAGGTCAGCGTTTATACGCGCGTGCCGGGGGAAGTGATCCAGACGGCGGTCGGGCTCGACGGCAGCCCTTACATGGACCTGCCGGCGGCCCTCAAATATCAGAAGACCCTTGATCCGGCCTGCACCTGCCGGCCGCCCGGCGCATCCTGGGCCGACACCCTGGCAGAAGCGGAACGCATCGTCAGCTATGGTGGCAAAGGCGACGTCATGGTCACGCCGCAAAAATCCGCCGAAATGGCGCGGCCGAAGCCCGATCCGCACGCCAAGTCGACCACGCCGGGCAAGGCCACGCCTGACGATATTGAGGCGAAAGACGCCGCGGCCGCCGCGCAGGTACCGACCGCCAGCACCGATTCTGCCGGGATCGCGACCGGCGATGTCAAAAACGGCACCGCCTATTCGCAAGGCCAGGGGCAGACGGTCGAGGTCACCGGACCCGACGGGGTCAAGCGGCGCGTCCGGATAGTCGGGCCTCCGCTTTGACCCTGCCGATCAGCGGCAGAAGAGCGGCGAGCTCCGGCCCCTGCTCGCGCCCCGTGAGCGCCAGCCGCAGCGGATGAAACAAGGCCTTGCCCTTGCGATGGGTGCGCTCTTTGAGCGACGCCGTCCAACGGGCGAAAGTCGCCGCATCCCATGGTTCCTCTGGCAGAGTCTCGCGCGCCGCGGTAAGAACATCGGCATCTTCGAGGCTCGGCTCGATTTCGCCGACGACGACATGCCACCAATCGACGACCTCGCGAAAAGTCGAAAGATTGCCACGCACGGCCAGCCAAAAGGCTTCCGCCTTGGGGCCGGAGATTCCTGCTGCGGCGAGTCGCTCACGCGCATCCTCGAAGCTCATCTGATGCAGGGTGCGGGCCGAGAGGCTTTTGAGTTCCGCCGGGTCGAATCGCGCCTGGGTTCGCGACACATGCTTGAGGTCGAGCTCCGCGGCAAGCTCATCGAGCGAATGAACCGGGTGCACCGACTCGGAGGTCCCGGTCAGAACCGCGCAGGCGGCGACCGCCAGCGGCTCGATTCCTTCCTCGCGCAAGGCAGCAATCGACAAAGCGCCGCTGCGCTTCGAGAGCCCCTCGCCCGAGGCGGTCGTCAGCAGGTTATGATGGCCGAAGAGCGGAGCGGCGTCCGGTCCCGCCAAAGCCTCGAAGATCTGGATCTGGACCGCCGTGTTGGTAACATGGTCCTCGCCGCGGATGACGTGGCTGACCTCGAGGTCGATGTCGTCCACGACCGACGGGAGGGTATAAAGATAGGTTCCGTCCTCGCGCACAAGCACCGGATCGGATAGGGAGGCGCAGTCGATATGGCTCTCGCCGCGGACGAGATCGTCCCACCGGACGATGGCATGATCGAGCTTGAAGCGCCAATGCGGCCGGCGGCCCTCGGCCTCAAGCCGGGCGCGGTCCGCCGCGGTCAGCTCGAGCGCGGCGCGGTCATAGATTGGGGGCAGGCCGCGCGCCTGCTGGCGTCTGCGGCGACGCTCAAGTTCTTCGGCCGTCTCATAGGCGGGGTAAAGCCGGCCGGCGGCGCGCAATTTTTCCGCAGCGGCCTGGTAAAGGGCAGAGCGCTGCGACTGGCGCACGACCGCATCGGGGCTGATCCCCAGCCAGGCGAGGTCGAATTCGATGGACGCCGCGTATTCCTCTTTCGACCTTGCCACATCAGTGTCATCGAATCGGAGAATGAATTGACCATGCTGCTTCTTGGCGAAGAGGAAGTTCATCAGCGCGGTTCGCGCATTGCCGATATGGATCCGGCCGGTGGGCGAAGGCGCGAAACGGACAATGGGAAGCATGATTTTCCTTTCGCTCAGGCCTACCGCCGCGCCCCCTCAGCCGCAAGCGCCCTTGACAATTTAGTGTCGAGCCCGGCTCATCGCGGCGAGAGATGCAACAAAGCGCCGCGCCGGGGCGTTTCATGCATTCGGCGCAACGCGCGGGATTTCTTCCGCAGATCTCATTTATGCTATTGCATGGGAAACGGACGACGGAGCTGGGGGCTTGAAAGATGACTTTTGGCTATGGAGTAGGCCTCGTCTGTCTGATCCTGGTCATCCTGAATTTTATCAGCGTCGGCATCGCGATCCGGCGGGCGAAGCCGCGCAAGACACCGCTGCCCCCGCGTCCCGATGCGCCGCCCGTCAGCCTCGTGCGGCCGGTCTGCGGCATCGATAATTTCTGCGAAGAGACACTGGGTTCGAGCTTCCGGCTCGATTATCCGCACTACGAAGTGATCTTCTGCGTGGCGCGGGCGAGCGACCCCGTGGTCCCTATCGTCGAAAGGCTGATCGCCGCGCACCCGAACGTGGCCGCCCGGCTCATCATCGGCGACGAGAAAGTCAGCGCCAATCCCAAGCTGAACAATTGCGTGCGCGGCTGGGACGCGGCGCGTTACGACTGGATCATCCTCGCGGACTCCAACGTGCTCATGCCGCGGGACTATATTCAGCGGCTTTTCGCAAGCTGGGGACCGAAGACGGGCCTCGTCTGTTCCATGCCGCAAGGCTCGCATCCGAAGAACATCTGGGCCGAGTTCGAGATCGCCTTTCTCAACACCTACCAGGCGCGCTGGCAATATGCGGCAGATGGCACCGGCACTGGCTTCGCGCAAGGCAAGAACATGCTCTGGCGGCGCGATGTCCTAGAGGCAGGCGGCGGCATACGCGCGCTCGCCGCCGAGATCGCCGAGGATGCCGCTTCAACCAAGGTCGTGCGCCGCGCCGGCCTGAAGATCAATCTCGTCGACAGCCCGTTCCAACAGCCGCTTGGCCGACGCACGTTCCAAGATGTCTGGCACCGGCAAATCCGCTGGGCGCGGATGCGGCGCAAGACGTTCCCGGCGTATTATCTGCCGGAAATCCTGGCGGGCTGCGCCACGCCGGCGCTGGTCGGAAGCTATGCCGCGGATCTCATTGGCTGGAACGTGCCGCTGACGGCCGGCCTCGTGCTTCTCTCGCTCTATTGCGCCGAGACGATCCTGGCCTTCGCCAACAAATGGTATTTCTCCTGGCGCCTGCCCTTGCTCTTTTTGCTGCGCGACCTGATGCAGCCGGCGATCTATCTCGACGCCTGGCTCATGGACGATTTCGTCTGGCGCGGCACCGCCATGACGGTGAGCGAGGAAGAAAAGCCGAGCACTTAAACCTCCTCTCCCCGTGAGCGAAGCGAGACGGGGAGAGGCCGGGTGAGGGGCGAGGCGATTAGCTGCGGTCGTGGCAAATCCCCCGGCCCCTCACCCTACCCTCTCCCCGCAAGCGGGGACAGGGTGCCGTCCTCGCCTTTCGTGATGCTCGCCGGCCATTATGGAAGGCCTCAGCGAAGTGGAGAGCCGGGGTATAGGAATCTCTTCCCATGTGCTTGATTAGACGTGCTTATCGATTATTATAATGAATATAGCTATCTTATGCATGACAGTGCTCAAGCTGACCACAATCGGCACGTCCACCGGCGTCATCATCCCGAAGGCGATGCTGGAGCGCATGAACGTCGGCAGAGGCGATAGCCTTTACGTGACAGAGGCACCGGACGGCAGCTATCGCCTCACCCCCTATGATCCGGTCTTCGCCAAGAAGATGGAAAAGGCCGATGACATCATGCGCCGCTATCGGAACACGCTCCACGTCCTTGCGAAATGACTGAGCCGGTCTGGATCGAGGAACCTGAAGTTCTGGCGCATGATCGCTTTTGGCGCTGCACGGCGGCGCGCCCGGCGTGCGGGACGAAGGATTGCTCCAATCCGCGCTCGCGCGACCAAGGCAATTGGCGTCATACGGCAGCAAGGTCGATCTGGTCGATATGGCGAGCGCCTATACGGCCGGAAGCCTCAAGAACCACCCTTTCGTGGACAGGAACAAACGCACCGTGTTCGTGATCGGCATCCTGTTCCTCGAGCTCAACGGCTATCGCTTTGCCACGGCGGAGGACGCTGCGGCGGAAGCTGTCATTGCGCTGGCGGGCGGCACGTTGAATGAGGCCGGTTACACGGCCTTTCTCCGGGAGAATGTCTCGATGTGAAAGCGTCATTGCGAGCGAAGCGAAGCAATCCAGTTTCGTTTAGGCTTCTGGATTGCTTCATCGCTTCGCTCCTCGCAATGACGTTGGCAGCGCAACGGAGGCCAGCGAAACATTGCATCCCGCAACCTCACTCTACTCCGCCGCGACCTCGGCGCTCGGACGCTGCAAGCGTTCCGCCTTCAGCAACTCCGCCACCAAAAAGGCGACTTCGATCGCCTGCTCGGCATTGAGCCGCGGATCGCAATAGGTGTGATAGCGATCCGAGAGATCCGCCTCTGAGATGGCGCGCGCCCCGCCGGTACATTCGGTGACGTTCTGCCCGGTCATTTCGAGATGTACGCCGCCGGCATACGTGCCTTCTGCCTGATGCACGGCGAAGAACGTGCGGGTCTCGCCGATGATGCGCTCGAACGGCCGCGTCTTGTAGCCGCTCTTAGCCTTGATCGTATTGCCATGCATCGGATCGCAGGCCCAGAGCACGTTGCGGGCCTCGCGTTTGACCGCGCGGATGAGCTTCGGCAGAAGATCGCCGACCTTGTCCGCGCCGAAGCGGCAGATCAGCGTCAACCGGCCCGGCTCGTTCTCGGGATCGAGAATATCGATCAGTTGAAGCAGCTCATCGGGCTTGAGCGAGGGGCCGCATTTGAGGCCGAGCGGGTTCTTGATCCCGCGCACATATTCGATATGGGCGTGATCGGCCTGCCGCGTGCGGTCGCCGACCCAGAGCATATGGCCCGACGTCGCGTAATAATCGCCGGTCGTCGAATCGACGCGCGTCATCGCCTGCTCGTAGCCGAGCAGCAGAGCTTCGTGCGACGTATAGAAATCCGTCTGCCGCAATTCCTGATGCGACTCAGGATCGAGCCCGATCGCCCGCATGAAGCCCAGCGTCTCGGTGATCCGGTCGGCGAGCTCCTGGTAGCGCGCCGATTGCGGGCTGTCCTTGATGAAGCCGAGCATCCAGCGATGCGCGTTCTCGAGATTGGCATAGCCGCCCGAGGCGAAAGCGCGGAGCAAGTTCAAAGTCGCCGCCGACTGCCGATAGGCATCGAGCTGGCGGACCGGATCGGGCGTGCGCGCCGCCTCGGTGAAGGCGATGTCGTTGACGATATCGCCGCGGTAGCTCGGCAGGGAAACGCCGCCTTTCGTCTCCATCGGCTCGGAGCGCGGCTTGGCGAACTGGCCGGCGATCCGCCCGACTTTGACGACCGGCAGAGCGGCGCCAAAGGTCATCACCACCGCCATCTGCAGGAAGACGCGGAAGAAATCGCGGATATTGTCGGCCGCGTGCTCGGCGAAGCTCTCGGCGCAATCGCCGCCCTGGAACAGGAAGGCTTCGCCCTTAGACGCCTTGCCGAGCAGCGATTTCAGCTTGCGCGCCTCGCCGGCGAAGACGAGCGGCGGAAACGTGCTGAGCTGGCGCTCGACGTCGGCGAGCGCGGCGGCGTCGGGGAAGACCGGCGCCTGCTCCATGGGCTTCGTCCGCCAGCTCTCCGGCGACCATTGTTCGATCGGCATAGATCCAGTCCAAAGATGGGCGCGACCCCTCTCCCTGTGGGAGAGGGTGGTCGCACGCCCATCACTTTATATACGCCCTGCGCGAAGCGCAGGGCTATGGCCGGCCGGGTGAGGGGTTACAACGCGGCAAATTTGGATGGGTCGTAACCCCTCATCCGCCCCGCTTCGCGGGGCGCCTTCTCCCACAGGGAGAAGGTATGCGCGACTGGCGCCTTTTACACGGACCCGCGGCGGTTGGCGACCGCGATCTGCCTCTTTGGCCGCCCAGCCAAGCTCCGGAGCCTCACGCCATTCTCTCCTCATCCGGAAGCGCCGCCGCCTCGCCGGGATCGAGCTTGACCTGCTCGCAGCGCGCGGTGCGGGAATGCAGAGTGACGAATTCCTCGGCTGAGGTTGGGTGGACCGCCACAGTCGCATCGAAATCGGCTTTCGTTGCGCCCATTTTCACCGCGATGCCAAGCAGTTGCGCCATTTCCGCGGCGGCTTCGCCGAGCACGTGCACGCCCAGAATCCGGTCAGTCTCGCCGTCAACCACGATCTTCATCAAGACCGTGTCCTTGCGGCCGGACAGGGCCGACTTCAGCGGCCGGAAGCGCGTCGCATAAACGTCGCCGCAGGCATATTGCGCCCGCGCCTCGGCTTCGGTCAGGCCCACGGTGCCGAGTTCCGGCGTGGTGAACACGGCGGTCGCAATGTTCGTGTGATCGACCGCTCGCTTCTTGTCGCCGAAGACGGTGTCGGCGAAAGCATGGCCTTCGCGCACCGCCACCGGCGTCAAGGCGACGCGGTTGGTCACGTCGCCGACCGCATAGATTGAGGGGACCGTCGATCGCGACCATTGATCGACCTTGATCGCGCCGACCGCGTCCAAGGCGACGCCCAGCTTTTCGAGCCCGAGCCCCTGCGTGTGTGGATGCCGACCGGTGGCCACCATCACCTGATCGACGTCAAGCTGTTCGCCATTGACGAGCGACACTGCGAGGCCACGCGCCCTCTTGTCGATGCGCGTCGGCAGATTGGTGAACTTGAACATAACGCCCGCTTCGGCCAGGGCGTCGCGCAGCGAAATCCGCAGATCCTCGTCGAAGTCGCGCAAAATATTCTCGGCGCGCATGGCGAGCGTGACGTGGCTGCCGAGCCGCGCCAGCAGCGAGGCGAATTCGACCGCGATATAGCCGCCGCCGACGATCAATATGCGGCGCGGCAGCTCACGCAGATCGAAGATTTCGTTGGACGTGATCGTATGTTCGAGGCCCGGTATGTCCGGAGCCAGGAAGGGCGCGGAGCCGGTCGCGACGAGAATGACGCGGGCGCTCACGACGCGATCATCGGTGAGAAGCCTGACCTTATGCGCGTCTTCGACGACCGCCCGCGTTTTGACGATCTCGATGCCGGCGCCTTCGAGATGCGTGCGATAGATGGCGGAGAGCCGCGAGATCTCCTTCTCCTTGGCGGCGACGAGCTTGGCCCAGTCGAATGTCGCCTGCGGCACGCTCCAGCCGTATCCCGCCGCGTCGGCGAAATCGTCCGCGAAGCGGCTGGCGTACACCATCAGCTTCTTCGGCACGCAGCCGCGGATCACGCAGGTGCCGCCGATGCGGAATCCCTCGGCGACCATGACCTTCGCGCCGTAGCCGGCGGCGATGCGGGCGGCGCGCACGCCGCCCGATCCCGCCCCAATGACGAAGAGATCGACATCGAATTCCGCCACTATTTGAGGCTCCCGTGGACTTCGACGCCTTCGGGCCCTGCCGCGATCACGGCCTTCGCCAGACCGATGAAGAGCCCGTGCTCGACGACGCCGGGGATCGCGATCAGCCGCTCGGCCAGTTCCTCGGGCGCCTGAATGGAGCCGAAGGAGCAATCGACGATATAATGGCCGCCTTCGGAAACGAAAGCCTGGCCATGCGGCGTCTTGCGCAGTTCGATTGCGCCGATACAGCCAACAACTTCCGCCTCCCGCGCAATCAACCTTCGCGTCGCCTCAAGGCCGAACCGATCCACCTCGACAGGGAGCGGGAACTTCCCCAGGCTTTCGACGGCCTTCGATGAATCGGCCACGACAACCATCCGGCGCGAAGCCGCGGCGACCATCTTTTCGCGCAAGAGCGCGCCGCCGCCGCCTTTGATGAGGCGCAGCTGCAGGTCGAATTCATCCGCCCCGTCGATGGTGAGATCGAGTTCCGTGAGTTCGTCCAAGGTCGCAAGCGGAATGCCGAGTGCATGCGCCTGTGCGCGGGTGCGCTCCGATGTCGGCACACCAACCACCTTTAGCCCCTGCGCGACGCGCGCTCCCAGAAGAGCCACGAAATGCGCCGCCGTGCTGCCGGTGCCAAGGCCGAGCCGCATGCCGGGGCGCACGAGGTCAATGGCCGCGGCCGCGGCCCGGCGCTTTGCTTCTTCCCGGTCGTTCATGCTGTGCGGTTAGGCCCTGGCCTCAGCCGCGTCAACCAGCGCGGGGCTACGAAGCCGGAAGATCGGCGCGCCTATTTGGCCTGCGGCGTGCAAACCACCGCGTCGTTCCGCACATAGCAGATCGACATCATCCCGGTGCGCAGATCGACGCGGAAGACGCCGCCCTCACGCTCATGGCTCGAGGCGACAAGCGCATAGTCGCTCGACCCCTGCGGGCCGGCGCCTTCGCCAGGCTGGTAGCAGAGCGTCACGCCGATCGTTCCCTCCTTCAGGCCATATTGGCAGGCACCGACCTCGCCCGTGGCCCGATCGAGCCTATAGATGCGGTTCAGATCTTTTTCCGGCGCGGCGAGGAATTCGTAGTTCGCCGCCAAGGCGGGCGTGGCGCAGCACGCAAGCCCAAGGCAAATCCAGCGAAAGGCGACAGGTGGCAGAAAAAATCGCATGATCGGGCCCCGCGAATCGGCTGAATCCTTATACGCGAGCCTTGCCGGAAGCGCATCGGCTGCGGCCATGGCGCGCTTGATCCGCGCGCCGCCCGGCCCTATGCGGAGCCTATGACAACGCCTCTCCTCGTCTTCGATCTCGACGGTACGCTCGCCGAAACGGCGCCCGATCTCGTCGCCACTCTCAACATGATCCTCAACCGCGAGGGTCTGCGGCCCCTGCCTTTCGAGACCGCCCGCGCCATGGTCGGCGGGGGCGCCCGGCTGATGATCGAGCGCGGCCTCGCGCATGCCGGGGCGCGCCTGCCGGATGAAGAGATCGACCGCCTGTTCGAGGATTTTCTGAGCCACTACGAGGCCCATATGGCCGATGCCACGACGCTCTATCCGGGCGTCGCGGCGGCCCTCGACCGGTTCGAAGCGGCCGGCTGGCGCTTCGCGGTCTGCACCAACAAGATCGAACAGGCGTCCGTCATGCTGCTCGAGGCGCTCGGCGTCGCGAATCGTTTCCAGGCGATCTGCGGAAAGGACACGTTTCCGGTGAGCAAGCCTGATCGCCGCGCCCTTCTCATGACGATCGAGAGAGCCGGGGGCAGCCACGAGAACACGATCATGGTGGGCGATTCGAAGATCGACATCGAGACGGCGCAGAACGCCGGCGTCCCGGTGATCGCGGTCGATTTCGGCTACACCGACCAGCCGGTCGCGACCTATGGGCCGAACCGCGTGATCTCGCATTTCGACGACCTGTGGGACGCGGTCGCCGACCTCTGGAAAGGGCCTGATTCTCAGCGCCGCCGCTCGGCGCCTTGACTCGGCAGATTCGGCTTTCGTAAACCGGATCGCTGGCGCCTTGGTGCCTGCGCAGCGGGTGCGGCAAGGCTGCCAGCGGTACTCATGATGATGGGCGCGTAGCTCAGCGGGAGAGCACTCCCTTCACACGGGAGGGGTCACAGGTTCAATCCCTGTCGCGCCCACCATACGCAACATATTGAAATAAAAAGGTGATTTGCAATATGCGGCTCGTTGCAAGATTTGCTTCGCCCACGATTCGGCCCAGGAAATGATCATCATTCAACACCCGCCGATATAGCCGCCGGTCCAGCTACCGCGACGCGATGGATGAGGCCGCTCGACGCCCGCTTCTCGCGCAAGCTGGGCGACGCGTGCTGCGGCTTCGACGTGAACGGAATGGAAGGTCTGTGGCCCGCTCTCCCTATAGAGGCTCACGGCATTGCGAACGCCCTCGAGCAGAT
>Ga0116223_10000575_pt1 | contig 44359 bp, 33 predicted proteins | sample Sb_taG_3_FD_90092 | JGI IMG/M metagenome (GOLD analysis project Ga0116223, IMG submission 90092) | Peat soil microbial communities from Weissenstadt, Germany - Sb_50d_a_PC metaG | ecosystem: Environmental > Terrestrial > Soil > Wetlands > Peat | place: Germany: Weissenstadt | collected 2010-09-21 | reverse complement strand
TTGCGTAGGGAATCGGTGCAGACTTGCATGGCGCAGCCTCCTGGTGGGAATAAGCCGTGGGCGCCCATCGCCTAGGATACCCGAAAGCCCACTTACCTTCACCCCTTTTCGGGATTGGACCCTTGCCAGCATGTGAACTGAGCCGCGAGTTCAGGAGGGAGATGGAAAGAGATTCGACTGGTCCCACAAACCACGCTAACCCCTCGAAGGCAAACTGCCAGTTCTCGCTGAACCAATACACATTCACGCTCCGGTCGAACCAGGTTCAAGGGGCCGAGGTGGTCGGTGGCTTCTCGCAGGTCAGCACCTCCAGGACGTCGGTCTCCTCGCCGAAGAAGCGCGCAAGGCGGTGCCGGACTCGGAAGGAGTAGGTTCCCCGCCCACCCGAACGACTCCGCCGTCGAGCACCTCCGCCCGCAAGCCGCCGCGTCCACTGGGCCACGGCGTAGCGGACGCCACAGGCCAGTCCGCCGGAGACGGGCGGGCGAATCACGACAGCTTCTCCAGCATCCACCCCTCGACCTCCACCCACGCGCCCTTCTGCAAGAAGTGGACCTCGACCACGAAGCGCAAGTGCTTCCCCTGCTTGACGACCTTGCCCCGCAGGCCCGCGAGTGGTCCCCGGACGATCTCAACCAGGGTGCCGGGAGCCAGGCGCTCCTCGGGGGCGACGGGCACCTCCGACGCCATCAACCGGTGTATGCCGGCGAGGTCGGTGTGCAACTCGACCTGGTCCGGGACGGGAAGGCAGTTGACGATCAGGTTCGTCGTCAGTGCCTCGACCCGGGCCTGCTCGTCGGCGAGCAGGAACAGGTAGCCGGGGAACAGCGGCACGTGGGCAGTCAAGGTTCGGCCGCGGCTGCGCGTGTGGCGCTGGCACAGCGGGAGGAAGAAGGGGAGGCGCCGGCTCAGGCAGCCACGGGCCAGGGTCTTTTCGGCGCGGGGGCGGGCGTGCAGCACCCACCAGCGTTGCGCCCCGTCGGCCGACGGGGCTGCCCCGGCGAACAAGTCGGCGGGAAAAAGGTAGGGCTCCGGAGGGAGGTTGGGCATGGCAGTCTCTCACTCATGGCCGGCCGCCGGGCTCGCGGGGAGAGACGCGGGCGTACGACGGCGGCGCGGGCCGGCGGCACGCCGTCGCCGAGGGATCGCGGGCGGCTGACCGGCCCAACTCCCTGTCCCCAAAGTATGCAAACCGCCGTCACGTCACGGGCCGGCTCATACCCCCCGTTCGACGCGCCACCGCGGGCGAAAGTTCCCTCAACCGCCCGCCCGGCCGCAGCCGCCGCGGCACACCCCAGACAGTATAGGATCCCGAACCCATCCCGCGCGGGAAAAGTCAACCTATGCTCACCTTTCCGGGAAAGCCCCCGGCATCAGGGCCTCAGTCCCAAAGGCTTACACTGTAAACATAACATGTTACCATTCCTTAGCGCTAGCCGCGCCAGCCGCGCACACAAACTGTAGCAGGGCTAATTAACCATGTTAACAATCGCTAGCGCGATGTGCCGGCCGTGCGGCATTCTTTGCTCATCAGATAACCCTCCGTTCGCGTAAGGAGCGCAACCTAATGGGAAAAAAGGAGTTACGCCGCGGCCAGGGGAGTGAGCAGACACTAGCAATATGTAGTGAATTTATGTCTATTTTCGTGTCGCAACTCCTGATACGCCAATCGGTTACGATTGTGTCCATCCGTCCATTACCGGAAGAAGGGAAGATCAGCAATGCTCAGCGCGTTGGGGGCGCGAGTCGGCAAGGTCGTCGGAAAAAGGACGGTCTTTCCCTGCCCTGCGGCCCAAACTGAGTACATCCTCTCTCGTCGGCAAGCGATTTGCTCTACTCAACATAAGCCGATTACTTTCTCTCCCGCTCAACCGCCCCCGTTCGGCGGTCGCGGTCGGGTCACTCTGGCCGGGTGTCAGTGCGACCCCGGCGTTTTACCCAGCGGCGTGGGCCATCGCCTCGCGACGTGGCTTGCCCGTGAGTCCTCATTTGCGACCAGCGAGCACCTATGTCCTCCCACAGCCGGAAAGCCGCCCTCGGACACCTCGTCGCGGCCGCGGCCTTAGCCGCGCTGGCGCAGCGTGCGGCTGCGACCCCCGAAGCCCGCCTCACTCCGGCTTTGGTCCGCCGGCGCCGCCCTGACCGGGTTCGTGGCCCGGGCGCGCCGCCGCCCGCACCTCTCCTCGGCGACTTGAGTTTCGAGATTCTGGACAGGTGGCCGGACAGAACCTTGCCGCCGGCCCTGGATTGCTTATGATGCGGGGTTAGCGAATCGCCCAGCCTCCCCTTGGCCGGCACAAGCCGGTTCGTACGCGCCGGACGTCGCAAGATGTTTGCCCCCGCAACGGCAGAATTCGGGCGACCCGGACGGTCGCCTTCTGCGTCGCCCCCGTAACATGGGATTCAGAACCTCTCCTATGTGGGTTTTTCTGCCGGAACCCTGCCGCCGGCACCGAGATGCTCTTCTCACCGGCGAGCGTAACTCCCCCGCATCCGGGGCGTGAGCTAGGATCATGGAAGGTCACGGGTGTCATCGGTCGCGCCGGGCGGCGCGCAACCGACGGGGACGGAGTCTGCGCCAATCGCCATCCGCATTTGAACCCTGCGTCTGAGACGAACCTCGCGGACATCCCGGGCTGCCCCCACCCGCCGACCTCACGACAGCGGGCCCTCCCGGCGCCCGGCAACACGGATCGTGCCATGCTCCCCATCCTGCCGCTGCTCTCCCTCTTCGCCCTGAGCCTGGGAGGGAGTCTGCTGCTGACCCCCCTGGCTCGGGCCCTGGCACGGCGCTGGGGCCTTGTGGACTGCCCCGACGGGCGGCGCAAGCTCCACGGCGGGGCCGTCCCGGTTTCCGGCGGGCTGGCGATCCTGGCCGCGTCGGTCGGGGTGCTGGCGCTGGCCGCCGTCGTCCCCGGCCCGCTGGCCGACGTGCTGGCGGCGAAGGCGACCGGCCTGGTGGGCCTGCTCCTCGGCGGGCTCACGATTTGTGCCGTCGGCGTTGCGGACGACTTCCACTGGCTCCGCGGGCGCCACAAGGTCCTCGGCCAGGTCGTGGCCGTCGCCCTCGTGCTGGCCTTTGGGGTCCGGATCGAGAGCGTGCGGCTGTTTGACTGGCACCTCGAGTTGGGCCTGCTGGCCGTGCCGTTCACGGTCTTCTGGCTGCTCGGTGCGATCAACGCCCTCAACCTGCTGGACGGCATGGACGGGCTGCTGGGGAGCGTGGCGGGGATCATCACCCTCGCCCTGGGGGGGATGGCCCTCCTGCAGCGGGACGTCGCGACGGCAGCGGTGGCGGTCGCCCTGGGGGGCGCCGTGCTCGGGTTCCTGCGCTACAACTTCCCCCCGGCGAGCATCTTCCTGGGTGACTGCGGGAGCATGATGATCGGCCTAGTCGTCGGCGCGCTGGCAATCCAGAGTTCGCTCAAGGGCCCAGCGACGGTGGCCCTGGCGGCGCCGACCGCGCTGTTGATTATTCCGATCTTCGACACCGCCGCCGCCATCGTCCGCCGCAAGCTGACGGGCCGTAGCGTCTACTGCACCGACCGCGGCCACCTGCACCACTGCCTGCTGCGCCGCGGCCTGTCGATCCGACTGGCCTTGCTGGTCGTCTCGGCCCTGTGCCTGGTGCCGGTGGTCGGGGTGCTGGCGAGCGTCGCCTGGAGCAACGAGGCGCTGGCCCTGGTGTCGGCGGCGGCGGTGATCGCCACCCTGATGCTGACGCGCCTGTTCGGGCACGCGGAATTGATGCTGCTGCACCGGCGAATCGTGGCGGTGGTGGCCTCGTTCCTGGCTCGCCCGCGGGGAGAGGCGCGCCAGGACGCCGTCCACCTCCAGGGGTCGGCCGACTGGGGCGAATTCTGGTCGCGCCTCACCGAGTGTGCCGCCCGGCTCGACCTGCGGAGCCTGAGCCTCGACGTTAACGCCCCCGCGATCCAGGAGGGGTACAACGCCGTCTGGTCGCGGGGCGCGGGGCACGACGACGCCCAGGACGGGGAGGGTTTGTGGCGGGCCGAGATCCCGCTGAGGGCCTGCGGGCAGACGGTCGGCCGGGTGGAGGTCACGGGCGTGAGTGACGGCGAGTGCGTGTCGTCGAAGATCGGGGCCGTGGCCGCCCTCGTCGCGGAGATCGAGGAGGCGGTCTGTGGCCTGGTGGTCCGCCGCGACGCGGCCCCGTACCGCCCCGCGGGCCACCCCCACCGCAACGGCGCCCTCGAAAGGGCTTCGACCACCTGATCAGGCTGCCTGAGGATAAGGGAGACCCCTCGATGAGCGAACACCCCGAAGACGCCCACGTCGAGCCGGAGGCAGCCCCGCCGGGGCCCGCACCGCGCAACCCGCTGCAGATCGCCTGGCAGCGCAAGCCGCTGGTCGCCCTCGGGATTGTCGTCGGTGCCGTCGTGGCGGCACTGGTCGCCGCCCAGCGGGCGCCGGTCTACCAGTCATCCGCCCAGGTGCTGGTCGTCAAGAAGTTCGCCGACGCGCCCCTCCAGCCCGGCAGCGCCGACCCCCGCGCCGCCTTCTATGAGGATTACGTGTCCACGCACCTGGCCTTGATCCGCAGCCAGGTCGTCATCGACAAGGCCGTGAAGAACGGCGACCTGCGATCACTGCCGTCGTTCGCGAACGCCGGGAACCCCACCCCTTTGATCATCGCCTCGCTGACGGCCTCGCGGGACAGCAAGGAGTCCGGGGCCAACAACATCATCAACTTGACGTACAAGGGCCCGGAGGCCGAGGACTGCCGCACCGTCATCACGGCGGCGATCAACAGCTACAAGGAGTTCCTGGACGAGGCCTACCACAACGTCAGCGACGAGACCTACAATCAGGCCTCGAAGCACTACGATGAGATCGTGGTCAAGCTGGGCCAGAAGAACGACGAGCAAGCCCAACTCCGCCAGCAGGCCCCCCTGGCGCTGGCACCGACCAAGGACGGCGTGCCCGCCTCGTACCTGCGGCTCAGCGACCTGGAGAACCGCCGCATGGGCTTGCTGGTGCGGCGGGCCGAGATCGAGGAGCGTTTGAAGGCGCTGGACAAGGCGAAAAAGGATGGCACGGCCGCGGAAATGGTGCAGGTCCTGTCGGCGGCGCCGGGGGAGAAGGCGGCCAGCGACAACCCCCTGGATCAGCAACTGCTGCCACTGCTGCTGGAAGAGCAGGGCCTCCTGAGGGACTACGGGGAGGACCACCCGCAAGTCCGGGCCGTCCGCAAGAAGATCGAGATGACGCGTGAGTTCCTGGCCCCCGAGAAAAGGGCGACCCGGCTGGCGGGGCGGCCGGGGAGTGCCGACGACCCGGTCGAGGCCTGCGAGAAGGCGCTGCGCCAGGAGTTGACCGGCCTGAAGCTCTCGCAGGACTCCCTCGTGGAATTGACGGCGGCCGAGCGGACGGAGGCGCGGGCCCTGGCCGATCTCGAGATCAAGGACGCCAAACTGCGGGGGGAAATCGGCACCCTCGAACAGGGAAAAGACGTGGCGATCGCACGCCTCAAGGCCATCAACGAGGTGCGCGCGCACGGCGGTTACGACGCCAAGCTCATCTCGATCCCGGGCCCGGGGTCCCGGACCGGGACGGGCATGGCGCAGATCATCCTCGCGGGGGCGGCGGTGGGGCTGCTGCTGGGCGTGGGCCTCGCCTACCTGGCCGACATGACCGACAAGAGCTTCCGCAGCCCGGAGGAGATCCGCCGGCGCCTGGGACTGCCCATCGTGGCCCACGTGCCGATGATGGCGGAGGAAGCGGCCCCGTCGAGCCCGGACGCGCCGCTCCTGGACCGATCGCTGGCGATCTACCACCGGCCCAAGTCCGGGGAGGCCGAGGCGGCCCGCAGCCTGCGGACGTCGCTGTACTTCAGCACCAAGGGCACCACCCACAAGGTCATCCAGATCACCAGCCCGAACATGGGCGACGGCAAGACGACCGTCGCCTCCAACCTGGCCATCGCCATCGCCCAGTCGGGCAAGCGAGTCGTCCTGGTGGACGGCGACATGCGACGGCCGCGCATCCACTCCATGTTCGGGGTGCGGCCGGAGGTCGGCCTCAGCTCGGTGATCGTCGGCGAGGCGCCGCTGTCGGCCGCGCTGGTCGAGAGCGGCATCGAACGGCTCTCGCTGGTCACGTGCGGCCCGCGGCCGGAGAACCCGGCGGAGCTGCTGACCCAGCCGCGCTTCGAGGCCGTGCTCGAGGAGCTGCGCCAGCAGTTCGACTTCGTCATCGTGGACACGCCGCCGCTGCTGGCGGTGACCGACCCGGCCGTGGTCGTCTCGCGCATGGACGGCGTGTTCCTGGTCATCCGCCTGAGCAAGAACGGCCGCCCCGCGGCCGAGCGGGCCCGGGAAGTCCTGTACCACCTGCAGGCGAACGTCCTGGGCGTGGTCGTCAACGGGGTAGGCCGGGCCGCCGGCGCCTATGGCTACGAGCACTACAACTACCAGTACGGCTACGGCGGCTACTACGTTTCCACGGCGGCCGAGACCAACGGCCACGCCGAGGGCGCGGCCGAGGCGGGCGCCGTGAAGACGCACACCGCCCGCAAGAGGAGCCACAGGACGCCGGCCGCGTGGTGGCGGCGCTGGCTGCGCTAGCTGTCGTCGCGACCCGTACGCCAGCCCGGTGAGGAACGCAATGACGCCGCGAGGCGTTGAGCACGTCCCGCTCGTGGACATGCACTGTCACCTGCTCGCCGGCCTGGACGACGGGCCGCGTACCCCCGAAGACGCACTGGAGATGTGCCGGATCGCCTATGCCGAGGGGACGCGCATGGTCGCGGCCCTGGCCCACCAGAACGAGCGCTGGAGCGAGGTGACGCCGATCGTCATTCGCGAAGCGGTGGGGAAGCTGGCTTCTGCTTTGCGGGAAGCGAAGGTGGCGCTGGCGGTCTTCCCCTGTGCGGAGGTGACGGCCCACCCCGATCTGGAGGCGCTGTGGGCGGACGGCAAATTGCTGAGCGTCGCCGACAGCGGCGGCTACCTGCTCGTGGAGATGCCGCACGGGCTGTTCGTGGACCTGCGCCCGGCCGCCCGCGCCCTGGGCCGCCGGGGGGTGCGGATCATCCTGGCCCACCCCGAGCGCCAGCCCGAACTGCTGCACGAGCCGGGGGCGATCGAGGCGCTGATCGGCGCAGGCTGCCTGGTGCAGGTGTCGTCGGAGAGCGTCACCGAACCGAAGACGGCGGCCGACCGGCGGGCACTGCGGAGCTGGTTCCGGCGCGGCTGCGTTCACCTGATGGGGTCCGACGGCCATTCGCCGCGGAAGAGGCGCCCGCTGCTCGCCGCCGCCTACCGGCGCATCGAGGAGTGGGCGGGCCGGTCGGTCGCCGACCGCGTCTGCGGCAGCAACGGGGCGGCAATCCTCAGCGGCCGGGCGCCGTGGCTGCCCGAGCCGGAGCCGCAGCGCCGCTGGCTGCCGTGGCTGTGGTAGCGGCCGGGGCCGGCCGAAGGGGGAAGTTACCCACAAATCGTCAACTTACCCAAGTTTCCCTGGAAACTTGGGTAAGTTGAGCGCGGACGCAACCCCTTGTTGTCATGCCACTTGCGCCGTGGCCGGGTCAACTTACCCTAGTTTCCCGGAAATATGGGTAAGTTGACCCCACGGATGAGGTCGGGCCAGCGATCTTACGGCACGTTCAGCGTGCTCGTCCCGATCAGGTCGTTCTGCCGGATGATTGTGCCGAGGAAGCTGAACTTCCACATCTCGCTCACGTAGCGAGTGAGGGCCTCGGCGACGGTCTCCTGCAGGATAATGATGTCGCCGGCCTGGACCAGGACGCGCTCGCGCGGGTCGCGCAGGGCCCGGTCGAGCGTGACGCGGATCGGGATCTGGCCGCCGCCTGGCGTCTTCCGCAGGATCGTGATCAGGCTGGACGAAGGGAAGCCGAGGCCGGACTGGATCACGTTGCCCCCCAGGTTGTCGCTGTTGAAGTCGCCGTTGACCATCGGCCCGCTGACGAACGCGACGAGCTGGACCACGTCGAGGTCGTAGTCGCGCGGCAAGACCCACTGCCGCGTCGGCAGCAGGCCGCCGGTGTAGAAGACCTCGGTGTCGCGGGCCTCGATGAAGACGATGTCGCCGTCGCGCAGGATGACGTCCTCCAGCCGGAACGGCGGCGCCTCGCCCTGCCGCAGGCGCAGCGGAATGCGGACCCAGGTGCTGCCGGACGGGGCCGTGCGACCGGCGTGGGAGCCCTGGTCGAGGCAGCGCTGGAGCGACTGCGAGTCGGCGAAATCGGAGAAGGAGCCGCGCTCGATGACGACCTCGTTCTGGGCGTCGAGACCGGGCAGACCGCCGCTCCGCGTCAGGGCGTTGAGCACGTCGTTCTCGTACGCGGGCAGGTCGAGGACGGTGCCGGTGCCGCGCTTGGCCTGGCCGATCAACCCGCCCGCCCCGGCCCCGGGCGAGGCCGCCAGGGCCACGGTCCCCGTGTCCTGGCGGACAACGAGGACGTGATAGGTGCGCGGGCGCATGAGCGTGACGATGATCTTGCCGGCGCCCGGCTGGAGGATCTTCTTGGTCACCGTGTACGCCGTCAGTATTTCCTGCTGCACCTGGGTGGTGGTCAGGCCCTCCACCTTGATGGGGGCGATGAGGGGCAGCGTGATGGTGCCGTCGGCCGCGACCGGAATCGGGTAGCCGAAGGCTGGCTGCGGGTTGCCCGCCTCCGGCATGTGTACGGGCGGCGGTTGGTTCTTGTCGCCCAGAATCCCTTCGATCCAGACGCCCAGCACGTCGTTCCCGCTGAGGCGGTAGACGTCGGGGGGCTTCTGGCGGAGGAGCGGGAGCGGGATGGTCCGCTCATCTTCCTTGCTTCGCCCGAGGACTTCAGGGGGCAGCTGGCGCACCGGCACGGCGTCGGCCACCGGGTTGCTCATCGCGGCACAACCGCCGCAGAAGGCACAAAGGATCGTCGCGGCGCACAGGAGAAGACGCTTCCCGCCGTCGGGACGGCGCTGCCGAAACCGAATTGCGAGCGCGGGTTGCATGGCTCCCCTCTCTGCGTCGTGGGACGGACCGGGAAGCCCCTCGCTCCCGTACTCGGGGGCGAGGGGGGGCTTCCCGCATAGCCTCTGACTCTACACGGGCGGTTTCGGGTGACAGTGGCTGTGGCGGCAAGTTTCCAACTTGCCGTATTCCACCGGCAAGTTGGAAACTTGCCGCCACAGCCACTGTCACCCCGATTTGAACCATGCCCCTCTGACTCTATCCGGGGGGCTCGCCTTCTGGGGGCGGCGCGGGATCGTCGGGCCGGACCGGCCGTGGGACCGGCAGGTCCGGCGGCGACTCGGAGCCGAGCGAGGGCGTCACCGGCCCCGCGGGGGTGGCCGGGTTCCGCTCCACGGCGTTGATAGGCGGCGCCGACAGCGGCAGGATGAATAGCTGGCGCAGGCCGCTGGCCATGGCCGCGGTGGCACCGGCCCGGAAGCCGGCGTACCACTCCTCGATGGCCTGGTAGCCTTGAGGCGTCTGGTAGCGCGACAGCCGATAGCAAAACGGCGGCACGGCGGGCGGCTGTCCGTTGCCGCCCGATTCGAGATAGTCGGCGTAGCCGTCGATGAAGCCTTTGCCGTAATCCGACGAGAAAGGCTGTCCGGGGTGCGTGCGGCTGACCTCGTGCCAGGCCTGCTGGGCGAGGTAGTAGTTGCGCCGCGAGATGTAGCACTTATCCATCCCGTAGATTGGAGCTTCTACGGTGTTGCGCACGGTGTTGACCCAGAACGTGCCACCGGTGTTCGACCAGACCGTGCCGCAGCCGGCGTTCGCCGCGCACAGGATGACCGCAAGGATGAGGCTGTTCGACCGCATGACGGCTCCGCCCTCGAACGGGGTGCGGGGAACGCGGGCTGGGGCCTCGGACGCGAAAGTGGCCCCCACGGTCTTAGTTCGACCGTCAAGCTATGACGACTTTAACGGCCGCGCCGTTTGCCCCGCTGGGCCGTCGGACTGGGAATGATTACAGCGACGAAGGAAAGTGCGACGACGGAGACGGTCCTCCCCCCCGGCGGGAAGTCGGCGGGGGAGGGCAACCCACTGCGGGTGTGTCACCTGGCGAAATTCTACCCGCCGGCCCCCGGCGGCATCGAGTCGCACGTCCGCACCCTGGCGCGGGCGCAGGCCGAACTGGGGGCGCAGGTCCGCGTCGTCTGCGTCAACCACCTCGATCCCCGAGGCCGTGACGTGACCTGGGAGCCACTGGCCCGGACGGCGACGTTGGAGGAATGGGACGGCCCGGTGCGCGTGACCCGCCTGGGCCGGTGGGGCAACGTGGCCCGGCTAGACGTGTGTCCGAGGCTGGTCGGGGCACTGCGGCGCGTCGGCGGCGCGGTCGATGTGCTGCACATGCACGCCCCCAACCCGACGATGACGCTGGCCCTGGCGCTGGTGCGGCTGCGGGCCAAGCTGGTCATCACGCACCACAGCGACGTGATCCGGCAGCGGTTGCTGGGGCGGGTGTTTCGGCCGTTCGAGCGGCTGGTGTACGGGCGGGCCGAACGGCTGTTGAGTGACTCGCCAGGCTATCAGGAGGGGTCACCGCTGCTGAGTCATTTCGCCGGCAAGGTGAGCGTCCTGCCGCTGGGGATCGACCTGGAGCCGTATCTCCACCCGTCTCTCGCGGCCCAGGATCATGCCCGCCGGTTACGCCGGCAGTACGGCGAGCCGCTGTGGCTCTCGGTGGGACGAGTAGTCTACTACAAGGGGTTACATAACGCGGTCAAGGCACTGGCCGCGGTGCCTGGCCGGCTGCTGGTGATCGGCGAGGGGCCGGCGAAGGAGGAATTACAGCGACTTGCCGCCGTCGAAGGCGTGGCGGATCGCATCGTCTGGCGCGGGCACGTCAGTGAAGACGAGTTGATCGGGGCTTATCACGCGGCCATGTCGCTGTGGTTTCCGAGCAACGCTCGTAGCGAGGGGTTCGGGCTGGTGCAGGTCGAGGCGATGGCGAGTGGCTGCCCGGTGATCAACACGGCTATCCCGGCGAGCGGGGTATCCTGGGTGAGCCGGCATGACGAGACGGGCCTGACTGTTCCGGTGGAGGCTGTTGGCGCCCTGGTAGCCGCGGCGCATCGGCTGCTGAATCAGCCGGGCTTCCGCGAGCGCCTGAGCAGCGCCGCCCGACTGCGGGCGCGGCAAGAATTCGACAGCAGTGTCATGGCGACCCGCAGCGTGGAGCTTTACTGCCAAACAACGAGAGCCGCCAAATGAGCTTGGTGAATCCTGTCGAGACGGCCCACTCCCCGCGCCGGGGCGAAGACGACATGCGGATCATGCATCTGATCCCCGGCAATCTATACGGCGGTGTGGAGACTTTCCTGGTCGCCCTCGCTCGCTACAAGCAGTTGGCCCCTCGCCTCCGCCAGGAATTCATCCTGCTTTACAAGGGCCGCCTGAGCGACGAGTTGGCCGCCGAAGGGCAGACGATCCACTTCATTCCGCCGGCACGCCTGAGTCGGCCGTGGACCGTGTGGCGCAGCCGGCGAGCGTTGGGGATGCTGCTTCGTGAACGCCCCTGTCGGGTCGTGGTCTCCCACCACACCTGGCCGCTGGTGGTCTACGGGCCGGCGCTGCGGGGGATCCGCCAACCTGTGGTTCTCTACCTGCACGGGCCTTCAGGATGCCGGGGGTGGCTGGACTGGTGGGCCAGCCGCCAGCGACCCGATCGGGTGATCGCCGTCAGCCGCCATACGCTGGAAACCTTCCGCGATACCTTCCCTGACGTCCCGGCGGAAGTGATTCACTATCCGACGCCCTGGCCGGAGTCGGCCTTCTCCCTGGCGGAAACGGAACGGGAGGCACTGCGGGCCGAGTTGGACACGCCGGCCGACGCTGTCGTGATCTTGCAGGCGTCCCGGATGGAGCGATGGAAGGGCCAGGATGTCCACCTGGCCGCTCTGGCCCTGCTCAAGGACGTGCCGAAGTGGGTGTGTTGGATGGCGGGGGGGGCACAGCGACCGCAGGAGGCTCGGTACTTTGAAGCACTCCGCCGGCAGACGGCGCAGGCGGGTCTGGAAGGACGGGTACGCTTCCTCGGAGAGCGCCGCGACGTCCGAAGGCTGATGGCGGCCACGGACATCTACTGCCAGGGGAATCGGGGGCCGGAAGGTTTTAGCCTCGCATTCCTGGAGGCACTCACAGCCGGTTTACCGATCGTCACGTCAGCCCTCGGCGGGGCCCTGGAGATGATCGACGACTCCTGCGGGATGCTGGTCCCGGTGGAACAGCCTGAGAAGTTGGCCGCCTGCCTGCGGGCCCTGATCACCGACCCGATTCGGCGAAATAAAATGGGTCGCGGTGCCACGGAGCGCGCCAGCGCCCTCAGCGATCCCGGTCGCCAGGTCGCGGCAGTCCAGGCCGCGCTCCTTGCGAGTCTGAGGGACCCGTCGAGGTGACTATGCCTCCTCACCCCTTGCGCCTGGCCGTCTACGGCCACCTGAACAAGGACGCTGGAAGCGGCTCCTCGTCGCACTACTTGCTCGTTGAGCAATTATTGCGCCTGGGGCACTTCGTCGATCTTTACGCCATCGCCGGTTTCGTCACGCCCCAGGATCTTGTCCGGTTTCCGAACCTGCGTTATCACCCGGTCGCCCTCCCGCTCGCCGACTCCGTCTTCCGCTTGTGCCGCGGGTTGCTGCCCCGCCGGGTCGCCCCTCTGCCGTTATTCCTCCTCAACCAGGAGCGAGTCCGCCATTACTATCGGGCCCTGACCCGCGTTCTCCGCCGGAGGCACCAGGAGCGACCGTACGACGCTTTGGTCGTGCTCGACTTGTTCTACAACCCCTTTCCGCGCCTCCCAGGATTGCCGTCCGTCATCTGGATGCAGGGCGCTCACCAAGCGGAGGCGGACGCCATCCGCAAGCAGAAGCGAACGATCGTCCGGCTCTGCGGCCATGCCTACTACTGGGCCATCATGGCCTACTATCGCTGGAAGGTCGGCTTGGCGAAGGACCACGTCAGGCGCAAGAATTACGACCACGTCATCACCTCAAGTCAGTGGAACGCTGAGGTGTTCGAGCGGATCGGCATCCCCCCGGGGCGGCTTACGGTGATTCCCTTCATGCTCGACCTGGAGCGCTTTCACCCCCCCGCGTCGTGGGAGGGACGGGGGCGGCGCGTTGTCTTTATGCACCTGGGGCGCGTGGTCCCGCGGAAGCGGGTTGACCTGCTCCTCGAGGCCTTCAGCCGACTTCGGGCCGAGGACCCGGACGTCTCCCTGCTGGTCATCGGGCAGTTCGCCTACGCGCACGGCTACCGCCGCCTTCTCGGCCTGGACCGGATACCGCCAGGGGTCGAGTACCGGCCGGGTGTGCCTCGCGCCGAAGTTCCGGAGCTATTCCGCTCGGTGGACGTGCTGGTGCAAGCGTCCGAGAACGAACACTTCGGCTTCTCAGTGATGGAAGCCCTGGGGAGCGGCGTTCCGGTGATTGCCGGGCCGACCAACGGCACCGCGGAGTACGCCCCGCCGGAGTTCTTGTTCGAGGAACACACGCCGGAGGCGATGCTGGCCGCGATGCGGCGGTGCGCCGCGGCCGTACGGACAGATCGGGCCGCGGTCGCGCGGCAAGCACGGAACGCCGCCGAGACCGCGTTTGACGTGGCCGATGTCACGGCGCGATTCTTGGCCGTGGTGAGACAGGCGGTCGGAGCCCGCCGACCGCACGCGGAACCCGTGAGGGTGTGATGATCAGCCGGCGCTTGAAAGCCTTCTACTACGCCCTCATGCGTTACCCGATGCGGCTCAACGCCTGGGCCTACCGTCGCTTCCGCGCCCCGCGCGCCGGCGAGGTCAAGGTCCACCTTGGCCCCGGCCAGAAGAACTATCTGGAAGGGTGGATCAACGTCGATGCCAACTGCGTCTCGGCCCGCATCGACGTCTGGGCGAACTTCCTTGACGGACTGCCGTTCCATGACAGGACCGTCGATGTCTTCTACTCCCACCACGTCATCGAGCACCTGCCGGACCTCGCCCTGTTGAGCCACTTCCGCGAGATGCATCGCTGCCTGAAGCCGGGCGGGATCATCCGCGTGGGCGGCCCCAATGGCGACTCGGCCGCGATGAAACTGATCGAGGGGGATGCCGCCTGGTTCAGCGACTTTCCCGACAACCGCAAGAGCGTTGGCGGGCGCTTCGCCAACTTTATCCTGTGCCGCGGAGAGCACCTGACCATCCTGACGGCCTCGTACCTCGGCGAAGTGGCGGGTGAGACGGGCTTCACCGAGGTGCGTCCCTGTCTGCCGGGGAAGGAGACCGGGTACCCACACTTGATCGACGACCAGGTCCTCGACAAGGAGCAGTGCGACCCATCGGACCTTCCCCACACCCTGGTAATCGAGGCGCGGAAGCCGGCTCTCGCCCCCGCCGAGGCCCTCTCGGCGGAGAGTATACCGCAGCGGTTGGAGTCCCGCCTTTAGGCGGTCCCCCGCAGTCCTGGCCCACAGGCCGTCACGAACCGCCTCAAGGCGGGACTCCAACGGCCCGAGTATACCGGAACGGCGAACGTCCGAAGTGGGAGCAAAGACGACGGTAAATGGGCTTAATTCTTTCCTTCCTAGCGTTTGTCGCGAGTCTGCTGTGTGGCCGCCGCTCGCTCGGCGCCGGCATGGTCGTGGTGCTGGGCGTCGGCTTCTTCTACGGCATCCTGCGCGCCAAGTTCTTCGACGGGTTTTCCCACTTCATGTTCGACGCCGCGAGCCTGGGGCTGTACCTCGCCCGGTTTACGTCGCCGGGCGGGCTGCGCGCGCTTCCGCAAACCCGCGCGCTGTATCGCTGGGCTGGGGTCTTGATCGGCTGGCCGGTGGTGATGTTCGGCATGGGCATTCTGTACCCGATCCACCCCCTTGTCCAGCTCGTGGGGTTGCGGGCCGCCGTTTGGTTCTTGCCGTTCCTCCTGCTTGGCGCCTCTGCCCGTCTCCAGGACCTGATTTTGGTTGCGCGGGCGTTGGCCGTGCTGAACCTTGCGGCGCTGGCGTTTGCCATGGGCGAGTATTTCCTGGGGATCGAGCCGTTCTTCCCGCGGAACGGCGTCACCGAGATCATGTACCGCTCCCATGATGTCGCACACTTCGAGCACCACCGCATCCCCGCGACCTTTCTCGCATCCGCGGCTTACGGCTCGGTCATGGTGGGGACCATCCCCTGGCTGGCCGGCCGCTGGCAGATGCCGGGGGTTGCCCTTCTCGAACGCGGGTTGCTGAGCGCGGGGCTCCTGGCCGCGGCACTGGGCACCTTCCTCTGCGGATCCCGGACGCCGGTCGTCCTCCTGTTGGTAACGGGTCCCATTGTTGCTTACCACTTTCGGGTCAAGCTGCGCTACTTGATTGGCGCGCTAGTCCTCGCGGCGATCGTGGCTTACTTCGTCGCGGGGGACGAGCGAATGCAGCGATTCACGACCCTCGAGGACACCGACATGGTCAACGACCGGGTCGCACAGAGCGCGAACGTCGGCTTCCTCGAGCTTCCCCTGGAGTATCCCCTGGGGGCGGGACTCGGCAGCGCGTGGGGGACGAGTATCCCCGCCTTTCTCGCCCACCTGGCGCCCCCGGCGATTGGTGCGGAGAACGAGTACGCACGGATCGGCATAGAGCAGGGGTTGGTGGGCCTGACTTTCTGGCTAGGATTTCTCTGCTGGTTCTTCTGCCGCCGTCGCAGGGCGCTGTTGCCCGGCTGGGAGCTGGGTGGGAAACTGATGTTTATCTACGCGCTCCTCATCTGGGGCACGGCGTGGATCGCTGTTGGCTCGCTGACAGCGATCCCTGGGACCAGCATAATCCTGTTCCAGATGGGAGTCCTTGGCCGCGAGCGCGCGGTCGGCGTCCCGGTGCCGCCGCGTTCGGTGCGGCGGACTGCCGGGAGACTCCAACTCGCCGACAGCACGTCGCCCGGACGAGGGACGTGACGTGCCTCATCCCTGGCTGATTGTCGCGGGCGACTTCTGGCCCCTGGGTGGCATGGACAAGGCCAACTATTCCCTGGCCTGGTACCTGGCCGAGCGCCTGCGCCGGGACGTCACGCTGGTGGCTCACCGCGTGGCCGAGCCGCTGGCCGGCCACCCGGGTGTCACGGTCGTGAAAGTGAGACGGCCGCGCGGCCTGCACCTGCTCGGGATGCCACTCCTCGACCGCGCCGGCCGGCGTGCCGCCGCTCGTCTGACCGCGGCGCATCCCGACGCCCGCGTCCTGGTCAACGGCGGCAATTGCGGCTGGGCCGGGGTAAGCTGGGTTCACATGGTCCACCACGCCTGCCCGGCGCGACACGCGGGGGCCCCGATGCTCTTCCGACTGAAGAATCGGCTCGCGCGCTGGCTCTCCTGCCGTCAGGAGACGCGGCGCCTGCCGAACGCCCCTCTGCTCATCGCCAACTCGCAGAGGACGCGCCGCGACCTGATCGATCTGGTCGGCGTGGCACCCGACCGTGTCCGGACCCTCTACCTGGGCAGCGGGTGCGAAGAGGCCGTTCCCGTGACCCCGGCGGAGCAGGAACAAGTCCGTCGCCGACTCGCCCTCGCCCCCGGGGTGCCTGTGCTACTCTTTGTCGGGGCCATTGGCTACGATCGGAACAAGGGGCTCGATACGCTCCTTGCCGCCTGCCGGCTCCTCGACACGGGGGGGATGCCCGGGACAGTCCTGTTGGTGGCCGGCGGCGGACGGCAGGAGTTCTGGCGCCAGCAGGCTGCCGCCCTGGGCCTGGCCGACCGGGTGCGCTTCCTGGGGCTGGTGGACGACGTTCCGGGGCTGCTGGCGGCGGCCGACCTGCTGGTGAGTCCGACGCGCTACGACGCCTACGGGTTGGCCGTCCACGAGGCCCTGTGCCGCGGCCGCGCCGCCATCGTCTCGCGTGCGGCCGGCGTCTCGGAGCGCTACCCGCCGGAGCTGACACGACTGTTGCTGGATGACGCCGACAGCGCCCCCGAGTTGGAACGCCGCATCGCCGACTGGTTCGCCCATCGCGACGCCCTGCAGCCGGCCGTGGACCGGCTGGCGGCCGACCTGCGCCGCCGCAGCTGGGACGACGTCGCCGCCGACGTGGTGGCCCTGGTCGAGTCCGGGGCGTCAGGCATGGGTTCCCCGGCCCGCGAGGAAGGTGATGGCTCCCGAAACCGCTGAAGTTCAATCCCCGCCCCCGCCGCCCACCACGGACGGCCAGCCCGCCGAGGGCCCGCCGGCAGAGTCGGCAGCGCCTCAGCGCAAGCCGTGGCTGGTGATCCGGCCGCGCTCCGGCTGGGCGGCACTCGACCTGCGCGAGCTGTGGCGCTTCCGCGACCTGCTGCTGACGCTGGCCCTCCGCGACATCAAGTTGCGGTACCGGCAGACGGTCCTCGGCGTGGCCTGGGTGGTGCTCCAGCCTCTGCTCGGCGCCGCCATCTTTGCCTTTGTCTTTGGCCTGGTGGCCAAGTTGCCCAGCGAGGGGATCCCCTACTTCGTCTTCGCCTATGCCGGGCTGACCGCGTGGACGGCGTTCCAGACGACCTTTACCAAGGCCAGCACTTGCCTGGTGCAGAACGCCAACCTGGTGACCAAGGTTTACTTCCCGCGCCTGGTGCTGCCGCTGTCTACCGCGTTCGGGGCCGTCATTGACTTCGTCTGCGGTCTTGCCATGCTGGTCCCGATGCTGGCGGCCTTCCACGTCGCCCCGGGGTGGCCCGTTCTACTGCTGCCGGTGTGGCTGGCGCTGCTGCTGCTGCTGGCCCTCGGCGCCGGGCTGGTCGCCGCCGCCCTGTCGGCGCAGTACCGCGACGTGCAGTACATCCTGCCGGTGGTACTCCAGCTGGCCATGTACGCGAGCCCGTTAGCATACGCGCTGAAGGTCGTACCCGAGAAATGGCAGACCTTGTATAGCCTCAACCCTCTCGTCGGGCTGCTCGAAGCGGTTCGCTGGTCGCTGCTGGGTAGCGCCGCACCGCCGGTAGCAGCTGTCGCCTACGGTGCGACTGTCGCCGCCGGCACCTTTGTCGGGGGGGCGATGATCTTCCGGCGAGCAGAAAGGCGATTTGCGGATGTCCTGTGAGGTGGGGAGCCGGCTTAAGAGAAGGGATCTTGGGAGCGCCCCGTCCGGGCGAGGGTGGAGAAATGTCTACCGGGGATATCGCCCTTGCGGTGCGCGGCCTGTCCAAGGCCTATAGCATCTCCGCGGGCAAACGCCAGACGACGACGTTGGCTGAGACGCTCGTCAACCGACTCCGCCACCCTTTTCACCGGGCGCGCCGTGAGACGTTCTGGGCCCTGGATGACGTATCGTTTGAGGTGTGCCGCGGTGAGGTAGTGGGCATTATCGGCCGAAACGGTGCGGGCAAAAGCACACTGCTCAAGATTCTGAGCCGGATCACCGACCCGACGAGAGGGGAGGTCGATCTCCACGGCCGGGTAGGGAGCCTGCTCGAAGTCGGGACGGGGTTTCACGCGGAGTTGACCGGGCGAGAGAACATCTACTTGAACGGTGCGATCCTGGGCATGAAGCGGGCTGAGATTGGCCGGCGTTTCGACGAGATCGTGGAATTCGCGGGTGTCGAGCAGTTCCTGAACACGCCGGTGAAGCACTACAGCAGCGGCATGTACGTTCGTCTGGCCTTCGCCGTCGCCGCCCACCTTGAGCCGGAAATCCTCCTTGTCGATGAGGTGCTTGCCGTCGGGGATCTCCAGTTTCAGGAAAAGTGCCTGGGCCGGATCCGCGACGTGGCTGGCGCGGGCCGCACGGTGCTGTTCGTCAGCCACAATCTTCAGACGGTGTCGCTCCTGTGCAACAAGGGCTTGGTCCTTCGGGGCGGACGCGTGGTCTTCAGCGGAGACAGCCACGGCGCGGTCGATGCCTACCTGCGCGACCTGGAAGCGACGCGCCTTGCCGGAGACGAGAACTCCGACGCGCGGCCCGGCAGCGGCGAGTACCGATTCGTCAGTGCGGAGCCCTGCAAGGCGCTGTTCCACGGCGGGGATGAGAAGGGCGTCGTCTTCCGCGTGCAGCGGCGGCGGGCCGGCCTGAGCCGGTTTTACCTCTCCGGGTTACTGGTCGATGCCAACGGACACACGCTGGGGCAATTCGATTCTCGGCTTCACGGGCTGACTTTGCCGGAGGCGGAGTCGTTCGAGGGTCGACTGGCCTTCCGGACGCCCTGGCTGAAGCCCGGCACCTACCGCGTGGACCTCTACATCTGCTCCCTGGGCTCCAGCCCCATTGTTGATAAGTGGGAGAACGCTTGCACCGTCTATGTCTCGCCCTTGACCCCATACGCCTTCCCCGTCCCCGCTGATGCTATCGCACTCGGGACGGTGCTCACGGACTTCCGCTGGGAGGTGGAGACAGTTGGTCAACTTCAGGGAATCGCTGCCGGGACAGAGATGGACCGCCGGCGGGAGTGACCTTTGCCGATTACCCCTTCCTCCTGAGGGTTGATTCTCGCAATGATGCTCGCGCCACGATCGTCTTACCTGACCCGCATTGGTCGGCGAATCGCCCTCCTCATGAAGCGAAGCCGCATCCTCTGGGTGAGGCGTTTGATGCGCAAGCCCTTCTGGTTCACGGATCGGCACGGCGTCACACTCCTGGCCCATCCGGAGGACGACCTCGACCTGTTGTTCACCTACCGCCATTTTTTCGACGACGAAGGCACCCTGCGGCTGTGCGACCGCCTGTTACGGCCCGGGATGACGGTCTTTGACGTCGGCTCGAACTACGGGCAGTTTGCCCTCTACGCCGCCCCGCGCATCTGCCCCTCGGGACAGCTGCACGCGTTCGAGCCGTCGTCTTACTCCTTCGGTCGTCTGAGCAGGAACGTGAGTCGAGACCCCCTCCTGGCCACCTGCGTCAGTCTCAACCGCTGCGCAGTGACGGACCAGCCCGGAACCGCCCAACTCCACGATTACGGCCCCGAGCACTCCGGGTGGAACTCGCTGCACCCGCACGGCATGTGGGAGTCGATGGCGTCCCGCGAGCAACAACGGCCGCCGCTCCAGCCGACGACCGTAGAGAACGTGCCGGCCGTCACGCTCGACCGGTACTGCGACGAGAAGGGGGTCGGCCGTATCGACCTCCTGAAGATCGACGTGGAAGGTCTGGAGCTAGCGGTCCTGGAAGGCGCGAATGGCCTGATCCAAGGCGGCCGCGTTGCCGCCGTCGTCTTCGAGATCTCGCTCGACGCCTTGGCCGGGACGGGTCACACCCCCGAAATTGTCTTCCAGCGTGTCTCCGCGCTGGGATACCGGATTGGCCACATCACGCCCGAGGGCCTCACGAGAGACGTGGGCCGCTCGGGGTTCCAAGTTCCGTTGGTCGGGAACTACCTGGCCTGGCCGACCAGGTGCGCTTCGCCCTGTTAAGACCGATGCCCTCCGAGCTACTGTGATGAGTCAGGCTCCCCCAACCCTTAGTATCGTCACGCCGTGTTACAATGCGGCCCACTTCGTCGGCCGAACGATCGAGAGCGTGCGCGCCCAGACCTGCAAGGATTGGGAACTGGTCGTCGTGGACGACGGCAGCACGGACGACCCCGGCGCCGTCATCGGGCAGTATCTCCGCGCGGACCCTCGCGTGCGGCTGTTGCGGCAGGCGAACGGAGGAGTGGCTCACGCCCGCAATAGCGGCTTCCGCGCTTGCTCCCCGGGCTCCCGCTACCTGCTCTTTCTCGACGCCGACGATTGCCCCTTGCCGACAATGCTTGAGCGTCTCGTGAGCTACCTGGAGTCGCAGCCTCAGGTGCGCATGACCTTCTGTGACTTCTCGCTCATGGACGAGGAGGACCGGCCCATCCCTGAGTCGTCCCACCGCAACGGGCCCGACTCGCGCTACGTCCCCTGGGGGCCGGCGGCCCGGCGGTTGCCGCCCGACCATCCCGAGACGCCGTTCGTCGCCATTTTCGGGCTGGCTATCATCATCCCGTCCATCTCGATGATCCGCCGATACGCTTACGAGGAGGCGGGCGGGTGGGACGAGAGCTTCGGGCACGTCTTCGAGGACACCGATTTGTTCTTGCGGATCGCCCTGCAGGGCCCGGTTCACTACCTCCCCGAGAAACTGCTTCGCTATCGCCGGCACGCAGGGCAATCCACCGCCTCGCGCGAGAACATGCGACAGCAGATGATCAAACTGTATAGCAGGTGGCTGGCGCACCCGAGGCTGACCGCCGAGCAGCAGGCGAGGGTGCAGTCTTGCTGGCACTTCCTGACCGGCCGGCTCTGGCCGTTGCACGGCCTCCAAGCCGGCGCCCGCAGCCTCGCCCGCGGTGAAATCCTGGGGGCGCTGCGGTTCTGGCGCGGCGCCGTTGCCCGCTACCTGATGTCCCTCGCCGGCTGGCAACCGGCCCCGGCCTCGCTGTTGTGACCATGAAACTCCTCCTCGTCGCACAGAATTATCACCCGTTCGTCGGTGGCGTCGAAACGCACGTCCGGCAGCTCGCGCTTGAGCTGCGCCGGGATCACGACGTGGCCGTTGCCGCGATGAACTTCGCACCCAGCCGGCTGCCGCGGCGCATCGCCCTGCTCCATGCCAGCGCTCTTGCCCCGAGACATCCCAGCGGCAGCGACGGCCCCGTGCCCGTGTGCTCCCTGACGCCCGCGCTTTCCGAACGGATTCGCCTGCTCCCCATCGCGGCCCGCACACTGCCAGGGCTGACGCGGTTGACCGGTTACTTCCGGCTGGAGTCGTTCGGCTACCGCCCTTATCGTGGTGTGTATCTGCCACGCCTCCGCCGGCTGATGCGGGGCGTTGAGGTGGTCCACTCGCTCGCGGGGAATTACCTCGGCTGGGCGGCGCGCGAGGCCGCCAATGAGCTTGGAATTCCGTTCGTCTCCACGCCGTTCGTCCACCCCCGCCAGTGGGGCGACGGGCCCAACGACGTGGCCTACTACCGGCAGGCCGACGCGGTGATTGCCTTGGTGGAAACCGACCGGGAGTACCTGGTACAGATCGGCGTGCCGGCCGAGAAGATTCACGTCATCGGGGTGTCCCCGGAATTGCCGGAGTCTGCCGACGCGGAAGGCTTCCGCCGCAAGCACGACCTGGGGGGGGCACCGCTCGTTCTCTACGTCGGTCGCATGATGCCGCAGAAAGGGGCACGGTCGGTACTGGAGGCCGCTGCGCTCGTCTGGGAAGGCTTCCCCGAGGCGCGGTTCGTGTTCATCGGACCACAGACGGGCGAGTCAGCCGCCTGGTTCCGCGGGCAGGACCGCCGCGTCCTGTGCCTGGGGAGGGTTTCGCTGCAGGAGAAGGCCGACGCGCTGGCCGCCTGTGACGTGTTCTGCATGCCGTCGCTGAGCGAGATTCTGCCGACGGTCTACCTGGAGGCGTGGAGTTACGCCCGGCCGGTCGTCGGCGGCCTGGCACACGGCCTGACCGAACTGGTCGAGGGGAACGAGGCGGGTCTGAACGCGAGTCAGGAGCCGGCCGCGGTGGCCGGCGCGATCCTGCGGCTGTTCGACGACCCCGACCTGGGGCGGCGGCTGGGCGAGAACGGCCGGCGGCTCGTCGAGCGGAACTATTCGGTCCCGGCCGTTGCGGGCGCCCTCCTCGCCATCTACCAGCGCCTGGCCAATCAGAACGTTCAAGGGGCTGTCGCATGAAGGCAGGGGAAAACGTGCCTGTTCTCGTGACGGGGGGGGCCGGTTTCATCGGCTCCCATCTGGTGGAGACCCTCGTCCGCGACGGCGCGGACGTGACGGTCCTCGACAGTCTCCGCGACGGCCACGTGGCGAACCTCGAAGCGGTCAGCCGCCAAATCCATCTGGTCGAGGGAGACGTCCGCTCCCCCGCGGCGATGGAGCAGGTGATCGCCGACAGCCGTCCGCGCGTCGTTTTTCACCTGGCCGCGAACGCCTCGGTGCCCGGCTCGGTGAGCGACCCGGCCCACGATTACGAGACCAACGCTACCGGTACGTTCGTCCTGCTCGAAGCACTGCGGCGGGCGGGGGGCTGCGAGCGTTTTGTACTCGCGTCCTCGGGAGCGGTCTACGGGCAGCCGGAGCGATTCCCCATCCGGGAGGCCGACCCGCGCGACCCGATCTCGCCCTACGGAGCCAGTAAGCTCGGCGCAGAAGTAACGGCGCGGATGTTCTGGCGCGTCTACGGCGTACCGGTGGTCGTCGCGCGATTGTTCAATGCCTACGGGCCACGGATGGCGCGGTTTGTCGTACTGGACTTCTTGCGCAAGCTGCAGGCTGATCCGAACACCCTGGAGGTCCTCGGGAACGGCAACCAGGTGCGTGACTTCACTTACGTCGCCGACACCGTCGAGGGCCTGCGCACCCTGGCGGGGCGTGGGGAGCCGGGGGAGGCTTACAATGTCTCCTCGGGGCGGAGTTGTTCGGTGACGGAGCTGGCGCACTGCCTGCTCGAAACTCTCGGACTCACCGGCCGGACTCGGATCGCCTTCACCGGGGCGAGCTGGACGGGGGATGCCCAGCGCTGGGAGGTCAGCATCGAGCGGCTGCAGGCGCTCGGGTACAGGCCCCGAGTGCTGCTCCGGCACGGGCTTGAACAGACGGCGCGTTGGTTCAAGGGCGCGGCCTACTGAGGAACGGGCGGCCAACGAGACGGCTCCGGCGAGCCGCCGGGGCTGTCCCGGCCACGGTCGGGCAGTTAGGAACAAGTTCCGGGAAAAACCATGACAACGACGTTAAGAAATGTCGCCAAAGCACTCCCCCTCGTTCCTGCCGTGTACCGGTCGTGTTCTTCCTTGCTGGGGCGCGTCTGGTGTACCTGGCAGTTCTTCCGCTTCGTGAGGCTGAGCCGCGCCGCGAGGCGCAACTTTGCCCTCAGATGGAAGGATTGCTGGTTTCATTGGAACGATATGAAGAAGTCACTTCCCATCGAACCCCACTACACATACCACCCGGCCTGGGCGGCAAGGATCATCGCGACAATCAAACCTCGGAAGCACATCGACGTGTCTTCAATCCTTCACTTCGCGACGATCCTCTCTGCCTTTGTCAGCGTGGAATACTACGAATACCGGCCCCCCCCACCTCGACGGTTTGGACCGGCTGACGATCCGCACTGCCGACCTTTGCCATCTCCCGTTCCCTGACGCCAGCGTCGAATCGATCTCGTGCATGCATACGGTAGAACACGTCGGGCTCGGCCGCTACGGCGACACAATGGACCCGGAAGGGGATGTAAAGGCTATCCGCGAGCTGCGGCGCGTGGTGGCCCCTGGTGGAACGCTGTTGCTTGTCGTCCCGCTCGGCGAAACGGCATGGGTGCGCTTCAACGCGGATCGCATCTATTCCTACGAGATGATCGTGAGCCTGTTCCCCGATTTCGACTTGGGCGAATTCGCCATGATTCTCGAAGACCCGGCTCAGGGCGGCATCATTCGTCACGCGGGGCCCGTGGCTTCTCGCGGGCAACGGGCCGGCTGCGGTTGTTTCTGGTTTGTAAGAAAGACATCGAACCCGCAAAGGTGATTTCCTAAACTTCCTTGCCGCGGAAGAAAAGGGTGAGCGGGGAGAGGTGAGCCGGATGAGCGAAAACTGCAAGGGAGCCCGGCAGACGATTAGCGTCGTCATTCCGACGCGCAACGTCGAACCGATCATCCGCAGGTGCCTCGACAGCGTCGCCTTCGCGGATGAGGTAGTCATTGTTGACATGTACAGCACCGACGATACGGAGCGCGTCTGCCGGTCCTACCCGAACGTCCGTTTTTTCCGGCGCCAGGACTACATTTACGGTAACTTTAACTACGGCCTGGAGCAGGCGACCTCGGACTGGATCCTCAGGCTCGACAGCGACGAAGTGATCAATCCGGAGCTACAGCGTGAGGTACTCCGCGTGCTGGAAGCCCCTCCCGAAGGGGTGAATGGATTCTATTTCCCTTCGGTGCAGTACATGTTCGGGGAGCCGATGCGGCATGGCGTAGGCTTGCCGGAACTCTGCTTGCGCCTTTGCCTGTTTCGCAAGGGCAAGGCTCGTTACCTGGTTAAGAGTGAGCACGAAGGCTTGACAGCCGATGGACCTTTCGGGGTGCTCGGTGGGTATTACGAGCACTTCACGAACTACACGACCTCCGAGGTCATCCAGAAGTACGACTACTATACCAGTAAGGACGTGGAGAGAGTTCCCGTGCAAGAGCTAGGGCCGCCCTCGGTGTGGCGGATCCTGTACCGCTGCGTTCGCCGGTTCATTTGGAGTTATATTCAGAGGAAGGGCTACCGCGACGGTGCTTTAGGCTTTTTCAGCTCGGCATTCCGCGGGCCGGTGTACATCCTCATTGAGGAAGCGAAGCGCTGGGAGCGCTGGAAAGCGGCTGTCAAGGAGAGTGACCAACAGGGGCCGCAGGTCGATCATCCCGAGCAGGGGCGATAACTTGAACCCACGACTCGTCACGAGCAACTCCGGTGTTGTCGATCCGGAAGTCCGCAGGGGCGACGATTCCTGCCCACCTTCTTTCCGGCGCATGCTGCTCCTCACGTCGTCACCGCCGTGCGGCGTGAACGGCGCGCCCATCATCGTCCGGCAGTGGTTGAGCGGCTATGACCCGGATTGTATCGACGTCGTTTGCGACCGGGTAGACTATGAGGGCTATCGTGCGAGCGCGGGCACGACCTTTCCACCCTACCGTTACACCCCCGTGGCCAACTGGAAGTTCGTGCGCTTGCGGCCCGGCCGCCTGTTTGGCCCGCTCTTCGCAACCCTCAATAATTTCCGGCTGTTCCCATTCCTCAAACTGGGTCGGCGCCTGATTCGGGAGCGCGACATCAAGGTGCTGTTCACCTCTACGTCCTATTGTGAGTTCAACATTGCGGCATACCTGCTTCACCGCGAATTCGGCATCCCGCTCTACCTGTTTGAATCGGACGACTGGTATTTCGCAAACGACGTGGGGTTGCCCCGCCTACTGGTTCGCCTTTTTCGGAAAAAAATTCTCCGTGCTGCGGCACGCGTGTGGATGACGAGTCCGGCGATGATTCGAGAATATGAGTCTCGCTTCGGCGTCCGTGGCGAATTCCTCTTCCATCACGTGAACTGGCGGCCCTACTCCGAGGCTGCCGAACGTACCCCGCTGCCCGGACCTCCTCACCCGATTCAGCTCGTCCACATTGGGTCCATCAATCACATGTCGCGAGATACACTCTGCGTCATCTGTGGGTGGATCAATCGAGGTCTCACCGTGCGCGGCCGGCAGGTGCGGCTCACCTTCTACGGCCCTTACTGCCCGGCAGAGTTGCTCGGCCCGAACGTGAACTCGGCCGGCTTTATCGCCGCCGAGCAGCTACCGGCGGCCCTCGCCACGGCGCACGTCCTCCTTATTGGCGTGTCATTTTCCAAGGATCGGCGCACCTCGTCGATGGTGAGAACAAGCCTCTATACGAAGACTGTCGATTGCCTGGCCTCGACGCGCCCCGTCCTGCTCGTTTCCCCACGATACACGTCGGAGGTCGATTACTTCGGCGGCGTGGTCCACCTCGTCGATACCCTTACGGGGCCCGCGGTCGAAGCGGCGATCGACAAGCTCGTTCACGACGAAGGTTACAGGGCGGCGCTCGCGCGGGGTGGGCTGGAGCTAGTGCAACGATGCCATAGCCCGGAGTCCCTGGGCCATACTTTCCTTCGCCACTTCCGAGTTTCCTGACCGTGCGTCAACAAGGCATGCCTCAGAAGATCGGGCACGGTCGCGTTTTTTGCGGCCGCCTCTTGATGTACGGGATCAACGGTGCGGTCGCCTGTTGCCCCTTTCCTTCGATCCGGAAGTGGTTTTATCGCCGTCTGCTGGGGTGCGAAATCGGCCCGGGGAGCAACATCCTCATGGGTGCCCGGTTCGATTGCAGGCGGCATTTTCGCATAGGCCGTAACAGCGTCATCAATCAGAACTGCCGCCTGGACAACCGGGGCGGGATAACGATTGGCGACAACGTGTCGATTTCGTCCGACGTGATCATTCTCACGGCAGACCATGACCTCCGTTGTCCGGATTTCTCGGCGCGGGAAAAGCCGGTCGTCATCGAGGATTACGTCTTCATCGGGACCCGCGCGATGGTGCTGCCCGGCGTTACGCTGAGCGTAGGATCGGCAGTCGCCGCCGGTGCCGTCGTTACCAAAAATGTCCCTCCGTATACGATCGTGGCGGGCGTTCCCGCACGTCCTATCGGCGAACGCCCCCGGGACTTGCGCTACCATTGTTCCTACGCTCCGTATCTCACATAGATTTGCTTACCGGAAGGTTTTGGCATATGCGGGTCCTCCGTCGTGTTACAGCTGGATTCCCGTCTTGTCATCCCAGCTCTGCCCGATGTCGATGAAGTATCCGGCCAACTGGTATTGAATTCGCCTTGGCTAAAACCCGGCGATTATTGGCTGGACTTGTGGATTCGTGCAACCGGGGGGGGTGGTAGATATATGGGAAGGCGCTTGCCACTTCCGCGTTTCGGAAATCCTCCCGTATCCGCTTCCCGCCCATGATGAAGATCTGCACCATGGCGTAGTCCTGGGGGACTATGATTGGATTATTCAATGACAACAGGTTCTCTTTGTATTCTTGGTATGTAGGGGCGAGGATTCGCGCATCCAACACAGCGATGTGAGCATCACGCTCACGGCATCCAGGGCAGCCTCCCACCTCCATGCCGTCAACATAGCAAAGTCATGGCGTGTCAGCTGCGCCAGTTTCCGGGGGATGAACGGTTACGAACATGCTAGAGGAGCCATATGAACTTCCTTCGCATCGGTGACGTGCCGGATACCCGAACCGGAGGGATGGCCCGCTTCATGCATTACATCAGCGATGAGCTGCGGGCGGCGGGGCATACCGTCGATCTCCTGTTCCGCGAGGATATCGGTCTGCGAGTACCTGCCCGACTCCGCCGGTTTGCAGTGCCGGTGCGTGTCGTCCAACTCGTGCGGCGGTTGGTCCGGCAGGGGAAGCGCTACAACGCGGTCGAAATCCACGAACCGATCGCGGCCGCTTACGGGGTTGCTCGTAAGTTCGATCCGTCGCTGCCACCGATGGTGGTGGTGAGTTACGGGCTGGAACATCGGTGTCACCTCGCCATGCTTGCCTACTACCGGAAGAAGCAGATTCCGCTGTCCTTTCAGCGGCGCTGCGGCCATTACTCAGTCATCTGGCAGGCAAACGCTGGGTTACGGCTCGCAGATCAGGTTACCGTGGAGAACAGCGAGGACGAGGCATTCCTAAGCAGAACACTCGGTGTTCCGGCCGATCGTGTAACGATCGTCAATGGAGGCCTGACCCCCGTGTTCATGCATGCCCCCCCCCCCGATCCGACCGCTCGCGGCATCCTGTTCCTAGCCACATGGATCGAGCGGAAGGGGATCTTGGACCTGATACCGGCTCTCACGGGGGTGCTTAACCAACACCCGGACCTCCCCATCACCATCGCGGGGTTTGGCGCGCCGGCGGATGTCGTTGCTGGAGCCTTCCCGGCTCCTGTGCGGGAGCGGCTTCGGCTCATGCCAGTGCTGACTAACGAACAGAGTTTGCTCGACCTCTACCGATGCCACGCCGTGTTCCTGGCACCCTCCGTGTTTGAAGGCCAGTTGCTTACGATGCTGGAGGCGGCCGCCGCCGGGCTCGCGGTTGTCGCCACGAATACATGTGGGATGAGAGATTTCATCCGGCACGGCGAGAACGGGCTGCTATTCGAGACGGGCGACCCGGAGGCACTCGCCCGACACATTTCCCAGTTGATCGAAGATTCGTCCTTCGCCACTCGTCTGGGACTCGCGGCCCGGCAGGATGCGCAGAGGTTCACGTGGAAGCGGTCGGCGGGGCAGTTCCTAACGGCGGCCGAGTCTGCGGTCGCCCGGTCGCGGAGGAGGCGGACCGCAGCATGCGCAGTGTGATTGGGCACTTCGGTCTTTGGTGCCTCGGCTTGGCCAAACCATCCGCGATGCGGCCACCGGACAGTAAAGAGGGGACTTGTGATCCGCCCCCGCCGCCTTATTTCGATCGCGCACTCCTACGTAGTCGGGCTAAACCGCCACTTGGCCTGGGAGATCGCCCAGGCGGGAGCGCCGCGCTGGGAAGTTACGGTCGTTGCCCCACAGTTCTATACCCGCGCTGCGGAGAGCGCTAGCGAGCTATGCCGATCACGCCCGTTGCATGGTCGGCAAACGGGGTTGTAGCGATGGACGAAAGGCTGGTTGGGAGAGTGGATGTCACGGGCCAATGTCGTAAATACCTGGGCAATTCTCACCGGGCAATACCCGGCCGCGCCTGGCGGCGTCGCTGACTATAGTCGGCTTATCGCGAGGGGCCTAGCGGCGGCAGGCGATGACGTTCATGTATGCTGCCCGGGGGAGCGAGGGACTGTGCCGGCCGACCACGGCGTTTTCATACATTGCCTGCGCGATTGCTTTGGTCCTCGGAGCCTTGCTGGCCTAAGGGCGACTCTTGCCCACTTGCCGCGAGAAACACGCCTGCTGGTCCAGTATGTGCCACACGCCTTTGGCTACAAGGCGATGAACCTGCCGTTCTGTCTCTGGTTGACATCGTTGCGACGAATGCGTGTCTGGGTCATGTTTCACGAAGTCGCTTTTCCTCTCAGTTGGAGACAGCCGCTCAAGCACAACATCCTGGGCTGCGTGACCCGAGTCATGGCCTGGCTCGTCCGGCGGGCGGCCGAGCGCACCTTTGTATCCACACCGGCCTGGGGCGAACTCCTGCAACGACTGCAACGCAAGCCCGTCGAGTGGCTGCCGATTCCCAGCAATTTGCCCGACTGCGTCGCGCCGGAGCAGGTCGCCGAGGTCCGCGGACGACTAGAGCGGGGCCCTGGCTCGATTCTCCTCGGTCACTTTGGCACGTTCGGGTCACACATTGCGCCCCTGCTCGCCCGTGTGCTGCCCCCGTTGCTCCTGGCGGATGGCAGACGGCAGGCCGTGCTCGTCGGTCGGCGTTCCCTTGAGTTTGCTCGCCGATTCCAATCCGAGCATCCTACCGTCGCGGATCGGGTCGTTGCCACCGGAGAGGTTTCCTTGAGCGAGGCAGCGGCCTGCCTCGCGGCCTGCGACGTGCTGCTGCAACCTTACCCCGACGGTGTCACGAGTCGCTTCACTACTCTGATGGCTGGGCTAGCACTGGGCCGCCCGGTCGTAACCACCACCGGCCGCTTGAGTGAACCGTTCTGGCACGAGAGCGGTGCCGTGGCCCTCGCACCGGCCTCCGACCCTGGCCGGTTCGTAGAGCAGGTCGAACGACTCCTCGCCAGCGACGAACAACGATCTTCTCTGGCGGCTCGGGGGCGTTCCGTCTACCGGGAGCGATTCAGCGTCGAGCGAGTCATTGCGACCCTCCGGGGAGACATTCCCGCCGCGACGGTTCTCAGGTCATCCGAGGATCCCGACCGGACCCCGTTATGACCCATCCCCGCCGTTTGCTCTCCGTGGCCCACTCCTACGTTGTGGCCCTGAATCGGCGCCTGGCGCATGAGATGGCACTGGCGGGGCACTGCCAATGGGAAGTAACCGCCGCCGCACCGAGGTACTTCCACGGCAGCAGCGATCTCCGTCCGATCCCCCTGGAGAGGAACGGACGTGAGCCCTGTGCCCTCGTTCCCGTCCGGGCCCACCTCACAAGTAAGGTCCACTGCTTTGTTTACGGGCGCGACCTGCGCGCCCTGCTCCGAGAGCATTGGGATCTGGTTCACTGCTGGGAGGAGCCCTACATCCTGGCCGGCGGTCAGGTCGCCTGGTGGACCCCGCGGGCGACCCCGTTGGTATACGCCACCTTCCAAAATCTGCACAAGCGATACCCGCCGCCGTTCGCCTGGGTGGAGCGCTACTGCCTTAGCCGCGCCGCGGGGTGGATTGCCTTCGGCGAGACCGTGGCCAGCACGCTGTCTCACCTGCCCGGCTATTCCGATCGTCCGATGCGGGTAATCCCACCGGGGGTCGATGTGCAGCTGTTCCGGCCCGATCCCGAGGCCCGCGTTGCCGTGCGCCGCACCCTGGGTTGGGACGACGATGGCCCGCCGGTGGTCGGCTACCTGGGGCGGTTTGTCCCCGAGAAGGGCGTCGAATTCCTCACCCGCGTTCTCGACCGCCTCGATGTCCCCTGGCGGGCGCTTTTCGTGGGGGCCGGCCCGCTCGAAGGGACCTTGAGGGCGTGGGCCGCACGACACGCGGATCGCGTCCGCGTTTGTACGGGGGTGGTCCATGCGGACGTGCCGCCCCACGTCAGCGCGATGGACGTTCTCTGCGCCCCCAGCCAGACCATGCCGCGCTGGCGCGAGCAGTTCGGGCGCATGCTGATCGAGGCCTTCGCCTGCGGCGTGCCCGTAGTCGGCAGCGACAGCGGTGAGATCCCGCACGTCATCGACGACGCGGGGCTCGTCGTCGGCGAGGCCGACGAGGCGGGGTGGCGGGACGCCCTCGGTGGTCTCCTGGAAAGCCCCGGGCGGCGTGCGGAGCTTGGCCGGCTGGGGCGCGAGCACGCCCACGCACGCTACGCCTGGCCCGTCATCGCCCGCCAGTACCTGGACTTCTTCACACAACTCCTGGAGTCTGGCGCCGGCTCACGGCGCTAACGGGCCCATGACGCTGCCACGTCTCGCCCTGCTGTTGGACTATCCGGAAGAAGGTTGGGTCAGCATGGACCTGACCGCGGAGATGCTCTGGCGCGGCCTGGTGGAAGGCCACGCCGGTCAGCTCACCGCCGAGCGGGTCTGTCCGCCCTTCCGCCCGCGCCTCACGCGCCTGCCCGTCCTGGGACGCAGGCGCATTGCGTTCAACGCCGACCGCGCGCTCAACCGCCACTGGGACTACCTGCGCTACGCCCGGGGGCGGGTCGCCGACTTCGACCTCTTCCACGTCTGCGACCACAGTTATGCCCAACTCGTCCACGCGCTTCCCCCCAAGCGCACCGGGGTCTACTGCCACGACCTCGACGCCTTCCTGAGCGTGCTGGAGCCGCAGCGCGAGCCCCGGCCGCGCTGGTTCCGGGCGCTGGCGCGGCGCACCCTCCGCGGGATGCAGAAGGCCGCCCTTGTCTTCCACAACAGCCTCGACACCGGCAGGAGGATCCGGCAGTACGGACTTGTGGAACCGTCGCGCCTGGTTTATGCTCCGCTGGGCGTCGCCGCCGAGTTCGGCCCCGAGTCGAACGGCCAGGCGACGGGCATCGACGGTCCATACCTGCTGCACGTCGGCAGCTGCGTGCGGCGCAAGCGCATCGACGTGCTCTTCGACATATTCGCGGCCCTACGGCGGCGGTTCCCCGGGCTGCGGCTGGTCAAGGTGGGTTCGGCCTTCTCGGACGCCCAGAGGGCGCAGATCGACCGGCTTGGACTCGCGCCGGACCTGGTCGCCCTGCACGGGCTGAAGCGGGGCCACATTGCCGCCCTCTACCGGGGTGCCGCCGCCGTCCTGCTGCCCAGCGAGGCAGAAGGGTTCGGCCTCCCCCTGATCGAGTCGCTGGCCTGTGGGGCCCCGATAGTGGCCAGCGACATCCCGGTCTTGCGGGAAGTGGGCGGTGATGCGGCGACCTACTGTCCCATGGGCGACGTGCCTGCCTGGGTCGAGCAGGTCAGTCGCCTTTTGACCGACCCGGCCGTCGCCCCCCCGCTTGCCCAGCGCCTCTCCCGCGCTGCTCCTTACACCTGGGCGACTCACGCCCAGACGATCGCCGCAGCGTACCTGCGCCTCCTCGCCTGAGGCCGACTCGCATGTGTGGGATAGCCGGAATCCTGGGAGTGCCGCGAGAGCGGGCCGAAGCCGCCGCACGCCGCATGCTCGCCGCCCTTACTCACCGCGGCCCCGACGACAGCGGCCTGGCGGTCGTGCCGTCGCCGCACGGCCCCGGCGCGCCCGCCGTCCTCGCCCACACCCGCCTGGCCATCCTCGACCTGACGCCGGCCGGCCACCAGCCGATGGCCGACCACCCGCCCGACCCCGCCCGGCCGGCCAACTGGGTCGTCTTCAACGGCGAGGTTTTCAACTACCTCGAGCTGCAGCCGGACCTCGCCGCCGCCGGCTGGCCCTGCCGCACGCGCAGCGACACCGAGGCCATCCTCCACGCCTACCGCGCCTGGGGCGAGGGCTGCGTCGAACGGTTCCGCGGCATGTTCGCCTGGTGCCTGCTCGACCCCGGTCGCGGCGAGGCGTGGCTGTGCCGCGACCGGCTGGGCATCAAGCCGCTCTACCTGGCGCGGCCGGCCTCCGGCGGACTCCTGTTCGCCTCCGAGGTGCGGGCGCTGCTCGCCGCCGATTCGTCGCTGGTGCCGCCGCACCTCAACGAGTCGGCCCTGGAGAGCTTCCTGGCGCAGGGCGCGGTCTTCGGACCGGACACCATCGTGCGCGGCGTGGAGCTGCTGCCGGCGGGCGAGTCGCTGTGGGTGGACTGGTCGGGCCGGCCGGTGCGGCGGCGGCGCTACTGGCAGCTCGGTTTTCAGCCGGCCAACGGGCGCGTCGAGGAGCGGCCGGCGGCCGCGGCCCGGGTCGGCGAGATGCTGCGCGAGGCGGTGCGGCTGCGGCTGTTGTCCGACGTGCCGCTGGGGGTCTTCCTCTCCGGCGGCATCGACTCGACGGCGCTGGCGGTCGTGGCGACCGAGGTGGCCGGCACCGACGTGCAGACCATCAGCATCGGCTTCGACCAGCCGAAGTTCGACGAGACGGAGGTGGCGGCGGAGGTGGCGCGGCTGCTGGGGACCAAGCACCGCACCCTGCGCCTGTCGGGGCGGGACGTGCTCGACGACCTGCCGGAGGTGCTCGCGGCCGTGGACCAGCCCACGGTGGACGGCTTCAACACCTACTTCGTGGCGCGGACGGCGCGGCGGGCGGGGTTGACCGTGGCCCTCAGCGGCGTCGGCGGTGACGAGCTGTTCGGGGGATACGCCAGTTTCCGGGACGTGCCGCGTGCGCAGCGGTGGGCGACCCGTCTGCGCCCGGTGCGCTGGGCCGGGCACCTGGGTGCGCGGCTCGCCGGCCGGATTGTCGGCCGCGGCGGGGCCAAGGCGTTCGAGGTGGTGGCACGCGGAGGGGATGCCGCTGAGCTCTACTTGCTGCGCCGGGAGCTGTTCTTGCCGCACGACCGGCGCCGGTTGCTCGCCCGGCCCGCAGGCAGCGACCCGCCGTCCGGCATCCCGAGCCCGGTGCTGGAGGAGCTGCGCCACCAGGCCCGCGGCCTCGACCCGTTCAACCAGGTGTCGCTGTTCGAGCTGAGTGCCTACCTGCGTCAGATGCTGCTCCGCGACGCCGACGTGTTCAGCATGGCCCACGGCCTGGAGGTGCGCGTGCCGCTCCTCGACCACCGGCTGGTGGAGCTGGTCGCCTCGATGCCGGGCTCGTCCAAGCAGGCCGACTCGCGCCCCAAGCCGTTGCTGCTCGACGCCGTCGGCCCGCGGCTGCCGACCTTCGTGTACACCCGGGGAAAGCAGGGCTTCACCTTCCCCTGGGACGACTGGCTCAGGGGCCCCTTGCGCCAGCGCGCGACCCTCGCCATGCGCGAGGCCGACGTTTGGCGGGCGCTCGGGATCGATCCGCAAGGGCCGTCGTACCTGTGGCGGCGCTTCGAGGGAGGGGACCGCCGGGTGGCCGCGCTCCAGGTCCTCGCCCTGCTGGTGCTCGCCGATTACACCGCACGCCACGGGCTGAGGATGGCCCCTTGAGAATCCTCTTCCTCAACCCCGCCAGCGTCCTGGGCGGCGCGGAGCGGAGTCTCCTCGACCTCATGGCATCTCTGCGCCGGGCCGAGCCGTCGATCGAGCTGCACCTGGCCGGCCCCGTCGAAGGGCCGCTGGCAGGGGAGGCCGAGCGGCTCGGGGTGCGGGTGACGTCGCTGCCGATGACCCGCGTGCTCACCGGCCTGGGGGACAGCGGCCTGCGCGGCCGCGGGCGGTGGCGTGCGGCGCTGGCGCTGCTGCGGAGCGCGATGCCGGCCGCCTGGGCCGGTTGGGGGTACGTGCGACGTCTGCGGCGCCTGATCGAGTCGCTGCGCCCCGACGTGGTCCACTCCAACGGCATGAAGTTTCACCTGCTGGCGGCGCTCGCCACACCCCGGGATCGCCCTCCGGCGGTCGTCTGGCACTTGCGCGATTTTCTGGGCAACCGGCGGCTGATGTCTCGGTTGCTCGGGCGGGCCGCACGGAGGGTCGCCGGAGCCGTGGCCATCTCGCACGCCGTCGCCGAGGACGCCCAGCGAGTGTTGCCTCATCTGCCGATAGCGGTGGTTCACAACGCCATCGATGGGGAGGCATTCACGGCGGGTCCCGGGGACGGAGCCCGGCTCGACGACCTGGCCGCGCTGCCGCCAGCGCCCGACGGCGTCGTCCGGGTGGGCCTGGTCGCCGCCTTCGCGCGCTGGAAGGGACAGGACGTGTTCCTGGACGCGGCGTCGCGCTTGATGTCCACGTCGCCGGAGCGCCCTGTCCGCTTCTACGTGGTTGGCGGGCCGCTCTACGAAACCCGCGGGTCACAATGGTCGTTGGACGAGCTGCGAACCCGTGGCGCCGGGTTGCTGGCCGGGGGAGTTCTCGGCTTTGTCGGCTTTCGCCAGGACCCCGCGCCGGTCTACCGAGCGCTGGACGTCGTGGTGCATGCCAGCACACAGCCCGAGCCGTTCGGCCGAACCATCATCGAGGCCATGTCCTGCGGCCGGGCGGTGATCGTCGCCCGCGCCGGCGGGGCCGCCGAGCTGTTCACCCCGGACGACGACGCGGTCGGCGTCCCGCCCGGCGATGCGGACGCCCTGGCGCGGGCGGTCGCCGACCTCGTCAACGACCCGGCGAAGCGCGAGCGACTCGGCGACCGAGCCCGCCGGTCGGCCGTCGAGCGCTTCGGGCGGGAGCGCCTCGGGCCGCAGGTCCTCGACGCCTACCGCCGGTTCGCGACCCCGCACACCACCCACACTTCGGAGAGGAAACTTTCATGATTCCCCTGGCCCTCCTGCTGCTCATCCCGTCCGACATCGACGTGCTGGACTCGAAGGAATTCCCCAAGGAGGCGCAGGTGCGGGCGGTGACGGCCACCGTGCGCGTGGTCAACGCCACCCAGGGCTCGGAGGGGAGCGGCGTCCTGCTCAAGCGCGCCGGCCCGCTCGTCTACATCCTCACGGCCAACCACGTGGTGGACGGGGCCAAGCAGGTGGAGGTCGCGACCTTCACGTCCGAATCGCACCCCAAGGCGGCGGCCGTCTATCGCAAGGTCGAGGTGATCGCCCAATCGGCCTCGTCCGACCTGGCTGTGCTCCGGCTGACGACCCGGGACGAGATGCCGGGGTCGGTCGTCGTCTGCCCTGCGACCAAGGTGCCGAACGGAAAGGACTTCGCGGCGCTGTCGGTCGGTTGCGAGGGCGGCCGGGCGCCGACCTGCGCCGTGGAAACCGTGAAAGGAAAACGCGAGGTGCGCAAGCCGGGCGCCGACGCGACCTTGTCATGCTGGGAAACGGCCAACGCCCCGGACAAGGGCCGCTCCGGCGGGCCACTGCTCGACCGCAATGGCTACCTCATCGGGGTGGACAGCGGGACCGGCGACGGCAAGGGTTACTACGTACATGGCGATGTGCTTCATACCTTCCTGCGGCGGAACGGACTCAAGTGGCTGGCCGAGGAGAAGGCTGAGAAGTAACAGTAAGCCTGGCTACCGGCCGCGACGCGGTGTTCGAGCCTCGCCGGATTCGACGGGACACTCCTCACCCCGTCAACGGACTGTCACTCGCCCGGCGTAAGGCGTGTGTAAAGGATCGGAAGCGCTCCTTATAAATGTGTAAACAAGTATTAGCGCGGTTGAAATAAATCTGACGCGGTTCGGGACACGGCTTTTTCCGTGCAACATGACGGAACTGGTTGTCAGGCAAGGGAATGCGAAGCGACCGGCGAAAAAGCGCGCTAACCGGTTCCAATTGGAACGCGGATTGCAACCACTTATGGTTATGGCTGTTCGTAGCCTACCTTCCGGAACGTCCCCTGGCGACCCGCCGTGGGAAAGAGGTGATCCAATGTTCTCCGTGCGCGCCTTCCTGATCGTACCAATGCTCCTGATCGCGGCGACAGCGGCCCGCGCCGGGATCGTCTACAACCAACCGTCGGACTTCCCGGTCAGCGGGGCCCCCGGCGTCTACGCGTCGCAGAACGACAACGGTCCCACCGGGGCCGGGAACTTCGCCACCGCTTACGACAATTTCACCCTGTCGCAAACGACGGTCATCAAGGGGGTCACCTGGCAGGGGGCCTATTTCCTTCCGCCCAACGCGGGGACCGGGGCCGACGCGATTACGGCTTTCACGCTGACGTTCTGGTCGGACAACGCCGGCACGCCGGGGGTCGCCTTGCTGAGCCAAACGATCCCCGGCAATGCCAATGAATCCTTTGTGGGGATGGAAACGGCCACGACCAACGGGGGGAACGAGGTTTTCAACTACTTCGACAATCTGCCCATCCCGTTCACCGCCGTGGGGGGCACGCAGTACTGGTTGTCGATCGTGCCCAACCTGTTCTATGAGGATGCGCCGCTCACGGATGGACAATGGGGCTGGCACACCGGCACCGGCGGCGATGGCGAGTCCATGCAGGACTTCGAGACGGTGACCGGCGACCCCACGACTTTGATGCGCTTCACCAATCCGCACGATCTGGCCTTCTCGCTGAGCGATACAACCGTTTCGACGGTTCCCGAGCCGGCCAGCCTTGCGGTCTGGGGCCTCATTGGAATCGCTGGCGGCGTTTATCGCTGGCGCCGCTGCAATCGGCCGCAAGCCCGCCGCGACTGACGCCGGGAACAACTCGGGAGCGCCGATGCGCCGATGCCTCAAGCTCATTTGAGTTGACAGTCTGCCGTCGGCCGAGTAAAGAAGGAAGGGGAGTGGTTCCCCAGTTCTCAATCCTTGCCCTCAGAGAAAGGAAAAACACCAGTCATGCGAGCAAACGACAACAGGGCTGGACAAGGGAAGCGGCTGCTGGCCACCGCAATCTCGGCGCTCGTCCTCGCCGCCGTGCCCGTGTTTGCGCTTCTCTTCCTCGGCGCAGGGCTGGCCACTCCGGCGCAGATGGGGTCCGAGCCGGCCGGCACCACGAACGTGCTTTCAGCCGACTTTCTGACCCTGGACGGACCGGTGACGGCTCCGAAGTCATCTTCCCAGGGCCGCGAACCTGCCACGGACAACGCACCGGGCGAAATCCGTCTGCACAATTGGGAGTTCACCCGCCAGGCGTCGCGGTTCAATTAAGGACCTATCAGCAAATGACTTCCCCGCTGGGCGAGCCGCTGGGCTTGTCCCGCGGGGGAGAACCCCGACACTCGCCGCCTCGGCGCTCCCGGTGTTCCCCTTTTTCCGGACGAAGCAGCAAGGCCTTTCCTCGCAGTCCGCGCAGCGCTTCCGCTGCGGAGGACCAATTCCCCTGAGTGCGCTCTCATGACGACGGATTTGGACCGCGGCGCGACGTGGCGGCAGCGCGGGGTGGGTGTGCTGCGGGTCGCCATCGAGGCCGGGGTCCTCATCCTGACGTGTCTGTCGCCCTGGGTCTTCGGAGCCGTCCACCCTCTCTTTGAATCTCTCCTTTCCGGAGGAGTTGCCGTCCTAACTCTCCTGTGGGCGGCGCGGATGCTCCTGGAGTGGCGGCTGACCTGGCAGAAGTGTCCGCTGGCGCTGTGTCTGGCCGGCCTGTTCCTGCTGGGGATCGCTCAGGTGGTGCCGTTGCCCGAGCCGCTGCTCGCTCGGCTCTCGCCCGGCACCGTGCGGCTGTGTGGGGAACTCCTCCCGGCCCAATCCGAGACGCTGCCTGGCGGCGAGGCGAAGGAGGCCGTGGCGCGGCCCGCCGGCTCGACCATCTCCCTTGCCCCCGGCGCCACGCGCCGAGCGCTGCTCCAGTTCCTGCCCGTCCTGATGCTCTTCGCGGTGGTGCGCAACAACCTCGGCTCGACCGCCGCGCTACGTCGCCTGAGCGTCGCCGCCGTGGCCAATGGCACGCTGCTGGCCCTGTTCGCGCTGCTCCAGTTTTTCACCTCGCCGCACGATACCCTGTACTGGACCTTCCCCTCGCAGGGCCAGGTGTTCGGCCCCTTCATCTGCCGCAACCACTTCCCGTTCTACCTCAACGTCTGCGTGGGCCTGGCAGGTGGATTACTGGTGTCGTTGGTGTCGTCCGGGGCGGGGCCCGCTCGCCGGGACGAAGTCTTTTCGCCCGCCGCTCTGCTGCAGGATCCGCGCTGTCTCTGGGTCACCGTTGCCCTGGCGGTGATGGTGAGTAGTGTCGTATTCTCCCTCTCGCGCGGGGGAGTTCTGGCGCTCGTGGGCGGAGGTCTGGTGGGGCTACTGGCCCGGTGCGCCGGGCCGCGGCAGTCGTTAGCGACGGTGACACTCTTGACGATCTTCCTGACCTTCGGCCTGCTCGATTGGTTCGGCCTGCCTCGGGTCGAGGCTCGCCTGGGGACCCTGTGGAGGGGAGACGCTCTGGAAGACGGCCGCCTGCCCATGTGGCGGAACGTACTGGGCGGGGTCAAGGACTTTCCCGTCTGGGGGACCGGTTACGGGACGTTCCGCCACGTTGAGCCGTTGTCCCGCCAGCCGGGGGATGACCCGACCGTGGACTACGAGCACGCGCACAACGACTACCTGGAAGCGCTGGTCGAGGGCGGTCTGCTCCGGCTGGTGCTGAGCCTGGCCACGGTCGCCTTCGTCTACCGGCTGGGTTGGCGCGCGCTGCGTCGTTACCGGGGACAGCCGGGCGCCGGGCTGGTGCTCGGCGCCCTGGTCGGGTTAACCACCGTCTTCCTGCACAGTGCCGTCGATTTCGGCCTGCACCTTCCGGCCATCGCCTTCCTGGCGGCCGTGGTGTGCGCCCACCTCGCCGCCCTCGGGGCCGAACCGGAAGGCCAGGCCGGCGGGGCCGCCGGCGTGGGTGACAAACACACCCTTCGGCTGTGGGGACTGGGGCCGGTCGCGGGGGTGGCGGCGTGTGCGGCCCTGGGCTGGCTGCTGGTCGATGCGGGGTGGCGGAGCGCCCGGGCCGATCAGTTCCGGCTGGCGGCGCTGCGGGCCCGAGGGGAGCCGGGCCCCGAGGCGCGGGAGCGACAGATCAGGGCCCTCGAGGCCGCGGTCGGGCGGGCCCCCCAGGACGACTCCTTGCAGGTGGCGCTGGCCGGCGCTTATACCCAGGCGTTCAAGGAGCAGTCGGCCCGCCGGGCAACGGTCGCGCAGGCCACGGCCGTCGCGCGGGCCGTGGCCGCCTTCGCGTCTCCGGGCCCGCCCTCCCCGGCGGCGGCAGCGTGGTCGGCCGCGCTGACGGCTCAGCAGGAGGTCGGCCGGGCGGACGACGAGGAACTGGCCCGCCGCTACCTGACGCCGGCGCTGCGGCACTACCTGCGGGCGCGGGACTCGTGCCCGCTACTGGTCGTGCCCCAGGTGCAGCTCGCCGCCCTGCGCGACCGGCTGGGCGGCGCCGACCCGCGCGGGGCGTACCTCGAGCGGGCCACCCGGCTGCGCCCGTCGGACGCCGAAATCTGGTATCTCGCGGGTGCCCAGCAGCTTCTCGACGGCGAGCAGGCTCGGGCCTGCCAGAGCTGGCGGCGGTCCCTGGGGTGTTCCGAGGCGTTCCTGGGCGAGATCGTCCGGGGCAGCTCTCGCGTCCTGGGGCCGGATGGCGTCGTCAGCGAAGTCTTTCCCGACAGGCCCGACTTGTTGTTCCGGGCCGCCTCCGAGGTTGACCCGCAGGCGGAGGGAGGCCAGGTCCGCGCGGCCATCCTGACCAGGGCACTGGCCCTCTTGCAGGAACAGCCGGGCAGGCGGCAGGCGAACGACTTGCACCTTGAGGCGCTGATCCGCAATGCGCTGGGCCAGCCGGCCGAGGCCCTGGACGCCTACCGCGCGGCACTGGCCCGGGACCCGCTCCAGGCCGGCTGGCGTTACGAGTTCGCCCGACTCCTGTACCAGCAAGAGCGGCTGCACGAGGCGGAACGGGAGCTGCACGCCGTGCTGCGCGAGCAGCCGGACAACGGCGAGGCGCGCGAACTCCTCGAGACTGTGCTCCAGGGGCTGTTGGACAAGGATTGAGGGGTGCCGGCCCTGTGACGGCCCGTCAACAATTCGGACTATTCACATCTGCTTAGTGACCAATCGGCCCCCGGCGCGTCTCCCATAGTTGTCGGCCGTACTTCCCGGCCAGCCGGACGGGCCGGAGCAGGTGGTAGAGAAAGGAGAATGGAATCCCTCCCGGAATCCGCCAGCGGGCGGCCGGGGTCGTTCGCGGCGCCTCGGAGTGTGTCGTGATCGCCCTGGTTGTCCTGGCGCCCTGGCCGCTGGGCTCGGTGCATCCGGCGTTCGAGGCCCTGCTTTACGCCGGCGTCGCCGGGTCGTTCCTCCTCTGGGGGGCGCGCATTCTCCTGGAAGGGAGGTTGACCTGGCGTCGCTGCCCCGTCGTCGTCTGCCTCGCGGGGCTGTTCCTGTTCGGCGTGCTGCAACTGGCGCCGCTGCCGCACGGCGTCCTGGCCCGGTTGTCGCCGGCGACAGTGCGCCTGTGCGACGAGTTGTTACCCGCCGAACGAGAAACTCTGCCGGAGGCCGACATCCCTCCGGCCTCCCTCGCCGCGGGGGAGAGGCTGAGCCTCTACCCGGCCGGGACTCGCGAGGAGCTGGTGCGGCTGCTGGGGATTTTCCTCCTTTTCGTGGCGGTGCGCCACAACGCGGCCTCGCCGAAGGCCCTGGGGCGGTTGGCGGTGGCGGCCACGGTCAACGGCGCCGCCCTGGTGCTGTTCGCGTTCCTGCAATTCTTCTCCTCGCCCCATCAGACCATGTACTGGGGGCTGCCGGTCCCCCTGGGCTCGCCGTTCGGCCCGTTCATCTGTCGCAATCACTTTCCCTTCTACGTCAACGTGTGCCTCGGCCTAGCCGTGGGGCTGCTCCTGGCACGGCGGCGGGGCTCGAACGCTTCGGCGGACTCACAGGAGCGCGAGTCCGGCGCGGGCGCGTCGTGGAACCCGTTGGCCCTGCTGCACGACCCGGCGAGCCTGTGGATCACCCTGGCCCTGGCCCTCATGCTGGCCGGGGTGGCCTTCAGCCTGTCGCGGGGCGGCCTGGTGGCGCTGGCGTGCGCCTGTGGCGTGTGCCTGGTGCTCCGAAGTGCCGGGGCCTCGCGCCCGGGGCGATGGGCCGGCACCCTGGTGAGTGTGGGGCTGGCCCTCGGTCTGCTGGCCTGGCTGGGGACGGGGCCCCTGCGGGAGCGGCTCTCGACCTTCTGGGAGGGCGACCTCCTGCAGGAAGGGCGCGGCGAGATCTGGGCCGACGTGCTGCCCGCCGCCAAGGATTTCCCGCTGTTCGGGACCGGGTACGGCACCTTCGAGCACGTCGAGCTGGTCTACCGGAGGAGCCCGGCCCACCAGGGGTGGGTGGTGGAGCACGCCCACAACGACTACCTCGAGGCGCTGGTCGAAGGGGGCGCCGTCCGGCTCCTCCTCAGCGTCGCGGCGGTCCTGTTCGTCTACCGGCTCGGCTGGCGGGCGCTGCGCCGCTACCGGGGCCGCGCGACGGGGGGGCTGGTGCTGGGGGCCCTGCTCGGCTTCACGACGGTGGTCGCCCACAGCGCCGTCGATTTCGGGCTCCACATCCCCGCCATCGCTGTGGTGGCGGCCGTGGTCGCCGCACAGCTCGCGGGCCTGGGCGAGAAGCGGCCAACGCCGGAGGACGCCAAGCCGCCGGCCCCGGGCGCGCTCTCGTGGGGGGCGCGAGCGGTAGCCGCGGCCGGCGGCGGTACAGCCGTCGTGCTTGCCCTGCTGCTCTGCGCCGAAGGGTGGCGGATGGCGGAGGCGGAGAGCCTGCGCCTGGGGGCCCGGGGCCAGGTCGATGACGAGGGCCCGCGGCTGCTGGAGGCCGCAACGCGGATCGCCCCGGAGCGGGCCGACCTCCACCGTGAAGCGGGGCAGGCGTACCTTGCCCGCTACGACCAGCAAGTGGCGCGGGGGGCCGGGGCCGACGAGCGGCGCCGGGCGATCCGGGAATACCTCTGGCCCGGACTGGCGCACTACGTCCGGGCGCGGGACCTCTGCCCCCTCTCGGCCAAGCTCCAGCTCCGGCTGGCCGCTCACCGGGATGACTTCGGGCGGGCCGACGCGCGGAGCACCTACGTCGAGCGCGCCGAGCGGTTGCTCCCATCGGACCCGGAATTGCACTACCTGGCCGGCACTCTGGAATTGGCCGGGGGCGAGCGCGAGCGGGCGGTGAGAAGGTGGCGGCAATCGCTGGCGCTGTCGGACGCCTACCAGAAGGCCATCGTGGAGCAGGCCCGCGGCGTGCTGACCGACGAGGAGTTGCTCGAGCAGGTCCTCCCCGAGCGGCCCCAGCAAATCTACGCCGCGGCCACCCAGCTCTACCCCGAGGCGGAGGCGGCCGGGCGACGGCCGTTCTGCGAGAAAGCGCTGCGCCTGCTGTGCCGGCCGGGGGCGGCGCAATCAGCGATCGACTTCCATCTCAAGGCCGTGCTGCACGCCACCTTCGACCAGCCGGAACAGGCCGCCGCCGCTTACGAGGCCGCCCTGGACCGGGCGCCGCTGGAGACCGAGTGGCGCTGCGAATTCGCCGGCCTGCTGCGCCGGCAGGGCCGCCTCAAAGAAGCCAGGTGCCAGGTGCTCGCGGTCCTCGCCGACCAACCGGACCACCGGGAGGGGCAGCGATTGTTGCAGGCCGTCGCAAGGGACATGGCGGAACGGAATTAGATCCGAGGCGTGTTTCTTTCGCCGCCGCACCAGCGCGCCGATTGCCGGCCGGAGCCACTACGGCGGACGCAGGCGGGTGTCAGCCTGGCCGCCGTCCATCCCGATGAACACGTCCGTTCGGCAGCGGACTCGGTTCCGGCCGCGAGCCGTCGTTCGGCGAACGGATCTTCCCAGGACGAACGCGGACCATGGCCAGGCTCAGGTGAGCCTGGGCGCGGCGCGGGTTCAGCTCGATGGGCCGCCGGAAGTCGGTCGCGGCTTCCTTAAGCTTCCCGTGATAGTAGCGAGTGACACCACGGTCGGCGGACAGCGTGTATCGGGCGGCCTCGGTCTGACCCTCGGGCCGTTGTCCTCGCTCATCCTGTTCCCGCTGGCAATTCGCTTACCACCGGAGAAAGACACGGGCCGGCCGGGTCGCCTCGGAGGTTACCCCCCGAGGCTCCCACAGATCCGGACTTGCCCAACTCAGGCATCCGGCTCGTCCCGTCGCGGGCTTGCGTGCGCTGTGCTACCTGCCGGCGTTACGTTGACAGCCCACGGGGCTCAGTGTCCCCGACCTGTCGCCCACCGACAGTTCCGCGACGAGGTGCCCCCTTCGCTCCGCAGGGTTCCCGACGCACAGGTTCCCCTACCCCCTACGCTACTATGAGGCACTCCGACTCCCTGCGACCCTCCCCCCGAGCTTCCTTGTGGTTCGCCCGGCGGTACCGCCCCGCGCGCCTGTCTTCGTGGCTCCGTCCAGGCCCGACGCCGGCCTGGGGCCGGGGGCTTTGCGGTCTGGCAGTCCCCACGCCA
>Ga0116223_10000574_pt1 | contig 44472 bp, 29 predicted proteins | sample Sb_taG_3_FD_90092 | JGI IMG/M metagenome (GOLD analysis project Ga0116223, IMG submission 90092) | Peat soil microbial communities from Weissenstadt, Germany - Sb_50d_a_PC metaG | ecosystem: Environmental > Terrestrial > Soil > Wetlands > Peat | place: Germany: Weissenstadt | collected 2010-09-21 | reverse complement strand
GAACTCTTGCGCTGTGGTGAATAAGTTCTGTTGTCGTAGGATTTACACGTGGCTCAGACGCAACGAAACACTGGCTGGTTTTGAGGCGCCCACAGGTGGCTGGTTTTGAGGCGCCCTTTGACAGCCTGACGGCGCGAAATGGCGAAGAACTTAAACCAGGGCACCGGAAATCCCTGGCGTGACAACACTCGCGGTCATCATCTACGCCGATAATTGGCCCCGCGTGGCCCACGACGCCGTCACGGACGTTCGGGCACATAACGAAGCACGCTCGCGGTGGGCCTGCCGTTCGCGAGTTCGCCGCCGAGGATGTAGAGCGCATCGTCGAGTGCCGCAATGCCGAAGCGGTCGAGGGAAGGGCCCGGCATCGGGTCGAGCCGGCTCCAGGCATCGCGCGCGGGGTCGTAGCGCTCCACCGGGGGCTTGCCGCGCACGCGGCCGGCGACTGCGTACACCTTCCCGCGGAGGGCCGCCGCTCCGAAGAAACCCCGTGGCGTGGGCATTGGGGCCTTGCTGGTCCAGCGGTCGACGGCCGGGTCGTATTCCTCGACCGTGGCCACCGCGTCGCTGGCGTATCCGCCGATCACCAGGATCTTGTCACCGATAGCCACTGCCACATGACCGTGGCGCGCCGTCGGCATGTCTGCCTTGCGGGCCCAGCGGCCCGTCGCGGGGCCGAAAACTTCCACCACCCCTGTGTTGCCGCGGGCGTCCATCCCTCCGATGGCATAGACCTTCCCAGCCAGCGCGACCACGGCCAGGCGGCTCCGGGGCACCGCCAGCGGGGTGCCGCGTTGCCAGGCGCCGGAGTCCAGGTCGAAGACCTCCACGGTGTCGCACACGTCCCGGCCCTTGCTGATGCCTCCGACGGCGTAAATCTTTCGCCCTACCGCCGCCACACCAAGGAAGTCTCGTGGCGTCGGCAGGTTGGGCAGCACCCGCCAGCGGTTCGTCTTCGGGTCGTATTCCTCCAGGCTCGTACGGTCGCTCCCGCCGACGGCATACACCTTCCCGCCCACGGCGACACCCGCGTGGTAGAGATGCGGCGCGTTCATGTCCGCCAACCGCGTCCACTGGCCCGGGGCCTGCCCGCGCGCCGGCACATTGATCCCAAGGAGGATGAGAGGAAACAGGATTCCCCGGATGGTATCGAGTCTCATCGCAACAGCACCCAGACCACCGCGAGCCGGTCAACGACGATGCCCCCGAGCCTATCTCCCGCGTACCACACGAGCAAGCGGATTCGCCTCTGCGCTCGGCGAGGGTCTCCGACCCCGCTGCTGCGCGGACCGTTGTTCTCCCGAGCAACCGGCATCTTGTGCCAATCGAAATCGACCGGTTTTGGCATGCCAAATTAGGGCGACTGCACGTCAGACTGTGTCGCAAGATGCCGGTAAGTTAGCTCGAGCACTGGCATTCTGCTTCGGCTGAGTATTGGCCCAAGAGGAGATGAGGCGGCTTGCGAACGGTCGCTGAGCCAGGTTTACTGGCGAGGGCGGGGGAGGGAGACCTAACGGTCGGCGGCAGCGACGGGGTCGGAGACCCTCGCGGAGCGCAGAGAGCCGACCAACAACGCCGCCGAGCAAGCGCTGCGGCATGCAGTGATCTGGCGGAAGCTGTCGTTCGGCACGCAGTCAGCGTCGGGCAGCCGGTTCGTGGAGCGAATGCTAACCGTGATCGAGACCTGCCGCCGCCAAAGTCGCGATGTTTTCGCATGGCTCGTCCAAACCGTTAAGGCTGCGGTGGACCGACAACCAACGCCGTCACTGCTGCCCGGCCCGTCGTTTTGACCGATTCTCAGCCGCCCTGTGTCACTTGATGCGGGGCTTTTCTAAAGAAATCGGTGCAAATTCAGGCAAATCGCTGACTTCCCGCTATCGTAGGCAATTGCCGTCTATCCAATCGCCCGGACATTTCTTTTTTTTGGATTGAACCTCCAACACCGCTGGCGCGACCTCTCTTTTGGATGTGATGGGCCAGCGGGCCGCCGCGGAAAGGCCGGTTATCGACTTGACCGATTTGCACGACGACGCCCAACGATTGCACGAGCGCGTGTTGGTGCTGCGCGCCCAAGCAGTAGATCGTGCGGCCTTTGATGAATTGGTCACGCTCTACCAGGAACGTCTGACGTATTACGTCCATCGGTTGGTGCAGGATTCGCACCAGTCGCGCGACATTTTGCAGCAAGTATGGCTCGATGTGTTTCGCACGCTCGGCAAGTTGCAGTCGCCGGGTGCTTTTCGGGTCTGGTTGTATCGGATCGCGCATGACCGCGTCGTCACTTACCTTCGACGTCAAATCGTGGATTCAGACGCCCGCGAGACGCTCGCTGTTAACGCGATCGAAACCGACCACTGGAACGACCTGGACTTGCTGGAGAACGTGGAGCTGGTCCACTTTGCACTCAATAAACTGTCGGTGATCCATCGCGAGATTATGACGCTTCGCTTCTTGGAGGAAATGGACATCGAGGAAATTGCCCGCGTGATGGAATGCAGCGAGGGCACGGCAAAATCGCGACTCCATTACGCGAAAAACGCAATGCGACGCATCATCGCGGAGGAACGAGGCCATGCCTGAGCGCGATTCACATCAACTGCGGGTCAAAAAACTGTTGGCCCAGGATCAAGACATCAACGATATCCAATTGAAGGAGTTTCGCATGCAACTGGAACAGTCTCTCGAATCGTGGGAACAGAAATCGAAAAGGACGCGTCGCCGTATTTTGATTGCCTTGGCGGCCTACCTAGCGGGGATGATTATTTGCCGGTTCTTGGCTGTGCTTTGGGACGACGCGGCCCCCAGTTACGCATCGGCGGTCATCAGAACGATGATTCTATGGCTGTTTGCCATCACAGCGCTCGCGGCGGCTCTCACTGGCATCTGGCTGCTTGCTCTGTATGTGTTCAAGTACGCCCCGGGGCTCAAACGTGCCCGATTCGATGTGCAAACGTCCATGACGCTTGAATTGCAGGAGCAGGTGAAGCAGCTGCGCGAGGAGATGCGTAACCGTGAATAAATCGCCATCCTTGGCGCCAGGGGTGAGCTGGACCCATTCAATGATCAATCACGATCTTGAAGGGGGTCAGCGAGGGCGAAGAGGACGAGCGGGGACCGGGATCGGCTTTGGCAGGATCTGATCGAGCTGGCAGGGGGCCAGCGGGATGAGAATCACCGGATTCTGCACGCAGGTCGGTGGGTCGGCCAACCTATCATTACGCCAGGGTGTGAACGATTACCATGATTGAAGCCCCTGCTCGTAAGCCCTGCCGACCGTAAACTCTCCCCCGCGGATGAAAAAATCAGATTCTGTGAAACCGCGCCGGCGGATTTGCACATAAGACTCTAGGGAGCGCTGCTGCCGATGGATTCAGGAGAAGCCACGATCGATGCCTTGCTCGAACGCGCCCGCCAGGGCGACCGGGAGGCACGCGATCAGCTTCTCGAGATCCATCGCGAGCGCCTGCGTCGAATGGTGGCCTTGCGGATGGACCGCCGGCTCTGTGCCCGCGTTGATCCCTCCGATATCGTTCAGGAGGCATTGACCGAAGCCAACCTCCATCTGCCCGACTACTTGCGAGATAGACCGTTGCCCTTCTATCTCTGGTTGCGACGGCTCGCCTGGGAGCGGATCGTCGCCATGAGCCGGCATCATATTCAAGCGCGGAAGCGGAGCATTGCCCGCGAGGAAACCTGTTCCCTGGCCTTGCCGGAAGAATCCGCGTTGGATTTGGCCAATCGGCTGGCAGCACGCGGAAGCAGTCCCAGTGAGCGACTGGCCCAGAAAGAGCTTCGGGACCGAGTTCAGGCTGCCTTGCTGGCATTGGCAGAGCATGACCGCGAGGTTTTGGTCCTGAGGTACCTTGAACAGCTTTCGACGAAGGAGACGGCCGCCGTGCTCGGCGTAAGCGCCGGAGGAGTCAAGTCGCGGCTCATGCGCGCGCTCATGCGGTTGCGTGAGCTTCTTGACGATCCCATTGCGGAGATGCGGCCATGACCATGCAAACGACTGCGAGCGGTTGCGAACCCCTCCTTGCTGAGATCATTGAGGAGCTGACCAACAAACTCCAGGCGGGCAACAGTGTTGACATCGAACTGTATGTGCGCAAATACCCCCGCTATGAAGACGCGCTGCGTGGCGTTATGCCGGCGCTCAACGCTCTCGTAAATCTTGGACGCTCCGGCAGTATTTCACCGTCCCACCACGCCGCGCAGGAGCCTATTTCGATTGCGGAACTGGGCATCCTTGGCGACTTCCGGCTGATTCGCGAGGTTGGCCGGGGCGGCATGGGCATCGTTTATGAAGCAGTACAGATCTCGCTCAATCGCCGCGTGGCCTTGAAGGTGCTGCCGTTTGCCGCGGCGCTCGATAACAAGCAGTTGCAAAGGTTCAAGAATGAAGCCCAGGCGGTGGCCTGCCTGCACCACCAGAATATTGTCTCGGTATACGGCGTCGGCTGCGAGCGGGCTGTGCACTTCTACGCCATGCAGTTCATCGACGGATCTACGCTGGCCGACCTGGTCCGGGAACTCCGAGAGCAATCGGGCCTAGAACGGGTTGATTGCAGCGACCGCGGCGCGGCATCCAGGGAGCCGGTCAGTCGCGCGGCTGCCGACGTGGGCGCGACCGCCCCTCCCGACCCTGAGCGCGACGAATGCCCCGTCCCAGAAACGACGATCCGGTCGGCCGCAGCCCTCATGACAAAGTTGTCGAATAGGGAGAGTGCGTACTTTCAGCGCGTGACGCAGCTCGGAGTGCAGGCGGCGGAAGCGCTCGAGCACGCCCATCAATTCGGTGTGGTACATCGTGACATCAAGCCGGCGAATCTGCTTCTCGACATGCGCGGCAACCTGTGGATTACCGATTTCGGGCTGGCGCATTGCCAGAGCCAAGTCGGGCTGACGATGACGGGCGACGTGGTCGGGACACTCCGGTACATGAGCCCGGAGCAGGCCCTGGGTACTTGCGTGCCGATCGACCCACGGGTGGACGTTTATTCGCTCGGCGGGACGCTTTACGAGCTGCTGACTCTGCAAGCCCCCTTCAATGGCCGGGACCGCCGGGACCTGTTACGGCAGATTTGCTTCGAGGAGCCGCGCCCGTTGCGGCGGCTGAATCCGGACATCCCCGGCGAGCTGGAAACGATCGTGCTGAAGGCACTAGAAAAGAATCCCGCGGATCGGTACGCCTCCGCACAAGAACTGGCGGACGACCTGCGCCGCTTCCTCGAAGACAAGCCGATCCGAGCCCGCAAGCCCTCGCTGCCGAACAGAGTCAAGAAGCTCGCCCGCCGGCATCAAGGGGTGACCGTGACGGGGGGCATTGCGGCGGGGCTCGTTCTATTGCTGGTGCTGCTATTCCTCGTTTACCGAAATCGCTTGGTTGCGGGCCAGCGCGACGAAGCCGACAAACTGCGGCGGTTGGCTGAAGAAAGGTCCAAAGAAGCCCGCCAGGCGGTGGACGTGATGTACACGCAGTTCGCCAGGAAGTGGTTAGCCCAACAGCCGCAAATGCAGTCGGTGCAGCGCGAATTCCTGGAGAAAGCGCTGGCTTTCTACGAGAAGCTGGCCACCGAGTCGAGCACTGACCCAGCGGTACGGTTCGAGACGGCGCAGGCATACTTCCGGGTGGCCGAAATCCAACACAACCTTGGCGAATCCGAGCGAGCCGAAAGAGCCTACAACCAGGCGACCCTTCTCCTGGAAGGATTGGTGCATGACTTCTCCGACACCCTGGAGTATCGCCGGGAGTTGGCCGAGGCGTTTGATGGGCTTGGCATATTGTTGGGAGACACGGGCCGTTTCCCAGAGGCAGAGAAGGCCCAGCGTCGGGCGCTGGCCCTCCAGCAGAAACTGGCGGATGAGTTTCCGGCCAATTCTACCTATCGTCGCGAACTCGCCCGGGGCCTCTACCATTTGGGGTGCACGATGGCTTTTTCTGGACGGTTCACGGAGGTGAGCAAGTTCTTGGCGCCAGCTGTCACGATCCAGCGCAAACTGGCCATCGAACTGCCTTCGGTGCCTGATATCCGGGCCGAGTTGGCAGACAGTCTCAACCGATTAGGGGACCAGAAATCATTGCGGGAAGCGGCGGCTATTTTAGAAAGGCTGGTCGCCGATTCTCCCCTCAATCCGGTCTACCGCAACGCGCTCGCGGAGAGCTATTTTTTCCTGGCAGGGATCTTGCCCGACCTCGAAGCCGAAGCAGTCTTGCGTCACGCAATTACGATTCAGGAAAATCTCCTTGCTGACTTTCCCAGCACAACCAACCATCGCTTCGACCTCGCCCGCAGCCAGTTTACTCTGGGGAGGATGATGCAACGGGCGCGCCGGTTCGATGCAGCCCTGGAGGCGTATCGGCTGGGCCTTGCCGTCGGCGAACCGTTGGCGGCCATTCCCAAGGTTGATTATTTCCGCTCTCGGCTCGCCCAGGCTCACTATGAATTGGGTGAACTGCTTGCAGCCTCGGATCAGTTCTTTGAGGCGGCGAAGGAATACCGGCATGCCATAGCCCTCTATGAAAGCTTGGCGGCCGAATACCCTAAATACCGCGGTCAGTCGGCCATGCCTCAACAGCGACTTGCCGCACTGCTCGGGAACGGTAGCGCCACGCACAAGATGAGCCGTACGGACGGGGCCGACGCATTGAGTCCCAAGAATCCCGCGCCTCGCATCCCTCCTGGTAACGCCTTGCGAGCCAAACCGCCTCCCTGATCGGGCCGGTGTGAATTCCTCTTAACCCCAGGTCCAAACCTGCGTAGGCGGGCGAGGGTAAGCACCACCAAAAAACCGAAGGTCATTGCCGGTTAGGGCCTGCCGCCAAGCAAGATGCGAACCGGCGCGACATCTCCTGGACGCATAGTCTGCGCGCCGGGCCGGATGAGCTTGTAATTGTTGCGCAGACATGCCGTCGCCTCGGAGTCGAAACTCATGCTACTCGCAAATTGGCCCAGATTGCCGCGCTTCGGCGGCACCCGCGCCTTGATACTGGCGCTCAGCATGGGCTGCTTCGCTGTCCTCGGCGCCGGCGTGTTGATGGTTGGCGACACAGCTTCCCAAACTCCCGCAAGCGTCGGGCCCGAGCTCATTCTCCAGGGACACCGCTTTCCCATCCTGGCCGTTGCGTTTGCACCGGATGCAAGTACTCTAGCAACCGGCGGAGGGCTGTTGAGGCAGGTGGACGAGTTGATGCTGTGGAATCCCGCAACCAGCCGCGACGAACCCGTTGTCAGCGGACACAAGAACAGAGTCGAAGCCCTTGCTTTTTCGCCCGATGGCAAGACGCTCGCCATCGGCGACGATGGCGGCAACGTCCGGCTCTACGATCGATCTACGGGTGCGGAGCAGACCATCTGGCGAGGCACAGGTGGATTTCTCTCGGCGCTGGCATTTTCCCGAGATGGGGGTACCCTCGCGGCCGCGAACACGGACGGGAAATTGCAGTTATGGAATACGTCCGACTGGACGGTGCGCAGGCAGTTACAGATCCCCGCGGGTCGCGTTCATTCTCTCGTCTTGATTGCAGCTGACCCACTCCTGGCCATCGGCTGCGATACTGAGCGGTGTGAAAAAGTGTGGGATGCGGCCGCAGGCCGCGCCCGCGCTATCTTCCCAGCGCGAGCGGGGGCTCTTGCCTGCGCGGCACTCTCCCCGTCTGGCAACTTCTTGGCCGCCGGCAGGATGGACGGCACGGTGACGCTCTGGGACTTGCGTACGCAGCAAGCGCGATCGGTGGCCGGCTTCCATGGCAGTTCAGTGACAGCGCTCGTGTTTTCGCCTGACGAACGGCTGTTGGCCACGGGGAGCCTGGACACACTCGTCAAGCTGTGGGAAGTCACTACCGGCCGCGAACTGGCGACACTCGAAGGTCACACGGACACGGTGCGTGCGCTTGGGTTTGTCGAGGATAGTACTCGACTCGCCTCCGGGGGCGACGATAAGACAGTCATTCTCTGGAACATATCGGCATTGCGAACCCCGTAACGCACACATCGTGAGTCTGCGCCGGCCGTATGCAATAGCAGAACAGGCAAATAGCCGAGGCAGGTGCGCACCTTGAGTGTTCTCGCCAGCGCGAGCAGTCACCGCATCGGCAGGCGGGACCAGGAAAGGGGTTCGCGAGCGCGGCACCGTCATTGCACATTGTCCAGCACGTCCCGCACCTTGGTCGCCAAGACAGATGGCGTGAATGGCTTTTGCAGGAAATGGCTCTCCGTTGAGATGATGCCGTGGCGAATCACGGCGTCGTCCGTATAACCGCTGAGGAACAGCACCTTGACCTCCGGCCTGAGTGCTTCCAGCCGTTCTGCCAATTCACGCCCGCCCATCCTGGGCATGACGACGTCCGTTACTAACAGGTGGATTGGCCCCGCCTGGCTGGCCGCGATGTCGAGCGCTCTTTGTCCTCCTTCGGCTTCAAGCACCTCGTAACCGCAGCTTCGTAGGGCGTGACTGGCGAGGCCCCTCACGGCATGCTCGTCTTCCACCAACAGCAGCGTTTCGGTTCCCGGCGGCATACTGCGCATGCCATAACCAGACTTGCCCGAAGGCAGAGACGGTGCTTCGACAATCGGGAGGTAGACCTTGAAGGTTGTCCCGACGCCTAACTCGCTGTAGGCCTCGATGTGACCTTCACTTTGCTTGACGATGCCGTACACCGTCGCCAGCCCCAGGCCAGTGCCCTTGCCCAACTCCTTGGTCGTGAAGAACGGCTCGAAGATGCGGGCCTGGGTCTGTTTGTCCATGCCGCAGCCAGTGTCCGAGACTGCCAAGACCACGTATGGGCCGGGCTTGACCTCCGGGTGTGTATCCCTGTACTCCTGATCCAAAAGGACATTGCCCGTTTCAAGGGTCAGCTTACCGCCTTTGGGCATTGCATCACGAGCGTTTACTGCCAAGTTGATGATGACCTGCTCGATCTGGCCGGGGTCGGCCAGGATCCAGCCCAGATCCATCGCCGGAAGCACGGTGAGATCCACATCTTCGCCAATCACCCGGCGCAGCATCTTCTCGGAATCCGACAGGACGGCATTGAGGTCCAGCACCTTGGGCTGAAGTATCTGCTTCCGGCTGAAGGCCAGAAGTTGCCTGGTGAGTCCAGCGGCCCGGTCCCCAGCCCTCTGAATTTCCCGGAGCAAATTCCTTGTGGGTTCGTCCAGCCGAGGCTGCTGTATCAGCATATCGCTGTAGCCGTTAATGATTGTGAGCAGGTTATTGAAGTCATGGGCAACTCCACCCGCCAGCCTTCCGATCCCCTCCATTTTCTGCGCCTGCCGGTACTGATCTTCGAGTAGTTTTCGCTCGCTGATGTTAGACCACGAGCCAACGATTTCGTAGGGGCGACCGGCGGCGTCCCGGAGCAGGCGCAGTTCGCTCCTGATCCAGCGGTAATCTCCGTCTCGGTGCCGGAAGCGGTACTCGTTGGCCGTTCGACCGTTAGGGAACAATTCTTGGGGAAGCGCTGCCATTACCCGTTCCCGATCATCCGGGTGGATGTTCGTCAGCCACCAGTCGGGATGGTTGCTTTCCTCGACGGTGTAGCCCATCATTTCCTGTATGTTGTCACTCATCCAAAGGGGGCGCGTGTTTTCCCCGTCCACCGCCAGTGTGAAAAGGACGGCAGGACTCGAAGAAACAACGTGTTGCAAGCGCTCTTGGGCAGCGGACAGCGCTTTTTCGGCTTCTTTCCGCTCAGTTACATCACGGACGTAGCCGGTGAACAGCGCCGGCTCGCCACCCACAATCCGGGCCACCGTTACCTCAACGGGGAACTCTGTCCCATCGGCCCGCAGCGCCGCTATTTCGACACGTCTACCCAGCAGGCGAGACTCTCCTGTCGCCAGGTAGCGGCTCAGACCTTCTTTGTGCCGCTGGCGCAGCCGAGGCGGAACAATGAGATCGGCCAATTTCTTGCCAATTGCTTCTTCCCGGTGATTGCCGAACATCCGCTCGGCTTCGGCATTGAACTCAATCACATTGCCCATGTGGTCCATCGTGATGATGGCATCGAGGGCCGAGTTCAGAATGGCTGCCTTCAGCGCTTCGGATTTGCGGATCGCTTCCTGGGCCTGTCTGCGGACAATGAACTGCCCGATTTGACTGCCGATGCTTTCGAGTGATTTCACCAACGCCGGGTCGGGCGGCGCCGTAGAAGGGCAGAAGAAATCAAGGACTCCCAGGACTGCCGTGCCGTGCAAGATGGGAAGGCCAAGGCCGCTGCACAGGCCTTCCTTGCATGCTGCCGTTCCACAGGGGCAATTGTCGTCGTTGGCCAGCTCAAGCAGCCAACGGGCTCTTCCCGCGGCCCAGATTCGTCCTGGTACTCCAACGCCTGGCGAGAACCGCGCCCGGCGACTCGCTTCCTCGAACCTCGGCCGGGGCGAGCGACTCCAGATTTCCTCGCAGCGGAGGGTCTCGGTCTCCTTGTCCACTAACCAACATTCCCCAAGTTCCCAATCCAGGTTGAGGCAGATGGATGCCAGAACTTGGGGAATCGCCTCCTGGAAGGAAGCAGCACCTGCCAAGATCGCTACGGTCTCGTGTTCGGCAGTGAGCCGGGCCTTGGCTCGTTTCCTGTCGGTAAGGTCCAGGACGTTTCCGACAATTCGCACAGCACGCCGCTGGTCGTCGCGCACGATGTATCCTTGGTCCCATGTGTGGACATAGTAGCCTTTTCGGTGCTGGACCCGGGATTCCGTGGCATAGTATTGTTGTTCCGTGTCGGCGATGGCACCATCGATGACCTGACGCACCTGCGGCAAGTCGTCAGGATGCACCCTGGACACCCACCATTCCATCGTTGGCTCTGTCTCGGCCGGGTGATAGCCGAGCAGATCGTAAAGCCCGTCACTCCTTTCGACTGTGTTTTTCACCATGTCGATGTCGTAGATAAGGGAGCGAACCGCTCTGGCTGCGAGTTGGAACCGCTCGCTTGCCACTGCCGCTTCCTGCTCTTTCACTTTCCGCTCCACGCCCAGCGCGATCTGATTTGCCACACCTGCCATTACCTGAAGTGTGGTGTCGGAGAGCTGCTTTCGAGCAAACAACGCCATCACTCCCACGACTCGGCTATCGACGATCAAGGGATAACCTGCGAAGGCCACCAGCCCTTCGCGTTTGGCCCATTCCTGGTCATGTACACGAGGATCACCGATGACGGCGTTGGTCAGGTGGGGACTGCGTTCCTGAGCGATCAGGCCGATCTTGAACTGGCCTACAGGGACGAAGCGGTGCGGCCCGTCGATGTGGGTATACATGCCCGCACTGGCCTGCAGCTCCAGCACGTTCCCCCCTGCGTTGAGCGTCCAGATGCGGGCAAACGCAGCATCAAGGTTTCGCGCCAGGCACTCCGTGCACTCCTGGAGCACCACGCGCAGATTGCCCGCTCTCGCCAGGGCGACACCGACCTCCGCGGCCAATTCCGCCAACATTTCTCGGAGTCGGAGTTCTTCCGTCTGCCGCTCTTGGCGCGCCTCCAATTCCCCATGGGCCCTTCGCAACTCCTCCTGCAAGCGCTTGCGCTCCGAAATATCCTGGGTGAAGCACCGGGTATGGGCGAACCTGCCGTTCTCCCATTTGACGTTGGAGTCAATGAGCACATGCTTTATCGAGCCATCCTTGCACCGCAGCCGGGCCTCATAGGCGCGGAGGGATTCGCCGAGCTGCAAGCGCCGGAAGATGTCATTGATAGCCTTCTTGTCGGCGTGGAAATCGGCAATGTGCCGCCCCACATATTCTTCACGGGTATAACCCAGGAGGTTCAGTTCCGCCGTGTTTGCTCGTAAGATGATTCCGTCCGCCCCTACCCATTGCAACCCCATGACCGAGTTGTCGAAGAAGTCTCCAAGCTCTTGTTCATTTTGGTGCCATAGGGCTGCCTGCTCTTTTATGTGATAAAGAGACGCCAGTCTTCGGAGAACGACGTAGGCGACCAGCGATGCCGCAGCGCTCCCGATCACGATGGTCATCAGATGGGACTGCCAGATGGTGATACCGGGAAAAACGAGTTGTTTCGTGAACTCGTAGAGAGAGAGCAAGGCGCACACGGCAAGGGCGGTGATCGTCAACGGTGCGATCTGACCGACTTTCCGTTCTGGTTCATTGAGCCGGTCGAGGGGAAGTTCGCCAGGGCCGAGCTTTTCGGTTCCATTCGGGGCAGTCAAGAGGCGCGAGCTGTGCGTGGAACCCATCTCGATCTTCTTTGCGCTGGGCAGGCGGCCCACTGCCGGATAGAAATGTTGGAGCCTTCTCTACCGCGGCGGGCACGGAAGTGCACAAACGTCGGTTACTTCACACGACAAACACACTCTTTCATGAGAAAATTAGCATATTCTTCCGCAGCTTGTTGCCTGGCGACGACGATTGCTCGATAGCTCCACAGGTCGGAACGGCATTCCCATTGAGGTCAAAGACGAACTTCCTTGCCCCAGTCCCAAACCGCCAGGGAACACACTCTATTGAGGACTGCGCAACCAGTGCAACGAGCCTGCTTTCTCCCCTCTATTCAAAGGAGAGAGGCAGGGGGTGAGGGCTTTAGACTATTGAAGGATTGCTCAACCCCCTCACCCCAAACCCCTCTCCCCCGAGAGGCTGCTGAAAAAGGGGTCAGACCCCTTCCACGAATGGCGATCGATCCGCAAGAAGACCGGAAATCAGTGAAGCTTCGTAGGGGGTCAGGCCCCTTTTTCAGCAGCTTCTCAAGGCCGGGCCATCAGAACGGCCAAAAGCAAGCCGCTTCCAGTTGGACAGTTCTCGCGAAAAGCGCGGATCGCGCAATTTGATTAGCGATTATTACTTCTCGCACAGAGACGCTTGTTTCGCTACATTATCCTGCATTCACCTACAGAGGGTCGCGTGAGGGCAGCTCGCGTGGATGAGTGGGACGAGGGCCCTCTGGAAAGGTGGTGAGTGCGAACTGCTACCCAGGAAGACATCCCCGCGGGCGATCAAGGAAGTAGTCAGTCATGCTCGTCTTACACGCGGGCTTCGAGAAAGGGCACTTGTCGCTTTGGGGCGAGGCGCTTCCCGATGCTCTCAGCACCGCACGCAAGTCACGGCAGCTCAAGTCAAAGACAGCCCCCCAATCTGCGTCGCCCTACGACCCTGGTTGCGAGCGACTAGTCGCAGCCGTGCAAGCGGTCATTTCCGTGTCCCCAGCGGAAGCCGCTGCCTGCACTACTGCGGTAGTTTGGCTACCCACGGTGAGCGACCAGCCGATCCCATCGAGCCCACTCATCGCGCCGTTTCCGGAGCCCCAAACCGCGGCGGAACTCCAGCCCTGGCCGGTGACTCGCCTGGTACTTGCTCCCGAGCGGACTCTCGATTTGCTTTGTGCATGTGCCGGCAAGGAAACGCTTGTTCCGGGCGTGATTATCGGCATCACTCTCTCGTACTGGGCGAAGGTTCTGCAGTTTGCAGGCACGGTGGTCGCTCGCGAACAATTCTTGCCCGGGATTTCCGGCAGAGAAGAATCTCCACGAGCTCGCTGGGAGCCCGTGTTGATGGGACCCACGGTCCAGCGCATGAAGCAGCTGGCCAAGGTCATGCCGCCCGCCTGCCGAGCGTTCGCCTCCGAGTCGACCACTCCCCCCGATATACCGGCTGAAACGGTGTTGTCTACCGCTCTCGAAATGCTCGTAGATATGCTCGTGCGCTCGTCGCTAGGTGCCGCAAGTGGCTCCCGGCGGAACGGCCGGCATGCGCTCCCTGCCGGAGCGTCGATCCATGACCGCTGGTTGCACGCGCTGCAATCCTCCGAGGCGGTTTTCAAGGAGAAGAATGCCGAACAAAAGAAATTGACGGAACAAATCAGCGAATGGCGGCGGCCGATAACGGTTACCTCCTCCACTCCGTTTCGTTTGTGTTTCCGCCTGGAGGAACCGGAGGGGAGCGAGACAGCCAAGACGCCAGTTGCTCCCGCGAGAAAGCCGTGGCACCTGCGCTACCTGCTGCAGGCCGCGGATGATCCCAGCCTTTTGGTTTCCGTGGCCGACGCGTGCAATGGCACGGGCCGCAAAGCTGCGGTCTTGCGACGCGCTTCGTTCCATGCACGGGAATACCTCTTGTCCGCTCTCGGGCAGGCAGCCGCGGTTTGCCCTCTCATTGAAGAGAGCTTGAAGACCGCGACACCGGCCGGTGCAGACCTTGACGCCAGCGGCGCTCACGGATTCCTTATGGAAAAGGCCTGGCTGCTGGAACAGGCTGGCTTCGGCGTGCTCCTACCTGCTTGGTGGTCCCGGAAGGGGACGAAGGTAAAGTTGACCCTCCGCGCCGAAGTAAGGACCCCCAAGTTGCGGGGGTCCAGTGGATTGTCGCTCGATGAGATCGTCCGCTTCGATTGGAAGGTGGCGATCGGCGCCCAGGAGTTGACGCTGCAGGAATTGGAAACTCTGGCCAAGCTCAAAGCTCCGCTCGTCAATGTGCGCGGCCAATGGGTGCAGCTCTCGGCCGAGGAGATTCAAGCAGCCCTCGACTTCTGGAAACGCAAAGGTGGCAGTGCGGCTAGCGCGCGCGAGATCGTGCAGATGGCCTTGGGCGGGAGCCATGTTTCCTCCGCAGTCGCCTTTGGCGGCGTGGACGCCAGTGGATGGATCGGCGATCTGTTGGCCAAGCTGGAAAGCCAGGCCGCTTATGAAGAAGTGTCGCCCTCAGAGCGTTTCCAGGGTGCTTTGCGTCCCTACCAGGGGCGCGGGCTCTCATGGCTAAGCTTCTTACGTCGCTGGGGGCTGGGCGCGTGTCTGGCCGACGACATGGGTCTGGGCAAAACCGTGCAGACCCTTGCCTTGATCCAACGGGATTGGCAGTCCAACGGCAATCGGCCGACGCTCCTGATTTGTCCCATGTCGGTTGTTGGGAACTGGCAAAAGGAGGCAGCGCGTTTCACGCCGGATTTGCCGGTCCTCGTTCACCATGGCCAGCAGCGCCTGAAAGGAGCTGCTTTCAAGAAGCTGGCTGCGAAACAAGCTATCGTCCTATCGAGCTTCGCGCTGCTGCACCGCGATTTTCCGCTCTTTGAGCAGGTAGCGTGGGCGGGAGTCATTCTCGATGAGGCACAGAACATCAAGAACGCCGAAACGAAGCAAGCACAAGCTGCCCGTTCTCTCAGGGCGGATTATCGGATTGCGCTCACCGGAACACCGGTCGAGAACCACGTCGGCGATCTGTGGTCGATCATGGAGTTCCTCAATCCCGGCCTTTTGGGAACTCGGGCGGAGTTCAAACGGAACTTTTTCGTACCGATCCAGGCGACCCACGACCCTGAGGCAGCCCAGCGCTTGAAACGTCTGACAGGACCATTCCTCTTGCGCCGTCTCAAGACTGATAAAACTATCATCGCCGATCTGCCGGAAAAGCTGGAAATGAAGGTCTTTTGCACGCTGACCAAGGAACAAGCTTCCCTCTACGCAGCCGTCGTTGAAGAAGCCAACACGGCCCTTAAGGGAGTTGAGCGCGGGATTCAGCGGAAGGGCGTGGTCCTGGCCACTCTTTCGAAATTGAAACAGGTGTGCAACCACCCGGCGCAGTTCCTGGGCGACAACTCGGCCATTCCCGACCGCTCGGGAAAGTTGGCTCGTCTGACGGAAATGCTGGAGGAGGCGCTGGAGGCAGGCGACAAGGCGCTCATCTTCACGCAGTTCACCGAGATGGGAGCAATCATCAAGCGCCATTTACAGGAGATGTTCGGCCGAGAGGTCCTTTTTCTACACGGCGGCGTGACCAAGAAACAAAGAGACTTACTCGTCGCTCGTTTCCAAGGAGGAAGCAACGGTCATGCTGGCGCGGAGGGACCGCGCATCTTCGTGTTGTCGCTCAAGGCCGGCGGGACTGGTTTGAACCTGACAGCGGCCAACCACGTATTCCACTTTGATCGCTGGTGGAACCCGGCCGTGGAAAATCAGGCGACCGACCGGGCCTTCCGCATCGGCCAAACCCGCAACGTGCAGGTCCATAAATTCTTGTGCGTGGGGACATTGGAAGAGAAGATCGACGAAATGATAGAGAGCAAGCAGGAGATCGCTGCGAAGGTAGTCGGCACCGGCGAAGGCTGGCTCACGGAACTCTCGAATCGGCAATTGAAGGAACTGTTCACGCTACGGCAAGGAGCTGTGGCAGAGTAGCTCCATCGGAAGAGAACAAGATTGGATAGAGCCGCATCCGGAAGGCTTCGAGTGGATCGAAGCCTATCTTGCCTGGTGCGAATGGAATAACTGACCCTGAATCACCATTGGGGCACTTGCATGTGGTATCGCGATTTTTACCCTCGCTTCGCACGATCCAAGCCTCGCGAAGCAAAGGGCGGCATCAAAAGCCAATCCAAGAGCTTTGGAACGAGCTGGTGGGCAAAGCGCTGGATCAGCGTTTTGGAGAGCTTTCAGATCGGTGCCCGCTTGGGTCGGGGGCGCTCTTACGCACGTCGCGGCCAGGTGTTGTCTATCGACATCGACAAGGGTCACGTCAAGGCCAAGGTGCAGGGTTCACGGCCGAAACCGTACGACATCACCATCAAGGTGAAGACTCTTAGCGAGCCGGATTGGACAAAGGTGGTAAAGGAATTGGGCTGCGAAGCGCGCTTTGCCGCCAAGCTCCTGGCGGGAGAAATGCCCGAGGACATCGAAGACCTGTTCAAGAAAGCCCGCTTGTCTCTGTTTCCGGAGAAGCTCGGCGATCTCAGCACCGCATGCTCCTGTCCCGATTGGTCCAACCCTTGCAAACACATTGCGGCCGTCTACTACCTTCTGGGCGAGGAGTTCGATCGCGATCCCTTCCTCATTTTCAAGCTGCGTGGCTTGAGCCGGGAAGAACTGCTGCAACGGCTAGGGGATTCCGGAACTCCTGCAACGGGGAAGAAACCAAAACGAAAAAGGGCTCCCGTTGACGAGCGGAAAGCCAAGCCGGAGCCCGTGAAAGAGGTGCTCCCCACAGATCCGACTTCGTTTTGGAGAATGGGAACCCTGCCCGATGATTTCTTCGGCGACGTGCAGGCTCCGCCGGTTACGGCAGCTTTGCTGAAGCGGCTGGGAAGTTTCCCCTTTTGGCGCGGCGAACAGCCATTTCTGGCAACGCTGGAACCCATCTATCGGCAGGCGTCGCGAACGGGCTTGGATGTGTTCCTGGGTGAGGGGGCGGGCCGGGTCGACGGCTAGACCTGCGCCCCTCACTCTCTCCACTCACTACTCTTCCCTCGCCACTCTCCCCTAGCCCCTCGTCCCTCGCCCCTACTAGGTGCCGGGAACTCGATTCTCTAGGATACTCGCGTAATGTGTGCCTGTTTTGTGACGAGCTTTTCGCGCTCGCCTGGGATACAGGGAAAGTTTATTGCGCATGTCGGAGGAAGCATCACGGACTGTCCATAAGTTGCTGGTTGCCAACCGGAGCGAAATCGCCATCCGCGTTTTTCGCTCCTCGCACGAACTCGGCATCCGCACGGTCGCCATCTATTCGCATGAAGACCGGTTCGCCTTGCATCGGTTCAAGGCCGACGAAGCCTATCCCGTCGGCAAACCCGGCGAGCCGATACGCGCCTATTTGGATATTCCGGGAATCGTCGCGCTCGCACGGCGGCACGGGATTGACGCCATCCATCCCGGCTACGGCTTCCTCTCCGAAAACCCCGTCTTCGGCCGGGCCTGCAAGGAAGCGGGGATCACTTTTGTGGGCCCGCGCGTCGAGATCCTCGAACAGCTGGGCGATAAAGTAGCCGCCCGCAAGATCGCGACCCAGGCAGGCGTGCCCATCTTGGCGGGCAGCGAACATCCCGTCCGTGCCGGCGCCGAGGCGGCAGCACTGGCGCGCAGGCTCGGCTATCCGGTGATTGTCAAGGCATCGATGGGGGGCGGGGGACGCGGCATGCGCGTCGCCCGCTCCGCCGACGAGCTTGATGAGGCCCTGGAGCAAGCACGCCGCGAGGCCGGGGCCGCGTTCGGCGTTGCCGACGTCTTCCTGGAAAAGTACATCTCCAAAGCCCGCCACATCGAAGTGCAGCTTCTGGGCGACCAGCAGGGCAACCTCGTCCATCTTTACGAGCGCGATTGCTCCTTGCAACGCCGCCATCAGAAGATTGTCGAGGTCGCCCCCGCGCTCGATCTCGACTCCAGCACGCGCACACAAATCCTCGATGCCGCCCTGGCCGTCGGCAGAGCGGTGCGCCTCGACAATGCCGGCACTGTGGAATTCCTTCTGGACGTCGAGTCGGGCCAGTTCTACTTCATCGAAGTCAACCCGCGCATCCAGGTTGAGCATACGGTCACCGAGGAGGTGACCGGCTACGACATCGTCAAGGGCCAGATCTTGATCGCCCAGGGCAAGCCGCTCGGCGATCCGGAAATCGGCCTGGGGGCGCAGGAAAATGTGCGCACGCATGGCTACGCTTTGCAGTGCCGGGTGACGACCGAAGATCCGACCAACAATTTTGTCCCCAACTATGGCCGGCTTACACACTATCGCTCGGCCAGCGGCATGGGTATTCGGCTCGACGCAGGCACCGCCTTTTCCGGGGCTGTGATCACGCCGTTCTATGACTCTCTTCTCGTGAAGGTCACGGCGCATGGCCTGCGCTTTGTCGACGCTGCTCGACGCATGGAGCGTTCGCTGCAGGAATTTCGCATCCGTGGCGTCAAAACCAACATCCCATTCCTGCTCAACCTCGTCACGAACGCCGACTTCTTGGCCGGTCGTTACACGACGCACTTCCTGGACGAAACGCCGACCTTGTTTCGCCTGTCGACACGAAAGGACCGCGCCACCAAGCTGCTGAGCTACATCGGCGAAATCATTGTGAACGGGCATCCGGCCGTCGCTCGCGGTTCGTGGACGGTAATCCGCACCCCGGCGCCTGTGCCGGCGCCGCCTGCCGAACAGGTCGCCAAGCCGGTTGGGCAAGGGACAGGTAATAATCTCCCCTCTCCCCCGCTTCGGGGGAGAGGGGTCGGGGGTGAGGGGGACGAACGATCCCCGGCCACGCCCCCTTACCCCGGCCCCCTCTCCCCGGAGTACCGGGGCGAGGGGAGAACAATTGCTGCCGCTCGCCTAGGAGAGGCCCCGGAACAGCGGGCCCAGCCGATGGGCAGCCGCGATCGCTTCCTCAAACTCGGTGCGGAAGGCTTCGCGCGCTGGGTCCTCAAACAGCGGCCGCTGCTTCTGACCGACACCACGTTCCGCGACGCGCATCAATCACTCCTGGCCACGCGCATGCGCACCTATGACATGCTGCAGATCGCTCCGTTCTATGCCGCGGAGCTTGCCGGGTTGTTCTCACTCGAGATGTGGGGCGGGGCGACGTTCGACGTGTCGATGCGCTTCCTCAAGGAATCTCCCTGGGAACGTCTGGCCAACTTGCGCGAACGCATCCCGAACATCGTGTTTCAAATGCTCCTTCGGTCCGCTAACGCGGTGGGGTATACCAACTACCCTGACAATGTTGTGCGGGCGTTCGTCAAGGAATCTGCCGCGGCGGGGATCGACCTGTTCCGCATCTTCGACGCGCTGAACTGGCTGCCCAATCTGCGCCTGGCGCTCGACGCGGTGCGCAGCACCGGCATGCTCTGCGAAGCAGCCATCTGCTACACCGGCGACATTCTGGACGAGAGCCGGACCAAGTACGACCTCAAGTATTACGTGGGGCTGGCGAAGCAGCTGGAAGAGGCGGGCGCGAATCTGCTGGCCATCAAGGACATGGCTGGGTTGTGCAAGCCTGCCGCTGCCAAGATGCTCGTCCATGCGCTCAAGCAGGAGATCGGCATCCCCATCCACTTCCACACGCACGATTGCGCCGGCGGCCAGATGGCATCTCTCTTGATGGCGGCCGAGGAAGGCGTGAATATTGTCGATGCCGCCATGGCTCCGTTCTCCGGAATGACCAGCCAGGTGAACCTCAACTCGCTGGTTGAGGCGCTGCGCTTCCATGCGCGCAACACGGGGCTCCCCTTCGAGCCGCTCCAGGCCGGCGCCGATTACTGGGAAGCCGTGCGGCAATACTACCGCCCGTTCGATGTGACGGCGACAGGGCCATTCGCTCCGGCATCAAGTGCCAATGTCTATCGCCACGAAATGCCGGGCGGACAGTTCACGAATCTTTACCAGCAAGCGCACGCGCTGGGTCTTGAATCGCGCTGGGCCGACGTTTGCCGGATGTACGCGGAAGTCAACCGGATGTTCGGCGACCTGATCAAGGTGACGCCGACTTCCAAGGTTGTGGGCGATATGGCGCTCTTCATGGTGGGCAATAGCCTCACGGCGGAAGACGTACTGGAGGGAAAGCGCGAGCTGGCGTACCCGGAGTCGGTGGTGGAGTTCTTCGAGGGCCGGCTGGGGCAGCCTCCGGGCGGCTTTCCGAAGGTGCTGCAAAAACGCGTGCTGCGCGGCAAGAAGCCGCTGCGCGGCCGCCCAGGGGCCACATTGCCGCCGGCAGATTTTGCCGCTACTGCAACGCAGCTCGAACGGCAGCTCCACCGGACCGCGACCGAGCGCGATGTCCTTTGCTATCTTCTCTATCCGCGTGTGTTCCCGGAGTTCAACGCCCACCAGCAAAAGTACTCGGACACGAGCTTGCTGCCGACCCCGGTTTTCTTCTACGGCATGGAACCGGGCGAAGAGATGAGCGTGGACATCGAGCCCGGCAAGACGCTGATTATCAAATTCATCACGCTGGGCGACGCGCAGCCCGACGGCAAGCGCCTTGTGTTCTTCGAACTCAACGGCCAGCCGCGCGACGTGCCGGTTGTCGATCATTCGCTGGCGGGCGAGGCCCAGCACCATCCCAAGGCGGACCCGCAGAACCCATTGCACGTGGGCGCCCCCATGCCAGGCCTCATCGTCATGGCCACGGTGGCGCCGGGCGAAGAGGTGGCTGCCGGGCAGAAGCTCTTCACGCTGGAGGCGATGAAGATGGAGACTACCGTCTATGCAGAGCACGGCGGGCGCGTGGCCGAAGTGCTGGTGAGGCCGGGAACGCAGGTGGAGGGGGGAGATTTGTTGTTGAGGTTCGAGTAAGCGTCACCCGGTAAGGGTTACCCGGCCCCTGACGTGGCTCGGCTCGCCGGCGAGCCGTGCCACGTCAGGGGCCGGGTGACGAGCCACGCGACCTGCGCAACCTTCCGTTGCAACTTTCGGAGTCGACCGTATAATCGGTTCCTGGTAGTTTTGCGCGCTGGTGAGGTTTGCGCGGACTATGAGCGCTAGTGCTGAAGATGCCGGCCGAGGCACCTGATCGCCCTGGAGAAATGCTTAGCGCCAGGTAACAATAAGTTTTTGATGAATGGCTCTCCAACGGGGCAGCTTGGCATGTCCCGATCGTTTTACTTTCTGTAGAATCGTTGCAATAGCCCACAATTTAGTGGAAAGTGCAGATTGGGTTCGTTCGACACGGCGGGCAGCGGCACTGGGGGCAGCCGGACGCCGCACACCTGGACACGAGCGCGTCACGAGACGACCATCGCAACGTCGATAGGGCGATTCGCCAGCCTTGCCTGAAGCAGGGACTTCGGCGAGCATGGCAATGCAGGGTCAAAAGCGAGGGGTTTCCATGAGCAGTGCCGTAGTACGAAAACGAGACGAATCTCCAGATACGACTCTGAAAGCAGCCGAGAGCAAGTTTCAATTCCCGGGCATCCCCACGACTGTCGACGGTGCGGAAGCGGTCGTTCACGTCGAGATCCACGTCGCCCAGGCGGCGGGAGCTTACCCGATCACCAGCTCGACGACGATGGGCGGCGGCTTCAACGCGGCCGTGATGAACGGCGTCCGCAACCTGTGGGGGGATCCCCTCATGTTCTTCGAGCCGGAAAGCGAACACTCCGCGGCCAGTGTGTGCGAAGGGTTCGCCGTCGCCGGCGGCCGAGTGACCAATTTCACGTCGGGGCAAGGCCTCGTCCTCATGAAGGAGGTCCTGTACACGATTTCCGGCAAACGGTTGCCTGTGGTGATGAACATTGGCGCACGCGCACTGACCAGCCAGGCACTCAACGTCCATGCCGGGCACGACGACCTCATGTCCGTGGCCGACTGCGGCTGGGGGATGATCTTCGCACGCAACGCGCAGGAAGCCGGCGACTTCTGCCTGATCAGCCGGCGCACCGCCGAGGATACGCAGACGCCGTTCTTCAACGTACAGGACGGCTTCCTTACCACGCATACGGTCGAAACGGCTCGGCTGCCTGAGCCCGAGTTCATGAAGGAATACATCGGCGACCCGAAGACCAAGCTGATCAACCTGATGGACCCTGCCAATCCGCTCATGTCGGGCGTGGTGCAGAACCAGGACTCTTACATGAAGGGCAAGATCGCCCAGCGCTGGTACTACGAGCGCGTGGAGCCCGCCCTCGAAGCTTCGTTCCGGGAGTTTTATCGCAAGACCGGCCGCAAGTACGACTTTGTCGAGCCGTATCGCTGCGAGGACGCCGAGTTCATTATCGTCGGCATGGGCTGCTACATGGAGACGGCCAAGGCAACGGTCGATTATCTCCGCAACGTGAAGGGCATCGCGGCAGGCTGCCTGACGGTGTTCGTGTTCCGCCCGTTCCCGGCCCGGCACATTGTCGAAGCGCTCAAGGACTGCCAGGCATTCACGATCTTCGAACGCATGGACGACCCGCTCTCGACCGCGGGCAACCACTTGACGCGCGAGATCAAGGCCGCGTTCTGTGACGCCATGACCGGGCAGAACGGCCAGGAGAAACTCGACCGCGTCCCACGGATCTACAGCGGCGCTGCTGGACTGGGCAGTCGTGATGTCCGGCCCGGCGACATCGCGGCGGCTTTCCACAACATGCAGACCGACGGCCAGGACTATTTTTGCGTCGGCATCGACCACCCGCTGGCACTGGCGCGCGGCGAAGACCCCGACCTGCGGCCAACGGGCAGCTTCTCGATGCGCGGCCACTCGGTGGGTGGCTTCGGGTCGGTCACCACCAACAAGGTCATCGCCACCATCGGCGGCAACGTGTTCGGCAAGGATGTGCAGGCCTATCCCAAGTACGGCTCGGAAAAGAAGGGCCTGCCCACGACGTACTACCTGACGATCGGCGACTCGCACATCAACATGCATTGCGAGCTGGAAATGGTCGATCTGCTCTGCATCAACGATCCGACGGCCATCTTGAGCGCCGGCACGCTGGACGGGCTGGTGGCCGGCGGCGCGATCTTCATGCAGTCACAGTACACCGACCCGTTCGACGTCTGGAAGCGGATCCCCGCACATAATCAGCGCGTCATTCGCGAGAAAAACATCAGCGTCTACTACGCCGACATGGTAAAGATCGCCCGTGAGGTTGCCTCGGAGCCCGACCTGCAGATGCGCATGCAGGGTATCGTCCTGCTCGGTGCCTTCCTGAAGCTGACGCCCTATGCCCGCGAGAGCGATATGAGCGACGAGCAGGTTTACGAAGGCGTCGAGCGCGCCTTGCGGAAATACTTCGGCAAACGTGGCGATCGCGTCGTGCAGGACAACCTCACTTGCGTTCGCCGCGGCTACAGCGACATGAAAGAAATCCCGCAAGCCCTGATCGGCTCCTAGGAGCGCGTGTTGATATCCTGATGCCTGCTCCCCTCTCCCGGTACTCCGGGAGAGGGGTTGGGGGTGAGGGTGATGAACCCAAGATAGGCGTGCAAAGCCCTCACCCCCCGCCCCTCTCCCGAAGTACCGGGAGAGGGGAGCTATGGCAGTTCAGTGGGATTGATTGTCTGTGAAGCCGTTTTCGGCTTAGTTTGTGATAAGGTTCGAAGCCGCGCGGAAGGAGTTTGCAATGTCCGCAGTCGTGAACGGTGCCCCGAAGGCCTCGATGAACGAAGCAAACGAGCGCGATCCGTACAATAACAACTCTTACGGGACGTTGGTGGATCAACAGTACAAGAAGGTCGACCTGCCGGTCCTGGACGTGCTCGATTTCAACGAGCGCATCATTCGCGGCTACGAGGAAGGCTACGGCGAGAAGCACCTGCCGGCCGACCTGTCGCTCGCCCGCTCGCTCGTTCCCGCCGGCACGGCGACGCTGCGCGATTTCAGCAACATCTCTCCGGAAATTCCCGAGTACATCCCCGAGAATTGCACCGCCTGCATGGATTGCGTGACCGAGTGCCCCGATACGGCAATCCTCGGCAAGGTCCTCTCCGAAGATGAATGGGAAGCCAAGCTTCTGACCATTCCCGAGGACGACCGCGAGATGTTCCGCGCTCAGTGGTCGAAGACCAAGAAGTACTACGACGCGGGTAAGAAAAAGGGATTGCCGGGCGGCATGTTCCAGATCATCATCGATCCGTCGAAGTGCAAGGGTTGCGCCGAGTGCGTGACCGTCTGCGACGACGATGCACTCAAAATGGTCAACAAGACCGACGAAGTGATGACGCGGGCGCGCAAGACCCATCGTTACTTCAAGAACATCGGCCCGAGCAACCCGAAATACATCAACGACAGCCTGCTGATCGACATGATGCTGAAGGAGGAGACGCACATTTACGTCGGCGGCGCGGGTTCGTGCGCCGGCTGCGGCGAAGGCACGGCGCTGCGCATGCTTTGCTCGGCGACGGGATCCAAGTTCGGCGATCAGTGGGGCATCGTCGCCGCCACCGGATGTAACACTGTCTATACCTCGACCTATCCTTACAATCCGTACCTGGTGCCCTGGACAAACTCGCTGTTCGAAAACGCGCCGGCCGACGCCATTGGCGTGCGCATGCGCTGGAACCAGCTCGGCTGGCAGAACCGGCCGCTGTGGTGTATCGGCGGCGACGGCGCCATGTTCGACATTGGCTTCCAGGCGCTCTCGAGGCTGCTGGCATCCGGCATGAACGTCAAGTTGTTCGTGCTCGACACGCAGGTCTACTCCAACACGGGCGGGCAGGCTTCGACCAGCAGCTTCACCGGTCAGAACACCAAGATGAGCGTGCATGGCAAGACCGTGTTCGGCAAGCAGGAACGCCGCAAGGAAATCGCGCAGATCGCGATGATGCATCCCCGGACCTACGTGGCCCAGACGACCTGCGCCCACGTCAACCATTTCTACAAGGCGGTGCTCGGCGCGCTGGAGTTCGACGGTCCCGCCCTAATCTGCTGCTACACCACCTGCCAGCCGGAACACGGCGTGGCCGACAACATGGCAGGCGAACAGGCACGGCTCGCGGTCGATAGCAGGGCATTTCCCTTGCTCGTCTTCGATCCACGCAAGGGCGACACGATCAAGTCCCGGCTGTCGCTGCAGGGCAACCCAGGCGTGAAGGATGATTGGTACATCAATCCAAAAACCAAGGAAGCGGTCACGTTCGTTGATTTCGCGCGCAGCGAGGGCCGGTTCGCCAAGCACTTCGACAAGGACGGCAACCCCTCGGAAACGCTCCTGGCAGCGAAGCAGGACCGGTTGGAGAACTGGCATCTGCTTCAAGAGCTGGCCGGGGCCAGGTAGGCGCTCGCATGGCCGAGCGGCTCGCGGATTTTGATTTTCCCTCTGGTGGCCTGGATGCGGCACTGGAGTTCATCAAGCGCACTCGTGCCGAACTGCGCACGCTGCGCAAAGTCCGCGTCTGGCGCGACAAGTTTCACATCATCGACGTCAACAAGGACTACTTCGAGATCCGGGGCATCGGCTACGCGCATGCCGACATCGTTCCTCTACTGAAAAGCGTGAATACCGCTTACAACCCCGAAACGATTCACGACTCGATCGACGCACCGTACAAGGAATTCGACACGGGCCGCCGGCACCCCTGGGCCGAGGATCGGGTAATGTGACGTACTTATCCAAACGTGCTCTTCAGAATCGAACACCTCGCCGAGTCAAATCACTACATTCCAGCACGACCCCCTCTCTTGCTGGTGAGTCGACCTCTCTGCCGGAAGTCATTTTTCTCTAAGATGTTGCGACATTGGAATTGCGTAGAAACGGCAACGCCCGGCGGATTGGCATCCCATTCGCATCCAACGATCCTTGGGCTTTGTTTTATCTTTTAACGCATTTTCCCGACGCCAGCACATGGAGCCTGCTGAAAAAGGGGTCTGACCCCTTCCACGAAGGGCGACAGATCCCCACGAAAGCAAGAAATCAGTGAAGCTTCGTAGGGGGTCAGACCCCTTTTTCAGCAGGCTCCATTGCCAGTAGGACGCAGCAAGCATCGACCAGAAAACGGAACGCCAGCGCGCCGGCGGTTGTACTTGAAGCCGCTGCCGGATGCGTAAGGCAAGTCGCTCACAAACCTTTTTGCGCCCTTGGATCCCGAGGAAAGCCCAAATGGCTGACACTCTGCTCCGCGCGGCACCCAGTCGCCACACGGCCCGTCCAGCAAGCTCACCAACATCTCTCGAATTCAAAATCCGAAGCGTCCGGCCTTCGTTGGTGGACTGGCGGTTCAACGGCGACGCCTGGATCGAAAACGGAGGCAACGGCCAATTGGCACTTTGCCTGGGCGACTATGAAATGACTCACATCGTAGGACTGGCGCTCGATCTACCTTCGCTGAATCAGATCTTACAGAACATCTGGAATAAACGTCCGCGCAGGCACTGAAACACAGGCTCGGGCAAGCGCGCCGGCGGATTCGCGTGCCGATGAACCCTGCGCGGATGCAGGCCTCAAGTTCAAACCGAGCAAGAGGCCGCCGCCAAACGCCAGGGCGAGCAGCACAATCACCACGATCGCCAGCACTGTGGCCTTCCAGGGCGACAGATGGATACCTGCCGACCCAGATTTCTTTTGTGCTGCGATCAGGCCCGACGTAGGGTTCAATCTCTCCACATCATAAGCAGGCTCGGCATGAGTGCCCCATGCGCCAGGCGGTGGAACGGGCGCGGAAGGCGCGGCGACGGGAGCATCGCCCGAGGTCAGAACGCCCTCGTTCTTGGGCAAGGCGACCACTTCCTGGTCTGCGGAATTGAGTAACTCATCGAAGTCGTTGCGTTCGAAGATCAGCCTGTCGCGCTCGCTCGCCGCGGTCTCGGTTTCTTCCGTTTCAACGTTCGGAACAATGACCTGGCCCGCGCAGGTGGGACAGCGCACGACGGTGCCTGCCTTGCGCTTCGATATTCCCAAAAGCTGATTGCAATAGGCACAGCGAAATCGGATTGGCATGTTCGTATTGGCTATGGTCTCTCGGCAGTCTATGCCGAGCTTAACGGCAGCAATCGATCTCCCCTCGCCCCGGTACTCCGGGGCGAGGGGAGATTATTACCTGCCCTTCGCCCAAAACCTGTAGCCGTATTCTCTCCTGTCCTTCTTCGGCGTTCAACAGTTAACTTGACTGCCGAAGGGGCGCTGGGACAATAGAGCAAGTGCACCATTCCTGGGGAAGTGATCGGACCCGCTAGACCATGCAGTTGGTGCCGGGACTAGCACTGCGAAAGAGAGCGCTTCCGATGCATGCCCATATCCTCTGCCGAATCCTCGGCAGTTTACATTCTATACTAGGCCGCTCTTGCACCCGCGGGTTGGGAGTGAGTGCCGTCCTTTTTCTGTGCGGTTGGGCCAGTGTGCGCGCCGATTTGGTCATTCTGAAGGACGGCTTCATCCTGCAAGGCAAAGTCAAACGAGATACCGAGATAATCATCGACGGCAATATCCCCATTGCGGTGTCAAAGTTGGGCGGCTTCTTTATGGTCGATGATGGCGCGCGCCGGATTATCTTCCCCCAACGGCAGGCGCAGGATGTCAGCGATTCGGACAGGACGAAGGAAAGCAGCATAGAGCAGTTCGAGCGGCGTTTCAAACGCCTGGATCACTTCCGGGTGCCTGCCGGTTTGTACGCGGGCTTCACTCCCTGGACCGACAAATGGGACCGTGCCAGGAAGCTGAACACTGGCCGCGGCACCGTCGAGATTCAAGAGCACCTGAGCATCCTGAGCCCTATCTTCGTACGCATCGACGCCCGTCGTTATAACTGGAGTCCGCATTACCTCACTCGTGAGCTGGACGCCGATTCGGTGCGCGATCTGCTCTACAAGCATCCCGATCTAAAGCTGAGCGGCACCGACAAGGACAAGGACGCGGCCAAACGTTTCCGCGTATTTCACTTCCTGGTCGAGGCGGGCTGGTATGAAAAAGCCGTCAGCGAGCTGGATATCATCCTCAAGGAAGCGCCGGACCAGAAGGAGAAAGTGGAGTCGGCGCGCGAGCAGCTGAAGGCGATCGTGACGTCGCAGTTCCTGGATTTGATCGAAAGAGCGCACAAAGCAGGCCGTCATGCCTGGACCCAGGAGAAATTGAGTGCGTTCCCCCGGCAAGGCGCGGATGAGAAACTTCTCGTCCGAGTGCGCGCGCTGCAAAGCTCTTATGAAACTGCGAACAAGAACCTGGCGACCGCGCGCCACCTTCTGGAAAGTCTGCTGGGCCGAATGGAGGCCACTTCCTCTCATGCATTCTTTGGCAATGTTGTTGCCGCCATTCTGGCGGAGCTAAACGTAGATAGCGTCGGCCGGCTGGAAGCGTTCCAGGGATTGGCCCAACAGGCGGAACACGACCGCGAGGCAAACCGGACGCCGAGTTATTCGGCCGAGCAGCTGCTGTCGTTGGCCGTTTCCGGATGGTTGCTCGGCAGCGCGGCGGCGGAATCCAAGCTGGAAACCGCCACCAGCTTGTGGCGGACGCGCGAGTTCATCCTCGAGTACCAGAAGACCGCGGATGCCGCCGTGCGCAGGCACATGCTCGCGGAGTATGAGAAAAACAGGAAGCTCCCGGTCGACGAGCTGGCTCAGCTGATCAGCTTGCTGCCGCCGCCGGAACCGTTCGAAGCGGTGTCGCTGACCGACGGGCCCTGGGCTGCCGGCGCGCTCCCCTTTGCGCCGGCGAGCATTTACTGGGCACTGTTCGGAGCGCAAAAGGCATTGCCGGCGCCTCCTCTCGAGCGCCAGGTCGACATTCCCGGAAACTTTCGCAAAGGACCCCGCTACTTTCTGCAGTTGCCGCCGGAGTATCACGTCGGCCGGTCTTATCCAGTCTTGTTCGTATTGCATGAGGCGGGCGAGAAGCCCGAGGAGATGCTGAAACGCTGGTCGATCGCCGCGGCCCAGAACGGTTATTTCCTGGTCGCCCCCGAATGGGAGAAAACGGGAAGCTCGCGCCGGGGTTACCAGTATTCAGCTCAAGAGCACGCGGCGGTCCTGGAAGTGCTTCGCGAGCTGCGCCGCCAATTCCAGGTCGATTCCGACAAGGTGTTCGTGTCCGGTCTCGGCGAGGGGGGCAACATGGCCTACGATGTGGGCCTTGCTCATCCCGACCTGTTCGCCGGTGTGCTTCCCATGGGCGGCCGGCCGCGCTACTTCGCGAAGTCTTACTGGCAGAACGGGCAATACTTGCCCTTCTACGTGATCGACGGCGACATGAACGGAGACGTCGCCAAGGACAACCGCCACATCTTCGAGAGCTGGATCCCGCGCGGTTACCCCTCCCTTTATGTGCAATACAAGGGCAGAGGGTCCGAATGGTTCGAGGCCGAACTCCCCACGATTTTCGATTGGATGAGCCGCAAGAAGCGCGCTTTCCCCATCCCCGAGCTGGGCAGAGTGGGCGGCGGCGGCCCCTTCGGCGAAGGGTTTCAATCCATGCGCCCGATCGACAATCATTTCTATTGGTTGCAAGGCCAGGGCCTGGGCGACAAGCAGATCAACGACAGCCAGGACTGGAAGTCGAGCATCACGCCGGGAACCCTTCAAGGACGGATTATCGACGCCAATCAGATCAACATCAATGCCCACGGCTTCAAGCGCGCGGTAATCTGGTTCAGCCAGGGAATGATCGACTTCGATAAACCGCTCACGATTCGCCTCAATTCCCAAAAGCTTTACGCCAACCAGAAAGTCGCGCTCAGCCTGGATACTCTCCTGGAAGATTTCTTCCAGCGCGGCGACCGGCAGCGCTTGTTTCTTGCCAAATTCGAGATCGTCCCCTGAGATCACAAGAGCGTATCGAAACGGGGCCAGGCCCCTTTACTCGCACGCTCTTGCGCACTCGTCTTCTCCGAATCCGGCTTCTTTGCCGGCGGGGTGGCTAAGGCAGTTTGTATGGCCGGGGCTGGGGTCCACGCAAGGCCCGGAGCACCCGGCTGATGCGCTCGTCCCCGCCATCCCGCGAGCCGGTGTATCGCAGATCGATGGGAACTCGCTGCTGGTTGTCGTTGGTTCGTTAGGCTCCACAGATCCTCGCATCCCAACCCATTACCTTGGGTATGGCACACGGCAGCGGCCAGTCGGCGCGGCGTGGGCCATCGACGCCCTCGACGGCATAGCGCAAACCAGTTGGGCGGCTCAGAATGCGGTAGCCCAAATCCGCAATCTCGATCGTCAATGGTGGGAACCCTGCAATTGCGGGTCGTTGTATGGGGAAACCCGGTTCCTGGTGGGTGATATGGGCGGACGCAGCGGAGCAAGATCGGATGCGACGGTTGTATGCTTACGGTCGCGGCTGCCCCGGCCGGATGGCAGTCGTCACCCCAAAGAACTCCGAACGCCGAGGCCCAGGCCGCAAGGGTAAACAGGACATGCGGACGAAGTAAAGGTAAGATCTGTCCAAGCGATTCTGCTGAAGATCTCTGGGAAAGGCAGACCGAACGAAACGCGGCAACTGAGATGGGCACCTGTTCTTTTGTTTAGTACAATGCTAAGAATGAAGGCAGAGGCGAAACGGAGTGTAAAATGCAATTGCCGCAGCCGGTGCCCGACCTATTCGGCGATCTGGAAGCCGACGAACAGGTATATCAACCGCGGCCGGCGCCGCTCTTTCGGCCGCATCGCATCATCCTCACCAAAAGGAGCGTCACCACGCCAGGACACCGGGCTTTCATCGAACGCATCTGCGCCGTCTATCCTCGCGCCGAAGTCGTCGAGCAGTTCGATACGCCGCATAACAAGATCAGCCTCGGGGAATCCGATCCGTTGGCCTTGCACTACGAAGGCCGGCGCACGCTGGTCTTCGGTGTTCACCAAAGCGCCTTGGGACGCAGCACCGAAGAAAACAGTACCTGCCCGAATTTCTGGCACTTCTCACCTTATGGCTACTGCCCGTACGGCTGCCAGTATTGCTATCTGGCCGGCACGCAGGGCGTGCGCTTCTCGCCGACGGTGAAGATCTACGTCAACTTCGACGACATTCTGGCGCAGGTCGACCGCAAGGCCCGAGAAATTGGCTGGCCTGAGGCGTTCTACCTGGGCAAGCTGCAAGACGGGATGGCCCTCGACCCACTCACGGGCTATTCGCGGATCATGATACCGTTCTTCGCCAAGCATCCGTTTGCTCGCTTGCGAATCCTGTCCAAGTGCGCCGACTTCGCCAACGTGCTCGATCTCGATCATCGTGGCCATACGGTGCTCTGCTGGAGCCTGAACCCTGCGGCGGTGCGCCGTGAATTCGAGTTGATCACGCCGCCCATCGAGGAGCGCATCGAAGCGATGCGTCAGTGCGCCGAAGCCGGCTATCCGATTCGCGTCATGCTGATGCCGATCATCCCGATTCCCGATTGGCAACGGCACTACGACGAGATGTTGGAACAATTGCTGACCGTGGTTCCGGTGGAGCGCATCACCTTGGGCGGCGTATGCAGCTACGGCCCAGCCATTCAGATCATGGAAGCGAAGCTCGGCAAGGACAACCTGATCTCGCGCTCGTTGACCGTGATTGACAACGGTCCCGATGACGGCCGCGTCCGCTATCCGCGTGCGCAGCGCGAAGTGGTTTATCGCCATCTCCTGCAAACGATCCGCCACCACCAACCCGATCAAACCTGCGCCCTGTGCATGGAAGATGTTTTGATGGCCCAGGACCTGGGCCTGTATCCAAATACCGGGCGCTGCAATTGCATCTTGTAGACCTGCTTCATTCCCCTCTCAGCGAGCTTTCGCCTTGTCCACAGACGTTTTGCCCTCGGTCGAGCACCTCGAGCTTATTGCTGCCCCGCTTTCGAATGGCCCTCGAACGCGTCGGCGCTTCTTCGCCTTCCTGCAAAAATGGCGGAGCTGGTTGCGTCAGCAGATCGGTCGATCACAGGCCGGGGACAACGGCCTTGCGGATCGCGGCACCGACGATCTTTTGGCACTAGCGCTGCTCGTGCAATTCGTCCGCGATCGAGCACCGGACGCCATTCCATCGCTGGATCAGCTGCCCCGACGCCAAGCGGGCTTGACGCTTGGCCAATTGTGTGGCGACCTGCAAAGCACGACGACGTGCCCCGCGCTCAAAACAGTGTTCGAGCCGACACGGTATGCCGGCCAATGCATCCTCCCGACAACGGTGATCGAACGCACATTCTGGCAGCCCATCATTCAGGCAAGCCGAAGACTCTATGGCTCACGTGTGCCGATCACGATCTTTGGCGACCTGCATCAATGGTGTCTGGCCTTCTCCCCTGCGGAATCGCCCACCGCCAAGCGCGGCACCCGCAGCGAAACGCGTCGCTATGACAAGGGCATTCATTACACGCCAGCGGCATTGGTGAACTATCTCACCTCGCGCGTGTTGGCTCAGGCGTTTGCTGGGCTCTCGCCCGAACGGGTGCTGGAGCGGCGTATCCTCGATCCCTCCTGCGGATGCGGCATCTTCCTCGTGGCTGCGCTCCGTTACATCTTCGCGGCGCTGAGCAAGGACATGCGAAGTGAACTCTCATTGCAAGTTCGGTTGAACATCCTCACCCGGATGATCTTCGGCACGGATCTCGATGCCCAGGCTGTCGGGTGGACGATCCGTGCATTGTTGCTCACCGCATGGGAGCGTTCCGGCCGAGCCGATGAGCTTCCCGTGACGGTCCCGGAATTGAGCCACAATATCGTAGCTCGTGACTTCCTCGCGCCGGTTACCAGATCCGCAGGGGATGGCATCGACGTGATCCTGGGTGGCCCGCCGTTCGTGCGACTTCAGCAGATGCTTCACTCGGACCCCGCCGCCGTGGAGCGGTACAAGCGCGAGTTCCGCACAGCACAGTCCGGTCAATTCGATCTCTACATCCTTTTCATCGAGAAAGCCATTGACCTCCTTGCGCCCAACGGCTTCCTGGCGTTCAGCGTCTCAAACACATTCCTCCGGTCCGAAACAGGGCGGGTTCTCCGCCAACTGATCGGGGAGCAATGCCAGGTTCACGACATCATCGAGTTCGAGGACCCGAAAATCTATCCCGATGCAATCATTCAGATCGCCCTCGTGGTGCTGCAAAAATCGGTTGCTCGCAGCGTTGGCCGGCATGTCTGGATCCGCGGTAAAGGCCTGCTTCGGGAGAAACTTGGCGCCTTGGCAACCCACTCCGCGAATGCACAGGTCGAGACGCGACTTCTGTCTCCCCAGAGCGTCCGCTCCGACCGATGGTTCTTTCAATCCACGGAAGAAACCCACGTTCTGACGCGGCTCCAGGCAGTCGGAAAACCGCTCAGCCGCATACCCATCCATATCGGTCAAGGCATCGTCACCGGAGCCGATGATGTGTTCCTGGTCCGCAAATTCAAAGAGGGCCGCGACGGTGCGATACTGGTAGAGCAACGAAAAACTGGCTGGCACTTTTGGATTGAGGCGCCGATGCTGCGGCCCATCATTCGCAATCGCGACATTCACGGGTATACTGTGCCGTCGTTATCGACGTTCTGTGTGCTTCCCTACGACGCATGGGGAAAACTTCTGAACGAAGAAACTCTCCAACGAGACTTCCCGCGAACCTACCAATACCTCCTGGCAAACAAACATCGACTCACCACCGGCATTCGGAAACGTCTCGATGTCTGGTATGGCTTCTCGTCAGCCTCGGCCTTGCGCCTCACCGCCCGCACGAAGATTATCGGCGGCTTGATTACTTCGGGCGGCGACATGACGATCGTCCCTGGCACTGACCTTTGCCACAGCGGCGTACTGTCCATGGCTCCTGATGCCGCAGTGATCGATCCGTATTACCTGCTTGGTGTCTGCAACAGCACCATCTTCTGGACGATCGCGCAACAGAAAATGCCGACGATGGGCATCGGCAGACACGCCATTCGCCTGGAACGACTGCGCCAATTCCCTCTCGTGGTTCCCTGTCAGGAAAATCAAGGGTTGGTACAAGCGATCGCATCCGCAGCGCAGAGTCTTGTTGTCGATCCCGTGCCGCTGAGGCGCAAAGAGATCATCGCTGAAATTGATCGTATGGTTCGTGAGCTGTATGGCGTGCCGAAGAATCAACTTGGGCTGCATGACCAATGTGTCGCGGAATGATGAAAAGCGAATGACCCCGATCCAAAACCGGTAGTAGGTTCCTCGATGCCACTGTCTGTCGGACCAGGACCCCCGTCTCCGATAAGTTCAATCTTCAGGAAGAAGGCCGGTACAAAACTCGGCGCCGCCCATCCCGAGGATTCGTAAATCTGGGTATGATTCCATCAGCAATTACTGAAAGCACGCGAGACCACAAAGGAGGCGTTATGCACAAGCGCTCGTGCATGTTGCGAACTACACGAAATACCGGCTGCTCCATCATTTGGTTCGACCGCGCAAGTTGGCTGGTCAGCAATCAGTTTACAAGTACGGCTCACTGCTGCGAAACAGAACTGTGCAAAAGGTGAGTAGCCTTCTGCCGTCGTTTCTCGCCGAAAAGGCGTTCGAGCTGAATATTATTGCGCCCTATGCGATGCAAGCCCTTGGCGCGTCATTCGAGGATCTTTGAACCGCCGTGAAGGAAAACGCGTGTAAGCCCGTCCCATTACCGATCAAGAACGCCTTGTCGTTGGCACGCCAGCCTCGGAAACCAAAACTCTTTCCCGTCTTGGTCCCCGTTGGTGATGAGGAAGCGGAAATGGAGAACCGTTATTGACGGTCCACGATTCCTCGAATTTGCTAACTTTTTGAATTGAGTGATTCGGGCAGGCCTCAACCAAACAGACCAGCCGCTTTGAGCCGGTCGTAGGTATCCGCGATTTCCTTGTCATTGAACTTTGCCCCTTTGAATTCCCGGAACCGGGCTAGCACTTTTTGCTTGGGCGGCTCTTTTCCGAGGGTTGCTTTCATTTCCCGGAAAGCATAGTCGAGCGTCGCGATAAGTTCGAGGTGATCAGGCTGCAGAGGCAGCAATGCCTTGACCGTGCTCTTCACGGTGCCCTCGTATCGCTCGAGCATCGCCGCATGTTTTGCGATCAGCTCTTCGCAAGCTGGTCCAGGCGTAAACTTGGAGTACTTGTCCGGGTTTGGCGAGCTATCGGCAATCACCTCGTCGGCCATGAGCCATTCCGTGTCGCCCAGGATGGTGTTGCAGAAGGGCCCATAGTGAAATACTTCGAAGCGATACCGCATCGGGACATCCAACACTTGGAGGAAATAGACGATCTTCTGGATAGCCGTGCGGCCGAGATAGCCGCCGTCCCTCTGGGCCACATCCGCAGCTTCCTTGACGACCTGTGCCAAAAGGGCATGTTCCCACGTCCCACTCAAGAACAAGCTCATGATTGGCCTCCCAACTTGCGATATTCGTCAAGCGCGAAAGACCTGATTGTACGAAGCAGTTCCGCATTGTCACGGGCGATGTCGGAAAAAATGCGGGCTACTTGGAAACGCCTGGGTATTCGTCGCAGGATGTGGCTTCTTGATCCCAGGTAATGCGATTCTCCGCTTGATTCGATGAGTGGCAGAGCCACCAACCCCGTTGCTTCCGTGTCCTCCGGCAGCAAGAGTCTATGAATCGATTGCGAAGCAACATCGGGAATGAAGTCAACCTCGGGGAAATTCTCGCGCAGCTTTTCCAGCAGCTTTCCCGAATGTTTCAAATCCATCGCGTTGGCATCTTCTCCGGTTTCATGTACGACCCGATGGTGGTTCCGATCCCGAATGCGAGCTGCCCATTTGCCATGCCCTCCCTGGCCCTTTTCGGCCTCCTGAAGTATCGTCGCCATCGCCTGAATGTCCGTCTGGTTCAGGATCTTGTCAGCAGAATCAAAAGCCTCCCGGCCTTTCTCGGCAAAATACTGGCACAGGTAATAGTCGTAAATCCGACGAATGCGATGATAGTAGACCTGGGTATTCATCTGATAGCGCGCCAGAATCAACGCCTCGAACGTGTGGATGCCGTCTCGATGCAACGCAATCTCCAAAGCACCGCCATCCGCCTCGTGCAAGTCTAGGCACTGCACCATGCGTCGATGGTCGAACCGACCATACTCGACTCCACAATGATGCGAATCGCGCTGCAAATAATCGGAGCGATCCGCGTCCATCTCCCCGGAAACCAAGTCCTTCAACACCTTGAGTTGCGGAGGCATGACCGCCCCGCCGCGGAGAAGCTTTCCCAGCAAACCAGAAAACCCGGCGAAGTACGCTTTGTCCAATTCGTTGCCGAGAAACTCTTTCTCCTCTACCAATTTGAATGTGAAGGACTCGTGGCCGCCGCCCTCGTGTATCACGGTTTCTGCCGCATGAGAGAAGCACGCATGGCCTACGTCATGAAGCAGACCTGCCAAACGAACCAACTGCCTGGCAATGGCCAGTGGTTCCTGATTCAGCTCGGCGACTTTCTTGAGGTTCCATTCAAGAAGGGCTCCGCGCGTTGCCGCGAGCTGGTCAAAAGCCCGGCTTGCAAGCTCCATCACTCCCAGACAGTGCTCGAACCGCGTGTGGGTCGCCCCGGGATACACCAGGTCAGTCAAAGCAAGCTGGCGAATATGTCGCAATCGCCGAAAGATCCAGTGGTCGATAATCTTCCGTTCGTTTTCCGAATACCGGATAAACCCATGGACAGGACAACGAATTCGATGATGCGGAACATCGTTATTCGTCAAATACTCTGGCTGGCGAAAGGACGAAGTTGCTTTCATGCGTTTGCCCTGACTGGCCGATGTGGTAATATACGGAAGTACATTATCCTGTCAAGGCCGAGGTCGCATCCGCATGAGGCGGAACCGGGTTTGGGATGGGGCTTGTTCCTGAAAAGCGTCCTGCCAATCGTCGCTAGACCATTTCCACTGTTCTGCCCTGTCTACCAACCCTCGACGCACTGGATTGCCGTGGATGGATTCGATCATCGCCAGCACCGTCTGTGGCCAGGGAGGTGCTAGCGCGTCGGTTTCAATCCATGGCGAGAACCAGACGAGACGCTTCGAGTAGTCGAAAGTGCGTCGGCACGAGTACGCTTGACACCCTACCGCTTCCACGAAGGCCGGGCCGAAAACAGCCCGTCCCCTTGGTCTCTAGAGGGGCACTCCCATCGTCGGCGTTTATCCCACCGATGGGCTCAAAATAAGGGCCCAAATCTCTTGGGCTGCTGTTCCATCTCCGCCTTGCTGAATCTAAAATAGTGGCGTCGCGACTATCGCGAGCGCTTGGTGATTCGTGACGCGAGTCGGCGCAGGTCTCCGGGCCTCGCTGCTAGCGCTGACCGCAGTCTCCTCCAGGTTCGGAGAGACCTGCGGTCAATCCGAGTGCGGGGTCGCGAGACCCCTCGCACAGCTGAGGAGGCACCGCGTGGTTCTGTCCAGTAAGACGAGGGCGACGGCCGCTCCCATGGCGCGATTGGCTGCCGAAATGGCTCGTTTTCGGCGCACTTTCGGCGCACTCTTGGCGCACCTTCGATTGGCCCAAGCGCAATCTGATATCCATGCGTATGGAAGGCATGTTGCAAACGGCGCCGGGCCCCTTTACTTGCACGCTCTTGGGCACTCGTCTTCTCCGAATCTGGCTTCTTTGCCGGGGATGCTGGCTGAAAGGGCAGCGGGGGACGCGGGCGGGGCCAAGCGGCTGCTGGATGCTGGCCTTACGAGAGAACGAGAGGCATATTGAATGTGGTATTCTAGGCACTAAAGGAATGGGCCGATGCAGTTCTGATCGACGCCAGGCACAGTCAGGGCCAAGGGCAGCGATGCAATGTTCGGACGCGCTTCGGCTGCCACGTGGCCCGTTACCCGGATAACTTGCTTCCGATAACGGAGAGAAGGGTACAACCCATGCATCGTCTCACGCGGCACTGGAGAATCCTGCTGGGCTGGCAATTTTTGGCTGTGCTCACGGCCATCCTTTGGCCCTCAGGATGCGTTCTTGCCCAGGCGTTCCCGTCGGACCCTGTGGAACAATTGCGGCGGACCCTGAAAGCCACCGATTCGGAATTGATAGCCCAGGATAAGCAATTGGCTCAACAGCTTGAAACGGCAAAGCCGGAGGACCTGACAAGGACGAGGCTCTACAACGAAGCGCGGGAACGCCTCCTCACGCAGCGTATCGATGCGCTGCGCAACATCAGCGACATGCGCCTTGGGCTGCAGCTTCAGGATTGGAATCAAGATCTCGACTCTCCGGATGAAAGAACTCTGGTAACCAAGAAGGTTCGAGCAGTTCTGGCCAATCGATTCAAAAAAGCAATCCGGGATGCTCTTCACTACGGAAGCACAACTGCTCGACTCGCCGCCATGAACCTGCTCGCGGAATCGGGGGTGCTCATTCGAACTGCGGACGATACCAAACTGATCGGTCGGGGATTCGGTCCCGATCTCGCGGACATCGTCCAACATGGCAATCTTCCTGTAGTCCAGGAAACTGCAGCCCGTGCATTGGGCCAGGTGTTCCCAGCGCCGCAGGTCGCTGTGCCTGCGTTGCGGAAACTGCTCGAATCTCCCCTTCCTGCCGAACGTCGCGCCGCGGCCTCCGGTTTGCTGGGGCTGATCCAGGTCGTTTCCCAGCTCGCCGTCGGGTATAAGAGCACGAACCGGCCGGACGCCGACCTCGCGGATGTCCTGGGCGTTGTTCAACTGGTTTTGCCGGCGGCCAGTCAAGGATTATCCGACCGCGACGCCGAGGTCCGCCGGCTGAGCGCCCAGGTGGTCCAAGAAGCGGCGGCTGCCCTGGTCAATCAAATACCGCAATCACGTTCGCTGGAAGAAAGCGCTAACACTGGGCGTGCGCCGGGCAGCGAGAAATCGGCGGAACTGCTCCAGCGTGCGGCGGAGGCTTTGCGGAACGCCGCGCCCGCCGTGGCGCGGGCGCTGCGCGATCCGGATCCGGCCGTTCGACTCGAAGCCCAGCGTGCCCTGGAAAAAATGGGCACTGCGCGGCAGCGCTTTCAGCGCTTGATCGAGAGCACCGGCCAGCAACAGAGCACCCGCCTTTCAGCCGACGAACCAGGCGCACGTTCGGGACAACCCGGTAAGTCAGCCGCGCCCGATGCACTTCTAGAAGCTCTTCAGATCGCCATTCCCGCCTTGAAAGCGGATTTACAGGATCCTAATGTTTTAGTCCGCCTCGGGGCCGTCGATGTCCTGGAAGCGCTGGGTCAGGACGCCGCACCGGCGACGCCGGACCTTGTCGAAAGGCTCGGCGACAAGGACGTGTTCGTTCGCTGGGCTTCCGCCAGGACGCTCGGCAAAATCACTTCGGCCGCAAAAGCGCCGGCCATCGAGGGACTGTCTGCGCTCTTGTTCGATACCGACCTGGAAGTGCGTCTGGCGGCCGCTTCTGCTCTCCAGCGCTACGGCCCTCTTGCCAAGCCGGCGGTTCCCGACTTGATCCGGGCCATGCGGGCCAGCGATGCGGAAATGCGCGTGGCCGCCATGCGAACACTCGAAACCACCGGCAAGGCAGCTCAGCCGGGCATCCCAGCGCTTGCCACGGCCTTGCGGGACCCTGATCCGCGCGTTCGGCAGGCGGCAGCCGAGGTCCTCGGCAAATTTGGTCCTTTGGCCCTGTCGGCTGAGGTGGCCCTGCGCCGCTCACTGAGCGACGACAACCCTGATGTCCGTCGGGCCGCGAGCGACGCTCTCCTCGATATCTTGAGGCCCATAGACCAGAAGTAAGCACGCCTAAAATAGCCTGCTGCGAACAGGGTATTGTCTTATTTTGCCAACCTGGCATCAATCTTCTCGTAGCTCAAGCTGGCAGCTTGAGCTGCTACCCGAAAGGGTCAGGAGTTTCTGGCCTCTTTTTCATTGCTCCCTCAAGGGCTGGCTCCGGGCGCACAGTCATGAATTACCTGGTAAATGGCGACCGTTAGTCGGGGCCCCTCCCGGTATTCCAGCGGAACACGGCCGGCATAGAAGCAGCCTACCGTGCGTAACGCCACCGAGTCATCGACCTTGAATTCCCGAATTCTTCGCAGCGGGACCTCTTCGAGTGGCATTCCTTGTCGATGGATCGTCTCTCCGGGGACAACCAGCCAGTCGCCCGCGCGCAGGCGCGACACACCAGGTTCGACCGGCCTCATGCCCGCGCGCTCTGCGTAATATTGAAAGCCCCAGTGACCCACGTACCAGATTGTGCCACCTTCCTTTTTGTTCAGAAACTCCGCAGCCTTTGCTACAAGCTGCTTTTGCGCGTAGGCGTCGCGCACATCGATTCCGTAAAACACCGCCCCGAGGAGCGTGCCGGCAAGGACAATGCCCCAGTTCAGCCGTCTGCGGGCACGCGCACGACAGGTCAGGGACGCGAGTCGTCCCACGAGCAGCGTTGTTACCACGACGATCCCCATCGTGCGTCGAACGGCCGGGAATGGGCTGAGTGTGAAATAGCCCCCTATCTCCGCCGCCAGCCATGACAGTAAGAACCACTCCTTGGTGTGCCTTCCGGCTTGCAGGTGCCGCCGCCAGCCGCTTCTCAGCCGGCATAATCGAAGGAGAATAACCGCTGCCACGGCAAGAACCAGCGTCCCGGCACTGTCGAAGACGCCGTCCTCCAGCCTGACCTGATCGGAGTAGCCGGCCAGGTGCCACCGGATAGTTCGATAGGGAGATGGGATCGTGCCGACGAGGAGGAATCCTGCGAGAAGCGCGCTTCCCGTAATCACCAGCGTGCGGAGACGGACATTCAACGCGTGGAGCCCGAGCAGGGCCAGGGCAGGGGAGGTGGCGCCGAGAACGCCAAGCAGAGGAAAGGTCAATGTGGCTCTATCCCAAAGCGTGGCATCACTTTGGTGAACGTGAAAAAGAAAATGCGATTTGCCGTAGCGCAGCGCCATCAGCCATTCCCAGCCCGCAAACATCAGGATCGACAACGCCGTCGCGACGAATGCCTCCTTCCAGCGCTTGAACCAGAACCCATAGAGGACGATGCTCAGCGGGGCGAGAAACGCCGTGTACTTCGTCTGCATGGCGAGACCGGCAACAACGCCTGCCAGAAGTGCAAAACCGATGGATCGACCCTCGCAAGCCTGGATAAAGACCACCAGCGCGAAGAGGCTCAGGGCCAGGGCCGGTATATCCAACATCAAGTTCATGCTGGGCAGGAAGGTGGGCGAAAAAAGCAGATAGATCAGGAGGCCCCATTCGAAGCCACGTGCAAACCGGCGGGCAAGGACATACACAGACACGACAAACAGGAGGGCAAAGGGCCATTGCCAGAGCTTCCACAGAAAAGGCTCGTCGCCGAAAATCTTGACCGCCAGAGAGATCCAGTAGGGCACCACCGGCGGCGCTAGCACCTCATCCGCTGGGACGATCCCGTCATACCAGAAGATTTGAAATCCGTATGGGTCGAGGGGATGCTCTGCGATCTGGACTGCATAGTAGTGGTACGCAGTGTCGTCTACCTGCATCGGCTTGCACGCGTTCAGCAACGTGAAGCACAGGGAGAGGCCGATCAGCAAGAGCGCCACCGGACCGCTAGGGCCCTTGGCAAGGACATGCCATTGGCTGAATCGTGGGTCTGAATTCACAGTCGCTCGCCGCTTCCGGCAGCGCGGGGGGAATCGCGGCCGTCCCGCTGGTTCGAAGGCATGGACGATCGCAACGGGTTCCGAACCTTGAGCATGACCTTCGCCGCCTGATAAGTTGCCATTCTGCATGCCCCGCGATCGTTGGGCAACAGCGAATCCCAATGCCGACATCGAATGAAATATGCTTGTGGCCCACTTGACGTGGTTGGTACATTAACTCAGAAGCGTATTGCCGATTGACCGGGAGAGTAGGTGCGGGCTCACGGACAGTCGTTCGTGAGCCCCTGCTGTTGAGATGGAGCATGACCGAAGCGCCGCAGCCACTGGCCAACACCGCCGCCGATTCCGCATTGCAGGCGTATGTCCTGGGACCGGTCGACTTCGACGCTGCGCTCGCGCTGCAGCGCCGGTTGGTCTATCAGGTGAGCGGTGACCGTTCCGCCTCTGCGCTGGTCCTCTGCGAACACCCGCCTTTGATCACCGTCGGCCGCCAGGGAAGTTGGAACAATGTCCTGTGCGAGGCGGAGGAGCTGGTCGCGCGCCATTGGAAGGTTCGGTGGGTGAACCGCGGCGGCGGCTGCCTGTTGCACCAACCTGGTCAACTGGCCATTTATCCTATCCTCGCCCTGGATCGCCTCGGTCTCGGCCTGCAAGACTACATCGAACGACTGCAAGAGGTCGTCGTCGCCGTGCTCGATGACTTCAGCATTCGCGCTCATACGCGGCCGGGACAGCCCGCGGTCTGGGTGGGAGATCGGCCTGTGGCCGGCATCGGCATCGCCGTGCGAGACTGGGTGACTTACTACGGCGCCGTGCTGAACATCAATCCTAATCTCGAGGTGTTCCGGCGCGTGCTGACTTGCGGATCGGGACGGGCGGAAGGCGCCATCATGACGTCGATCGAGCGCGAGCGCCGTGGGCCGCTGCGGCCTGCACTCGTTCGCGAGCGTTTGCTGGAGCATTTCGCGCAGCGATTTGCCTTCGCACGCACGTCGCTCTTCTTCGAACATCCCTTGCTCCGGCGAAAGGCCCCTCTCGATGCGCTCGCTACCCGTTCTTGACTCCTTGCCCGCGCCAAGCGCGCCGCCCCCGCAGCGCCGCTTGCCCGACTGGCTGAAGCGCAGCCTACCCCGCGGCAATGGGAACTCCTTTACGCAGGAATTGCTAAACGAGCTGCGCCTCGAAACGGTCTGTGAGAACGCGCGCTGCCCGAACCGGCCCGAGTGTTACGCGCGCCGGACCGCCACGTTCATGATCCTGGGAAACGTCTGCACCCGTCCCTGCGGCTTCTGCTCCGTCCCGCGCGGGTCACCGGAAGCCCTGGAGGATGACGAGCCGGAGCGCGTGGCGGAAGCTGCGCTGCGTCTAGGACTGCGCCATGTGGTGATCACTTCCGTGACGCGCGATGATCTGCCCGACGGCGGGGCCGATCATTTCTACCGCTGCGTTCTCGCGGTGCGCGGCCGAACCGGCGCAGCCGTTGAAGTGCTCACTCCCGATTTCCTGGGAGACGAGAGCGCCATCGAGCGGGTCCTGCAAGCCCGGCCCGAAGTTTACAACCACAACATGGAAACGGTGCCGCGCCTGTACAAAAAAGTCCGCGGCAGGGCCGAGTACCAGAGGAGCCTCGATCTGCTCGCGCATGTCAAACGACGGGCCCCCGAAATCGTCACGAAGAGCGGCCTGATGCTGGGCCTGGGTGAGACCAGGGAAGAGTTGCTGGAGGTCCTGGCCGATTTGCGCGATGTCCGCTGCGATAATCTGACTCTGGGGCAATACCTGGCGCCGACGCTGAAGCACATTCCTGTCAAGCGCTACGTGCCGCCTGCGGAATTCGACGAGCTGGCGGTACTGGCCCGCTCGATGGGATTCAAACATGTGGCAAGCGGGCCGTTCGTACGCTCCAGTTACCATGCCGATGAAATGGTGAAGGACCATGCAAGCGCCCGTGATACTCCCTGAGTTGGGAGCAGCACCCGTGGTCCTGAGCTCCTGGTACGCCGACTCCGGCGAGGAGATCTTCGAGGGCGATCGCCTGGTGGAGGTGCTCGTCAGCGGCGCCACCTTTGACGTGTCCGCACCGGCAACGGGCCGGCTGGTCGAGAAAACCGCCTGGCCCAACGACCCCCTGCATCCGGGACAGGTGCTTGGCGTTCTGGAAGTGAACGAGAGTGCGGTTCGTCCCGATCAAGGGCAGTAGTAGTCTGCAATTGCGGACGGGCTCCTGGATCGCGCGAGGATTTCATGGCCCGAGCGCTCTTCATCTCGCTGGATGGATTGGATGGGACAGGCAAATCGACTCAATGCCGGCTGCTGGCGGACTGGTTGCGGACGCGCGGCCACCAGGTCACAGAGTGCGCCGATCCCGGCGGCACGGCCATTGGCGACGTGATCCGCGACCTGCTGCTGGACCGGCGCCGCGAAATGGCCCTGCCGTGCGAAACTCTCCTCTTCATGGCCAGCCGGGCGCAGTTGACTGCCGAGATCATTGCCCCGGCGCTGGCATCCGGCCGGATCGTCGTCTCGGACCGCTATCTGCTGGCGAACGTTGTCTACCAGGGCCATGCGGGTGGACTCGACCCCGCTCTGCTATGGCAGGTCGGCCGGATCGCCACGGGTGGACTGGAACCAGACCTCACGCTCATTTTGGATTTGCCCATCGAGATGGCCCATGGCCGGCGGCTTGGCCCGGCGGATCGCGTGGAGAGTCGCGAGTCTTCGTATCACGAGCGCGTGCGCACTGGGTTCCTGGCCGAAGCCCAGCGTCGGCCCGACAGAATCAAGGTAATCGACGCCAACCAGTCCATCGCCCTAGTGCAAGATCGTGTTCAGGAGGAGGTGGCCCGTGTCCTGGCAGCGGGTGCGGGGGCATGAGCCCCTTGTCGAGATGTTCGAGCGCATCGTCGCGCGCGGCCGGCTCGGCCATGCCTATCTTTT
>Ga0116223_10000569_pt1 | contig 44804 bp, 43 predicted proteins | sample Sb_taG_3_FD_90092 | JGI IMG/M metagenome (GOLD analysis project Ga0116223, IMG submission 90092) | Peat soil microbial communities from Weissenstadt, Germany - Sb_50d_a_PC metaG | ecosystem: Environmental > Terrestrial > Soil > Wetlands > Peat | place: Germany: Weissenstadt | collected 2010-09-21 | reverse complement strand
ACTCGCTATCCCGAAGTCGACCTCATCATCGTGCGCGAGAATACGGAGAGCCTTTACTCCGGCATTGAACACGAAGTTGTTCCCGGCGTGGTGGAAAGCATAAAGATCATCACGGAGAAGGCTTCCACTCGCATTGCACGATTTGCATTCGAGTACGCGCGCAAGAACAAGCGCAAGAAGATCCATGCCATTCACAAAGCCAATATCATGAAGCTTTCGGATGGCCTGTTCCTGCGCTGCGCCCGCAACGTCGCCAAGGATTATCCCGAGATCACCTACGGCGAGCACATCGTAGACAACACCTGCATGCAGCTGGTGATGAATCCGTACCAGTACGACATGCTGGTGATGGAAAATCTTTACGGAGACATCATTTCCGATCTATGTGCCGCGTTCGTGGGCGGACTGGGATTCGTGCCCAGCGCAAACCTCGGAGATCATTGTGCGATTTTTGAGGCGGTACACGGTTCGGCGCCGGATATTGCTGGGAAGAACCTGGCGAATCCGACCGCCATCTTGCGTTCTGCCTTGCTCATGCTGCGCCATCTTGGCGAGCACGATGCGGCGCTCAAGATTCGGGGCGCTCTGGAAAATGTTTATCGCACCCGTGAAAAGCTTACCCGCGATGTCGGCGGCAAAGCAGGCACGTCGGAGTTCGCGGATTTCATCATCGAAGCGATGGCGACGGGCGGAGGAGTTCCCACTTCCGTCGAGTCGTCGCGGGCATCAGTCTGAGTTCATGGCCTCCATTTTGCAACGACAGCGGATCCATTGGACAAGAGTGGCCTCGTGCCTGGCGTTCTTGGTTTTTCTTGCTGCTACCTCGCACGCGCAGGAACTCAAAGTCACGCTTCTGGGTACAGGCAATCCACGACCGGTGATGTCTCGCTTCGGCCCCAGCATACTGGTCGAAGCGGGAACACAGAAGCTGATTTTCGATTGCGGACGAGGCGCCACGCAGCGCCTGTATCAGCTCAAGATTCCTTTCACGGCAGTCACCGGCTTGTTTCTCACACATTTGCATTCTGACCATACGGTCGGAATCCCGGACCTGTGGCTGACCGGCTGGGCCATGGGACGCGATACTCCGCTTCTGGTATGGGGCCCGGAAGGCACGAAGGCGATGATGCAACATTTGCAGGAGGCGTACGCTTTCGATATTCACATCCGACGCGACGTGGACACAAAACTTCCGGGCGCGGGTGTGGAGGTAGTCGCCAAAGATATCGAAGAGGGTGTCGTATACAACAGAGCCGGCGTCAAAGTAACTGCATTTCTGGTTGATCACGGCGAAATCAAACCCGCGTTCGGCTACCGGGTTGATTATGGCGGGCACTCGGTCACGTTGTCAGGCGATACCCGGCCTTCGGAAAACCTGATCAAGTTCGCACAAGGAACGGACGTTCTTATCCACGAAGTGATTGATCCAGAGGCGTTCGGAGAAATAGTCAGCTCAGACTCGGTTGCGCAAAGGAAGAAAGTAATCGAGCATCACACTACTCCTGAGCAGGCTGGAACCGTTTTCACCCGCGTGAAGCCAAAGCTCGCCGTCTATTCGCATATCGTCCCGCCAGACGTTCCTCACGTGATTCCGCATACTCGCAAGACGTACACGGGCCCTTTGGAAGTCGGCGAGGACTTGATGAGTATCGACATTGGCGACAAAGTCGAAGTACACCGGCCATAAATTAGGGTCGTGGCAGCAGTTCTGCGTTGACTAACCCGTCCACTATTCAGTAACATCCTTTTTCATCAAGGAACGGGGGGAATGGCTTACACAACACGGCGGGTGGGTGTGGTGCTCTTCCAGCTTGGCGGACCTGACACGCTGGATGCGATCGAGCCTTTCCTTTTCAATCTGTTTTGCGACCCCGATATTATTGACTTCCCATTTGCCCGCATCGGCCGGAAACCGCTGGCCAAGCTGATTTCAAGCACACGCGCGAGAAAAGTCCAGCATCATTACGCAACCATCGGCGGCGGCTCGCCTATACGCCGGTTTACCGAGCAGCAGGCCCGGGCGTTGCAGTTGAAGCTTGGCGAATCCGGCTTGGACGCGCGTTGCTTCGTTGCCATGCGTTATTGGCATCCATTTACTTCCGAAGCCATGGCGCACCTTCGAGCGGCCCGGTGCGACGAAGTTGTTTTGCTTCCTCTCTATCCGCATTATTCCAGCACTACAACGGGCAGCAGTATCAACGAATGGAATCGGTTGTTTTCAGAGGATATCCCGGTTCATCTCGTCGGGCCCTTTTATCATCACGAGCTTTACTTGCGGTCGCTGGTGGAAAAGATAGACGAGGCGCTGGCACGATTTGCCGACCCTGAGCGCCCGGAGCTCGTTTTCAGCGCGCACAGCGTTCCAGTTGCGGTGATCCAAAAAGGCGATCCTTATCAGCGGCAGATTGAGGAGACCGTCGAACTGGTTATGCAGCGGGGCGGATGGACGAATCGCTACCGAGTTTGCTACCAGAGTAAGGTGGGAGCCAGCAAGTGGTTGCAGCCGTCGCTACACGCGGCATTGCGTGAAATCGCTGCGGAAAGAGATCGCGACGTCTGCATCGTGCCCATATCGTTTGTTTCCGATCATGTGGAAACACTGGGAGAGATCGACCACGAGGCTCGCGCAGAGGCTGCTAAGCTCGGTATTCAGCGATTCGAGATGACAGCAGGACTGAACGACTCGCCAACATTTATCGCAGCGTTGACCGACTTAGTGAGCAGCGCAATTGATGTTGACTCAGAAAGACCGCGCGGGGCGGAATCTCTCGTTCTCGCTGCGGACTGAGAATAAGAAAAGCTAGAATAAACGCAAGGCTAAGTACAGATATAAGGAGCGAGGACGGATGGCAGACGAGTCCGCCAATGCGGGTGGCATTCTAGGGCATCTTCCGCCATTGCCGCGGAAGGCGCTCAACAACTCGGTCATCGGAATGGAACAGGCCTACCGCCAGCGCAAAGGCCTGCCTCTGCTCAGCGATGCCGACATTGAAGCGCTGAAAGCCGGCGTGCCGATGTCGTGGGAAGCGGGCGGAACGGGCGCAGCAGCTGCGCCTGTGACCACCCCGGCGTCTGCTCCGAGCGCTCCGGCTCCGCCGGCAGCCGCAGCGCCTCCAGCGGCGGCGACTGGGGCGGCAATTAGCGCCGAAGTAGCAAAATGGGTGGCTGAGGGACGAAAGTGGAGCAAGTCAACCATTGCGGCGGAACAAGCGCGGCGTGGCCGTAAAGGGTTGCCCACTCTTAACGACGCGGAAATTGCCGCTCTGCTGGGAGAACCTGTCACGGCGGCTCCGGCAGCATCCGCTCCAGCCGCGGCGACGGCCGCGCCAACTCCTGCCGCTCCTCGGCCTGCGGCGGCGGCCGTGACGGCATCGGCGGCGGCCTCGGTATCCCGCGGTGGCACCTCGAGCACCTACGTTGGTACGCCCGCAGTCGGGACATCTCGAGCGGCGGCGGCCGGAGGAGTCGCGGCCATCGGTCCGGAGGATAGCGAAGTCAATCAACAGCGCCGGCGATTGGTGTGGAGCGCGGTTGCGGCTTTTCTGGTCGCGTGGTTCCTTGCGTTTTTCCGTTTCTTTCTGCCGCGCACTTTGTTCGAGCCCGCGACCAGCTTCAAAATCGGCTATCCCGAAGAATATGGCTTGGGAGTCGATACGAAATTTCAGCAGAAGTACCGCATCTGGGTGGACCGAACTCCGGATCGTATTTTTGTGATCTACGCCCGCTGCACCCACTTGGGCTGCACGCCCGATTGGAAGCCGAGCGAAAACAAATTCAAATGCCCGTGCCATGGCAGCGGATACGACAGCGAAGGAATTAATTTCGAAGGCCCGGCGCCGCGCCCGATGGACAGAGCTAAGGTGGAAGTCGCGCCCGACGGCCAGATACTGGTGGATGTCTCGCGCCTGTATCAATGGCCGAAAGGCCAACCGACGCAGTTCAACGATGATGGAGCGTTCTTGCGAGCGTAGCGGATTATGTGGCGCGGGCGACCTCGCCCGCGTTTGCAGGATTGAGAATGACAAGAGGAAACAATGCCTGAAGAGAAAAACGGCAAGAACGGTAATCGCGTAGGCCTGCTCGAGCGAGTGAAAGCGGGAGTGAAAGAAGATGTCCAGTCGCTCAAGACGGACATGCCCGCGAAAGCCAAAGAGCAGATCGAAGGCCTGAAAGATCCCACCAAGACTCAGGTCTTCACTTCGATCTTCCGCCATAAACACGACGACACACCGCGCAACCGCGCGCTGGGCGTGCTCTCGAACGTCTTCCTGCATCTGCACCCGGCCAAGATCAATCGCGACGCCGTGCGCTACAGCTACACCTGGGGCATGGGCGGAATCACGTTCTATCTGTTTATCGTGCTCACTTTTACCGGCGTGCTGCTGATGTTCTATTACCATCCCAGCAAAGTGCAGGCCTTCCGCGACGTTCTCTATCTCGAGCACGATGTTCCGTTCGGCAAACTGCTGCGCAACATGCATCGCTGGGCAGCGCACTTGATGGTGATCGGAGTCTGGCTGCATATGTTTCGGGTGTTCCTCACCGGCTCTTACAAAAAGCCGCGTGAGTTCAACTGGAATATCGGCGTGCTTCTTCTTGTGTTCACGCTGCTGCTTTCGTTCACCGGTTATCTGCTTCCCGACGATCAACTCGGATTCTGGGCAGTCACGGTGGGAACGAACATGGCTCGCGCAACGCCGCTGCTGGGCCACGAAGGTCCGTTCGGCAAGATGCTGGGCATGACGCCTTACAACGATGTTCGCTTCGGCTTGCTGGGCGGCTCGATCGTGGACGCGAATGCTCTGCTGCGCTCTTATATCTGGCATTGCATCGGCATTCCGATCGTCGCTTCGGTTCTGATGATCGTGCACTTCTGGCGGGTAAGAAAAGATGGCGGCATCTCCGGCCCGGCGCCCGTGATGCTGACGTCGGAAGCGGACAAGCCTCGGCGTAGCGCGTAGGCGAGGCCTGAAACGTAGCAAGCTACGTTTCTACAGTGAATGCGTCGTGCCGTAGAGACGTTGCTCTGCAACATCTCCTGCTTAGGAGTTTACTTATGGATTGGCGACAACTTTGGGAAATCTGTTCCGCGCCCGACAACGTACCCATCGTCGGCTTGATCCCGCTATTGATCTTCTACATTTATCTGGCGTGGAAGCAAGCTAAGGCCAACGATGAACTCATCGGCGAACTCGAAACCAGTCCGGCGATGGCGAAAACTCATCATCGCAAGACTTGGCCGTTCCGCCCTGGATGGCAAAAAGAAATCCACGTCTGGCCGTTTCTTCTGCGCATTGAATTCCTCGCCGCAATTATCGTCACCATTATTTTGATGGTCTGGTCGATCACCCTGAGCGCTCCGCTTGAGGAACCGTCGAATCCCAACCTTACGATGAATCCAGCCAAAGCACCGTGGTACTTCCTCGGCTTGCAGGAAATGCTGGTGTACTTCGATCCGTGGATTGCCGGAGTGGTAATGCCGACACTAATCATCGTCGGCCTCATGGTGATTCCATACATCGACACGAATCCACTCGGAAGCGGTTACTACACCTGGAAACAGCGGAAGTTTGCCATTGGCACATTCATGTTCGGCTTTGTCATTCTTTGGGTTGCGATGATCATTATCGGTACGTTCATTCGCGGACCTGGTTGGCAATGGTTCTGGCCGGGACAGACTTGGGATCACAATCGACTTATTTATGAGGTGAATCGCGACTTGCCCGATCTTTTCGGGCTCACCTCGAACCTGGCCAAGGCAATCTTCGGCGCGGTAGTGGTCGGGGGTTATTACCTGGCCGGCGGATTTTTGGTGCATGCGCTCTTCCGGCGCTATAACCCGAAAGACTATCAGCGCATGAGCCTGCTGCAATATTCCATCATGATGTTCTTTTGGTTGACCATGGTGGCGCTGCCGCTCAAGATGCTGTTGCGACTTGCGTTCAATATTAAGTACGTGTGGATAACGCCCTGGTTCAACGTGTGAAGTGGTCGTTGGTTGTCGGTCGTTGGTCGTTGGCCTAATAGCTTTGGGCACGACATCCGACGCCAACCACCAACGACGAACGACTGACGACCAACGACTAGAGGGAGAATCTGGTGCCTGAACAACCAATCCCCGAGCAAGATCCAGTAGTAACAAAGTCGTACGCGATGTATTACGTCGTCTCGATGGTGCTGCTCATGGCGACGCTGTTCTGGGCGCTGTGGGACGAAGCTTACGGACAGCGGCCATGGAAGGCTTTCCAGCAGGAATGGAAGCACCGTTATACCGCGTTCTTGTCCAAGACCGAACCGGCGTCCGACAAATCGGTAAAGGACATTGAGAGCAACCCTGAGTATCAGCAACTCGAACAAGCCTATAAGCAGGCGGACGCCGCTGCCCGGCCTCGCCGCGACGAACTCCAGAAAGAGATCACGAATCTCAGCGCGCAAATCCTCGCGGTGCAGAACATTTTCACGGACAAGCGTGCCTACGCCAACGCGCTGACCTACCAAATCGAGACGGAGACCAGTTCGTCCAGCAAGGATGGAAAAAAGAAAGATCTGGAGGACTACAAGAAGAAACTCTGGACGGTGGAATTTCCCGACGGCCACAAGGAGAAATACGACTACCGCCAATTGGAAGAGAAATATAACGAACTCAAAGACGAGCGCACCAAGTTAAACGCAGAACTGGGCGACGTACTGAAACCCGTGACTGCGGCCAGCGTTCAGATGTCGGCGTTCATTTCCGAGCGCATGGTAAAGCTCACCCCCACACAGATCGAGGGCCTGCAGAAAAAGACGAAAGAGTGGGATCCCAAGATTGTGCAGATCAACGTGGCAGATGCGAATATCGTCGACCGCTGCGAGTCCTGCCACATGGGAATTCGTGAGCCGCTGAAGATCACGTCCGCGGTGATGACTCCGAAAGGTGAGAAGAAACCCGACGAATATGCGCTGGCATTCGTAAGCCATCCTGAGCCTGAGTTGTTGAAGACGCACGATCCCGACAAATTCGGTTGCTCGCCCTGTCATCAAGGCAACGGCCGCGCCACTACGAGCATTGAGAAAGCACACGGAAACTACGAGCACTGGCTGTGGCCGCTCTTCCCCAAGCAAAACGTCGAGGCCGGATGCCAGACCTGTCACGCGGCTGACATGGTCCTCGTCAGCGGTGACGTTGGATGGACGATCAGCGAAGGCAAGGATTTGTTCCGTCAAAAAGGCTGCATGGGCTGCCATCGTTATGAGGGCTACGACAAGGAACCCGAAGATCTGAACTCCGTCAGCCAACAAATTAAACAACTCGAAGGACAAAAGAAGGAGAATTTCAAGGAAGCCGCGGATTTGATGAAGCAGGCTGACGCCGCGCAGAGTAACGACGAAGCCAACCGGCTGAATGACAAGGCCATCGCCCTGCGGGTTGCCAACAGCAAAGCGGATGGCCGCATTCAACAGCTCGACTTCCAGACTCACAGCCTGATGCAGGACACAAAAAAAGTCGGGCCAAACCTGAAAGACATCCGGCTCAAGTTGAATAAGAATTGGATTCCGGTGTGGCTGAAAAAGCCGACGGACTTCCGTCCCACCACGAAAATGCCGAACTTCCGCCTGACCGATCATCAGGTCCAGGCGATTTCTGCTTACCTGTGGCAGTCGGCATTTACCGATCCTCTGCCCGCACAGAAACCTGGAAATGCTGAGCACGGCAAAGAGCTTTTCGAAACTCGCGGCTGTATGGCTTGCCATTCGATGGGCGAAGGCGATCAAGCGCAGGGTGGTACGTTTGCGGCAAACCTGACGCGCGAGGGCGAAAAGGCCAACTACGATTACCTGGTGCGTTGGATTCACAATGCCCGTCAGCGCACGCGTCCGTATTGCCTCTACGAAAAGAAAGATATTGGCCCCGAAGACTACGCGAAGAAAGGTTTGCCTTACGTTTTCGATCTGCAGCACAGCCAGTGCCCCAACGACGGCCACGAACTGCAAGTGCAGAACATGACAGTAATGCCGAGCCTGCGTCTTGCTCCTGAAGATGCGCAGGACATCGCGTCGTATTTGATGACGCAAAAGAAGCAGGAGCCGTCGTCTTACGCCAATGCCTCTTTCATGGATGATCCCAAGCTGAAAGATGAAGGCAAAAAGTGGGTTCGCCATTACGGCTGCGGCGGCTGCCACGAGATTTCGGGCATGGAGGACGAAGGCCGCATCGGCACTGAGCTGACTTTTGAAGGCAGCAAACCCATCGAGCGGCTGGACTTCGCGCTCTTCACCGAAGTGGCGCAGCGCGGCGGCAAGAGCGCCGAGCCGATTACGAATCCCGAAGACTTGGCGCGACTGCCCGAAGGCCCGGCAACCGATTCCTGGTACGACCACAAAGGTTTCTTCGAGCACAAACTCGCAGAGCCCAACATCTACGACAAAGGCAAGATCAAGTCTGAGACGGAAGCTCTGCGCATGCCTAACCTACATTTGAGCGCCGAGCAGATTCGCGCCCTCACTACATTCCTGCTGGGAAGCGAAGAGAGTTCCCTGCCCTCCGATTACCAATATCGTCCAGGTGATGCCCGCCAGGATATTCAGGCAGGCTGGTGGGTGGTCAAGAAATACAACTGCATGGGATGCCATCAATTCATTCCCGGTCAGCAGACCGTACTGATGGGGATGAAGAAATATCAGGATCCGGACTGGAAAGAGCAACTCCCGCCGAAGCTCCTGACTGAAGGCGCGCGCGTCGACCCCGAATGGCTGCGACGCTTCCTGTCCAATCCTTCGTTGAGCGAAACGGATACGAACCGCAATGGCGTGCGTCCCTATCTGAAAGTACGCATGCCCACGTTCTCCTTTTCGAATAACGAACTGCGCAAGCTGGTGCGTTTCTTCCAGGCTTTGTCGCAGCAGCAGATGCCGTACATTCCGGAACAAGTTCCGGTGCTGACCGCGAAGGAAACCGACATGGCGCGCAGCCTGTTCTCGAGCACGGCCGCACCCTGCCTGAAGTGCCACGCCACGGGCGATCCAGCGCATGACAAGATTGCCACTGCGCCAAACTTCCTGCTCGCCAAGGAGCGCCTGAAACCGGACTGGGCGGAGCGCTGGGTGCTTGATCCACAAGCCATCAGCCCAGGCACATCCATGCCTTCAGGATTGTTCCGGCGCGAGAACGGTCACTGGGTGTTTGCCGGCCCGACTCCGCCGTCGTTCCAGGGGTACGACAAGGACCAGTCAAAGTTATTGGTCGACTACATTTTCCAACTCACAGCCGACGAACAGCGGCGGGTGGCAGCGTCAATGGGGCGAACACGCGCTTCGAACCAGGTCCCGGCGAAGTCTAACCCGTCTGCAGCGCCCGTTCAACGAGCGAGCAGCGGAGGTTCGCGGTAGAATATTAGGTCTTGCAGTGGCGCCGTCCCGGCGGCTGTCGCGAGGGCATCCTGCCCGCGCATTCGGGGCATGATTTCAAAAACGCATTCAACACTTCACGAAAGGGCGACATCATGAATAAGAGAACATCCGTAGTAATGTTTGGCTTGCTCTGCCTACTCGGCCTCTGGCTACTCGTAGGCTGCAGCAAGAAAGAGGAAACAACCGAAGCTCCAGCTTCCGCTCCCTCATCTATGGCGCAACCCGCGCCAGCAGCCACGCCTATCGATCCTGCCACGGTAGCTTCCATCAGCGGCAGCGTGAAGTTGGACGGTGCAGCTCCCAAAACCGCGAAGATTGATATGAGTCAGGATGCGGCATGCAAGGGCACCAACACAGCGGAGACCATCGTTGCAGACGGCGGTAACCTGGCCAATGTTTTCGTGTATGTAAAAGACGGTCTGGGAGATCGGACCTTTGACGTTCCCAAAAATGCCGTCACCATCGACCAGCAAGGCTGCAAGTATCATCCCCACGTGCTGGGCGTGATGACCGGTCAAAACATTGAGATCAAGAATGACGACCAGACCACGCACAACATTCACCCGACTCCGCAGGCCAATCGTGAGTGGAACGAATCTCAACCGCCGGCGGCCGCTCCGCTCGAAAAGAGCTTCGCCCGCGAAGAAGTCATGCTGCCGGTGAAGTGTAACCAGCACCCCTGGATGCGCATGTACATCAACGTGGTGAAGAGCCCGTTCTACGCGGTCACCGGCCCGGATGGAAAGTACGAAATCAAGGGCCTGCCGCCGGGCGATTACACCATCGCCTTCGTGCAGGAGAAACTGGGAGAACAGACCCAGAAAGTTACGGTTGCAGCGAAAGACAGCAAGACCGTAGACCAAACGTTCAAGGCGCAGTAGCATTGGCCAATGGAGGACGGGCGTCTCGCCCGTCCCTAGGCCGTATGGGGACGGGTTTCTGACCCGTCCAGCCGAGCAAAACTCGGTTGTTGTTGCGCCGGCATCTTGCCGGCGGCGCTACACTTAAGGAGTCAGATCTGAGGTCCCTCGCCGCACCATACAATCGCGGGCACCACCGCTTCGCCGTTTTCGTGGCGTGCGCGACTTTTGTGCTGATCATTGCCGGTGCGCTCGTGACCAGCAACGATGCCGGTCTTTCCATCCCCGACTGGCCTACATCCTTTGGTTCCTTCAGCGTCCCGCCGCTGCATGGGGGAATCAAGTTCGAGTGGAGCCATCGCGCGATCGCAGGTTCGATCGTATTGCTCACGATTTCTATTGCCGCGTGGACCTGGTTTGCAGACCGCCGCCGCTGGATGAAGTGGCTGGGCCTCGCCGCGCTAGGCACAGTAATCATTCAGGCAATTCTCGGCGGACTCACGGTCCGTTTATTCCAGCCGCCGTGGGTTTCCTCTGCGCACGCTGCGGTGGGCCAGACCTTCTTCTGCATCGCCGTTACCATCGCCATATTCACCGGACGGCGATGGGTTGAAGAAGTCCCGCAGATTGAAGTCGACCACCGGCGCCCTAGCCTCATCACGCTCACGCTGCTTTCCATCTTCGTGCTCTATGTTCAGTTGATTCTCGGCGCCATGTTCCGCCATCACGGCATGGGCTGGTGGCCACACGTCGCCAACGCAGTCGTCGTTGCCTTTGTTCTGACCTGGACGGCAATCCGTGCGCTATCGCAATTCTCTAAAATTGATGCAGTCCGGCGGCCCGCGATTATTTTGGTTTCTCTGCTGATCGCCCAACTTTGCCTGGGCTTCGCTGCGTTTCTGACGCGCGTTGCCTGGGGCCGCGATGCAATTCAGCCCGAACTGCCCATGGTGATTTCGACCGTGGCGCATGTCGCCGTCGGCGCGCTGCTTCTAGCAACGGCCGTCATTCTCGCCATTCAGGTGTGGCGGCAGGTACCGGTATCGTTCGAAGAGCGCGTCCCAGGCGGAACTCGAAAACCGGTCGCCGCATGAGTCCGCTGAATCGCTTCTCATCGTAGAATAGTCTGTGGCTTCTAAGACTCCATTCGTCGTTGCCGGCTCTGAGATTGATCTCGTCATCGAACCCGCAGTTATTTCGGTGCAAGACGTCGTCCATCGTTATGGCGATCGTGCCGCTCTGAACGGCGTGTCCTTCGACGTTCGCCCAGCCGAACTCTTCGGCCTGCTCGGACCGAACGGAAGCGGAAAGACAACGCTGTTTCGCATCCTCTCCACTTTGATGATTCCGGTCGCCGGGCGCGCCACCATCATGGGATTTGACGTTGCCCGTGACCCAAACAATCTGCGGCGCCAAATCGGCGTGGTCTTTCAGGCACAAAGCATCGACATAAAACTAACGGCTGCGGAGAACCTCTGGCATCAGGGACATCTCTATGGTTTGCGCGGCGCGTCGCTGAAATCGCGCATTACGGAAATGCTCGGCCGGGTTGGCCTGGCGGATCGTGCCAACGAAAAGGCAGAAACTTTTTCCGGCGGAATGCAGCGTCGGCTTGAGTTGGCCAAAGGACTGCTTCATCATCCGTCAGTCCTGTTGCTGGACGAACCGACCACCGGCCTCGATCCTGGCGCCCGACGCGACCTTTGGCAATATCTGGCGATTCTGCGCGACGAAGAAAGAGTGACGGTGATCGTCACCACCCACCTCATGGAAGAGGCCGAGCGCTGCGATCGTCTTGCCATCCTGAACGAAGGAAAAGTGGTGGCGCTGGGCACTCCAGATGATCTTAAGCATGAAATCGGCGGAGACGTGATCTTGCTGGACGCGAAGAACCCGGAGTCGCTCGCAGAAAGAATACGGACGCGTTTCCACCTGGATGCCCAGGTGCTTCACGAGCAGGTGCGCATCGAACGCGAGAACGGCCATCGCTTCATCACCGATGTAGTCGAGGCTTTCCCCGGGGAGATCGAGGCGATTTCAGTAAGCAAACCAACTCTTGAAGATGTTTTCATTCACCGCACCGGCCATCGTTTCTGGACGGATGGCGGGGAAGAAACAAAGTAGCGCCGCCGTCGCGGTGCTACAGAGGAGCTACCGAACGTTATGATGCTGGTGCTTTCGGTGATACTCGGGATTGTTCCACTGATCGGCGTAGCATGGATCGTTCTCAAAGCAAGCGTGACAACGGTTGACGGCCTGTTCATGAGTTTGATCCTGCTGACGCTTTCCGGCATTCTCTTTCTGAATGCCTACCTCGATGTTCGGGGACGCTTAAAAGCTAACTCCTCAGCGCTTCCGGCGCAGAAAAAGAGATAAAGATAACGTGGTCACGCAAACTGCAACCATGCCAGCCCCGGTTTCGAGCGGCGTCACTCTCCCCGCCTTTACGCTCTGGTGGCGGGAAATCGTCCGTTTCTATCGCCAGCGCTCGCGCGTGGTTGGCGTAATCGCTTCGCCCCTGCTGTTCTGGCTGGTCATCGGATCGGGATTCGGCAGTTCATTCCGCGCAGGCAATGCCGCCGGGCAACAACATTATCTCGACTATTTTTATCCGGGCGCGCTGATCATGATTGTGCTGTTCACCTCGATTTTTGCAATGATGTCATTGATCGAGGATCGCAAGGAAGGCTTTCTGCTCTCGGTGATGGTCGCGCCCGTTCCCCGCTCTGCCATCGTGCTCGGCAAAGTGCTGGGCGGAACAACTTTGTCTGCCATTCAAGGTTTAATCTTTTTGGCATTCGCACCTTTCGTTGGGGTACATCTGGGGCTGGTTGATTTTCTGCTGGTCGTGTTCGTGGTTTTCCTGGTTTCCTTTGCGCTCACTTCTCTGGGATTCGCGATAGCATGGCCCATGGATTCCACGCAGGCGTTCCACGCCATCATCAATCTTTTTCTGATTCCGCTCTGGCTGCTCTCAGGTGCGCTGTTCCCGCTATCGGGAGCCTCTGGCTGGCTGCGGCTCATAATGCGACTGAACCCTTTGACCTACGGCGTCGAGGCTCTGCGCGGCCTACTGTATCCGGAAAGCCCGACCGTATTGCCATTGCCAGCCTCAATCGCCGCGTTATTCCTGTTTGCCGTCTTCATGTTTGGATTGTGCTTTGTCAGAGTGAACCGCCGCACCACGAGGCCTGCTGCATGATGCAAGTGCCGCCGCAGTACGCGATGTTTCCGGCGATCGATGCCAGCTTGAACGGAACCAGTGCCGTCCTTCTGCTGGTTGGGAGGGGCTACATTAAACGCGGACGCATGGCTGCACACCGCGCCGTCATGCTGGCCGCCCTAGCTTCTTCGAGCATCTTCCTCGCGTGCTATTTGTATTATCACTGGCACGTCGGCTCGGTTCATTTTCAGGGACAAGGCTGGTCGCGCCCACTGTATTTCAGCATCCTGATTTCCCATACGATACTGGCGGCAGTGATCGTACCCATGATCATCATCACGCTCAGCCGGGCCTTGCGAGAACGTTTTGACCGCCATCGCGTCATCGCGCGGTGGACGTATCCTCTATGGATGTACGTTTCGGTTACCGGTGTGATTGTTTACTTCATGCTTTATCATTTGTTCGCCGCATGAGAAAGCTTTGCCTCCGAGGCCCAGAGCCACTGAGAAGTTGAGCACCCGTTTTTCTCTGTGCCTCTGTGACTCTGTGGTGAGAGGGTTCTGCATGTCAGTTGTAAGGCTAAAAATCGATGTTTCCGGCACGACCGGCGACGCAGCCTGGCGCGAACTCAAACAGTTCGATCAAATTCAGGGCGCGGATTTTGGTCCGCAGTTCGGCAGCGGCGGGCGTTGCAACCATCCGCTCAACGCGCCTCACAACAAAGGAGAATGGATCGGCGCCGAGATCCACCTGCAGACGCCGCTCCTCGCGCAATACGCGGTCTCGCACTACCTTGAGCAGGATCGCGTGCTCGACGCGGATGTGGTTGAGTAAGCATTCTGCTATATTTCCGTGATCCTATGCCCGTGTCACCCGACGCAATTCCGCAAGATCCATCCAATGTAAGCGCGACACAGGATCCTCCAGCAAAGCCGCGCATGTCGACCCGCAACCGGCTGCTTTTTCTTTTTACCGGCTGGCTGATCGTGCTCATGCCGTTTCTGTTCTGGTGGAACACGTGGTTCGGACGTCAGCTCTCCGACAAGCAACTGGCCGAATATCTGCAAGACGACAAACATCCCCGGCACATTCAGCACGCACTGGTGCAGATCGGCGAGCGAATGACCGGGCGCGATGCGCGCGTGACGCAGTGGTATCCGCAGGTTGTCCGGCTGGCTTCAAATCCAGTCGAAGAAGTACGCAACACCGACGCCTGGGTCATGGGACAAGACACATCAGGCGCCGGCTTCCACGAGACTCTCCTGAAAACGCTCGCTGATCCTTCGCTCAGCGTACGAGGCAACGCCGCGCTTTCGCTGGTTCGCTTCGGAGACGCATCCGGAAGGCCTCAAATCGTCGAACTACTGCAACCGGCCATGGTCACGGCACCGCAGCCAGGAAAAGTCACCGACACCAGCGCGGTAGGCACTGCCATTCGTCAGGGAGGAATTGTCGCCAAATTGCAGCAAGACGGACAGACCACAGAAATCCGCTCGCCAATCAGCGGCCGCCTGCGCACTCTATCCGCGCAAACAGGACAAACGATAGCGGCGGGCGCGGAAATCGCAACCATCGATCCCGGCACGGAACAGGTCTGGGAAGCGTTGCGCGCACTCTACCTCGTCGGCCAGCCAGAAGACCTTCCCGCAGTTTTACCCTACGAACGGGAACTGCCGGACACCCCCGTGCACGTGCGCCAGCAAGCGATCGAGACAGAAAAGGCGATACGGGAAAGAACGAAATAGCAAACTGAAGTGTGGTTGCTGAAAGCTAAGTGCTGACCTGCTGCTTTCTAAATCGGCATGACGCCGACTTCCTTTTCCACTTCGACCGTGTCCACCATCACGATGGCGTCCCACGGACAGCCATCGAGGAAGCATCCGTCCGGACCCTTGCTGATGCACTTTTTGCAGCCGATACAAAGAATCGGGTCGACTTGAATGCGGCCAAAAGGTGTGCTGTCTTCGTCCGGGACCCAGAACATGCAATCTTCCACGGGGCAATATTCCACGCAGGCGGGAGATCCCGCGCACCCGGTGCAACACTCAGTAATAACCGCCAACTCCTTTGGTTTCTTCTTGCGAGGAGTCAACAGCCCCTTCGACCTGGGTTCAAATTTGAGCTCGTCGGGCACCATCCCGGCGGGTTTCAGGAAGTCCGCGTCAGCAGGCATGACACCGATTATACCGTAGTGAATGCGATTTTCGTCCACGCCAGAGATGCAACGTCGTGGCACTTTCGCCCTTGCTCCGAGGCTGTTTCATTTTGGCAGCCTTCACCAACTCTTTCAGCCCTTAGCGCTCAAAGCCTCGGCGGTTTCTGATATATTGGGCGTCCAGACCCTAATTTCGTCGTTTGTTCCCGGTCTCGGTCAGGGGCAGAAGGAGCTTCACTCATGGCAGGAAAAAGTGTCAACAAAGTCATCCTTATCGGAAACCTGGGTAAGGATCCCGAACTCAAATACACGCCGAGCGGCACGCCAGTCGCAAAGTTCTCGCTGGCCACCAACGAACGCTTCAAGGACAAGGACGGCAATTGGCAGGATCGCACCGAATGGCACAACATTACCGCCTGGGCGCGGACCGCGGAGATTGCCGGCGAGTATCTGAAGAAGGGCGGCAAAGTGTATATCGAAGGCAGTCTGCGAACTCATTCGTGGGATGACAAAACGACCGGGCAAAAGAAATACATGACCGAAATCGTGGTGAATGACTTGGTGTTGCTCAGCGGACGCGGCGAAGGCGCCGGAGACGATTCTGGCGGCGGTCGTTCGCGCGGCGCTGCCGCAGGGGGAAACAATTTCGATCAACGTGCACCCGAGCCCGAACAAGCCGTAGCCTCGTCGCCGATTAGCGATGAAGATATTCCGTTCTGAGCGGCGCTAAGCGGATGCGGGGTGTCAAGTCTGACTAGAGTCACGCTGCCCGTTGCCTTAATGGACTATCGCCGGCCTGGTCCGCCAGCTTACGCACTGCCAATGTCATCATGAGGCGCGTAGTGCCGGTCATGATCATGCTGATGCCCACTAGCGTGCCGATCACCCATAACGAACTGAAGGGCCACTGATTCCAGATCAAGAAACCCAGAAACAGAGTAACGACTCCATCCAGCAGCATCCACGGTGAGCTGCCGCCTTTGCGCGTGGCAAAATAGGCGACCACGTCCGCAACACCCTCCGCCAGCAGGAATATCCCCAGCACGAGAGTTAAGCTGGCAGTTCCCACGACCGGACGGCCGATCAAGTAACCGCCAGCCACAAGGTAAAACACCGCGACCAGAAGCTTCCAGGCAATGTGGCCAGCACCCTTGGACTGAAAGGCGTGAACGAGTTGCACCAGCCCGTCGAACATTACCAGCCATCCGATCACAATGACCACTCCGATGGATGTGGCCATCGGCAAAGTGATGGCGAGAACTCCGAAAATAATGAGCACGACCGACAACACCAGCGAGGCTTGAGACGCGCGTCTTAATCCAGTTTCCAGCGTGGCCATTGGTTTCCTCCTAATCGATCTCTGCAGCGGCAAGTTTCCAGCGTATCTTTGGCGTTGTCAACTGTAAATTGCAACGGGGCAGTCGGGGAAACGCATTAATTGGAAACCGGATGTCCCATTTTGGTTTCTTTTGCCGTCTTGGCGCATCTAACGTCAGTGAATTGGCCTATGGAAGGGCTCTTGCGCTGCATCACGGCGTTTTTGCCGGCGGGCACGGCAGTTCTATTTGCCTTGTGTTCCTCCCTTCTTGCCGTTCAAGCGCCAGCTATGAATCAGTCCCCAAAGAATGCCCCAAGGCTGAACGCAATTCTTGACTACATCTCGTCTGGATGGAACGTCTTGAGCCGTTCGACAACGACATGCGCGGCAGTGGCCGACCCAAAACTAACCGAGGTTACGATGCTCTACCTGCCGGCGGACATGGAAATTCCCGCCGCCCTGCAGAAGCTCTCGAGGGAGTGCAAAGTGCGGGTGGAACATCTTCCCATGATTATCCGCGGCCCCGGGGAAGTCACGCGCAACAAGATTCAGCCCCCCGGCCTGCTCTACCTGCAAAACTCTTACGTCGTTCCCGGCGGACGATTCAACGAGATGTACGGGTGGGACAGTTACTTCATCATTCGAGGCTTGCTGCGCGAAGGCCGAGTCGATCTGGCTCGAGGCATGGTGGAGAATTTCTTCTTTGAAATTGAGCACTACGGCGCAGTGCTCACCGCGAATCGCACCTACTACCTGACTCGCTCCCAGCCACCGTTTCTAAGTTCCATGATCGTTGCGGTGTACGAGGCCGAGAAGACGCGTGGGAAGGAAGATTCATCCTGGCTGGCCAGGGCCTATCGCCACGCAAATCGGGACTATGAGATGTGGGTGCGGCCGCCGCACTTGGCGGGCACAACTGGTCTGTCGCGCTACTACGACTTTGGCGAGGGACCGGTGCCAGAGGGATTGCATGATGAAGCGGGCTATTATCACGATGTCCTCGCCTTTTTCTTGAAGCAGAAGAAGCAAAGTCCTTATCTCGAGGAGTCGGAGCATTTCGAATCGCTCCAACACCCTGAATATTCGCTGCAGCTCTGTGACGACGTGGCTTCAAAGGCGGACTCGAAATGCAGGTTGGTCAAGTACGTTGCTTTGAGTCCCGAATATTACAAGGGCGACCGCAGCATGCGTGAATCGGGGTTCGACATTTCTTTTCGCTTTGGACCCTACGGCGCAGAAACCCACCACTTCGCTCCGGTATGTCTGAACAGCCTGCTGTACAAGACAGAAACCGACATGGAGAAAATCAGCGCATGGCTCAAGGACACTCAGGCCGCCGCCCAATGGCATCAACGGGCAGAGAAAAGAAAAGAGATCATGCAGAATCTGCTCTGGAACCCGCAGGGTGGCTTGTTCTTTGACTACGACTTTCAAACAGAGAAACTGTCTTCGTATCAATACGCGACCACGTTCTATCCACTGTGGGTAGGTCTGGCAACGGAGGCGCAAGCGGATTCCGTCGCAAAGAACCTGCATCTGTTCGAGCAGGAAGGCGGCGTGGCGATGAGCACGCAAGAAACCGGCGTGCAATGGGACTATCCGTATGGCTGGGCGCCCATTCAATTGCTGGCGGTCGAAGGACTGCGACGCTACGGCTATAACGCGGAAGCAGACCGCATCTCAGATAAGTTTCTTTCCATGGTGCTTGCGAACTTCTCGCGTGACGGAAACATCCGCGAGAAATACAACGTGGTCACCGATTCATCGAACATAAAGCTGGCGGAAGGCTACCGGGACAACATTATCGGTTTCGGCTGGACAAACGGAGTTTTTCTGGAGCTGCTGAACGGTCTGCCGCCGGACCGGCGAAACCGCCTGGGTGACACCTCGATCGCCCGCTAGGGACGCGGACAACTCTGTGCTGGCACGGTTGGCGGGGATGCACGAAACCCGGCAGGCCATTGCTGGACTCCGGAACCGCAGGCTACGGCGTTATTTCATAGACGACGCCAGCGTTGGCGCTGCCACCTTCGTCCGCGGTGCCGTACAGATTCCCCGCAGCGTCCAAGACTACCGCGGCGACTGGATACGCTCCGTCTTTTCCACCCGTAAAGCTATAAAGTTCGGTCCCCTTCCAACCGCCGTCGGCGGTTGGAGACAACTCGAAGACGTTCCCGCAGCAGATACCTGAGTCGCTGTCCGATGCTGTACCGTAAAGATTGCCGGTTGAGTCAAACACCAATGCAGCAACGGGGTTCGAGTTGAGCCCGTTGGGGAAATCGTAGATCACTGACTCCCTCCACTGTCCGTTGGACTTTGGCGACAACTTGAAGACGACGCCACACCCGCGACCGTCAGCACAGGTGCCCTTGCCACCTTCTTCGGTTGTTCCATAAAGATTGCCTAGCTGATCGAAAATCACACCCGCGGCAGGTTGACTTCCGTCCGCGCCACCAGTGAAGCTGCATAACACGCTTTCGGTCCACGTTCCCCCAGAGATTGGCGAGAGTTCAAAGACCACGCCGAAACCTGCAGCGCCATAAAACGTCGTGCCATACAGGTTTCCTTTCGCATCCCATGTCAGGCCGGCACGTGGTCCGCCTCCGTCCGAACCCCCAGTGAAGTTGTAGATCACGGTCTCAACCCAGTTTCCGCCCGACGATGGGGTCAGTTTGAAAACTGTGCCGTTACCACCCGATCCGCCGCCCACGGTCGTTCCGTATATATTCCCTGTGGCGTCGAACACCAGCCCGGCTACCGGGTCGGCGCCGTTTGCAAAAGTGTAAAGAACCTTCTCCGTCCACTGGCCACCGCTGAGAGGCGTCAGTTCGAACGCCGTACCGAACGAATCTGCCCCCCCGTAGGTTGTCGTTCCGTAAAGATTTCCTGCGCTATCGAAAATGAGCCCCGCGAACGGGGTCGCCCCGTCTGTTCCGCTCTTGAAACTGTATAAGACGTTTCGCTGCCAGCCACCACCCGACAGGGGAGCAAGTTTGAAAACCGTGCCGAACCCGTAGGTGCCACCGCCCGCCGTCGTGCCGTACAGATTGCCAGAGCCGTCGAGAATCACGCCACCCGCAGGACCGCCTCCATCGCTCGACCAGAAGTTGTGCAGGGTCTCAGTCCATCTGCCCGAGGAGGGACTTAGCTCAAAAACGGTACCGCCTCCGTTGAAATCAGGTGGCGCACCAGAAGACTCAGTTGTCCCGTAAAGATTTCCATTTCCGTCAATGATGAGACCCGCGGACGGAGCTAGGCCATCGCTCCCACCCAAGAAGCGGTGGAGCACACGTTCGCTCCATCTAGTGCCTGAGGACCTGGTGAGCTTGAAGACCGTTCCGCAACCGTACTCGCATAGACTACCCTTACCTCCCGCGGCGGTATTTCCGTATAAATCTCCTGCCGAGTCAAACACTAAGCCGCCATGAGGTCCCAGCCCGTCCTTTCCGCCCTGAAAACGATAAAGCACGCTTTCAGTCCAACCGCCGCCCGCGCTGGGACTCAGTTCGAAAGCAACGCCATAGCCTTCTTTCGTGCCTCCCGTAAGCGTCAGCCCGTAAAGGTTTCCGGCCTGATCAAAGATTACCCCTGATGGCTGGCTTCCGTCAGCGCAGTGAGGTTTGCTGCAAAAAGCGTAGAGCACATTCTCGGTCCAGACCCCGCCGGAGTTGGGACTCAACTCGAAAACCATCCCTGGGCCCGCGCCGTTGCCGTTGGCCGTTCCGTACAGATTTCCGGTACTGTCGAAAATTACCCCGGAGGAAGGCCTGCCTAAACTACTGGAAAAACTGTATAAGACGTTCTCGATCCATCTGCCGCCCGCGCCTGGCGTCAGCTCGAAGACGGTGCCGAGGGAGTCTGCGCCGGTGCCGCCCGGGGTTGTTCCAAAAAGATCACCCGCCGCGTCCAGAGTCAGCTGGGCCTGCGGAGAACTTCCGTCTGAAGAATGAACTCCAAATGCATGCAAAACCTTATAGGACCATTTGTCGTCTGCGCCCGGCGTCAGCTCAAACACCGTACCGCAGCCATCATCCTGCTGGCAATTTCCGGATAAGTATCCTCCCTCCAAAGTTGTGCCATACAAATTCCCCGCCGCAGCCATCACTAAACCGGCCATGGGATAGGATCCGAGCGCGCCGCCCCGAAAATCATAAAGTACCGTCTCGGTCCAGCCGCCACCCGACCTCGGCGTCAGCTTGAAGACGGTACCGAAGGAATAATAGCCGCCGTACTGGGTCGTCCCGTAGAGATTGCCCGAAGAGTCAGAGATAAGGCTCGACGCAGAATTTGCCCCCTCGGGAAAAGGGACGAAGTTGTGCAGGATCTTCTCAGTTGCCCAGCTGCTGATGGTCACCATCGACACCAGGGCGCCGACCACGGCAATTCTTGGCAGAAGCTTTACCAGAAGCGACATAGCAGAAACCTCGCGGAGGGGGGACTCAATATGCGAGCGGGAGTGTATCACAACGCGCCCGCAAAAGCACCACGGGCAAGGAGTATGGCGCTCAACCGTCGTGTGAAGCCGAGATTCAAGTGTCGGCTAGGCACCCATCGCGGTCAGTAAACCGGTACAATGCCCATGGAGATTTTCCATGTCCACTCTCGCCAGTAAAACCTGCGTCCCCTGCCGCGGCGGCATGCCTCCGCTCAAGGGAAAAGAACTGGAAGCGCTGCACCAGCAAGTGCCGCAGTGGAAAGTTGTCAACGAGCACCACATCACTCGTGCGTTCACCTTTCCCGATTTCAAGCAGGCGCTGGATTTTGTGAACCGCGTCGGCGCGCTCGCCGAGGCCCAAGGACATCACCCTGACATTCTGCTGGCCTGGGGCAAGGCCGAAATCACATTGTGGACCCACAAGATCGATGGCCTGACCGAGAGCGACTTCATTATGGCCGCGAAGATCGACGGCGTGGCTGCGAGCTGACGGCTGAAAGCTTCTATAATCCCTTCATGCTCGATGAAAACGAATTTCGCAAGCGCGCGGATGCGGCGCTGGAATCCCTTAAGCAAAGCCTGATTACAGCCGAAGAATCAGCCGACTTCGAGGTGGAGGACCAGTCTGGAGCTCTGCACGTTTCCTTCGAAGATGGCGCCCGGTTTGTCATCTCACCCAATGCGCCGGTTCGGCAAATCTGGATTTCGGCGCTGGCGACGAGTTTCAAGCTGGATTGGTCGGAGGCAAATCAAGATTTCGTTCTGCAGAAAACCGGAGAGCCATTGAAACCTTTGGTATCTCGTTTGATCAACCAGCAGTCAGGCGAAGAAACAGTTACGCTCGCCTAGAGTCGGCATCTGGTGCCGAGTCAGCGCCCAATTTTTGCTTCAAGTGTTTGGCGATCAACTGCCCGTGGAAGCGTCCGTTTTCGATGAAGATTTCGTTGGTTCGAGAACCAGCTACAATCACGCCGGCCACGTAGATTCCAGGGACATTGCTCTCGAGCGTCTGCGGATCGCAGACGGGACGGCATTGCTCAGCCGAAAGCTCGATGCCCATGGAGCGCAGGAAATCGTAGTCGGGATGATATCCAGTCAGCGCGAAAACAAAATCGTTTTTCGCACGGATCACACCCGAAGGCGTTCGAATCACTACGCAATCCGCTCCGATTTCTTCCACCGTACTGTTGAAGTAAGCTTTAATCTCGCCGTTCTTGATGCGATTCTCAATGTCGGGCAGGATCCAGTACTTCACGTGGTGATGGATCTTCGCGCCGCGATAGACGAGGGTTACGCGCGCTCCATGCCGCCAAAGGTCAAGCGCCGATATTGCCGCTGAATTCTTGCCTCCTATGATCAAAACGTCGTTGTCAAAATAAGGATGCGGCTCGCGGTAATAGTGAAATACTTTCGGCAAGTCTTCCCCGGGAATATTCAGCAGGTTCGCCAGGTCGTAATATCCGGTCGCGACGATGAGTTTGCGGGTGTGGTAATCGTAAATTCTCCCCAGCCGATCGGTGGTTGTCACCTGGAAATCGCCGTCGCGCCCGTTCACCGTCTTCACCCACTGGTATTGCGCGATAGGCAAACGATAGTGTTCGGCAACTTTGCGGTAATACTCGAGCGCTTCCTGACGTGTAGGCTTTTGGTTAGCGGTGCTGAATGGGATATCACCAATCTCCAGAAGCTCCGGCGTGGTGAAGAAAGTCATATTCGCCGGATAGTTGAAGATGGAATTCACTACGCAGCCTTTGTCGATCGCGATGACCTTGAAACCGGCCCTTTGCGCCTCGATGGCGCACGCAAGACCAGTCGGCCCAGCCCCGATAACGAGCACATCGACCCGGGTGTTGGAGCGCGATTCCAACTGGGTGCGCGGAAGCGTTTCGGGAACCTGTTGCGCCGCTTCATATATCTGTTTCGTCAGCAAATGATTGGTCCCAAGTTAGAAGACTACGGCTTTGGAAGTTAATGATTCTAGCACGTTGGGTAGCGGCGAGTTTTCTGCCTGTATCGCGTTCCCTCACGGTGCCGCCAACGATACGCGCTATAATTTCTGGTCGCTCATCCGTCAGGCTCAGGTGGGAACGCTTAATGACAACGTCCTTGGAACCAGCAACTCGCACCCGTATTGAATCCGACAGCATGGGACAGATCGAGGTCCCGGCCAATGTTTACTGGGGCGCGCAGACGCAGCGCTCCCTCCTGCACTTTAACATTGGCCGCGATGTCATGCCCCCGGAGTTGATCCGGGCCTTTGGCATTCTTAAAAAGGCCTGCGCATTGGTGAACCAGGACCTGGGCAAACTGTCTGCCGACAAAGCCAAACTCATCGTGCAGGCTGCCGACGAGGTCATCTCCGGCAAGCTGAACGATCAGTTTCCGCTGCGCATCTGGCAGACCGGCAGCGGAACGCAGACCAACATGAACGTCAACGAGGTCATCTCCAACCGCGCCATTGAGATTGCGGGCGGCCCGAACGGACGAGAAATGATGGGATCGAAGAAGCCGATCCATCCCAACGACGATGTCAACATGTCGCAGTCGTCGAACGACACCTTCCCGGCGGCGATGCACATTGCGGCCGCAGAGCGGGTAAGAGATGCGTTGATTCCCGCGATCCAAAGCGTTCACGATGCGATCGCGGCCAAGGCGAAAGAATTCAATGATGTGGTAAAGATCGGCCGCACCCATCTGCAGGATGCCGTGCCTTTGACTTTCGGGCAGGAATTCGGCGGGTGGGCCAGTCTTTTGGAGCGGGACATCAAGCGTCTGGAGCAGGTGCTCGGCGGTCTCTATGACCTTGCCATCGGCGGAACTGCCGTGGGCACAGGGCTTAACGCTCATCCGGAATTCGCGGAGCGGGCCGCAAAGAAGATTGCTGAACTTACAGGACTTCCCTTCCGATCCCACGGCAACAAGTTTGCGGCGCTTTCGGCGCACGACGAAATCGTCTTCGCACAGGGTGCGCTGGAAACCCTTGCAGCCTCGCTGATGAAAATCTCAAATGACATCCGCTGGCTGGCTTCCGGTCCGCGCTGCGGCCTTGGCGAATTATCCATTCCGGAAAACGAACCTGGGTCTTCGATCATGCCGGGCAAGGTCAATCCGACACAGTGCGAAGCCATGACCATGGTGTGCGTGCAGGTTCACGGAGCCACGGCCGCAGTCGGATTCGCCGGCTCGCAAGGCAACTTCGAACTCAACGTGTTTAAGCCCGTGATCATCTACAACTTCCTGCATTCGGTTACGCTGATTACGGACGCCTGCCACGGCTACGTCGAGTACATGATCAAGGGCATCGAAGTTGATCGCGCGAAAGTCGATTGGTACGTGAAGAATTCGCTAATGCTGGTAACAGCGCTAGCTCCGAAGGTTGGATACGATAAGGCAGCAAAGATCGCGCACACCGCTCATGTCGACAAAACCAGCCTGCTGGAGGCGGCGCTAAAGCTGGGCTATCTAACGAAAGAGGAATTCCATCAGTTGATGAAGCCGGAGAAGATGACCCACCCTTAGAACAAAGGCAATCGTCGCTCAGTCGGGATCGTAGACGCCGTTGCCGTATCCTTTTCGCCGGATATCTTCCTGCATTTGTTCGAGCTTAACCTTTTCCTGAGCGAGTTGAAGTTGCGACGCTTCATATTCCGCTTTCAAGTTCCGCCCCCGGTCGCACCATTCCTTGTAATAAGGCGTGTAATAAGTGGAAGTCCAGCACGCCTGCGCTTCATCATCCTGGGCGAATCCTACACTCCACGCGGCGAACTGGTTCTTGACAAGCGTAATGTGATTCTGAATGTCTATGATCTTGCCCTTCTCTACCTTGACTTGATTCTGGAATATTTTACCTTGCGCCTCAAACTGCCGCACGCTTTGGTCATCTTGTGCCTGGGTTGCGTTGTTCTGGACGGGTTGCGCTGCGGCGGCGTCCTGCTTGGCCTCGGCTTTGTCGGCCTGGGGCGGGTTGCTGCCATCGCTTATATCGTGGTTCCTTATTACCTTGAGCGGCGGGGACACCTGGGTCGCGAGCTTCGAAGCACTCGCGGCGGCTGCGACCGCTGATGGCTTGACCGGTCTTTGACTAGCCGGCTGCGGATTCACCGATTGTTGGTTCGAATCAACTGGTGCGGCGTTGCCTGCTTGCGCTCCTGTTGATTGAGGATTAGCCGGTGGCTGGCTCGTTTGGCCGAAAACCAAAGCCGCCGCCAGTAACCATCCGATCATCATCAGCCAATAACGAGGGCGCATAGCCCCTAATCATATCGCCGCTTACCCCTCCGGGCTGAGGTTTTGCCAGTAACGTCAGGCCTTGTACTACCGGTGCACGGCGCTTGGATCTGTTTCCTCCTCCGCGGTCCCGAGGATGGTTCAATCTGCTTCCGCGGCTGACAGTTCGGCGATCTTTGCAGCGTCGCTGCTTTTCCTGGGTATCGTAGCAATCGCAATCACGCTGATCAGGACGAACAAGGCTCCCACCAGCGTGCGCGGACCAACCGCTTCCCCTCCAACGAAATATCCCAGAGCCACCGCGACTACGGGATTCACGTAAGCATAGGTGCCAACCTTCGTCGGCGATTCATGGTGCAGCAGCCAGACGTAAGCGGTAAAACCGACAATCGAACCCGCGACGATCAGATACAGCAGCGCAAACCACGCCTTCGCAGAAATCGCTTGCGGATGAAATCCAACAAATTCACCCGACACAGCCGCGAGAACCGTTAATTGAATTCCTCCCGTAATCATCTGGGCGGCCGCGCTCATGGGCTTCGAAGCGGGCAGCGGGAGCCGACGCGTCAGAATCGTGGCGACAGACCACGTAAACGACGCAACCAAAAGAGCGAGAGCTCCGGCACGATTGATAGGAACTTCTCCAAACGAGAAGGAATGAACCGTCAGGACTGCAACGCCGCACAGGCCCACCAGCAACGCCATACCGAGCCGGACAGTAAGCCGCTGGGTTCGCAGAAAGACAATTTCCAGCAGCGTGATAAAAACCGGGATGGTCGCGAGCACGACCGCTGCGATTCCGGACGGTACGCGCTGCTCAGCCCAGAACAAGCAGCCATAATCGACCAGGAAAATAAGCGCTCCAAGCAGAGTTGCGCCCGCCCACTGCGCCCCGCTGGGAGATGGCGTACCCTTGAGCCGCATCCAGCCGAACAGGACAACGCCCGAGACTAAAAAGCGAGCTGCAGCCAAGAGGAACGGCGGTACTTCGTGCACGCCGACGCGGATTGCCAGGAACGTCGATCCCCAGACAAAGTAAATCACGGCGAATGCCAAAAGAATCTTCCATGCGGGCGGGCGCGCAGCGGTTTCCAATGCGATCTCCCTCGTTGCTCTTCAGACAGAGCTGCCCTAATAGATGGTTCAGTGCCTGCTGGGGAACCATGCTTCGATCATGAAATTTTCTTATAGGCTTGATGATTTCCGCTTATGCTCTATTGCGGCTGTGTCTTTCCGAATGTGAGTCCGCTTAGCGCCGCGACTTTTTCTGCGGGGATGCCTTTCGACGCCACCAGCACATGAAAACTTTCTCCCATGCCTGCGGGCGTGACCAGGTGCTTCAGTTGCAAAGCTACCTTGGCGCGTTCCTGTGGCAGTCGGCATTCCTCGAAGGCATCGGCGAACTGATTGTGCTCGCCGATTCCCATCAGAAATTGAGATTGCGTGAGCAGCGGCTGCGTGCGCATTCCATGTTCTTCGGCTGTGGCCGCAAGTGCAGTGAAGTTCACGTGGGCCGTTATGTCTTGTTCTCCCGGTGCTTCGTACGGATTCGCACTCGCTGAGTGCTGCCGGTAAGTAGCGACGGTGCCTCGATGGCGCCCGGCAAGTTGCTCCTGCCGCGTGTAGCCGTAATCGACGGCAATGATGAATCCGCGCTCGACAGCAGCCGCAATCTGGGCCATCCAGCGTTGTGCAATGAGAGGAGTTTCGATTCGCTCTCCAGCTTCTGGATGTACACCGTAGCGGTCGAGGAAGTCCAGCTCTTCGGCCGCTGCGGCGTGCCAGGTTTCAAGCAATCGTCCGTCTTTCTCAGAGATGCGCAACTCTCCTTGCGCGCTCAGAACCTCGACCGGCAGCGCGTCAAAGAACTCGTTGGCGAAGACGATCACGGGAACGCCAGGGGCTAAAGCCCTTTCGATCGCGATGCTGTGCGGCCTTTCGCACGATGGCGGTTTTCGCCGCTGCGGGAGCGAAGCCTTGCCAGATCTGAAATGCCTATCCAGAGTCGCGTGCAATCGCAGGCGCAAAACCGGGGAACTTTCTACCGAAGAGTAATGCAACGCTCCAAAGAACTCAGGAAACTTCTTCTCCGACCAGTCCAGCACGTCTTGAGCAAACAATCCGCGGCCCGGGCCGAGTTCCAGAATCTCGATCTGCTCTGGTGATCCCAGCACGCGCCACATTTCGTCAAACTGACGCGCCATCAGCCGTCCGAAAACAGCGTGCACATCGCTGGATGTGTAGAAATCACCGGCTTTCCCAAACTGTTCAGCATTCCGCGAGTAATAGCCAAGCTCGGGATCGTAAAGGCAAAGCTCCATGTACCGCGAAAATGGCATCGGCCCGCGATCGCGGATTTCTCTTTCAATTTTCTGTCGCAGGGTCACAAGCCTTCCCGTTGGCGCTCGAGGCGGTCTTGCGGTGTGCGGATGAACATTTCGACCAGATAATCGTGCAGGCAATCGTAGAGCTGGCGCTGCAGGCTCCATTCAAATTGCGGGTTATCCAAATCGCGAGGATGCAAGTCGAAGTAATAAGTGTGCACGGGGACGGGCGGATTCTTGAATTGAATAATCAGCTCCACGCCATCGCCCTTGGCCCGAGCGGAGAAATCGAGCAAGGGATGCTCGTAGAGTCGAAGCTGTGCCAGCACGCGTTCCAAGCGGAGATTCGGTGACATGGGTACCGAAGTCGTTCTAACTAAATTATAGCCGATGTACAGGAACCATGTACAATAGTGGAAAGAGGTTAACTTGACAGAGACAACTTATACCAATCTGCGTCAGAGTCTTGCCTCCGTGTTGGACCGCGTGGCTGATGACCGTGAGGTAGTGATAATCCGCCGGAGAGGCGAGAAGACGGTCGCCATGGTTCCGGCCGACGAACTTATGGGGTTGATCGAAACCGCTCACCTTCTACGATCGCCGAAGAACGCGCAGAGGTTGCTCACTGCGCTGCGGCGGGCTGTGGGACGAAAGGGCAGGCCCGAGGCTCTGGAAAAGCTGCGCCGGGAGATGGGCTTTGGGACGAAGCGCTGAACGACAAGCGATATTCCACGCGGAGTTTCGGCAGGATCTGCGTCACTGGGTAAACACAGATCGCAAAGTGGCACTGCGGACCTTTGACCTCATTGAAGCCGTGCTGCGAGAACCTTTCACCGGCATGGGCAAACCGGAGCCGCTGAAGTACGTGTTGGCTGGTTGCTGGTCGCGCAGAATTACTCAGGAGCATCGCCTGGTCTATCGGATCAGCGAAGGCAGGATAGATTTTCTCCAAGCCCGCTATCACTACTAATTTCCCTGCTCCTACCGCAGCGCCTCAATCGGGTTCGGGCTCGGGGCCCTTGATCGCCGGCGGCATCCTGCTCACGATTCCCGCGCCCGCAAGCCTCCGAGCCTGCACATGGTCTTACTCCGCTTGCCGGGGTTTTTACAACTTGTTACAAGTTGCTATCCGGCGGCATGGCCCCCCGTCTAAACGTTCGTTTGCCTCAAACCAGTTCCGGGGGACGTTTTCCTGGAAAACAATCCAGAGCGGAGGGTAATTCCATGTTTAAGAGTTTGCTTGTCGCTTTAATCGCAATTGCAGGACTGTCGTTGGGAAATCCATTTTGCCGTGCACAATCCGCGGTTCTCGACTTGCCGCGTGATAGCCAGCACTCGGCGGTGACGCAACGCATCGGAATCACCGACATCACGATTAACTATTCCCGTCCTCTGGTGAAAGGACGAACTATCTGGGGCAAGCTTGTGCCCTACAACGAAGTGTGGCGCACGGGAGCAAACGAGAACACCACCATCAAGTTTACCGATCCCGTCTCTATCGAGGGAAAGCCCCTGGCGAAGGGCGTCTACGGCCTCCACATGATCCCAGGACAGGACCAGTGGACCATCATTTTTTCGAACGATAACATGGCGTGGGGCAGCTTTACCTACAAGGAAGCCGACGACGCGCTTCGCGTGACGGTGAAACCGCAGGCTTCGGAACCTCGCGAGGCACTGACCTACGACTTCGATGATGTGAAGCCCGATTCCACCCTGGTCACACTTCGTTGGGAGAAACTCGCCGTCCCTTTCAAAATCGACGTGAACGTGCATGACATCATGCAGGCCAGCCTGCATAACCAACTGCAAGGGCTAGCTCAATATACGTGGGAAGGATGGGACGACGCCGCGACCTATTTGCTGACAGCCAAATACGACTTGGACGAAGCCCTGCAATACGAAAACACGTCGATTGGAACCGAACCCCGGTTCGACAACTACTTGACCAAGTCGCAAATTCTCGAAGCCATGGGCCGCAAGGAAGAATCCGAGACGGCAAAAAACCAGGCGCTCCAGCGGGCCACGGCGGCTCAGCTTTATGCCTATGGGCGTTTGCTCCAGGGCCAGGGGAAACAGGATCAGGCCTTTGACTTTTTCCGCCAGGCGGCAAAGAAAGATCCGAATGACTGGGTCGTTCACGACGGCACGGCCAGAATCTATTCGGCCCAGGGCGACTACGGCAGTGCATTGAAGGAGATCAAAATCACGTTGGCGGGCGCTCCCGATAACCAGAAGATTTTCTTCGAGCCCCTGATCAAGAAGCTGGAGGCAAAGCAGGACATCAACAAATAGCGACCAGCCCCGGACAATTGTTTGACTGGGAATTTGCTCGCTCACAAATGTGGTTGATGCAGAAGAGAGAAGTCTGCGTCAACCACATTGATTAAGAGGGATATCCTGCATGCATCTCGCGAACCATCGGCCTTTGAGCCTGTTATACGTGTTGCTCATTTGCTCCTTGCCACTGTCCGCGAAAGATAGCTGCAACCTGCGGACACTCATGCACCAACGACGAGACGTCGCAACCATCCAACATCTGGAGGATGAATGGTCTCGTGCGTATTTGCGCGGCGATACGGAACTCGAAGGATGCTTGCTCTCCCCGGACTTCACAGAAATCTTGCGCACCGGAGAAGTGAAAGGCCTGCAGGACGAACTGGATCTTGCCGCAAAGAATCAGGGTAAAAATCTTGCGACTCCAGACTTACCCAAGACAAACGTCTTGCTTCACGGAAACGTGGCCGTGGCGTACGGAATATCGAGTTCAACTTCTGACGGTAAATCGAAAACTACTCGCTTTGCGGATTCTTACCTGTGGGAGCACGGAACCTGGCATGTATACTTCGCGCAACAGACTCGAATCGAGAATCTCCCAGATGCGGCGCCCAGCACGGCCAGCCCCTAGTCGCCGGCTTTGGCGACCGGCGATTTCTCTAGTGCCGACTTCTGTTCCGGATACTCGTAAACTCCGCGTCCAGCCTTGCGTCCCAGGCGCCCGGCCTTCACGTATTGCACCAGCAGTGGCGCCGGACGATATTTCTCCCCTAAGCTCTTCTGCATATATTCCAGAATGTGCAGGCGAGTATCCAACCCAACCAGATCCACGAGCTCGAACGGACCCATGGGATGGTTCAATCCCAGCTTCAAAGCTTTGTCGATATCCTGCGCCGAAGCAATGCCCTCTTGCAGCATATAGAACGCTTCATTCCCAATCATGGCGTTGATGCGGCTGGTAATAAAGCCGGGCGATTCCTTGATCACCACAACTTCTTTGCCCATGCGTCGGCCGACCTCGGCTGCGGTCGCGAGCGTGTCATCATCGGTCTCGAGTCCGCGCACAACCTCCAGCAGCTTCATCTTGTGGACTGGATTGAAGAAGTGCATCCCCACACACTTCTTAGCCCGATAGCTGACGCTGGCAATCTCGGTGATGCTGAGCGAAGAAGTGTTGGAAGCAAGAATCGTTTCCGGCCGGCAGATTTTATCGAGCAGGGTGAAGATCTCGATCTTCGATTCCATCTCCTCGGGCACTGCCTCGATGACTAGATCGGCTTCGCGCGCGGCTTCTTCAACGCTACCTGCGTATTGCAACCGGCCGAATGCGGCTTTGGCATCGTCACCGGAGACTTTCCCAAGTTCGACCGCTTTGTCGAGATTCCCGCGAATCTCGCTCTCTGCGCGGCGCAACGCATTGGGCAGCAGGTCTTCGAGGATGGTGCGATAACCGCCCAGCGCCGCCACATGAGCGATGCCCCGGCCCATGGTTCCGGCGCCGATCACGGCAATGGTTCTGACCTGTGCCACTACTGCCCACCCTTTTCCAACCGCACGACAAGAGCATCGAGGTTCGCGCCCGCGGCCTTCAGGCTCTCGGCCAGGCGCTTTTTCTCGTCGCTCTCCATGGCCGCGACGAAGGCGCTGATACGGCGCAACGTGGTTGTGATGTCGTCCACGTAATTGATCAGGCGAATTAGTTCTCCAGAAGTTCCCATAAATGATTTCCGCTCCAGTAGCCCACCATCGGGCAATGATCTTATTATGCGCTTCGCACTCAGGAAAAACCGGCACGTGAGGGCGAACTGACTATTCTCAACGGTGCAAAGGAATTAGTAAAGGCTAGTCGGGGACAAACGTCTGCGGACGGAGCGGAGTTGCGATGCAAACCGGATTGCCCCGATAATTGACTATGCTGCGTGACCCCAGCTTGATCCCGCTTTCGCGCCAGCACCAGCATGCACTGGCGCTGTGCGTGCGTCTCGATCGCGCAATTCAAGCGGGAAAGATCGATCTGGAGGCGTGGCAGGCGGAGATCCAGCAGCAATTTGAGAGCGAGATCGCAATCCACTTCGCGGCCGAAGAGAAAGAATTGTTTCCGGCCGCTGCACGGTTTCCCGAGATCCGACCTCTGGTAGACGAACTCCTTGCCGAGCACAGTGTTCTGCGCGGTTATTTCGCACGTGCGGCCGCCCGCAGTCTCGACACCGCAAGCCTGGGGAAGTTCGGAGAGAAGCTTGTGCAGCACATCCGCAAAGAAGAACGCCAGCTTTTCGAGGGGCTACAGAAAGTCATGAGTGCAGCAGAGCTTGCCTCGTTAGGCGCGGCTTTGGATCAGGCGTTGCAGAACGCATCGACAACCTGCGCTCTTCCCAATGAAGCCACGCAGTTACGGCAAAAACCTTAACGTCAATCTGAGTGCCCAGTTCTTGCCTCACACCCTTCCCTTCAGCGCAGGAGTTGGCCCACCTGCCTCCTAACCAGGAAGCCGCGAACAGCACAAGAAAAGACAAATTGTTGACAAATTAGAGACAAAAAGCGCGCCCTTCAATTGTCTTATCAGTGAGTTGTTCTGAACTGGCTATGCAAGTCTGCTTCCTTGCGGAGATTTCAGGATCTTTCCACGTTGACAGGAGGGAACGATGAAAGCCAGAAAACTAATGTGGGTCGCAGCGCTGACATTGTTTGCCGCCGTGCCACATGCCTTCGCTACCAGATGGTATGTCGATGGCAAACACGGCAATGACAACAACAATTGCAAGTCACGCCGGCACGCCTGCAAAACCATCTCCAATGCCCTTTCGCTCACCCTGCCGGGTGATTCCATCTTCGTCGCCCCCGCGATCTATCGGGAGACGCTCTTCATCTACTTCAACCTGGAGATTATCGGTTCCGGTGCGAAGACCACGATCGTCGATGTCAGAGGCCTCAACAACCAGGTCGTCGTCGTTGGCTCCGAACCCAAAGTCCAAGTCAAGCTTTCGGGGATGACCTTCCGCAATGGGGCTGGACAGGAAGACGGCGGCGGCATCTACAACTGCTTCGGAACCCTGACCGTCATCGACAGCATCATCACGGGGAATAGAATCGCCAGCGGAAATGGCTCCTACGGTTATGGCGCCGGCATCTACAACTGTCCCAGCAGCACGCTCACCCTCATCAATACGACCATCAGCAACAACAGCGCGTTGATAGGTGGCGCTATCTGCAACGGCGGCACGCTGACGATTATGAACAGCACCTTTAGCGGGAATGTGGCGCGCCAGCACGAGGGCGGTGGCATTGCCAACTACGGCACCCTCACTATCACGAACAGTACCTTCAGCGGGAATATCGCACGCCCCTCCCTGCTCGGCAGTCTGGCCGGCGGCATCCTGAATGGAGGATTATTCCAGTCCTCGGGGACACTCTCGATCAACAACAGCACGCTCAGCGGAAATATCGCGCGCGGAGGGAAGGGCAGCGGCATCTTCAACGTCAAAGGAAGCACGGTGGTGCTTCAGAACAGCATTGTCGCGAACAATACGGGAGGAAATTGTCACGGCACTGTAACCTCCCATGGCTACAACCTAAGCAGCGATGGCACCTGCGACTTCGACAGCGCAGGCGACCTGAACAACACTGATCCCAAACTCGGGAAGTTACGAAACAACGGCGGACCCACGCAGACCATGGCGGAATTCTTGGAGAGCCCAACGGTTGACGCCGGTAATCCAGAAGGCTGCACCGACGGCCAAGGTCATCTTTTAACCACTGATCAGCGCGGTGCCCCGCGTCCCGGAAAGCACAAGCGAGACCAGCGTTGCGACATGGGCGCGTATGAACGTCAGACAGACTAGCGAGAAACAAATCAGGCACTAAAGGAGATATTTATGAAACACCTTGTAGCATTGCTCGCGGCGGGAGTCGTCGCGCTTGCAACCGGAATGTCAGTTGCCCAGACTCCCTCGCCGTTCGGCGTCGACCAGATTTTGTCGACGACGCAAGGCGATCCGGGACTTTTCCAATTTGAAATATTTCAACTTCCGAAGAAATCAGGGCCGACATTTCTCCTGAAGGGAGCGGACGGCAACCTGTGGTTCTCGAATATCAATCGCCATCAGATCGCCCGCTTCGATATCGGGCGGCGGCAGCTTCGCACCTTCCCGCTGCATCCGACCAGCCAAGTGGTGGTCATGTCCAATGGGCCGGACGGCAACGTCTGGTATGCCGACTTCAACGGCAATCGGGGCGTCATTGCGAGAATCACCCCAGCCGGAAAAATTACAGAGTTTGTTATGCCGCACGGCAGGGGCGCGGCTGGGCTTGGCCCCGGACCCGACGGCAATATCTGGATCACCGAGGGTGTAAACGACCGCATCGCCCGATTTGATCTCCGTACCCATAAGTTTAGGGAGTTCAAGCTGCCGCATCCTGCAAGCGGACCTTGCAAGGTCGCAGCCGGTCCGGATGGCGCAGTCTGGTTCACCGAACTGGGCGCTGGTCGAATCGGACGAATTACGATGGCCGGCGAGATAACTGAGTTCGAGGTCCCCACAAGAAACGCCATGCCGTTCATGATCGTTCGTGGGCCTGATGGAGCGCTCTGGTTCGCGGAATACAACGCCGGTAAAATTGGACGAATCACGACGTCTGGTGAAATCACCGAGTATCCGACATCGGGCGTTGGGACTGCGCCGATGCACCTTGTCATCAGCCCGGACAAGGATCTCTGGTTTACCGAGGCCGGCGGAAACGCGCTGGGCCGTATCACGATGAGCGGCGAGCTGACTGAGTTCTCGTTCGGCAGAGTCTATACGAATCCCGATGGAATCACGGTTGGCTCCGACAATCGCATCTGGTTCACGCAGTTCGCGGCCAACGCGCTCGGGGCCGTTCTCTCGCCCAGATAAGACTTGCGGCGACACAGCGGTAAAGAGTACCGAAAACGCGCCTCTCGGAAACCGCAGACACGCAGGTCGAGCGGATTTGCTCGTTGCAGAGATAACAGATCCGGCCTCCGGGAAGAGGCCGGATCGCGCCCCGCACCTCGCTACCATTTCGGCCAGACTAGACCAGGTCTTCTACCTTCACTTCCCCACCCTTCCATGAATCCTGGAACTCGTGTTCGATGAAGCCGGCATCATAGTTCCGGTTTTGCGCTCTTAGCGCCTGCTGCAGACCAAATAGCGAGCGCGGATTCCGCGGATTGCGCTCAAGATCGGCCCGGAAGACTTTCTCCGCCCCCGCAGCATCGCCATTGATCAGCAGCGCTCCACCCAGCGATTCGCGCACCGGAAAGAACCAATCCGGTGGTTCGCCATATTTCAGCGTGTCCTGAATGGCAACTGCCGCGGTCAGCAGCGAGATGGCTTGCGCATAATCTTTTCTCGCCATCGCAATCTTCGCGCCCAGAACATCCTCCGAGATTTTCATAATGTCTTTCGCCTTGTTATTAATCGGCATGGAAAAGATGAGATCCGGCGGCGTGTTCTGCTCGGCCTCAGAGACGATCTTGTACTCCGCTTCAGCCTCGCTCAGCTTGCCTGTTCCAGCCAGCGCCATGCCGCGTGAGAAATGCCAGAAGCCGGTGGTGATCTTCATCGCAGGATCAGGTTGTGGCATGGCGAGAATGTCAGCCCACTGATGAAAGCGAACATCCACGGCCATCGGAATGGTCATGAAACCTTCGAGCGGCGGCATATCTTTCACATGCGGGCCGACATTCGCGACCAACAGGTCCGCGTTCTTCTTGGCTTCCGCATAATTGCCATTCATGCTGGCGCACATGGCAATGAAGTGCAGGTTGTGACTGTAGTACATCATGGGATAAATGCCCTGCGCGCCGCTCGCCTTGATGTAGGCGCGGTCCACCGCAGCAGCCTCTTCGTTGGTCTTCACCGCCGCTTCATAGTCGCCAGTACGGATGTAAACGTGGGCCGGCATGTGCACAATATGTCCGGCGTTGGGCGCCATTGCGGCCAGTTTGTTGGCGTAAGCCAGAGCGCGCTCTGGGTTCGACGAAGCCTCTGTGGCGTGGATGTAATAGTGAATCGCACCCAGGTGGTTCGGATCGCGGCGGATCACCGACTCCAACGTTGCCACGATCTCGACCGTTCCCGCCTCGGGTGTGCCGTCCACGTGCCACAGGCCCCACGGATGCAGATTCATCCCTGACTCGGCAAACAGCGTCGCCGCATCCAGATCGTCAGGATATTTCTTCGACACTTCGCGCATGGCATCGTGATAATCCTCAGCCGCTTTTCGAAGGTCGGCTTTCGGGTCTGCCGGAAAGCGCTTGGCCATGGCCTGAATGTAAGCCTGCTCGCTGGGCGAAGCGTTGGCCGAAAGATCGACCGCTTTTTGAATCGCTTCGTGAGCCTGCTTGAAACGATCCTCGCTGGCGGGATCGTTGTAGTTCGGTCCCACGGCTTCCGCGATTCCCCAATACGCGATCGCCAGTTTGGGATCAAGTTCAGTCGCGCGCTGGAATGAACGAGTAGCCTCATCGTGGTTGAAATCGTAGATCAGGCGCAATCCCTGATCGAAGAATTCCTGTGCTTCGGAATTGCTGGTGGAGACGGGATGGTGAAGGTTCCCCACTCCTGACATCAGCGTTGCGGGTTTGGACTGACCATGCGCGGAATGGTCTTGCGCAATCGACGACGAGCACAACAATAGGGCGAGCGAAACGGATATGCGAAATCGCATAGGAATAACCCTCCTCTTAAATTTAGGGGTACAGGAGTGTTGCTGCTTAGTTGCCCCAGGTGCGGCCAGCTTAATTCAAAGCCAAGGAAGATGCAATGAAATGGCGATGCAGGAGAGATTGCAGGCACGTTTCCACAGCGGTAGAGACGGAGATTGCTGCGTCTCCTGTTGCGAGTCCTCTTGAATCCGGAATCCGGTTAGGCTCATCTAGCAGCTATGACTCAGCAAGGCGATGTTTTTTCCCTGTCGGATTACTCAGGAGCGATGGCCAACCCATCAGATGTAAGCACGCTCCGTGATGCACCTCTGCTCGACGCCTACTCCCAAGCAGTCGTCGGCGCCGCGGAAGCAATCAGCCCCTCGGTGGTCAAGATCGACGTTGCGCAGCCGGGCCGAAGCCGTTCCGGGGAACCACGCGAGCGTCAAGGCGGAGGGTCCGGATTTGTGTTCACGCCCGACGGACTGGTGCTGACCAACAGCCACGTTGTGCACGGATCCACGCGAATTAATGTTTCCCTTTCCGATGGGCAACGCTTCCCTGCTCACATCATTGGCGACGATCCCGCAACCGACCTGGCCGTGATCCGCATCGGAATGCCCAGCAACGACGCTCCTCATCTCGTGGCCGCGCCTCTCGGCGATTCGCAGCGTCTTCGGGTTGGACAACTGGCCATCGCCATCGGCAATCCTTATGGCTTTCAGTACACCGTCACGGCTGGCGTGGTCAGCGCGTTGGGACGCTCGCTGCGTTCCTACTCCGGGCGGCTGATCGAAGATGTGATTCAAACCGACGCGTCGCTTAACCCGGGCAATTCCGGCGGTCCGCTCGTGACCGCCGACGGACGTGTGATCGGCGTGAATACGGCGACCATCATGGGGGCGCAAGGTCTCTGTTTTGCCATCGGGATCAATACCGCGAAGTTCGTTGCGGGACGGCTGCTGCGCGATGGCAGAATCCGCCGCAGCTACATCGGCGTCGAGGCCCAGACTGTGCCATTGCTTCGTCGCGTAGTTCGCTTCTACGATCTACCCAGGGAGAGTGGCGTGATCGTGGCTTCGGTCACGAACGGCAGCCCCGCACAAAAAGCAGGCTTGCGAGAAGGCGATGTAATTATCGCCATGGATGGCAAGCCAATTGCGGGCGTGGACGACCTGCACCGTCTGCTGACCGATGCACGCGTGGGAGCAAGCAGCGCACTCACAGTGCTGCGGCACACGGAGAAGCTGGAGCTGAAAGTGGTGCCCGAGGAAGTGCGCGAGCAATAGGCGATGTGGCGCGGGCGTCCTCGCCCGCGCTGCCTAAGGTTGAGGTCACCCTGCAAACTTCGCCACCCTACTGACTCAGCGTCAATTTAACTCGTTGCCGGAACAGCACACGATCCGACGTATTGTTGTTATTCAAGCGCACATAATACACGTATGGATTGTTGCCGATAATCGAAAAGTTCAAGTCCGGCGCGTTCGGATCGATCAAGGAAAAATAAGCGTAGAGGAAGCTTCCCTTGGGATCATTCTTGCTGATTTCTTTCACCGTCACCACCAACGTGGGTTTGGTCCAGTTGACCAGATCGGTCGACGTTGTCAGATACAATCCCGGAGGGCCCAGCTCGTTGTCCCAGTAATCCCACAATGTGGCGACAACGATATTTGCGGACTGGTAGACATTCAGCCCGCCCACGGCAAACATGTAGGGAACCGGCGTATAGATATGCTCTTTCGGATGCGCAACCGGACCGGGATAGGGATCGACGAATGTCAGGGAGAAATCCTTCCCATTCCAGCCGCGCCATGAAGCAGGATCGAAAACGTTCTTGGTGCGAATGGGCGCGCCGCCAGTGGGCACCACGCAACGATGCGGCCCTTTGTTCCCCGAACAATTCGGAGGCCAAGTCCAATCGGTCGCTATGGCGTAATACCAGCCTTTGAAATTCACGACGTTGGTGTCCACGCTGTAACCCATCGGGCCTCGATCGATCTCGTACTTAAAGGGAACTCCAGCCAGAAAGTTCGCAGGCGCCTTGAACGATTCGAAGTGGTACCCGCCATTCGTGGAAAGATGAAAAGTGTCGGAGTCATATTCGCATTCGATGATGTTCTGAGTATGGCATTCGCCCGGATGTGCCCAGCCGTGGTATTCCGTGTGCGACAGAGCGGCAATTTTGTTGCCGTCAAGCGTGTAAAAAGAATCGAGCCAGGCCTGATCGTTGAAGTCCGCCGGATTGGGATCATTTGCCGAATGGAACGCCGCGTGGCAACTGTGCTTGAGGGTCTCAAGAGTTGAACCAAGGCTTAGGAACAGCTCGGAACTCGCGGACATGAAATGGATTGTCCCAGTGGAATCGCGAAATGCTCGGGCCATTGCGTCGGGAATATCGTTTTGATTGCAGGAGTCCTTGGGCGATCTGAAAACCGCGACGCGAGAGCCCTCGAGTTTGCCTGTGATGGTTGGAATGTTCGGGGCTGGCTGGCCATCGGCATCGAGGCTGGTCTGCGCCTGCGAAACGGCAATCAGGGCCAAACCACACAGGATAGGAAGTATGCGTCTCATCATAGCGTCACCCTTCTCGCTTTCTTAACCCCGCGTCACGCCGATCCACTCGGATACTCAGACCATTTTATCCAATACCACTCGCGAGTTACGCGGCGAACTGGACATAAACCCGGCTTACTCGGGGTCTGCAAAGAAAAATGTCTGTCCCTATTGTGCCGCGAAACAACAGGCAGCATCTCCGCGCAACAGGAGGCTCTTTGGTGTCATTGCCACTGCCTTCCTTGCTGTGTTAGTTTCTTGAAACAGCAGAGGTTAGCTTGCAAGCAACAGTTCCCGCCGGGCTTGACCGCAAGGAAGCGGACGTTTATCTGCGGCTGGACCCGAAGCGGCTCCCAAAACACATCGCCATTATCATGGACGGCAACGGCCGATGGGCGCGCAAGCGCCACCTGCCCCGCATCGCCGGACACCGCGCCGGAGTCTCGTCCGTGCGCTCAACGGTGGAGACGGCGTCCTGCATTGGTATTCCCGCGCTTACGCTTTACGCCTTCTCCGAGGAGAATTGGAAAAAACGTCCGCCGAGTGAAGTCAATTTCCTCATGGGCCTGCTCTGCCGCTATCTGAAAGCGGAAGTGCCCACGCTGAACAAAAACAATGTCCGTCTGGAATACATCGGACGCCAGCACGAACTTCCGCCGTCGGTGCAGGAAAAAATGGAGTGGGCACGCAAAGCCACGTCGCACAACACCGGCATGATGCTGACGCTTGCGCTCAACTACAGCGCGCGCACGGAACTGGTGGATGCTTTCCGCTCGATTGTAGACGCGGCCGCCCGCAACGGCGGCATGGATCATCTGGAGATCGACGAGGACGCCGTGTCGCGCCATCTCTACACCCGGCATTTACCCGATCCCGACCTGGTGGTTCGCACCAGCGGCGAAATGCGGTTGAGCAACTTCCTGCTCTGGCAACTGGCCTACGCGGAAATCTACGTAACTCCCACGCTGTGGCCTGAGTTTCGTGGCGTGCATTTGCTCGAGGGCATCGCGGAATATCAGAAACGGGAGCGCCGCTACGGCGGCCTGGCCGGCGATGCTTTGGACCAGCACGGCGATCATCCGAGAAATCCGCGGGCGGGGGCGCCCGCGCCACACGCTCTTCACACCGTGAAGACGGGCAGGAGCTGAGGCTCTTGCACCTGCTCAAGAGAATCCTCACCGCCGTGGTTTTGATTCCCGTTGTCCTGCTGCTGGTGTTGCGCGCGCCTGTGCCCGTGCTGGCGCTGGTAGCGGCTTTGGTCGCGCTGCTTACGGTGCAGGAACTGCTCAAGCTTGCCGAGGCTTACGGCATCCGCCCTCTGCGTTGGCCCACCTACCTTTTTGTCGGCCTGTTTTTTCTGCTGCTGGCCATCAATCCAGGAAACGACAAGCCTCTGCTCTCGACCGCGATCTTCGTTTACAGCGCAGGATTCGCCGCCGCCATTGCTCCCTTTGTTTTTCTCACCATTGCAATGCGGCAGTTAAACCTCAGCCGTTCGTTTCCGGCGGCGATGGTTTCTGTGTTCGCGTTCGGCTACGTTGCTCTCCCCCTCGGATTTCTGGTGCAGTTGCGCGAGCAGTGGTCGGGAGCGTTCCTGCTGCTGTATTTGCTGCTGTTGGTCTGGGCGGGCGACATCTTTGCCTATTTTGTGGGACGTTCCCTGGGCCGTCATCTCATGTCGCCGCGCATCAGTCCCAAGAAAACCTGGGAGGGCGCGCTGGCATCTCTGCTGGCGAGTCTGGTCGTCGGAATGTTGCTGTACAACTATGCATTACCCATCAGCACGGCCTTGCTGCATGCGCATCTCATCGAACGTCGCGATGGCTTCTTCGCGCTGCAGAAACCGCCGCTGGGTCCGACGTTGCTGCTTTCGGCAGGCATTAATATTGCTGCGCAACTCGGAGATCTGGTGGAATCGTTGATCAAACGCGGAGCCGGGGTGAAGGATTCCGGAACAATTCTGCCCGGCCACGGAGGCATGCTGGACCGCATCGATGCCTTGCTCTTTGCCGCTCCAGTGCTGTGGTACTATGCGGCTTGGCGCGTCATGCAGTAGGCAAAAAGCGTCGTTGGCCGTTTCGTCGTGCGTCGTTGGCGATAGCCCAACAAAGTGCCAACGACGAAGGACCAACGACCAACGACGGTTTCTAATGAAACGGATTTCCATTCTCGGCTCGACCGGCTCCATCGGCCGCAGCACGCTGAGCGTGGTGGAATCCTATCCAGAACGCTTCCAAGTTGTCGCCCTCGCGGCTGGCAGAAATGTTGACGCCGCATTCGAGCAAGCCCAACGCTGGAAGCCGAGGTTGCTCTCAGTTGCATCCGAACCAGACGCGGAACATCTTCGCGATCGCCTAAAAACAGCCGGCGTGGATGAAGTGGAAGTAGTTCACGGCTCCGCAGGGGCAGTGCAAGTCGCCACCCACCCAGAAGCAGACTTCGTAGTCAGCGCCATCGTCGGAGTAGCCGGACTCGAAGCCACCTATGAAGCTGTTCGCGTCGGCAAGACGGTCGGCTTGGCCAACAAAGAGTGTTTGGTAGCTGCCGGAGAACTGATCACCGCCGAAGCTCGCCGCCAAGGCAAGCCCCTGTTGCCGATCGACAGCGAACACAATGCCGTCCATCAGTGCCTGCGCGGTGGTCGCATGGAGGAAGTTCAGCGAGTCTGGTTGACCGCATCCGGCGGACCATTTCTGCACACGCCCAAGTCGCAGTTTTCCACAATCACGGTGGATCAAGCCTTGAGCCATCCCACCTGGAAGATGGGGCGGCGCATTACCATCGATTCTGCCACGTTGATGAATAAGGGTTTCGAGGTCATCGAGGCCTGCCGATTGTTCAACTTGCCCCCGGATCGCGTGCAAGTGATCGTGCATCCCCAGTCTACGATCCACTCTATGGTCGAGTTCGTGGATGGCAGCATACTTGCTCAGTTTTCTGTAACCGATATGCGGCTGCCGATCCTGTACGCTCTGACCTATCCGGAACGCATTGCATCCGCTATGCGCTTCCCGGTCATGGACTTACGACATCTCGATTTCGAGCCGCCGGACATGGGAAAATTCCCTTGCCTGGGTCTTGCCTACGAAGCGGCGGAGGCGGGAGGCGCAAAAACCGTAGCCCTGAATGCCGCCGACGAGGTCGCAGTGGCCGCGTTTCTGGATGGTTGTATCCATTTCTCCGAGATTCCTGCCATAATTAGAATGGTTCTTGCTGAAACGGAAGTCGGGAAACTGGAGTCTATTAGTAAGGTACTCGAAGCAGACGCCGCAGCCCGCCGGATCGCCCACGACAAAGTAGAGCAGTTGGGCTATGCGGCGTCATCGCGATCGGCTTCTTCCACCAGTCGAAGGGAATAATCTCAAATTATGTCGGGATTTTTTATCGCTGTTCTGGCTATGGCGGTGGTTTTGGGATTCATGATTCTGATTCATGAATTCGGCCACTACGCGGTCGCGAAATTGCTGGGCGTGCGCGTCGAAGTTTTCTCCATCGGATTTGGCAAGCGCTTGCTCGGTTTCCGCCGCGGCGACACCGACTACCGTATCGCCGCCATCCCTCTCGGCGGTTACGTGAAGATGAGCGGCGAGAATCCCATGGACGAGCGCACCAACGATCCTGGCGAATTCTTGTCGCACCCACGCTGGCACCGCTTTTTGATCGCCATCGCCGGGCCGTTCATGAACATCATGCTCGCCATCGGCCTGCTCACCTTTGTCTACATGGTGCATTACGAGTATCCTGCGGTATTCGATGAGCCCGCCGTCATCGGCTGGGTCTTGCCCGACACTCCGGCCGCAAAGGCTGGCATCCAGATTGGCGATCGCATCACTCGCCTCGACGAGATTGACAATCCTACCTGGAAGCAAGTCGATCCCAAAGAAGCCCTGAGCCCGAATCAGCCTCTCGATGTCACTATCGAACGCGACGGGAAATCCTTTGAGAAAACCATCGTGCCGGAAGCCTACGGCATAAATCAGATGGGATCGGCGGGATGGGTTGCCAAAGAACCGAGCTTTACGGTCACCGATCTCGAAGCAGGTATGCCGGCGGAAAAGGCTGGAATCAAGGTCGGCGACGAAATTCTAAGCGTCGATGGCCAACCCATCCCCGCTGTCGAGGCGTTGATTGAAAGCCTCAAGCGCACCCAGGGAAAACCGATTCAGATTACCGTCCGTCGCGATGGCCAGGAAAAGGCTTTCACCATGCAACCGGTGTTAACTGATATCCCCGGCCAGTCGGAGCGACGCTACCGCGTGGGGCTTGTCAGCCTGCCCATGAAGGTGACCACCCTGCCGTTGCCCGCTGCCCTCCGTAAATCGATCGAACAAAATAAAGAAGGCTCCCTACTCATCCTGGAACTCGTGCGGAAAATGATTCAGCGCAAGATATCGATCCGTACGGTTGAAGGACCAATCGGCATTGGCCGCGCCGCCGGAGAAGCCGCCACCGAAAAAGGCTGGACCCCGCTGATGGCGCTAACCGCCGCGATCAGCCTCAACCTCGGCATCTTCAACCTGCTCCCGATTCCCATCCTCGATGGAGGCGTAATCCTGCTGCTGTTCGTCGAGAGCATCATGCGCCGCGATATCAGCCTGCAAATCAAAGAGCGCATCTATCAGGCCGCATTCGTATTCCTGGTGCTGTTCGCAGTCATGGTCATCTACAACGACCTGGCAAAGACCTTGCCGGGAATGATGCAAAGGCTGCCGTAAGCTCCGATCAGTCGAACCTTGAGGCCGGGCGTTCCCGCCCGACTGGACCGGCGAAGACACCCGTCCTGCTCCCTTCACGTGTTAAAATAGACCTTCCGCATGGCTAACATTCAGCGCAGAAAAACCGTTACTTGCTCGATCAATGGCGTCCGCGTGGGCAGCGATGCACCGGTTGTGGTGCAGTCCATGACGAACACGGATACGGCGGACATCCCTTCGACCGTCCAGCAAGTCGCGGCGCTGGCGCGCGCCGGCTCTGAACTGGTTCGAGTCACGGTCAACAACGAAGACGCCGCCGCCGCCGTCGCCCCGATCGTCGAGCAACTCGATAAGCAAGGCATCAGCGTTCCCATCGTCGGCGACTTTCACTATAACGGACACCAGTTGCTCAAGAAGTATCCCGAATGCGCGCGCGCGCTGGCCAAGTACCGCATTAATCCGGGCAACGTGGGCATCGGCCGCAAGGACGATGCCAACTTCCGCACCATGATCGAAGTTGCGGTCGAGAATCAGAAGCCGGTCCGCATCGGCGTGAACTGGGGCTCGCTCGATCAAGCTCTGCTCACTCGCATGATGGACGAGAACTCGCGCCTCTCCGAGCCCAAAGACGCACGCGAAGTAACGATGGAAGCGATGGTCGTAAGCGCGTTGAACTCTGCTGCACTCGCCGAAAAGTGCGGTCTGCGCGCCGACCAAATCATCCTCAGCGCGAAAGTCAGCGGT
>Ga0116223_10000558_pt1 | contig 45358 bp, 35 predicted proteins | sample Sb_taG_3_FD_90092 | JGI IMG/M metagenome (GOLD analysis project Ga0116223, IMG submission 90092) | Peat soil microbial communities from Weissenstadt, Germany - Sb_50d_a_PC metaG | ecosystem: Environmental > Terrestrial > Soil > Wetlands > Peat | place: Germany: Weissenstadt | collected 2010-09-21 | reverse complement strand
TAAAATTGGGACTGTAGTAAAACTGTAGTACCCGGAGAGGTGGCCGAGTGGTTGATGGCTCCGGTCTTGAAAACCGGCATACCCGAAAGGGTATCGGGGGTTCGAATCCCTCCCTCTCCGCCATTCCTTCCGCATTCTGCGCTGTGGCAAACGATTTGACTGTCCCTAACGGTTGGACGTTTCGAGGCTTTCGAGAGGCACGGTCGAGCGTTGGGTTTTCCTTTCGGTTCGCTGTTCGGATCCAGGAAAACAGTTCAGCTGGCCTGGGGAGGGTAGCGGCGTTCTTCGTTCACCGCCGTCGCATAGGGGACATCGCGACCACCGTAGCGACGAACCCTGATGTTGGCCTGCTCGGCATGGCCGAAGAAACCCTCAAGCACGCACAAACGCGAGCAGTACTCGCCCACGATGGCCGACGCTTCATCGCTGAGCACCTTCTGATACGTGCAGGTCTTGATGAACTTCCCCACCCAAAGGCCACCCGTGTAGCGCGCTGCCTTGCCGGTGGGCAGCGTGTGGTTCGTTCCGATCACCTTGTCGCCGTAGGCCACGTTGGTACGCGGTCCAAGGAACAACGCGCCGTAGTTCTTCATGTTTGCCAGAAAGTACTCCGGATCTTGGGTCATGACCTGGACGTGCTCGGAGGCAATACGATCCGCTTCCCGCACCATCTCTTGGTCGGAGTCGCACACAATTATCTCGCCATAGTCCCGCCAGGAAACAGCGGCTAGCTCCGCCGTGGGCAGCACGCGGAGCAAGCGCTCCACCTCGGCCATCGTTGCACGCGCGAGCTTCTCGGACGTCGTCAGGAGTATGGCAGGCGTATTGAAGCCGTGCTCGGCCTGACCCAACAGGTCCGTGGCACAGATCTCGCCGTCCACGGTCTCGTCAGCGATGACGAGCGTTTCGGTTGGACCCGCAATCAGATCGATCCCCACACGGCCAAAGAGCTGGCGCTTGGCCTCCGCCACGTAAGCATTGCCTGGGCCGACGATCATCGAGACGGACGGGATGTTCTTGGTGCCGAGGGCCATGGCGGCGATTGCCTGTACCCCTCCCATGCAGTAGATCTCATCCGCGCCACCGAGGTGCATGGCAGCCACGACAGCGGGACTCGGCTTGCCATGATACGGAGGCGAGGCCGCGATGACCCGTGGGACCCCTGCTACCTTGGCCGTGACCACGCTCATGTGAGCGGAGGCCACCAGCGGATACTTCCCTCCCGGGACGTAGCAGCCGACCGATGCCACCGGAATATTCTTGTGGCCCAGGACGACGCCGGGCAGGGTTTCGACCTCGACGTCTTTCAACGCGGAGCGCTGCGCCTGAGCGAAGTTGCGGACCTGCGCCTGCGCAAACTTGATATCGTCGATGTTCTGCCGGGAAAGCTGGGACAAACAACTCTCGATCTCCCGATCCGAAAGGCGGAACGCCGATGGGTTCCACTTGTCGAACTTCTCGGAGATCTCGCGCAAAGCGGTTTCCCCGCGGTTCTCGATGTCCTCGAGAATGCCGGTCACGATGTCACGAACTTTTTTCGCATCCGCGCTCGCCTGTTCCGGCGGCCGACCCGTTTTCAGATAACGTGCCATAACTCCTCCATAGAACTCGAAACATGGAACTCGAACGTCGAACGAGTCTAGCCGGTCGCGGAAACCGGCTCTACGAGTTCGGCGTCGCTGGCCGGCCGCCGGTGCTGCTCGGCGGCATAGCCCGCCTTATAGTCCGCTTTGACGGCGTCGGACGCAGTGGGAAGCACGGGGAAATCCCACCAGCCCACGACCTCGGCCGCCGCCACAGAAACATCCCGCGTGATAGGAACCTCGACCAGCGCCGGGCCTTTGGAATCGAGCGCACGCTTGATCGACGAGCCGATCTGATCCTCGGCCTGTACTTTGGTAGCGACATCGAAGCCAAAAGATTTGGCCAGGGCAACAAAGTCAACCGAGTAAGGCCGGCCGCTGTCAGCTTGGTTGAATTCGGACCCGATCTGCCGGCCCATGAGGTAGTTTTGCCCGTCGCGTATCGAGATGTATCCGGAGTTGTTGAGGATCAGAAACACGACGGGAATGTTGTACATGGCGCACACCGCGAGTTCCTGCACGCACATCATGAAATCGCCGTCACCGATGATGCAGACCACGGGCGCATCGGGTTTGGCGAGCTTGGCGCCGATGGCTGCAGGCAGGGCGAATCCCATCGACGAGAATGAGCCGGAGGTGATGTGCGTGCGCGGCTCGTAGACCGGGAAAGCTTGCTTCGTGGTGCTTTGCGGATGCCCCGACCCCACGGTCACGATGCCATGGCGAGGCAGCACCTTGCGCAACTCGCGCAGCGTACGCAGCATGGTGGTGGGCATACCGCTGTAGGACCGGCGGCGCTCCAGCCTTTCCTCCCACTCGCGCTTGAGGCCATCGACTTCATCGAGATAAGAAGCCCGGGCTTCGCGGGCTTGGCGGGCCTGGTCTTCGGAAATACCGGCAAGAATGTCGGCGAGGACAAGCTTGCAGTCGGCGGCAATGCCGACCTCCGCAGGATAGTTCTTGCCAATCTCCCGGGGATCAATGTCGACCTGAATCAGCTTGGCGTCCGGAATGGAAAAAGTAACCCCCTTGCGGTAAGAAGAGGACGACCAATCGGTAAAGCGGCAACCCAGAGACATCACGACATCCGCATTCGCGGCGGTGTGGTTACCGGGCAGCGATCCCGGCCAGCCCGCCGTCCCTGCGCACATCCGGTTATCTTCCGCAATCGCGCCTTTGCCGTTCCAGGTGAAGACGCACGGGATGCCGAGCTTCTCCGCCAGCATGGTCAGCTCTGGCGTGGCCTCGGCGGTGATGGCTCCGCCGCCCACAACGACGCACGGGCGTTTCGCACTGAGCAGCAACTGGATCGCCGCCTCAATAGCCTGGCCGTCGGCCCGGGGCTTGCCAACCGGTAGCCGCTTAGTCAGGTCGGCAACATCAATGTCGGTCGTCTCCACCTGAACGTCCAGCGGCAATTCCATGTGTACCGGACCAGGACGGCCGGTCAGCATCGCGTTCCAAGCGCGATGCAGTACGAAAGGAACCTGATCCGCGCGAATGACGTCAAAGTTGCGCTTTGTTACCGGGGCCACTATATGCGGGAAATCCGGCGACGCAAAACGGTCGAGTTCCTGCATGACCCCGTGGCCGCGCATGTGCGTAGCGGCGCTTCCCGTGATCAGCAGGAGGGCGGTCGAATCGCAGAGCGAGGTCGCGAGACCGACGATCGTGTTCGTAGCTCCAGGGCCGATGGAAGTACAGGCGACGATCGGTTGGCCCGTCACCCGGAACTGCGCGTCGGCGATGTGCACGGCGCTCTGCTCATGCATCACCTGGATGAAAGGGAGTTTGGAAACCGGGTCATTGAAGGCGTCTATCAGGCTCCAGTTGCCGTGTCCCGGCAAGCCCGCGACGTACGGAACTCCATAGGCCTTGAGAGCCTTGCCAATAATCTGCCCGACGGTGAGTTGCATAGGAGGTCCTCCAGTTACCATTTTTTTCGCCCCAAGTATTGCACTTGTTCGGAGCCTTGGGAAGCGGACCCTGCCAACGGCAGTGTCTGAAATCTGCGTCGAAGGGCCTGTTCGAATGGCCGCTCAATAGCGGCCGATCTTGCCTATCAGGGAAAAGTCCATCGACCAGCTTATGATCGCGAAAATTGTAGCCAGAAGGGCTTCCCGTCGCGTTCGCGTGCCTTTAACAGCCTGGGCATACACGCCGATCAGCAGAAGCAGGGTCGCCGCGTGCATAAGCGCGAGCGCGATCCAGTTGCCCCGGGTTAGGTGTGCAACCAAAAGGGGCCACGTGTCAAAAATCTCCAATCCCCAAGACACGATAACAAGGCATAGCGCAGCCAACCCAACCTTTTCTCTCCACTCCACGGCGATTACCTCCTCGTGCTCTCTTCTGTCACCAACGCACTTTTCGGACACTACTATAAACCAAATAATCCCTCCGGCCCGACGGAGCTGCCCTGTATAATACCGCTGCCTTCAAGGGGGATGGAGCGAATGAATCGGCGTACGTTCCTATCGTGTTCCGCCCAGTTGCTGGCCGCTACCCACCTCGCACCGAGGATGTTCGCCGAGAATCCTATGCCCGAAAATAATCAGCACCGGCCGCTCTCGTTTTCCAATGACTGGATCGAAAGCGCCCTCGCAACCGCTGTGCACGAAATTCCGGTTGAGGATGCGATCGTAGTGAACCTCTCCACGAAAGCCTTGCATTACCGCGCGGCCGGAGATCGCGGGACGATCCCGCCGTGGAAATCCACGATACTCCGCCATTGCACCCTGGAGGATGGCGAGACTGCGGCTTTGCTGCATGTGCGCCAGCGCATGAATCTCGGCGGTGTCGCCCTGGGCTGGGAGTGGTATGGTCAGCGAAATCCGCAGTTCCCCCGCACCACGCCGCTGTATATCTCATCGCAGGATGATATTGGGGTCGTAAACCTGGATCCAACTTCCTTCGGTTTGGAGACGTCCGCCTCCGTTTCGCGCCTGCCATACCGGTTGAAACTGAACCTCTGGTATACGCCCGAAGGGACGGACTGCGGAATTCACACGGGGCACCAGTTCCTGGAAGTGCACACGCAGATTCTGGGAACGGGGCACATGCAGAAGTTTCGGGAGAAGACAGCCGACACGGTTTACGAGGACGTGCTCATGGTTCCGGGATACACGCACACCCCATTTTTTGTGGTAGGAAAAGACCGAACCTTCAGCTACCCCTGGCACCGCTACTATGCAGACACCGATTGCATTTGGATGGCGATCGAACTGCACCCCCTGGAATGGTAAGTTCGCCCCTTTGCGAGTTGGCCCCGCGCTAGCGCGGATTCAGTGTTGCTGTACCCGGCTCGCGTAGGGACGGCCGCCCCCGACCGTCCAGGCGAGCGCAGCTCGGCAGTTGCCTGTGGGCGCAGCAACTCTGGATTCGCCGTAGCGCTCTGGCCTTCGCTTGGCCCCTCGTTTACAATTCACTCGCTGAAGTTCTTATCGGACTTCGGCACCTCTGCTGATCTCAATTCGGTATTTCGTTCGAAGGAGGATCCGATGCTCCTCTCACGCAAGCTCTTCTACTGTGGTTGCGTTGCCGTTCTGCTGGTACCTTTTCTCAGTTGTGGTTCGGCGCACGACTCCGACGAATATTACGTTTTTGTGGCGGCCAACCTCCAGGTCCCTTACTGGCAGGCTGCCGGCGCTGGCTTTTCCAAGGCGGCGGAGGCGTCGAAGATTAAGGCTGATTTCGTGGGCCCCCAAACCTACGATCCCAAGGCTGAGCGCGACGCTCTGGATCGGGCGGTGCAAAAAAAAGCCACGGGCATTCTATTGGCCGTTACCGATCCCGCTCTGCTCAAGGACAGCATTGACAAGGCGGTGGCCGCGGGCATCCCCGTAATCACGATGGACTCGGACGCACCCGCCAGCAAGCGGCTATTTTTCATCGGCACCAATAACTACCAGGCCGGCTTCACCGGAGGACAACGCCTGGCGCAGGAACTCAAGGGCAAAGGCAACGTGGTTATTTTCACCATGCCCGCCCAGCCCAATCTGCAGGACCGTCAACACGGCTACAAAGACGCGCTCGATCGCTCGCCCAACATCAAGATCACCCGCGTGGTCGATATCCAGGGCGATCCTCGCATCACTTTCGATACCACGACCGAAATCATCGGCAAGGAAAAAGACAAAGTGGACGCCTTTGTCTGCCTCGAGGCGCAATCGGGTAAAGAGGTCGCCGGACTGCTCGACCGCTACCACGTGACCGGCAAGATCGTCATGGCGATGGACACCGACCCGGAGACGCTTGACTGGATTCAGAAGGGAGGAATCGCGGCCACGATCGCGCAGAAGCCGTACACTATGGCCTACGTCGGCATGCAAATGCTCGACATTCTTTATCATCACAAGCCGCCGGCGCTGGCGAGCGATTGGTCCAAGGACATTTATGCGCCTGTCCCCAGCTTCGTGGATACCGGCTCCGGCTTGATCGACAAGACGAACTTGGATTCCTTTCTGCAAGCCGGAAAGAGTCTGACCTCAGCGCCCAGGTGAGAGTCGGGCGTTCAGTGCCCGCAAGAGTCGCACATGATGGAGCCTCGATGCGGAAGCTGCCGCTCTCTTTTCCGTTCTTGAGATCTCATTAATGCGTTTGCGGCACGCCTGCGCCTCGAAAGTCGATCGCAGGCAGGCCCAGGCGGTGGCGCGCTTCGTCCATCATGCTGGCCGTGCGCGTGGCGCCGCAGCGCGTCACACCCAGAGCCCGAATCCGCAGCAACGCGTCCAGGTCCCGAATACCGCCGGCGGCCTTTACCTGGACAGAAGGCGGAGAATGCTTTCGCATCAGGATCAGATCGGCGTCCGTCGCGCCCGTTGGCGCATAGCCGGTCGATGTCTTTACCCAATCCGCGCCCACCTCGGCGCAGATGTCGCACAGCCGGATCTTCTGACCATCGTTGAGGTACGCGTTTTCGAAGATGACCTTGACCTTCTGACCCGCCGCATGAGTATTTTCCACCACTGCGCGGATGTCGTCTTCTATATACGACCAATCGCCGCTCAGTACCTTGCTGATGTTCACGACCATGTCGAGTTCCTCGCCGCCGTCGGCCAGCGCCTGGCGAACCTCGGCCACCTTGATCACTGTCGTGTGGACGCCGTGCGGGAATCCAATGGTGGTGCTCGAGCGCACCGTGCTGCCGTGCAGACGCGCCGCGCAGTGCTTCAGCGCGTAGGGCATGATGCAGACGCTCGCCACATCGTATGCCAGCGCCAACGAGATGCCATTTTCCAGATCGTCCCACTTCAACGTGGGATTCAGCAGCGAGTGATCAATCATCTTCGCGACGTCAGTATATGAATAAGCCAATGACATACCCTCTCCCCTATCAAGTTCTAAAACTGCGCTGACAATGATCAGCTCAAGATCATCTCATTTGCCAGCCCACTCCGCCCGGAGCTGCTACAAAATTCAGGTTACATCGCCCAAAGTCCAGCTTCAAGATAGTTGCCGCAACGACCTACATGGAGGTGCGCAAGCTGGCACTTACCGCTGTCGGGGATTCCACAATCGGCCCAGACTCGCCAATCGTTCATCTCGGGTGTGTTTCCAGCTCTAGCGGCCAGGTCTGGCGCGGCTCCTTTCGCATGAAGTTTCATCCATCCACAATTTCGTGATCTCTTCCAGCGACCGGCCTTTGGTTTCGGGAATCAGCCAGCCGACCAGAATGACCGTCAACAATGCGCCGGCGCTGAAACACCAGAAAGTACCATCCGATCCCAGATGTTTCTGCATGATCGGAAACATCTGGTTTCCCATGTAGCCGACCAGCCAGAGGGCGGTCGTAGCGATGGACATGCCGCGACCGCGAACCTTAGTAGGGTAAATCTCAGAGATGATTACCCAGCAGGCCACACCATTGCCGAACGCGTGACCAGCGACGAAGCTCATCACAAAAATCAAGACTCCCAAGCCGCTGCCGTGGATGTGATAGAGCCAACCGACCAATGTAAAAGAGACGAACTGCAGGGCGGTACCGGCCAGGATCAGGGTCTTGCGCCCGGCGCGGTCCACCAGCCAGAGGGCGAAGAGGGTAAACGAAAGATTAACGAGGCTAACCAGCACGGACTGGAAAAATGCGTCGCTGGTCGCGGTTCCGGCAACGCGGAAAATTTCCGGTAAGAAGGAAAATAGCGGCGTGATCCCGCTGATCTGTTGCAACCCCGCCAGCATGATGCCGAGCAGCAGCGGGCGACGGAAGGTGGTAAAAAGTTCCGAGATGTGGCCCTCTTCACTCGCCAGTGAATTCTCGATTTCAGCAGCTTCGCGCGACGCAGCGTCAGCGCCATTGATTTTGACCAGTACTCCGATGGCCTGATCCCGCCGACCCATTTTCATCAGCCAGCGCGGACTTTCGACCGCAGGCAAAATCATCAATCCGAACAGAATCGCCGGTACGACGCCGGCGAGAAACATCCAGCGCCAGCCGGTGGATATGTTCCACGCTTCATCGCCCATGCGTTGAATGAGCATGTTGACGAAGACGGCGGCGAGAATCCCAACCACAATACCAAGCTGGTAAAGAGTCACGCAGCGGCCGCGAACTCGCGTGGGCGCAATCTCCGCAATGTAGTTTGGAGAAATCACTGACGCCGCACCGATCCCCACTCCGCCAATAAGCCGCCAGAGGACAAACTGATGGAGATCCGCCGCGAAGAGCATGCCTACGGAGGAGAGAGCGAAACAAAGGGCACAAAGAGCGAGACCCGTTTTCTTGCCCAGATAGTCAGCTACGGTTCCAGCGGCCGCGCAGCCGGCAATGCATCCCACCAGCGCGCACCCAGCGGCCCAGCCTACTCCCGCCGCGTCCAGGTGAAACAATTGGCTTAGATATCCAATCGCGCCGCTGATCACAATGTTGTCGTACCCAAACAGAAACCCGCCGAGAGTGGAGACACTGGCGGCAACAATGAGCGGAGCGCGCGAATGCGCCGGACTGGCTGGGGCGTTCAGGCTATTGGTCTCCGTGAGAAGTAGGCGCCAGCTCGGCTCCGTATCGCTGCGGAGATTCGAGGGCGGCCTTCCCCGCCAGCATAAAGCCGAGAGTGTGCGCCATTCCCGCATGCCAGGGCGCGGCACACGTCATTTGCGGAGTGTGGTCGGGAATGAGCACGCCGTCGAAGTGATTGCGGTGAAGAATGGCGAGAATGCAAATCATGTCCACATCACCTTCGTCGATGAAAGTTTCGCGATAGTGCGGCACCTTCCCCACGACGTTGCGGAGATGAATATAGGCAACCTTGCCTTGTTTGCTGTATTGATCCACCGCGTCGTAAATATTGCCCTCGGTCATTTCGGCTAGAGTTCCCACGCAAAGCTCTAGGGCGTTGCTGCGGCTTGGGGCAAGATCGATGAGCCTCTGATACATCTGCGGCTGGTAAACAAGGCGCGGCTGCTGCCGCATGGTCGGCATGGGAGGATCGTCAGGATGGGCGGCAAGCCGCACCCCCGACTGCTCGGCCACGGGAAGAACTTCTTCCAAGAATCTTTGCAGCCGCTGCCAGAGTTCTTCATGCGAAATCGAGGGCAGGGTGCCGGCAGGTGCGTCACGGTCGTAAACCATGTTCCAGACCATGCCATTCGGAATGGGCACGTCTTCGGCGGGACCGTCCATCCCAAGGGTGATGGCATGGCCGCGCCCCAGAGGGGCGGTCACACGACCGCATACGCCGGCCAAACTGAAGTTGTAGCCGAGTACTGGAATGCCGGCATCGCCGAGGCAGCGAATGATGGTCTTCACTTTCTCGATCTGTTGCGGACGTTGCGGACCATCGAGCAGAATATCGTACCAGTGTGCGGGATCGAGGTTCTCAATCGCGGCTAAGGCCAGCCCGGCATCTTCAATCCCCCTGCGAAGAGTCTTGAGTTCCTTTGCCGTCCAGAGCCGAGTGGGATCGCCAGCAACTCCCCAAGCTTCGTACCTTGAGCCGGTAGGCTGATTGTCACGCGGATTGGACGGGCCCTGGTTGAAGTAATCGACCAGATGAACTACGACGTGAGTACAGCCTGCCTGGCGCGCGAAGTCATAATAGTCGCGCGTCAGCATGTGACGGTAGAGGCCGAGGCCAATCTTCATAGGCGATTCCCGATGCCGGCACCATAGTCGGGGCTGAGGATTTGTCCGTTGATCTCGGCGGCCAGCGGCGAGCAAAGAAAAACAAATGCGTCCGCAATCGACTCCGGGCTGTTTCTCCTGCCCAGCGAAACACGCAGCACAAATTCACGGTAGGCGGGGTCTTCGTCGAAAACTTTCAGCGAACTGCCCGCCGACACGTTCCCCGGCGAAACCACATTCACGCGAATGCCGGTCAGCGCATATTCGAGGGCCAGGCTGCGCGCGAAGTTTTCCAGCGCCGCTTTGGCCGAGGCGTACGAAGAGATTTGTGTGTGCGGCATTCGAGCTACGTAGGAGGATGTGAAGATCAGGTGACCGGCAGTCGCGCGCTGTACCCATTGCGCGAGCACGGACCGGGCCAGATAGGTTTGCGCAAAGTAGTTGAAGCGGAAGATGCGCTCATAGTCGGCTTCAGATGTGCTGGCGAACGGATGTAGTCCACAGCCGCCCGCATGGCCGATGACCGTGTCCATGCCCGGGAACTTGTCGAAAGCTGTGTTCACCACACCGTTTACCTGCCTGGAGTCGGTAATGTCGGCGGGAAAATAGAGATAAGACGAAGGCGGAATGTGCCAATCATTGAGCGTCCGCCGGGCTTGTTCCACCGCTTTGATATCGGTGAGCACGAGCGTTGCGCCGCTTGCAGCCAGCTTCCGCACCATGTGCTCGGCAATCGCGCCCATGGCTCCAGTGATCAGAATCGTCTTGCCGGAGAGATCAATGCTGATCATGGCTGCTTGCTCCCTGCTGCTTGCTCGCTTCAATTCTCGAAAGCACTTCGTGACCTGAGTCGGCGACCAGCACGTTATCTTCGATTCTCGCGCCCCCGCCACGTTCGGGAACGTAAACACCCGGCTCAATCGTAATCACCATACCCGCCTCGAGTATGGCGGATCCTCCGGGAACAATCCCAAATCCCGGATCATGATACCGAAATCCAACGTGGTGACCTGTGTGGTGGGTGAAGAAAGACGAGAGCCCTTGCGCTGCGATCCTGTCTCTTGCCAACGCGTCAATATGTCCAGCGAAAACGCCGGGACCTACGCCATCGATCGCAGCCTGCTGCGCATCTCTGATGATGGCGAGTATCTGCGCAACTGCAGCTTTCGGGGAACCTACGGCGGCCGTGCGCGTGAGGTCGCTCCAATAACCATTGACGCAAGTTGCCAGTTCGATCAAAACCAAATCGCCCTTCTCCAGGCGCCGCGCGGTCGAGCGATTAAATCGCCCGGCGTCGGCGCTGTTGGGTCCGGATTGGACCATGGCCCAGCCTCGGGAATGAAATATGCCGTCGCGGCCAATTTGCCGATAGATGATCGACTCCACCGCCGCCGCAACCTCCGTCTCCGTAATTCCCGGTTGCAAATTCTCAAAAAAAACTTGCAGGCCAACATTCGCCACTCGGTTTGCCAGCCGGATTGCCTGGATTTCTTCCGGAGTTTTTCTTAAATAGAGATCCGCAAAAGCTGTCTGGCGTTGAGCGTCCGGCTTGGCGGTGAGCGCGGAAAGATGCCCAGCAAAATCTTCAGGGATGGGAATTTGTTCGGCGGCTTGAATCGGCAGGGAAGTTCTGGCGGCGCCGGGATTCATTCCGACCTTTTCGCCTTCGACCCTTGCCTTGACCAGTTCATTGCCAAGCGCCGACACCAGAACAGAATATGGATCGGTGCATTTGAGATCACCCCAGGGATATTCTTGAATCCGCAACCCGGCAGGAATATGGTCTCGTGGTTCAATCTGCGGAACGAAAAGAACGGGCTCCGCATCGGCGAAGTAAACCAGCAACGAAGCGCCCCAGAATGGAAAATACGCGGACAGCATGAGGAGTTCGTCGGGCCTCCATGCAATCCAGGCCTGCAAGTCATGTTGTTGGAGAAAGCTGCGTATCTGCTGCGCGCGAGACGGTGGGCCTGCAGTAACGAGTCTTGCACTCACGATCGGTGTCCCCATTTTTCTTTACATGATTCCGTACTTCTCAAACGCTTCGACGGCACTGCTTCCTTCTTCGATGGCCTTCCTTACCAGTTTTTCGCCGCGAGCCTTCTCGAGCGCCCGCGTGAAAACCTCGGTCTCGGCTTCGGTGGGAACCAACAAGACCCCATCAATGTCACCGAAAAGAATATCTCCGGGACGAACGCGCACCGATCCAATCTCAACGGGAATGCGGAAGTCGACCACTTTGTAGCGTGGGGCCGAGTCTTGTCCGTAGGAACCGAAACCGAACGTAGGGAAGCCCATATTCAGAATTGCCTTAGTATCCCGCACGTAGCCATTTAACACCGCGCCCCGGCTGCCCAGTTTGCGGGCTCGCGTGCTCATGAGTTCTCCCCACAGCGCGTTTCGGGGCGAGGAACCGGTGTTCACGTAAACCTCGTTATTGCGGAGATCATCGAGCGCTTCCAGCATCAGGCCAAACGGCTTGTCCATTAGCTTGTTGGCGCTGCCGGCGATTTTTTCGGCAAACACATCCACCGCGAGAACCGGCATAGCGCGGCCGATCACAACCATATCCTGCCGGAGAGGCTGGATCTGGGGCGGGAGGAACTGGTGCTGAAGCTCTAACTTGTCCATCACATCGCCCACGACACAGGTGAAGAGCTCGCGCTGCACGAGGGCGAAAAGTTCGTCGTCGGATTTCCACAACTTCGTCGTGCTCGTTGTCGTGATCATCGGCCGCGCGCCTCTTTGATCTTCTCCACGAACTGCCGGGCAATCTGGGTAATGGATGCGAAATCACCGGTCTTGGCTCCGGCGGTGAGATTGCCCCCCACCCCCACGGCAACCGAGCCGGCGTTGATCCAGTCGGCGACATTCTCGAGGCTGACGCCACCCGTTGGCATGAGTTGCGCTTGCGGAAGCGGCCCTCTCACCGCCTTCACAAATGCGGGGCCCAGGATTTCACCGGGGAAGACCTTCACGATATCAGCGCCGCACTCCATCGCCTCGACCACTTCGCGGATCGTTCCAGCGCCGGGCACGTAGGGCACCTGATAGCGATTGCAGAGACGCGCGGTCTCGGGATTGAGCGCAGGACTGACCACAAATTGCGCCCCAGCGAGAATGGCGATGCGCGCGGTTTCTGGATCGAGAACCGTGCCCGCTCCCAACAAAATCCGACCGGAGACCCTCTTCGCAAGATGCTCGATTACTCCGCTTGCACCCGGCACGGTGAAGGTGATTTCCAGGGCGGCCACGCCCCCAAGAGCGCAGGCTTCGGCGATGCGAGCGGCTTGCTCAGGATTGTCCGCCCGGATTACGGCCACCAAGCCGGAGGCGGCAATTTTTCCCAAGACTTCTATTTTCGCGATTGACATAATCTTCACTACGCTCCTCCGGCCCGCAAGACTGGTGCTTCTGGCTCACGCTGAGGGCGAATGAATTCGCATCTCTTCACTCAAAAAATGGCTCTCCTCGGCGCGCATAACGGCGCGCCACTTCTTCGTTCAACGTGACGCCCAGTCCGGGATTTTCGGGCGCCGCGATAAAGCCGCCTTGAATCAGCGGTTTCGGCAACCCATCGACCAGGTCATTCCAGAAAGGAACTTCGGAGGCATGAAACTCAAGCGCAAGAAAGTTTGGGATCGCGGCGCAGAAATGAGCCGCGGCTAAAGTGCCGACCGCACTGCTGATGTTGTGCGGAGCAACCGGCATGGTATGCACGTCGGCAAACTGTGCAATACTTTGGGCGACGGACAACCCCCCAACCTTTTGAAGGTCGGGAGTAACGATGCTCAGCGCGTGTTGCGCGATAATTTCTTGAAAGCCTTCAAAGAGGAAAAGATTCTCCCCGGTTGCGATCGGCACCAGCACCTTCGAGTGCACTTCCTTCAGCGCGGCTGCGTTGTTGGGTGGAACCGGATCTTCGAGCCACAACAGCCGGAATGGTTCGAGTTCGCGCGCTACTTTCACGACGTCGCTCGCGTTATACCGCCAATGGCAATCCACCGCGATGTCGGTATCCTTACCGACCGCGTCGTGAACGGCAGCGATCAAACTCACCATGTGATCGATAGCGCGATTGCTGAGCGCTCGATTGTGAGGATCGGAGCCTTTTGTACCAGGCACATCCAGATCAAACTTCAAGGCGGTGAATCCTTCCGCTCTTTTCTTGAGAGCCTGGCGGCGATAGTCATCGGGCGAAGAAGGCGGATCTTCGCCGGCCTCGCCGAAGTAATCTCTAGCGGCGTGGGTGTGGCCTTTCGACTCCCACGACGCTGGGCGGGAACGCAACACCTCGTCCAAGCTCTCCAGCGCTTCTCCCCCGTGGCAATCGGCATAGATGCGAACTCTGTCTCGAAATTTTCCTCCCAGCAGGCGATAAATGGGTACATCGAGCCATTGGCCAAGCACATCCCAGAGCGCGGCTTCGATGCCGCTGATCGCGTTGTAGACGATGCCCGCGACCGAACCGGCGCCGGAAGTCGCCAGCTGTAGTTTGCGGAACAGCCGATGAATGTCGCGCGGGTCTTCGCCCAGCAGCAGCGGCTCGAGCGAGCGCAGAATGGAGGTAAGGCCGGGAGCGAAGAAACACTCCCCCAGACCTCGAACTCCTTCATCCGTTTCAATGCGAACGAAGGTCCAATCAAAGTTGCCTTCTACCACCGCGGTCTTTAGCCTGAGGATCTTCACGTTATAGTGACATCATGCAACGGGCGATTATACGCTGCCCCGGTTGTTCCCCCACGCTCGACAGCAGCCCAGTGAAACCTGCGCCCTTTCTGCGCCTGCCACGCATTCGAACCAGCTAGAATGCTGCCATGGACTCGATCATCTTGAAAGCGGCCGAAAGCTGCAAGTGGGACTGCGTCAGCCTCGGCGAAGTAATGCTGCGGCTCGACCCCGGCGACGAACGCATCCATACGGCTCGAAACTTTCGTGCTTGGGAGGGTGGTGGAGAATATAACGTTGCGCGCGGACTCAGGCGGTGCTTCGGCATGCGCACCGCGGTCATTACGGCATTCGCAAAAAACCCTATTGGACAGTTGCTCGAAGACCTGATTCTGCAGGGCGGAGTGGACACATCGCTCGTCCGCTGGGTGCCGTATGACGGCATTGGCAGAACCGTACGCAACGGCCTGAATTTTACAGAGCGGGGTTTCGGCGTGCGCTCTGCGGTCGGCTGCTCAGATCGGGGGAATACGGCGATCGCGAACAGCCAGCCCGGAGACTTCGATTGGCAAGACATCTTCGCGGCAAGCGGCTCTCGCTGGCTGCACACGGGCGGTATTTTTGCCGCGCTCTCTTCCTCGTCGGCGTCCGTAGCGAGAGCTGCCATTCAGGCGGCCCAATCCTCGGGCACGGTGGTTTCCTACGATCTCAACTATCGGGAATCGCTCTGGAAAGGCATTGGCGGCAAGGCGAAGGCGCAGGATGTGAATCGCGAACTGGTATCGGCCGTGGACGTTCTCTTCGGCAATGAGGAAGATTTTTCTGCAACGCTCGGTATCGCAATCGAAGGCGTAGCTGACGACTTCAGCCATCTGCCGGTTGCAAGCTATGAATCGATGCTGCATCGTGTCGCCGAGCTCTACCCAAACCTCAAGCTCATTGCAACCACGCTGCGTACCGCGCACACCGCGACGAAAAATGACTGGGGCGCGATCGCACTATATAAGGGAAAGACCGTTCACGTTCCGCAGCGGCCGCTGGAGATCCTGGACCGGGTCGGCAGCGGCGATTCATTCGCCTCGGGCCTGATCTATGGCCTCCTCGCGGGCAAAGGCGCGGAATGGGCCGTTCAGTGCGCGGTGGCGCATGGCGCGCTGGCAATGACAACACCAGGAGACACAAGCATGGCCACGCTCTCCGAAGTCGAGGCTCTGATGCGAGGGGGCTCGGCACGCATTGCGCGTTGAGGCATGACCGCAAAAGTTTTCGCTAATGCCGGATTCGAGACAAAGGGTAACATCAAAACATGAAGGAGACTTGGCGGTGGTTTGGGCCGGATGATCCGGTTCCTCTCAATCAAATCAAGCAAGCGGGGGCCACCGGAATCGTCTCTGCCTTGCACCAGCTTTACCGCGGCGAAGCATGGCCATTGGACGAGGTGTCCAAGCGAAGAGATGAGATTCTCGCGGCGGGCTTCGTCTGGTCGGTGGTGGAAAGTATTCCCATCCACAATTCGATCAAGCTTCGATCCGGACCTTGTGAGCATTTCATAGGTGCGTGGAAGGACACTCTGGCCGCGGTCGCGAAGGCGGGTGTGGAAGTCATATGTTATAACTTCATGCCGGTAGTGGACTGGACGAGGACAGACTTGAAATGGCGTATGCCCACTACAGGTTACGCCCTGCGTTTTGATACGGTAGATTTCTCGGCCTACGACCTCTTCATCCTCGAGCGCAAAGGCGCTGAGGCTGACTATTCCGAAGACCGGCTTCGGGCGGCGCACGCCTGCTTCAATTCCATGTCGGAGGCACGCAAAAATGACCTGGAAAACACGATTATCGCCGGGCTGCCCGGCGCCGAGGCATCGTACAACCGCGAGACGATTCGCAGGTTGATCGCGGAATACCAGGGCGTGACTGCTGCCGAATTGCGAACCAACCTCGTCGCGTTCCTGCGGGAAGTTGTCCCCGTAGCACAGGAGACCGGCGTTCGCCTCGCCATACACCCGGACGATCCGCCCTGGTCGCTGTTTGGCCTCCCGCGTATCGTTTCGACCGCCGAGGATGTGAGGGCGATTCTCGGTGCTTGCGACACGCTCGCAAACGGGCTGACGTTTTGTGTCGGGTCGTTCGGAGCAAGAGCCGATAACGACCTGCTGGCCATGGCTCGCGAATTCGGTGCTCGCATTCACTTTGTGCACCTTCGGCAGGTGACGAGAGAGCCAGACGGATCCTTTCATGAAGCGGAGCACCTGGCCGGTAGTTCAGATATGGTGGGCGTGATCCGGGCTATGATGGAAGAAGAGGCGCATCGGCGACGCTCGAGCCGGCCAGACCATGAGATTCCCATGCGTCCCGACCACGGACACCTCCTGGCCGACGACATTGGCAAAAAAGTAAATCCCGGGTACTCATTGGTGGGCAGATTGAAAGGGCTTGCCGAACTGCGCGGCGTCATGCATGGCTTGAAGTATGCAATTCCAGAATTGGCTGGGTAAAGCGCCCGGTTGTGCCGCACAGTCCCTGTTGAGCGGCAATTAAAATGATGTGCGAACCGAGGACGCAACTCCCATGAAAGAGTTTGCAGGAAAAGTAGCTCTGGTCACGGGTACCACGGGAATTGGCCGTGCAATTGCGATGCGCTTTGCTGCGGGAGGCGCCCAAGTTGTTGCGTGCGGCATTGAAACGGCTGGGAACGAGGAGTTGGCTCGCGATGCGGAAAAACTTAGTCTAACCCTGCAGGTCGAACGCTGCGACGTGACCAACCTCGACGAAGTGCGCTTCCTCCTTACGAGGACCGTCAGCCGGTTTGGAGGCCTCGACATCATCGTCAACGCAGCCGCGATTCATCCCTTCGGCACCGTCGTGGAAACGGATCTTGCGACTTGGAACCGCTGCATGATGGTGAACGTTGGCAGTATCTATCTCCTGGCGCACCTGGGCATCCCGGAGATGAAAAAGCGGGGAGGCGGGTCCATCATCAATCTGGCATCCGTTCAGGGATACGCATGCCAGCGGGGCGTCGCCGCGTATGCCGCGTCAAAGGGGGCAATTCACAGCTTGACGCGCGCCCTGGCCCTCGACCATGCCGCCGACCACATCCGCGTCAATTCGATCAGCCCGGGTTCGATCCGCACACCCATGCTGGCACGCTCCGCGGCACACTTCGCGCCGGATCTGCCGGTCGAAGAGGTGTTCGCGCGTTTTGGCGCGGCTCATCCGCTCGGACGTGTCGGCACACCAGAAGAGGTCGCTGAATTGGCGGCATTTCTAGCGTCAGACAAGGCAGGATTCTGCACCGGAGGCGATTACCTCGTGGACGGTGGACTGCTCGCTGGCATCGGTGTCCAGTAGTCTGGCGTTCACTACTTCACGGAGCGCTCTTGCCGCAAACGATCTCGAGCAGTTCAAGCGTGCCTCGGAGGCGCTGGCGAATCGCATTCCTGCTTGCTTTGGGGGTTCTGGTCAACTTCTTCGACCGAATCAACTTGTCGGTCTCTCGGGACGCACTTCATGTCTCGTTCGGCCTGTCGTTGGTTGCTTTCGGCTATCTCTCCAGCGCCTTCAGCTGGACTTATGCCGCAATGCAGATGCCTGCCGGAGTGTTGTTGGACCGCTTGGGAGTGCGCCGCGTGGGGCGAATCAGCGCGCTCCTGTGGAGCGTTGCCTCTTTCGCAGCTGCCCTTTCCCCCGGCCTCAATTGGTTCTTCGGAGCGCGCCTGCTTTTGGGCGTGAGCGAATCTCCCACATTTCCGGCGAATGCCAAAGCCTTGGGGTACTGGTTTACGCGAGAGGAAAGGAGCCTGGCAACGGCGATCACCGATGCGGCGGCAAAATTCTCCAGCGCAATTGGAGTCCCGTTTATCGGCCTGCTGCTCTTGTACTTTGGCTGGCGCTGGAGTTTTGCCGCCACGGGATTCATCAGCTTTCTATACTTTGTGCTGTTTTACCTCGTCTACCACAATCCCAGCGAAGACAAAGGACTGTCGGCCAGGGAACTCGAGTTTGTTCTCCGGGGCGGGGCTCAACTGGAAGACCAAGTCAAAGCACGAAGTGGCAGCTCGCTGGGCTACCTTTTGAGGCAGCGGAAGGTCTACGGACTCGCGCTCGGATGGGGTGCCTACAACTACACTTTCTTTCTCTTGCTGACGTGGCTGCCCAGCTATCTTTCCGTTTCCCTTCATGTGGACCTGTTCCACTCTGTTTTCTACACCAGCGTGCCCTGGCTGTTCGCCACTTTCACCGATCTCCTGGTTGGCGGATGGCTGGTGGACGCTCTGATCCAGCATGGCTGCAATGCAAACCGTGTTCGCCAAACCGTCATGGTGGCGGGAATGGCTTTCGGTCTCGCGATCTTCGGCGCGGCGAGCGCTCACAGTCCTCGGACCGCGCTGGTCTGGATCAGCCTTGCCCTGGGCGGACTGGCTGCGGCCGCGCCGGTGGCTTGGACCGTTCCATCTCTCATTGCGCCGCGGGAAAGTGTCGGCACACTCGCAAGCGCTGTGAACTTTTGTGGCCAGATCGCGGCGATTTCTGCACCGATCGTTACCGGCTACATCGTCTCTGGAACGCACTCCTTCGCGGCCGCGTTCTTGACCGCGACAGTAATCCTGCTGCTGGGGATTGTGGGCTATATTTTCCTGCTGGGACGCATCGAACCGATCCCAGAGCCGAAAAAGGAAAACGGTAGTCTCGGCTAGGATGAAAAGTTCGTTCAGTCTGACCGGCAAGAGAACCCTGTGACACGCCGAATTCCATGCTTTCGACAAATTACCCGCCTGACCGTTCTTCTCCTGATGGCGCTAGCCTCATCTGTGCTCACGCCTGCGGTGGGACCAGCACAGCAAGAATATGTGGTTTACGTTGGCACCTACACCGACCACGGCAGCGAAGGAATCTATGCCTACCGTTTTGATGCCTCCACGGGCAAGCTTACCTCGCTAGGTCTTGCCGCCGAAGCCGCCGAACCGTCTTTCCTCGCTGTCGATTCCAGCGGACGATTCCTGTACGCCGTCAACGAAACTTCGAACTATAAGGGGAAGCCCACGGGTGCAGTGAGCGCATTCGCCATCCACTCCGAAACCGGGAAACTCTCTCTCTTGAACCAGGTCTCCTCCCACGATGAAGGTCCGGCTCACATCACTCTGGATCGGACCGGCAAATTCGCACTGATCTCGAATTACACGCTGGGCAGCGTGGCTGTGTTTCCGGTGCTGAAAGACGGTCGTCTGGGGGAGGCTTCCTGGTTCGTGCAGCACAAAGGCTCCAGCGTAAATCTTGAGCGGCAAAAGGGACCTCACGCCCATGCCGTCGCGCTTTCGCCGGACAATCGCTTTGCGGTTGTCGCCGACCTCGGACTCGATCAGTTGCTCGTTTATCGCTTTGACGCCGTGAAGGGATCCTTGGGAACCAAGCCGCAAATCATGAGAGCCGCTCCCGGCGCAGGCCCGCGGCATTTAAGATTTAGCTCCAACGGCCGATTCCTCTACGTGATTAATGAGCTGCACTCTACGGTCGTAACCTACTCGTACAATGCCCCCACCGGCGGGCTGCATGAATTGCAAACCATCTCCACGCTTCCAAAAGGTTTCAACGGCAAAAGCACGGCGGCAGAAATCGAAATCCATCCTTCCGGAAAATTTCTCTTTGCCTCGAACCGTGGAGATGACAGCATCGCCCTGTTCGCGATCGATTCCCACATAGGTACGCTAACGCACGTTGAGACCGATTCCGCGAAAGGGAAGACACCGCGAAACTTCGCAATCGATCCCACCGGATCATGGCTGCTCGCCGCGAACCAGGATTCCAACCAGATCGTTGTTTTTCGCATTGATCGCAAGACCGGCCACCTCACCCCGACGGGCGAGACGGTTCAGGTGCCATCACCCGCCTGTGTGAAGGTCGTGGAGCCACAGTAGCTTCCATGCATGCAGGGCTGAAGTCTAAACGAAGTGGTAGACGATAGGCGGCAAAGTCGATCCTTAACGCGCACGCCGACCGTTACCCGCTACATCGCCTTCTATACGCACTCCTTTGCCGCAGCTGCATGCGGTTGAACGATCCTCCGCCTCGCGCGCTTGGGTGAGCGTGGACGGGCATCCTGCGTAAGGAAACGATCAAAGAAGCTATTTCGTTCAGACTTCTAGCGCAAGCTTACCTTCCCCGTCAGTTCGATGTCGGCTGCCGAACGAGCGACAAATAAGTCGAAATCTCCCGGCGCCACTGTCCACACGTGTTTTTTGACGTCATAATATGAGAACGCTCGCCTGTCGAGTTTGACGGTAACGTTCTTGGTTTCGCCCGGACTTAGGCTTACCTTCGTAAAACCCTTCAGTTCCTTGACCGGGCGAGGGACTGGAGCATGACGGTCGCCAATGAACACCTCCGCGACATCCGCGCCGGCGCGAGTACCGCTGTTGGTGACGTCGAACGCGACGCTGACCTGCTGGTCCGCCGAAGGGGGAGAAATCGTAAGATTCTTGTACGCGAATGATGTGTAGGACAGTCCGTAGCCGAAGGCAAAAAGAGGCTTAACGGCGGACTTGTCGAAGTGGCGATAGCCAACGAAAATTCCTTCGCTGTATTCAACCTTCTTCCCGCCATTCTTCGGATAGTAACTGTCGTGCGTCGCATTGTCCTCCCATCGGCGTTCGATCGAAATCGGCAAGCGCCCGGAAGGATTGAAGTCTCCAAAGAGTAGTTGCGCCAGAGCGGTGCCGCCTTCCTGGCCGGGGTACCACGCCTGCAGAAGCGCAGGGGCACGATCGACCCACGCCGTCATATCAACCCCGCCGCCGGACGTTACGACCACGATCGTGTTCTTGTTCACCGCCGCAATCTGGTTGATGAGTTCGTCCTGACCTGGAGGCAGACGAAACATCCGGTCGCCGCTTTCGCCTTCGCTCTCGGCATCGAAACCCGGGGCGACGATCACGGCATCAGCGCGAGCGGCCAGCGCTTTCGCCTCCGTAGTGACCAGCGTCTCAGCACGGACAATGCCAAAGTTAGCCGCGGTTTTACCCCAGATCTTTTTGGCGCGGTAGTCCAGTTCAACCTCGTGCGGACCCGCGGTGAGCGCAACCGGAGCCTCCCCAACGAAGGCGTACCATTGTTTCCAGTTATCGAGCACGAGTTTCTTGTCGATATAGAGCCGGTAGCCGCCGGTTTCACCCGGGCCTTGGACGAATGCAAGGTATTGTCCGGGAGCACTCGGCGTGAAGAAACCGGTCCACCGAATTGAGATATTGTTATTCGTGACTTCCCCTTCGCGGGGGGGTTCGTAGTGGACGTGCTCTTCCTCTCGCACCATCGCAGGCAGGCCGTCGAGATCCACATTATTGAAGAACTCCGTCTTCAGACCCTTCTTGCCGCCAGTCGCCAGCGTAGTAAATTCCGTCTGAGCTGAAATTTCATCAAGCGTTGGGATCCCCCGCGAATAGTAGACCTTCGCGCCATCGCCCAGGTAATTCACAATGCCTTCCAGATAGCTCACCGGTGTGAAGGGCTTAGCCTCCGCACTACCTCCCCCGCCAACCTGGGCGGGATAGGCGTCAGGACCGATGATGGCGATAGACTTGATTTTCCCCTTCTCCAGAGGCAGAAGATTGCCATCATTTTTGAGAAGGACCATCCCCGAGCGCGCCGCTTCCAGTGCAGTCTGTTTTCCTGCAACGTTCAGGAGCGGGATTGACAGGTCGGTTTGGTCGTGGTCTAGCCATCCAAATTGAATCGCGGTCCGCAAAATTCGGCGGACTTTATCGTCAATGGTTGCTTCGCTGACCGTCCCGGCCTTGATGGCCGGCAACAGAGTCGCACGGTTCATGAACTTTCCCGAGGGCATCTCCACGTCGAGACCGCCATTGGCGGCGGCGACGCCGTCATACGTGGCATCCCAATCAGACATCACGATTCCAGCGAATGCCCACTCCTTCTTCACGACATCCGTGTTCAGGTAACCGTTCTGGGTCATGTGCAGGCCGTTGGTCAGGTTGTAGGAATCCATGATGGCTCCAACATGCGCCTCCTTAACTGCGGCTTCGAACACCGGAAGATAAATTTCGCGCATGGTGCGCTCATCAATAATGGAATCGGTGTTGTGACGGTCGAATTCCGAATTGTTACCCATGAAGTGCTTGATGGTTGCGCTGACTCCCTGGCTTTGCATGCCATTGATGTAAGCGACCGCAGTGCGCGCGGCGAGGAACGGGTCTTCGCCGAAGTATTCGAAGTTGCGGCCATTCAGCGGCGCACGATAAATGTTCACGCCCGGCCCGAGCATGAAATGCACCCCGCGGGCACGGGCGTCCTGGCCGATGATTGCTCCGATCCGGCCCGCCAGTTCCGGATCCCAAGTCGCTGCCAGACCAATACCGCCAAACACCGTCGATGGACCGTAATTCCGCACGCCCACCGGCCCGTCCGCCATCTTCAACCGCGGCAGGCCTATCTTCTCATTGGCGCGAATGTAAAAACTGTCCACTCCGCCGATCAAGTCAACCTTCTCCTCGATAGTCAGCTTCTTAAGGAGGGAATCAACGCGGGCCTCAACATCCGGTGAGGATGTCTGCGCCTGGGACCATGCCAGGAAAGGCAAAACCAGGAAAAGAAAAATGCGCTGGAGTCTGCGGACCATTGGAAACCTCCACTTTTTGAGTTGACTTAAATTTAGTCGAACCAGTTCGCTCGCGTACTCATGGAATCTTCTGCGCATCGATCAGTTCCAGCGCAAGTGTAGCTAACTCGATGTCCTCGCGCGACGAAAGGCCGCTGACTGCGACGGCGCCGGCAACAGCGCCATCCTTCCAAATGGGAAGGCCGCCGCCCCACCCTACGAATCTGGGATCACCGTAGTAGGCAATGTCATGTCCCTTTTCCGGGTGGCGCACCTTTTCTCCGATTTCCTTTGTCGTTTTTCGCTCGCGCGCAGCGGTCCACGCCTTATTCGCAGCAATTCGGATCGAGGAAATAGGAGCGCCATCCATACGAGCAAGAGCGATGAGTTCACCATGCGGATCGGCGACGGCAACCACAACCGATTTTTGCATCTGCGTAGCTTTTTCGACGATCAGGTCGATGATCCGCTTGGCCTCGGAATAGTCGATGACGGAGAGATTCCTCATGCGGGTCGGAGTACCAGACAAATGCAAAGAGAGACAGAGGTTGCAATGTCTGCTGCTTGGTGAAAGAGCATCTCAAGAGCACTAAAAAACCGGACTGGGCAAAATGCCCAGTCCGGTTCTTGTAGCGCAACTCAGAAAGCAAACTTCAGGGCAAACTGAATTAGCCGAGGGTTAGTACTGGGCACGGTCGAGCTGATCGTACCGAAGTCGGCAGCGCCAAGATTTTGGGACGGAAACCCGAACTGCGGGTGGTTGAACAGATTGAAGAACTCCGTCCGGAACTCGAGACCGTATCTTTCGGTAAACGTTGTCCTCTTGAATATGGCGAAGTCAAAGTTGTTGATTCCGGGCGCCCGGAGTGTGGGATCCACGCGCGATTCGCTCCCATACCCCCAGTTTGGAGGCGCAGAGAAACATGCGGTGTTAAACCACTCGGTCGTGGTACGGGGGCCGGTCTTGTCACATCCCGCAACCACGTTGGGTCGAATGTTGGAAACCCCCAAGTTGGCTTGCTCCAAGGGGGTCGAGCCGGCATAGCCGATTTTCAGCGGGAAGCCCTTCTGGAACGTGGTCACGCCGTCGATTCCCCAACCGGAAACGACTTTGTCAGCTGCTCCACTTAGTCCGGCCGCAAACTTCTTGCCATGGCCGAAGGGGAGGTCGAGGACGTAGCTGATCACCAGTCGTTGCGAAACATCCTGCGAGGAGAGCGACTTTTCCCCGTTCAGATTGTTCCAGTCCTGAACCTGCCCGACGCCTCCCGTCGAACTTTCCAGCCAACTCGTCAGCGTGTCGGTGTTGCTGAGGAGTTTAGCGTTGGTATAGGCCGCTAACAGTGTGCCGCCGCCTGCGAACCGCCGTGTCACCGTCGCCTGCAACGAGTTGTAGGTGCTGCTACAGCAACCATACCCCGCTAAATTCACGTCAATGTATTGCGGGTACGGCCGATCAAGTTGACCCTGGAAAATCGTGGCACCGTTCAGGCTGGGATTGGGACTCCCGGCCAGCGGGTTGGGAACCGGCGTGGCGATGGTCGGCACGCACCCTACACTCCCAGTAGGACATTGTTGCGCGGCCTGCGCAACAAAAGAATCCGGGATCTGGTTGAGGTGGGTCGAGTATTGTTCCAGATGCACGCCGTGCGAGCCGGCATAGGCCACATCCGCAAAGAAGCCAAGCGGCAACTGACGTTGGATGTCGAGGTTATATTGCTCTACATATCCGTACTTCGGGTCGAAATAGGGTGCCAGCGTAGGCGACCCGTTCGCCGCCACGAAAGCCGAGACGTTGGGTTGCGGATTGCGCCCGGGCGGCAGAATGATTCCTGCCGCGCCGAACGGTCCAGGCTCAGCACAAGTGGGCGGGGTCGGGTTTCCCGTCAGCGTGCAGTTGAATCCGTCCATCGTGCTGAAGGGAGTTTTGAACCCATTTTTCGTAGCCGTGAATGGAGTGCTGGCGAGACTCACTACGTCATTGTCGGGGTTAAGCCCAAACGAGACATAGTTCGGGATGAAGAAGATGCCGTATCCGCCCCGGATCACCGTCTTCTGGTCCAAGGCATAGGCGAACCCAATCCTTGGCGAGAACGCCTTCTTATCCATGGGGATATTGTTGGGGCTGGAGTTCCGGCCTGTTTCTACAAGGAACGCATCGCCGGGGCACGCAGAACCTGCAGTTCCGCTGCAGCCCGTAACGGTAGCATTGGTGGCGCTGGGATCCCAGTAGGTAAACCGGTTGAAGCGTTCTGACCAAGTCCCTTGCAACTCATAGCGAAGCCCCAGGTTCAGGGTGAGCTTATTGGTCAGACGCCACGTGTCGTTAAAATAGAGGGCGCGGTACACTTGCTTGCCCGCAGTTTGCGCTGGAACCTGCGCGACGCCTTCGGTCTGGTTTACGAAACTCCCCTCGTTTTGCGATAGACCCAGCAGAAAGTCGGCGAATGCGAATTGAGGATTGGAAACCCCTGCAGCCGACGTTGTCCAGTTTCCGCCGAAGGCGAACGCGCCGCTGGCGATATTGGTTTGGAAGTAGTTGTCCAGCCCTATCTCGAACTGGGCTCCCGCCTGTAGCGTATGCTTTCCCCGAATCATGGTGAGCGCGGGCGTCAGATTGTACTGCGTGTTGTGATCTCCGATGGCGCTGTTGCCCTGCGACTTGCCGACGTCATTGTTGAACGGGAACGCCGGGGTAGGAGGAGTGCGCATCGAACCTGGGGGACTGTTGTAGGTGGCTGGCCAGCCCAGAGTCGTCAGGTCAAAACCCGAAAGAATGGGTGCCCGCGCGTAGATGAACCGGCTCCCCGCCAGATTCACGTCGAGAATGGTCGTGGGTGAAAAAGTGTGGTTCAGGCCCAGTGCGAGCAGCTTGCTGTGGTAGAGCTCCGCGCAACGATCGAAGCAGAGACCGGTTCCTAGCGGATTCGTGGGGAGATCAGTCAATCCGAAATAGGCAAATCTTCCGAATAGACGCGTGTTACTCCCGAGGTTCTGGTCTCCGCGCGCAACGAACTCATTGGTGTTACCCCCAGACGCGGCCGCACTCGTGAAGTTGTCCACTGTGCCGGCCGAGGTAGCAGCCGGAAAGTAGGTCTTCCACATCGTAGTTGTCGCCTTGCTGAACTCCGCACTCGGAATCTGGTTATTCAAGTAAGGCTGGCGAACTCCAGTCGCCTGGTTCACAGTATAGGGGTCGTAAATTTGTTGCGCTGGGTTATTGCATAAGCCAGCGGTGAAGCCCGCCGTGCACAGCGCCGAGAAATCTCCATTCAACATTCCGGCTGCGGGAACGGTGGTGGTGAAAGGCGCTCCTGTTCTCTGCCGGTACTGCTCCCAGCTAACGTAAAAGAAAGTCTTGTCCTTGACCACGGGCCCACCGAGTTGGAACCCGTACTGGTTCTGGGACCACGGTGGCGGCTCGTTACTCTGGCCAGCCTTCAACTCGGCCTGCTTGTGGAAGTATTCGTTGGAGTTCAGCACCTTGTTCCGGAAGTATTCATAGGCGGAACCATGCCAACCGTTGGTGCCGGACTTCGTGCTCAGGTTCACGATGCCGCCGGAGAACTTGCCCCATTCGGCACCCAGATTGTTGTATTGCACTTTGAACTCGCCAATTGAGTCCTGGGTTGGAATGATGATCGGCAGGTTAATGTAACCGATATTCAGCGGCTGGCCGTCCAGGTACTGCGCGCCTTGGTTGGCGAATGAGCCCCCGACTTGGTAATTGCCCCAACTGAACGGGTTCTGGGTGACCGGCGAACCGCCGGATCCACCCTGTGCCACCGCCGCAGGAGAGATCGTAATCAAGTTAAAAATATTGCGTCCGTTCAAAGGCAGTTCGTCGGCCTTGCGCTCCTCTACGACTTGGCCTAGAGACGAAGTCTCCGCCTGTAGCAACGAAGTCTCGGCAGTTACTTCCACACTCTCCGTGACCTGGCCAACCGGCAAGGTGGCGTCAATGTGAGTATCCTGCTGCACTTGAACCGAGACATTCGTTCGGCTGAAATGCTTGAAGCCTGACTTTGTGATGTCCAAGCGATATTGCCCGGGCACCACGTTCACAAACTGGTATGAGCCCTCACTGCCCGTGGACTGAGTATGCTTTTCCTCTGTTCCTGTGTTGGTCAGCGTGACTTGAGCGCCGGCTACGACCGCTCCGGAGGGATCCACCACAGTGCCATCGACGGTGCCGTAAGTACTTTGACCGCGAAGGGAAAGAGAAGTCGTGAGGACTAGAACCAGGGAGAAAAGCAGCGTCTGCAACTTGAAAGACGGCATACGACCTCCGAAACTAGTGTTTTTGCATTAATATTTTTAACTGCGCAGTTTGAATCAGAAGAGCATTCGTTGTCAAGAAGAATATGCATTCTGTTGCGGTAGGTAATCGTTAAATCTGGAAATCTGGACTCGCCGGTTCTGTCTATGGGAAGTTGTATTTTTGTCCGTTCTTTGTATGGGAAGTTGTATTTTTCCTCGCTATGGCCGCTCCCGCTTTGGCAATCGCGAAAGACCTGCAAGGTCTCAAAGGAATCGCATTATCAAATGAATTTGTGGCTCGCAGCCTGGTGACGCGTCGCGCGTGCACTTTTGACGTGCTCCTGCTAAACGAGTGTGCAATTAGAGCCACGAGCGCGATATGCTAGGCGACTGAAGGAATTCCAAGTTGCTGAACCCTCTGCTACGCGTATCGTCCATCATGACATTGGTGCTGTTTGGTGCGGCCCTCGCGGCGCCTGTGTTCGAGGTCAGTCTGCCGCGCGGATTGGATTTTACGCTAGAGAATTCGCCCACTCCTCAGAAGCATCTGATCGAAACCATGCCCGGAGGAGTTGCCCTGCTCGACTATAACAACGACGGCTTGTTGGACATCTTTTTCGTGAACGGCGGCCGCCTGACCAGCCCCTTGCCGACGCCGGATAATTTCGACCGTCATGACCCGAAATACTGGAATCGGCTCTTCCGTCAGAACAAGGATGGAAGCTTCACCGATGTAACCGAGCAAGCGGGGTTGGCGAATGCGGGGGATGGAAATTACGGCATGGGAGTGGCTGTGGGCGACTATGATAATGACGGCTACCCCGATCTATACGTCACTAGTTATGGAAAGAATATTCTCTATCACAACAACGGTGACGGCACCTTCACGGACGTAACTGCGAAGGCAGGTGTCGCTGGGGGCGGCTGGTCCGTCTCCGCCGGGTTTTTCGACTACGACAATGACGGAAAACTGGATCTGTTTGTTACCCGATACATGGACTGGGACACCAAGCACAGCAAAGACTGCGGCGGCAATTACCACACGTATTGTCCACCGGAAGAATTTCCCGCCACCACCAACATCCTTTATCACAACAACGGCGATGGAACCTTCACCGATGTGAGCCAACGCTCCGGTATCGCCGCAAAGAAGGGGCGCGCTTTGGGTGTAGGATTTGCCGACTACGATGGAGACGGCTTTACCGACATATTTGTCTCCAACGACGGTATGCAGCAGTATCTTTATCACAACAACGGGAACGGAACGTTCACCGAGGTCGCGCTTGAAGCCGGCGCAGCGCTTTCCGAAGATGGCAGGCGGATGTCGGGTATGGGTGTGGTTTTTCAGGACTATGACAACGATGGTCGGCCAGACATCATCGTGACCCTGTTGCCCCGGGAAATTTACGGCGTTTATCACAACGACGGCGGCGGTTCGTTCAGTTATCGCAGTCTCGAAACCGGCCTCGGCGTACTCTCCAGTGGAAGCTCCGGCTGGAGCCTTGGCTTGGAGGACTTCGACAATGACGGTTGGAAGGATTTATTTGTCGCCCAAAGCCATGTGCTGGACAACGTGGGGAGCATCGATCCTTCCCTGCACTATCTTGACGTGCCGCTCGTGGCAATGAATCACAATAACCGCTTCGAACGCGTCGATTCCGGAGTCACGACTCCGGTGGCCGCGCGTGGAGCTGCGTTCGGCGACTTGAATAACGACGGCTGGCAGGACGTGGTGATGACCTGTCTCGGTGGCCACCCTCAAGTGCTGCTCAACCGTGGCGGCAAGTTGCACTGGCTGGTAATTTCGCTCCGTGGCACGCGCAGCAATCGTGATGGATACGGCGCCCGCGTGCAGGTGAACGGGCAGACACGATACGCGACCTCAGCCGTTGGTTATCTTTCGGCGAGCGACAAACGCCTTCATTTCGGACTCGGAACGGCGGAAAAGGCTAAGGTGGAGGTCGTGTGGCCTTCGGGTATTCACCAGACTTTGAATGAGGTTCACGCCAATCAGTTCTTAGGGGTCCGTGAGCCGGAGAAGCCGTGATCCGCGCACTATTACTCTTATGGTTCGCCTTACACACTCCCTCACCGGAGGCCGCCCAGCACATGCAGGCGGGAATCGCGGCCGACAAACAACGACAGTTCGATGTTGCCATTGCAGAGTTTCGCAAGGTCACGGAGCTCGATCCCGACTTCGCGGAGGGCTTCATCAGCCTGGGTCAGGCATACATGGAGAAGCGCGATTTCGCTTCCGCCATTGCCCCGCTGAAGCATGCGCTGGACGTGGATCCGGACTCGGTGCCCGCTCACCAGTTACTGGGCTATGCCCTGCTCGCGCAAGGCTACGCGGCCGAGGCGATCCCACACCTCGAACGAGCCCAAGAGAAGGCCGCGTTGGGAATTGCGCAGATACAGACCGGGCAACTTCCCCAGGGGGTCGCGAACCTGCAGGCGGCCTTGTCCGCGCGTCCCAACGACCCCGATATCTTGTATTACTTTGGCCGCGCTTGCGGTTTGCTGTCAAAACAATCGATCGACACTTTGCTGGCCGCTTATCCCGACTCTCCCCGCGCGCACCAGGCGATGGGAGAAAACTACTTCGTACTCCGGAATATGCCAGATGCTGAAAAGGAGTACAGCGAAGCGTTGCGCTTGCGGCCGGATATCCCCGAAGTTCACCTGGAACTGGGCGAAGTGTATGCCGGAGCTTTCCAATGGCCCAAAGCGGAAGAAGAGTTTCGGGCACAAGCCAAACTGCAGCCCGGAAACGCCGAGGCACTTTACCGTCTGGGAGCTGCGTTGCTGGAACAGGGCAAGATGCACGAGGCGCGGGCGGAACTTTTGCGCGCCGACAAGTTGATGCCGGACATGCCGGAGACGCTCTATTCGCTGGGAAAGGCCGCTTCGCTTGAGGGCGACACCGCCGCTGCCGAGAAGGAATGGACCAAGCTCCTTTCCATCGAAAAGGAAAGTTCACTCGCGGCGCAGGCGCACTTCGGGCTGGCAAGTCTCTATAGAAAACAGGGAAAGACGGCAGCCGCGCAACATGAAATGCAGGAGTTCCAAAGGCTGCAGACCGGTTCTAATCCGCCGCAAGCACCTGAAAAGCAGGAATCGCAGCATTAGCCAGGGTGTAACCGTTTGTCTCGATGTCAAAGCTGAAAATTGATTTCTTGCCCCGGTCGATCCGCAGGACTTTCCGCACCCGCCGGCAATATGGGAAAGCCCAACGCTTCCAGGTCATGCTTGAGCCGTGCGATTGATCGGAACTGAATCGCACGAATCCCCAGCGTGCGGGCCGCCTGGATATTGGCCTCGCGATCATCTACAAACAACGTTGCATCTGCGGAAACGCCGAGGCCGCGAAGTGTGTGCTCATAGATGGCTGGCTCCGGCTTGATTAATCTCACTTCGGCTGAGAATGTCTTGAAGGCAAAGTTCTCCATCCACTTGCAATTTGTTCGCACATGCGCCGCCAGGTCCAAAGGCATGTTGGATAGCAAGCCGGTCTTGATTCCTGCGGCGTGCAACTGGCTCACCCAATCGAGCATGTCTGGATTGGTATGGGCCCAGATTTCAACCTCCACTTGGCGGAGGACCTCGATCTGTTCGCGATCAATCGAAGTATTGGTCTGTGCCGCCAACTTCAGCCAATACTCCTCCGCGGTAAAATCGCCGCGGTCATAAAGATCTCGGCTGGTTTCCCACAGCTGATAAAACAATTCGAAACTCACATTAAACATTTCCGCCAAGCGCCTGAACTCTTCCGTCGTGGGGCAGCGAGCCAGAACCTGACCGTAATCGAGAATTACAGCCCCGATGCTGGGGGAACCGCTACGACGCCCTGTCACCAGACCTTCTTGCATTTCGTAATATTCTCCTCTTCCACGGTCCTTCGTCCAATGAATTTATCTCTCACCTGTGATAAGTTGCGCTCATTGATTTCGAGATCGCGGGGACGGGCAGAACCGGATCTATTCGGCAAAGTAGAGCCGTCGCCCGAAGATTTCAATTTCTGAGAACTCAAACAGGAGCGCTGATATGAAACTGACGCAGCAGCGATTCTTTCGCCGTCTCGGTACTGCCGTATTTTGCGTGCTTTGCTTTTCCTTGCTTGCAGCATTGCCTCTTCCAGCAGCCGAACCTTCCTCCCGGACCCTGGACTCGGATTGGCAGTTTCGCGCCGTCGGAAACACAGACAAATCCGACGTCATGCAATGGCATCCCGCGCAGGTTCCGGGCGTAGTGCATACTGACCTGCTGCGTAACAGTCTCATCCCCGACCCTTTCGATCGGGATAACGAATTCCGCTTGCAGTGGATTGGCCTGACCGATTGGGAATATCAAACTGTGTTTCAAGTCGATGCGGCCGCGCTCGCGCACGGCCATGTCGATTTGGTGTTTGATGGTCTGGACACCTTGGCGGATGTCTCCCTCAATGATCAAGCGATTCTCCATGCCGTCAACATGTTCCGCCACTGGCGAATCCCCGCGAAACCGCTGCTGAAGCCCGGTCCGAATACGCTCCGTGTCGTTTTCCATTCTGCCATCGAGAAGATGATTCCCTACGTCAAGTCACTGCCTTATGTATTGCCCTCGATATCAACTCATAATTTCGGGAACGAGGAGAACATCGCTACCGCCCCGTACACACGCAAGGCGCCGTATCAATACGGCTGGGATTGGGGACCGCGTTTCATGACCGAAGGCATCTGGCAGCCCGTGCGTCTGGAAACTTGGGATGCGCTGCGAATCGACAATTTCCACATCCACCAACAGAAAGTCACTGCCGATACGGCCAGTGTCACAGCGGAGCTTGACATCGAAGCCGGCACGCCCACGACAGCGACTCTTACTTTGGCGCACGCTGAACTGTCTGGAGCACAGACGACCGATGGAACCCAGACGCTGCAACTCGATGCCGGTATGAATCACCTCTCATTTCCAATTCGCATTGCCACACCAAAGCTCTGGTACCCGGTCGGATACGGGCCCCAGAACCGCTACAGATTCTTGGCCTCGATAAGCCTCGGTCGTAAAGTTGTGGGGGTGCGAGCGGAAGTGAAAACCGGGCTACGTTCGCTGGAGTTGCGCCGCGTAGCGGATCAATGGGGAAAGAGTTTCGAGTTCGTGGTAAACGGCATCGTTGTGTTCTCGAAAGGCGCGGATGTCATTCCGTTCGACAGCTTTCCCAACCGTGTGACTCCTGAAGTGCATCGCAAAATTCTCCAGGCCGCTCGCGACGCCCACATGAATATGGTTCGTGAATGGGGCGGCGGCTACTATGAGTCCGATGATTTCTACGATATCTGCGATGAACTGGGCATCATGGTCTGGCAGGAATTCATGTTCGGCGGAGACATGATTCCCGGGGACACCTCCTTTCAAGAAAACGTCCGCGAGGAAGCGATCGAGCAGATCAAGCGGCTCCGCGATCATCCCAGCATCGTGATCTGGTGCGGAAATAATGAGGTTGAAACCGGTTGGTATCACTGGGTCGATCGGCAGCAGTTCAAGGAAGCTATCTCTCCGGAAATCCGCGATCGCGTCTGGCAAGATTACTTGGTTATGTTTGCGGACATCCTCAAGAGTTCGGTTACTCAGTACGCCGATCCCGTGCCTTACTGGCCCAGCTCTCCCACCGCCAACTTCGAGGAAATTCCCGATAATCAGCACAACGGCGATATGCACTATTGGGCCGTGTGGCACCAGCAGGCACCGGCGGAAGACTACACCAAGCAATTTCCCCGCTTCATGACGGAATACGGATTTCAATCTTTTCCCGAGATGCGGACGGTCCGGGCATTTGCCAAGCCGGAGGACTTTGACATTCATTCCACCATCATGCAGGCACACCAGAAAAACAAGGGCGGAAATGAGCGCATTTTGACTTATATGTTGCGCGAATACCGCGAGCCCAAGGATTTTCCTTCGTTCGTGTATCTGAGCCAAGTGCAGCAGGCCGAGATTATCAAGATCGGCGCGGAGCATTTGCGCCGGCAGCGACCGCGCACCATGGGTTCGCTGTACTGGCAATTGAATGACTGCTGGCCGGTAGCTTCCTGGGCGAGCATCGATTATTACGGGCGTTGGAAAGCCCTGCACTACTATGCCCGGCGCTTCTACGACGATGCGCTGGTCTCGCCCTATTTGCACGACGATAAAGTGGACGTATACGTCGTGTCGGACAAGCTGCAGCCATTTTCTGGAACGATTCACACACGGCTTCTCGATTTCTCTGGAAACGTTCTGCTCGATCAAACGAAAGACATTCAAGTTACTGCACAATCAAGCGCGATCTATCTCAGTTTCGATAAACCAGACCTGTCGGCGAAGGCCGATCCTCATCGCAGCTTTCTGGTGGTCGATCTGGAAGTGGCCGGGAAGAAAGTGTCCCGGAACCTTCTATGGTTCGATGTGACGCACAACCTGGAACTGCCGGTCATGCCCAAGATTGAGGCCACTCTCAGTCAAAGCGGAGGAGACTACACGATTACGTTGCAGTCACCGAAACTCGCTCGCAGCGTCTATGTTTCTTTCGGAGATCTCGATGTCGAAAGCTCGGACAACTATTTTGATCTGCTTCCTGGAGAGCCCGCCACCGTTACTCTCAGGTCCTCCGCCACAATCGATCAGCTTAGAGGTGCGCTGAAAGTCATGTCCCTGACGGAGGCTTTCGCAAAAAACTGAGCCTGCGCCCACGTCTTCAACAGGAGTGTATACTGTGCCAGAATTTCAAGCGCCGCGCGCATGCCAGACCTGGACTCCGAGGATTACGCGTGAACGTCATCAGCATCGGTGAGGTACTTTGGGACATCGTCGGACAAGAAGAACACTTAGGAGGCGCCTCGTTTAATTTTTCAGCCCACCTTAGCAGACTGGGACATAGGGTTTCATTCATCAGTGCAGTTGGCGCGGACGAGCGGGGCCAGAGGGTCATCGACCGCATGTCTCAGCTTGGCCTGGTGACGGAATATCTGCATATAGACAAAGATCATTCCACGGGCACCGTTTCGGTTGCGCTGGCAAGCGATGGACAACCGAAGTTCATTCTTCACCGGCCGGCGGCCTACGATTTTCCGCAGCTCGCGGCGGCACAGTATGACCGATTGTTTTCGCGCCCAGTTGATTGGGTTTATTTCGGAACGCTGCACCAAATGAGTCCCCAGGCTGGGGAATTGACGACGGATCTTCTTGATCGGGCATCGGAAGCGCGCCGCTTTTACGATGTAAATCTGCGGTCCGATGCTTACACGCCAAGGTTGATCCAACAACTCATGTCGCGGGCAACCATCGTGAAACTGAATCATGAAGAGGTCGAAGCAATTGCCCTCATGTTCGGCTCTCGGCATCGTTCGCTGGAGGACTTCTGTCGAAGTTATGCGGACTCGTACAAATGGGCGGGTGTGTGCGTAACGCGCGGCTCCCTTGGGTGCGCGCTTCTGATGGGCGGGCAATATATCGAAGCGCCCGGCTATCCAATTCAAGTTGTGGATACGGTCGGTGCGGGCGATGCTTTCGCAGCCGCCTTCCTTCACGGCTTGGGCAGTGGATGGTCGACACTAGAAATTGCTGACTTCGCGAATCGCGTGGGAGCGCTGGTCGCCAGCCGCCGGGGGGCGATCCCGGATTGGACGACTTCCGAAGCAAATGCCCTTGACGCAAGAATCGGACCGCTGGAGACAGCATGAAGCTGAACTCGATCTTGTTGAAAAGCACGGGGGTAGCCGCCTTGGGCGGTCTGTTGTTTGGTTTCGATACTGCCGTCATTTCAGGTACCACGGGCGCACTGTCGCAGGTCTTCGAACTATCTTCGAAGCTCTTGGGAGTCACGGTCTCCATTGCCATTTGGGGCACAGTTGTGGGTGCGATGCTCGCAGGGTTCCCTGGGGAGCGTTATGGCCGGCGCGATAGCCTGCGAGGCCTGGCGCTCTTCTACTTGATCTCTGCGCTAGGCTGCGCCTTTGCCTGGAACTGGTGGTCGCTGGTTGCGTTTCGCTTTATCGGCGGACTGGGCATTGGCGGCTCGTCGGTGCTGGGCCCGATGTACATCGCCGAGATTGCCCCCGCGAAATGGCGGGGAAGATTGGTAGGGTTGTTTCAGTTCAACGTAGTGTTCGGCATTCTCCTGGCATATTTTTCAAACTACCTCATTGCACTACTGCATCTGGGCGCCAGGGAATGGCGGTGGGACCTGGGGGTGGCTGCGTTTCCGGCGGCGCTATTTTTTGTGCTGCTGTTTGCGATTCCGCGAAGTCCGCGATGGCTGGTCAAGAAGGGACGAGTGGCCGAGGCCAGGACGGTCCTGCAGATGACGGGGGACGATAACTACGAGCGGGATCTGCAAGACATCGTCGAATCCATTGATGTGGAACAGAAGCAGACGGGCGCGAAATTGTTTTCCAGAAGCCATGCTTTTCCGATTTTTCTGGCAGTGAGCATTGGCATGTTCAATCAACTGTCCGGTATCAATGCCATCCTTTATTATCTCAACGACATTTTTGCTCATGCTGGATTCAGCCGAATCTCTGGCAACCTTCAAGCCGTCGCGATCGGAGCCACCAATCTTACATTCACCATGATCGCGATGTCGGTGATCGATAAACTCGGCCGCAAGACCCTGTTGCTGGTCGGTTCGGTCGGGACCGCGGCATGCCTGGCTGGAGTTTCTGCAATCTTCTTCGCCCACAGCCATGAGAATCTTCTGGTGTGGCTGTTGGTGGGTTACATTGCCTTCTTCGCATTTTCACAAGGAGCTGTGATCTGGGTTTATATCTCGGAAGTCTTTCCCAATGCGGTTCGGGCGAAAGGACAAAGCCTGGGCAGTTTCTCGCACTGGTTTATGAATGCGTTGATCTCTGGCATATTTCCTCTTATGGCTGCGTCTTCCGGCGCTTACCCGTTCGTCTTCTTTTCAGCCATGATGGTCTTGCAATTCTTCGTGGTTTTGTTTGTGTATCCGGAGACCAAAGGCCTCACTTTGGAGGAGATGCAGAAGGAATTGGCAATCTCATAGCATGTAAAATCGCTTCCCCAGTCCTCCATGATGAGCATGGGCCCACTTGCGATGTGGAGTATTATCCTCGTGGGATTGTCTACCTCCATAACGTTTCCGAGCATTCTCACCCTGGGCATCGCGGGGCTACGACCTCTTACGGGAAGTATCCGGAATCATGATCATGGTATTTGACGTTGGGGGCAGCCACATTGCTGCCGCCCTGTTCTGTCCGGACAGCACCGAGCTCGGCCCATTACGCCGAGTCCCCGCTCCGGTGGATGGCGTTCCCGATAAATTCTTTGAGAGTTTTAAGTCTCTTGCGCACGAAACGCTTGGAACTTCAGACGCGATCGTTGGGATCGCAATCGCCATGCCCAACCCGTTCGACTATGAGCATGGTGTGAGCTACATGCGACACAAGTACCACCTCCTCTATGGAACCGATTTGAAACAGGGCTTGTCGAAGTATCTGAAGTGTGAACCGCACCGCATCCATTTTCTTAATGACGCAGCTGCTTTCCTGATCGGGGAGCTCTACGATGGAGCGGGACGCGGAGTGAGTCGCGCCGCTGGAATAACCCTGGGTACCGGCGTTGGTTCCGCTTTTGCGGTGGACGACAAAATTGTCGTCAATGGAGCGGGCGTCCCTCCGGCCGGAGAGATCTGGAACCTGCCTTATGGCGACGGCATTGTCGAAGATGCGATCTCCACAAGGGCGATCCAGTCGCGCTACGAACAACTTACTGGCACTCGGGCCGAAGTACGCGACATTGCTCTTTTGGGATCTGGCCATCCCGATGCGCAAAAAACGTTTGCTGGTTTTGGAAGAGAGCTTGGGAGAGTCTTGCGGCGTACCTGTCTTGCCTTTGCTCCAGAACGGGTCATAATTGGAGGAGGAATCTCGCAGGCCGCTTCCCTCTTTCAGCGGGCAACGCAGGAGGAATTGGGCGACTTTCGGGTGGAGCTCTCCGTTTCGGAATTATTGGATTCTGCCCCTTTGATTGGTGCGGGCATTAGCTGGATGCAGCGAAATACTCCCGAGAAAGTGGCCCTGCGTCACGGCTTTGGGGGCGTCGCGTCGCGGTAGAACAGCCAATGAACACTGACATGATCCCATGAGAGCCTCCCCATGAGGTGGGGAGCCATCGCCTCAACAGCCGCCGAATAAACGATCGGCAAGATTGCGGTAATTCATAAGGGGGCGAGCAGCCGCACCAACCTTCAATTACTTCGCGCCTGGCCCCGCCCGCTGGGTTGACTGCCGCACGGTGAGCTTAGGGGCGATCAGCACCTTCCTCGGCCGCAGCTTGCGCTTCGATGTGATCTGTTGCATCAACAGTTCCGCAGCCTGGGTCCCAATCCGGCTGGCCCCCTGATCGATCGTGGTCAGGGGTACTGCCAACAAATCCGAATAATGCACATTTCCGGCGCCAACAATTGCAATATCGCACGGCACATTCAACCCCGCTTCAAGAATCGCTTTCATGGCACCGATGGCCACCGGATCGTTGTAACAAAATATGCCATCGGGAATCGGCTTCGCCCGCAATAGACTCTGCATCGCCCGATAGCCCTTATCGTCATCGTAGCTTGCCGGCACGACGTATCCGGCAGGCATGACCATCTTGTGTTTCGCCAAGGCTCTGCTATAACCGGCCATACGAGCCGCCGCGATGCCCTTGCCCGGACCCCGCAAATGCGCAATTCGCCGGCAACCCTGGGCGATCAGGTGTTCCGTTGCCAGCCTTCCTATCGCTTCATTGTCCACGCCGACGAAACTTGCCAGGATGCCTGCGATCGGCCGGTCAATCAAGACGAACGGCACTTTGCGCTCGCGAATACGCTTGAACAAACCGCCATCCTCTGCGGATTGGGCCGATGCCAGAATCAGTCCGTCCACTTGCCGGGCTACGAGAAACTCCGCCTCTCTCACTTCCAAATCCGGATCTTCTTCGAAGTAAGAAATGATCACGTGGTAGCCATGCGGCCGGACGCTTTCGGTCACAGCTTTGGCAATCTCCGCGAAAAACGGATGCCGGATATCCGGCAGCAGCAATCCAATCGTGAACGTGCGCCTGGTTACCAGCGAACGCGCAATCCAATTCGCTTGATAGTTGAGTTCCTTTGCCCGCTGCAACACCCGCTTGCGCGTTTCCGCGCTGATACTGCCCTGGTTGCGCAGAACTTTGGAGACCGTGACGACTGAGACATCCAGATCCTTGGCGATATCCGACATCGTGACGGGCATACGCGGCGAGCATACCACGGAGCACCGAACGACCCGGAAGTTTGTCCTCGTTCCATGCCGCGAATAAGACTGGCTTCCCATTCGCGGCCGCTCGTGGAGCGGATCATCGTGAGCGTCGCATTTGGACGAAAATGCCCGGCCCGCTGGTCCATGGCGTGCAGGTAGCGGCCAGCCGCATTCGCCTGCCAGAGACTTCCCAGTGTGTTGGCCAGGTGCAAGTCCGGGTACAGGAAACGAAAGATGGTGCGATCCACAGGGATGTTCGTAGAATGCAGGCATGGCGATGAGGACGCGGAGTGGCGGAAAGAAGCAAGAAGAGATCTGGATCGCCGGAGTTTGAGATCGTACCCGCACAGCTCGGCGATGAAGCCGGAGCAATTGGTTCAGCAAAACATGCAATGGAGCACTATGACGCCGACAGAGCAATATCTGACCAAGTGCGCGGCCCTTGTCGAGCATGTAAGGTCGCAGCAAGCCGCCATTGAGAAGGCGGCGGATTGGTTTGCGAAGAGCATACTCGCGGGCCGGATGGTCCATGTCTTCGCCTCGGGGCACAGCCGCATCATGGTAGAGGAAATGTGGCCTCGCTATGGATCGTTTCCCGGTTTCAATCCCATCGTTGAACTATCCCTGACCTTCCATAACCTTGTCGTCGGGGCCAACGGACAGCGTCAGGCGATGTTTATCGAAAATGTGCATGGTCTGGCAGAGCGTATCCTCCGGAATTTTGCTCTATCGGCCGACGACTCCGCATTGGTGATCAGCTCCAGTGGGTGCAGCGTTGTCCCCGTGGAGATCGCAGAAGAATTTCAGCGCAACAACATTCGCGTGGTTTCGATCGTGAGCGCCCGGCACAGCGAAAAGAGCCGCAGCCGTCATCCCCAAGGAAAGAAGCTTCCCGATGTCTCCGACCTGGTCCTTGACACAGGAGCGCCCGTGGGCGACGCCATGGTGAACATTCCTGGATTGGACACTCCCGTCTCGCCGGGATCTACCATCGGTGGGTGCCTTCTTGTCAACTGCATCAAAGCCCAAGTCGCGCTTCTCCTCACAAAGGCTGGAGCGCCCCCCAAGGTCTTGAGTGACGGCGCAGTGATCGGCGAGCAGCGCGCAGCTGAGCTTTTTGAAGCGGCTTATGACGAGCATGCCCACCGGTTGGCACAGCTGTATGCCACCGTGGGCATGCGCTGACCACGGACGCCGCTGGTGCGGGCGATTTGGAATTGCCGCCGGCGAGTTGGTGCAGTGGCGAAGAGTCAGAATCACCGCCCAGTTGACCGATGCCTCCAACGACCGACAGCTCTGGGCGGAAAGCCAATAGAGTCTTTCGCAATGCCGGTTCTAGCAGAAGAGGGATTTGAATTCCGACTCCGCGCGAAAAAAGGTTCTAACGTCATTGACTACCCTCCAGACTCGCAGATCCCGGCTATTAAAGCTGAGGTCGAGAAAGCTGTCCGATGCTGAACGGCCTATCCTTCTGTACCGGTGGCTGCCTTCCCCTGATCGAGCGTGCCTTCCACCTTACGCAGCAGTTCCGAAGGAAGAAAAGGCTTTTCCAGAAAGATTGCACCGATCTTGATCAGTTCACGCAATTCGGGAAATTCGTCAGCAAAGCCAGTGATAAACAAGAACCTCATCTCGGGGTGTACCGCACGAATTCGCTCCGACAGCTGAAGGCCGTCGAGTCTAGGCCTGACAATATCACTCACCACAAGGTCTATTGTGCCATCGTTTTGCTGGCACAAGCGCAGTGCCTCTGCGCTATCGGCGGCAGGAAAGACGGAAAACCCCGCCCCTGCGAGCGTCCGTTGCAGAAGGATTCGAAGGTTGTCGTTGTCTTCGATCAACAGGATGGTGGCAGAAGGCTGACGAGTGGGCGCGAGCTGAAGTCTCTGGTGCGGTGATTGAGTTTCCCTGGTTCGCCGTAGTTCCAGTTCATGCATCATCCGTCGAGCGAGTATGCGTAAGGAATCACTCTGCTCCGTAGTCATGAGGTGTGGCACTCGGTCCATCACGGCTAGCATACCTAGGGGGTGGGCGTCATCGGTCACTAGCGGTATGCCAGCGTAAAATCTGATCCCGATTTGCTTCACCAAGAAACTGCTCATGAACCTTTCGTCAGAGGGCGGATCCGGGACGATCAGGACGTCGGGTTGCAAGATGGCATGGGCACAGAACGAGCCATCTCGCGGAATCTCATCCAACTCGAGGCCGATTCTCGCCTTAAACCAAACCCTTTGCTCATCGATGAAGGCGATGACGGCGACTGGAGCATCGCAGATAAACGCGGCCAAATTAGCAAAGTCGTCGAAGACTTGCTCGCAGGGCGTTCCCAGAATTCGAAAGCTACGAAGACTTTCGAGACGGGAGCTTTCGTTTTGTGGCAGAGGGGAATGCACTGATGCCTCACAACCAAAGCCTCGGGGGCGGTTCCCCGATTGCAAATTTTAGCAGCGCACTGCCCCAAGATCACCTGAGCATTCGTCAAGCAAACCGATGAAAGTCTAGGGCAGTAGGTAGGTCGTTGCGCGTGCCCGCTGCTATCCCTAAGAAAACACGACAACTGTCATCCGGCAAATCCTCCCACGCCGACGAGAGCATGGCGTAGAGGTACCGTCTGCTCGGCACAGCTCTCTCATTCGAATCTCCGCCTTCGAGCGGAGTACCCCGTGATATTCGCAGGTAGTGACCGGAGCATTATACCCAAAATAATTAACTTGCTGATAGCGCCAACGCAGACCGTTGTGTCAAGATTAATTTCAAGCGTGAGATTGGACCATTCCTGGGACAAGGTGTTGGGCCTTTTGTCTTTTTCCTGAAAGGTGACACCCTAAAACGTGGTTCGAATGGCGAGCGGTAAACCATCGGGTGCGAGAGAATATGCCGGAGCAAAGACTTGCGTTAGATTCCGTTTATCTCTCCGATCTGACAGCCGGCCAGTATCGCAATCTACTTGATCTGGCACAGCTAGCAGTCAGCCACCCCACAGCAGATGCTCTTTTCCCCACTTTGGCACTCCGCCTGCGGGAATCCTCGAATTTTGACTTCGTCACATTGGGTCTTTACGACTCAGGTACGGAAAGCATTCGTCTGGACACTTGGAAGGCGGGCGAGGCGCAGAAAAGACGTGAATCCATTCCCGTTCGCACCTGTGCGAGCGGATGGGCCTGGAAGAACCAAAGATCGGTACTTGTCCAAGATTTGGACACCGAATCCAAGTTGCCCGTTTTCCTGGAGTCGCTTCGCCAACTCGGCGTCCGTTCGTACTATATCTTCCCCTTGACCACGAACCGTCATAGGCTGGGCGCAATAGGCTTTGGCAGTTTGCATGTCATTCCCAAGACGAAAGCGACGCTTGAGTTGTTGCGACGTACTGGCGCAATGATCGCTCAGTTGCTGGATGCAACCCTTTCATCGGATGGGCCTATAGTACAGACCGATTGCGTCCAAACCACCTCGGTCGTGACGCCAGGACCCGAACAGGCACTCCAGGATTTCGATCTGGCCGGCCAGGGCGATTCGTTCCCAGACATCGTGGGGAATAGCGCTCCTCTCCAAGAACTGCTAAGACAGGTGAGGACGGTAGCCGCCACGGACGCGACGGTGCTGTTGCTGGGAGAGACAGGTACCGGCAAGGAGCTGGTTGCACGTGCGATTCATCGACTCAGCCCGCGCGCTAATGGCCGGTTCATTGCCGTCAACTGTACTGCGATTCCCACAGAGTTGTTGGAAAGCGAGCTCTTCGGACACGAAAAGGGGGCATTCACCGGGGCGATCAATAGCCACGTCGGCCGATTGGAACTAGCGAGCAGAGGAACCCTGCTGTTGGATGAGGTGGGGGATCTCCCGAGTGTAATTCAGCCGAAGTTGTTACGGGTGCTGCAAGACAAGGAATTCGAAAGGCTCGGCAGCACCCGGACGGTAAAGGTCGATGTTCGGCTCATCGCCGCCACAAATCAGGACTTGCGTCGGAGTGTCGCCGAAGGTCGCTTCCGCGAGGACCTATTCTATAGAGTCAATGTCTTTCCGATTTACGTTCCCCCTCTGCGGGAGAGAAAAAGTGACATTCCTGCCCTCGTGCGTCATTTCGTGTCCAGATACGCAAGTGAAGCGAAGAAGTCGATTGCGACTATCCCTGCCGAAGCCATGGATGCCCTTTTGAGTTGGAGCTGGCCGGGGAACATCAGAGAATTGCAAAACCTGGTTCATCGGTGTGTGATTTTGACGAACTCATCAGTCCTGAAGGTTCCGCTTGACGAACTAAAAAGGGGCACAAAACCACCCTCCGGCAAGATGTCCCCGGAGGTCGAGCGCGAGCTCATTTTTCAGGCCCTGAAAGAGGCGGGCGGAGTGATAGGCGGCTCATCGGGTGCAGCCAATAGACTGGGAATGAAACGTACGACCCTCTACTCGAAAATGAAAAAACTGAACATCAGTCCCCTTGAGTTCGACGACTAGCAGCCACTGTGCGCACCAATGGTCGGACATTTTCGGTATTCATGGACTGCTAGCGGCACATCGAAAAAGACTCCTGCCGTGTCGAAGTGTCGAGTCGACGAAGTGTCGAGTCGACGGATGTCGACAGTCATCCCACGCCACTTGACGAGTACCGATGACGAGCACCGACACAGGTTAGAGCCGTAGTCTCTATAGCTTACAAATCGACATCAAGTGGAGGACCATTTGCTCGGAGGCAGGGAGTCTGGGACCGGCCACGCCGGAGGAAGTGTCATTCGCCGAAGCGACACGATGCCGACAGATCGGCTCGGTCCCCATGGTCCAGTAGGCTCGGTTGCGCTCATCGGTGAGACTGAATTACCTCCGCGACGGACTCGATTCTCCAAAACGCGGATCGAGTACTTTTGGTTGTGTGTGTCGTTCCCGCGGTGATGACCACTGGCTTAGAAGCACCGAAGGTGCGATCTCAGTTTAGCTAAGGCCCCATGTGTCGAATCGTCTGTCGCTCGACAGTCTTGACACTCTGACTCTGGGATCCGGGGCCGTGTTTTCAATGGCTTAACTATTACTCGGAGATGGAGATGTACATGCACTCCACGGACAGCAACAAGCGTGACGTGTGGCAACGGTCGGCTCGTGGGACTCCCTGACACAGCTTCGTCGCAAGCATTTCAGCCGCTCCCGGCGAGACCTTCCCGTCGCGTTCACGAAGCACTGCCGCACACCTATCACCTCCCCCCGAGGGCCCTTCGAATGTCTGGAGGTCTGCTTGAATTTCTTCGGCGCGGCGTCATTGCGCCAACGGAGGGCAGGGAAACTGTGACGTCCGAGAGGGGATGAGGGGTCCTCTTTCGGTGCGGGCGAAATAAGACGTCCGGTTTCTTCGCCCCCCCGATTTCCACCATCTGTCGAAAGTTCTTGAGTCTCCTGCTTTCCCTTGGGGGCAGGTGATGACGACCAGATCGTGAAATGATGAAACACGAGCATATCGAGGAAGCTCTGCAGCAGAGCGAAGAACGCTTCCGCCTGATGGTCTCCTGTGTCAAGGACTATGCCATTCTGATGCTCGATCCGGGCGGACGCGTTACGAGTTGGAATGCCGGAGCCGAACGAATTAAGGGTTATAGCGCCGAAGAGATCGTCGGCCAGCATTTCTCACGCTTTTATCCACCTGAGGATATTCTCAGCGGCAAACCTGACCGCGAGCTCGCAATGGCCACAACCCAAGGCCGGATCGAGGATGAAGGTTGGCGCGTTCGCAAGGATGGATCACGCTTCTGGGCGAATGTCGTCATTACTACCTTGCGTGACGAACAGGGCCGGCTTCGCGGTTTTAGCAAAATCACTCGTGACATGACCTACCGCATGCGCGCGGAGGCCAAGGTCCGCGGTCTTCTGGAAGCAGCACCCGATGCCATGGTGGTAGTGGACCAGCCAGGAAATATCGTCCTGGTCAACGCCCAGCTTGAAAAGATGTTTGGCTACAAGAGAGAGGAACTCTTAGGGCGGAAGATTGAGATCCTGGTGCCGGAACGCTTCCGGGAGAAGCACCTGGAGAACCGGACAGCTTTTAGCGCTCACCCACGGGTGCGGGAAATGGGAGCAGGTCTGGAACTGTACGGTCTGCGCAAGGACAGGTCAGAGTTTCCAGTGGAAATCAGTCTGAGCCCGCTGGAGACAGGGGAAGGCTCGCTGGTTTCCAGCGCCATCCGCGACATCACACAGCGCAAAAAAGCACAAGACAGCATTCGACAACTGAACGAGACCCTCGAATTGCGCAACACGGAGCTCACGACGATCAACAAGGAATTGGAAAGCTTCAGCTATTCAGTTTCCCATGATCTGCGCGCCCCATTGAGAGCGATTGACGGTTTCAGCCTTGCTCTGCTGGAAGATCATGGGGACAAGCTCCCCGACGAGGGCAAGGAACAGCTGGAGCGAATTCGGGCGGCCACGGGTCGCATGGGGCAATTGATCGACGACATGTTGAGACTGGCGCGAATTGCTCGGTCAGAGATAGTTCGCGACGACGTAGACATAAGCCACCTCGCACAAGAGATCGTGGCCCAGCTCAGAAGTTCAGAGCCAAGCCGTCGGGTAGCCGTTGACATCGCCCCGAACTTGAAGGTTAGCGGTGACCGGCATCTACTCCGGGCGATGTTGGAGAATCTGCTCGGGAACGCCTGGAAGTTCACTTCGAAGCGGAGCGACGCGCGCATCGAGGTCGGAGTCACGGGCTGTGGTTCAGATCTGGCCTATTTCGTGCGGGACAACGGTGCCGGCTTCGATGTGCAATACGCCGACAAGTTGTTTGGTGTTTTTCAACGCCTTCATTCGGATCGCGAATATCCCGGAACGGGCGTAGGCCTGGCGGCGGCGCAGCGCGTTGTTAGCAAGCACGGAGGTCGAATTTGGGCTGAGGCTGCCGTCGGCCAGGGCGCTACGTTTTATTTTGTTCTGCAAACACAGAC
>Ga0116223_10000556_pt1 | contig 45363 bp, 51 predicted proteins | sample Sb_taG_3_FD_90092 | JGI IMG/M metagenome (GOLD analysis project Ga0116223, IMG submission 90092) | Peat soil microbial communities from Weissenstadt, Germany - Sb_50d_a_PC metaG | ecosystem: Environmental > Terrestrial > Soil > Wetlands > Peat | place: Germany: Weissenstadt | collected 2010-09-21 | reverse complement strand
TCAATGCGATCGCGCTTCCCGCCTATTCGGTGATGCTCGGTCTCATCGCGCTCATGGGCTATATGGCGCATGCGGCGGGCGTGCATGTCACCGATCCGCAGGATGCGGTGCCGCACCTGATCCTGACAATATTCCCCGACTGGTTCGTCGGATTCTGCTTCGCGGCGATCGCGATCGGCGCACTGGTTCCGGCCGCGATCATGTCGATCGGTGCCGCCAATACGTTCACCCGAAACATCTTCAAGCCTTTCGTCAATCCGGGCATCAATCCGCGCGAGGAGACGTGGCTCGCCAAGCTCATGTCGCTGATCATCCAGGTCGGGGCGCTCATCTTCGTGCTGCGCGCCTCGACCCGATTTGCACTCGACCTTCAGTTGCTCGGCGGGATCGGGATGGCGCAGGTCTTCCCCGCCGTGGTTTTCGGCCTCTTCACGCGGTGGTTCAGCGGCTGGGCCTTGTTTGCCGGCTGGGCGACCGGCATGGGGCTCGGCACCTGGCTCGCCTGGACGCCGAACGCCTGGGTGCCGGTGCATGCGGTCTTCGGAGCGAACTTCGCCGTCTATAACGGCGTGACCGCCATCGTCGCCAATATTCTGGTCGCCTCGCTCCTCTCGGCCGCCTTGCCGAACCGCGCGCGGGACGAGACGCGGACGGAAGACTACGTCGATATTCCGGCCGGCCAGCCGGCGGCGTGAACCACGCTCGGATGAGCTAGGCCCTTCCGGCTCTCGACAAAATCCGCGGCATAGCGCATGAAACGCCGATGGATCCCCGCCTGGCCAATGCGAAGGACTTTTTTGCCGAGCTTACGGCCGAACTTTTGGCCTGCCTGCGGTTTTGCACGCGCCTGCCGATCCCCGCCCTTGCCTTCGAAAAAGCCCCGCACGAGATGCCGATCGGCGCATGCGCGCGGATGCTGCCCATCGCCGGCGCCGTGATCGGGACGATCGCGGCCTTGGTCCTGTGGGTTGCGGCAAAGCTCGGGCTGCCGCCGTCGCTGGCGGCGCTTTTCGGCATTTCCTGCTTGGTTCTCCTCACCGGCGCGCTGCATGAGGACGGCTTGGCCGATTTCGCCGACGGGACTGCAGGGACGACCCCCGAGCAGAGGCTGGCGATCATGAAAGACAGCCGGATCGGGGGGTTCGGCACGCTGGCCCTGATCCTCAGCTCGCTCGCGCGGGTCCTGAGCGTGGCGATCATTGCCGCGCACAGCCTCTGCCTCGCCTGTTGGGTGCTGATCGCCACGGCGGCGGTCTCGCGCACGCTGATGCTTCTCGCCTTGCATCTGCTGCCCCCGGCCCGCACTGAGGGAGCCGGATTTGCCGCCGCCGCGCCGCAGGAACCGGTGCTCGCCATCGCGGCGCTGATCGGCTTCATTCTCGGCCTGCTGCCGCTTTTGGCCGGCGCAGGGATCGGCCGCGTCGCGATCGGTCTGATCCTGAGCATCGCGGCCGCCTATGGCGTGACCGCGCTGGCCCGCCGGCTCTTGCAGGGCCAGACCGGCGATGTGGCAGGCGCGACGCAGCAGGCGGCGGAAATTGCCGCCTATCTCGTCTACGCCGCCTGGCTATAAGCGCCAAGCCTGGGCAGCTCGCCCTTGGCAGCGCGCGTGCCTACGGATCCTTCAGCACCCGTTTCTCAAGCAGAACACGAAATTCGCCGGGATCTATAGAAAAGTCCGAGTTCATATTTGGGTTCGGGCCCGCCGCTTTGCCGTGAAGAGAAAAGTATTTGCCTGATTTTAAATTTGCCAAATCCCAGAAGAAGTCGTCGCTCATTGCTTCGGACGCGATCGTAAAGATTTTGACGCCGCGCGGCGAGAATACAGCGTTTGTAAGATTAGCTCCGCAATTGCCGATAACCAACTCGGCGTTAGCGAACAAGCGGACCTGATCAACAAACGAGTGCCGCTCCGGATAAACAACTGAGACACCGAAGTCTCTTAGAATGGGCAAGATTTCCGCTTCGTTCAGAAGATGTCGCTTTGGCGCATGAGCTCTCGACACGTAGATCCTTTGGGGTCCGCGTTGTCCAATTGCAATCTTATCTCGAAGCCCCTCGAGTATTCGGATTGCGCGCGGCGCTTTCACCAAGGGATGCACGGCCAGAGGAAGAGGATAGATGAGCCGCTCAACTTCCGTGGCTTCGCGCGCCATAATTAAAATCTGATGTGATTCAATGCCAAATGCTGCGAGAGAGTCGGCGTAAATCTTACGCATCGGCCGAGATTGTCGCGAGACGATGAACTTCAGACTCTTGAGATCAAAATGCTCTGCCAGAATGCCGACTTTCGGGAGACCTGGCGTTGGTTAATGTTTCGGAGACTGCATAGAGACCATGCGAAGTCTTCTTCCAAATGATCCCTTCGCCGCAGACGATACCGTTATCGATGTGCATCACGCCGAAGGGAGGAGGCTCGACCAGCTTGGGCGCATCGTTTATCAGGTCACGAGTCCAGGCCGGACCGATAATCAAAGTCTCGCCCAGCCTTTCATAGGATCCGCCATTATCGGATTGTCGAAATGAAGATGATAATTCGGCAATCGGAACGGGAGTGACTTTGGTTAGATTATCGCAAGCACGCTGAGGCGATGACCCATTATTATTTAGCCGAAGCAGCCTCTCGAGGAGGCGAAGCACCTTTCTTTGTAATACATTTACAAAGACGATGAACGACTGTTCTTTCGTGGAAGAGATCTGGCGATTGTGGCGCGCTGCGTTTTGCAATGTAATCTCGAACAATCGTGCTCAACCGATATTCGTAGATCGTCGTCGCTTTGAAGCTCAATCCTACCTTTATCAGATTTTCCCCGCAGGGCTATGCCCTTGCCTTGAGGGGTAGTGCCTCTTGTGTCCAGGCTCTGCGCCAAAGTTGCTGATCTTCTCGCCATAAGGATGCCGTCCGCCGAACGCCCGGCCGCGCGCGGCGCCGCCCTTGCCTTTATGCTGTGTCTCGCGTCCGCCGGCACTGTGGTGCGGCCGCGCTTGTTGCGGCTTGTTGCGCGGCACGTCAGACCCGGGAGCACGCCGATCGGTGAACGGGAGGATTTGCCGCGTAAGCTTCTCGATGGCGCGCAGCAGTCCGCGCTCACTGTCATCGCAGAGCGAGACCGCCATTCCCGCGGCGCCGGCGCGCGCCGTGCGGCCGATTCGATGCACATAGGCCTCGGGCACTTCCGGAAGCTCGTAATTCACGACATGGGTGACGTCGTCGACATCGATGCCGCGGGCGGCGATATCGGTCGCCACAAGCACGCTGCTGCGCCCCGCCCGAAAGCCATCGAGCGCGCGCTGACGCTGCGGCTGGCTCTTGTTGCCGTGGATCGCCGTCGCATTTATGCCGGCCGCAGCGAGATGCTGCGACACGCGGTCGGCGCCGCGCTTCGTCCTGGTAAACACGAGCGTGCGTTGAAAATCGGGACGGCGGAGCAATTCGACCAGAAGGTCGCGCTTGCCGGCGTCATTGACAAGGAAGACTTGCTGCACGACGCGCTCGACCGTGGTCGCCACGGGCGCCACCACGACTTCGACCGGATCACGCAGCATGTCGGCGGCAAGTCCGGCAATCTCCTTCGGCATAGTCGCCGAGAAGAACAGGCTCTGGCGGTTCTTCGGAATGCGCGCCAGGATCTGGCGGATCGGGATGATGAAGCCCAGGTCGAGCATGTGATCGGCCTCGTCGAGGACGATGACCTCGGTCGTATCGAGGCGCAGATTGCCGCTCGACATATGGTCGAGCAGACGTCCGGGCGTCGCCACCAGGACATCGACACCGCGCGCCAGCGCCTTCACCTGCGAACCCATGCCGACGCCGCCGACGACAGTCGCAACGGAAACGCGGGCGAAGCGGCCATAGGCGCGAAAGCTGTCGGCAATCTGCGCGGCGAGCTCGCGGGTCGGCGCGAGCACGAGGGCGCGCACCCCGCGCGGCGGCGCAGGGCGCCGGTCGGTGACGAGGCGTTGGAGGATCGGCAAGGCGAAAGCCGCGGTCTTGCCGGTGCCCGTCTGGGCAATACCAAGCAGATCACGGCCTTGAAGAAGCGGCTTGATGGCTTGCGCCTGGATTGGCGTGGGTTGGGTATAACCTTCGTGCTGGAGGGCACGCAGCAGGACCTCGGTCAGGCCGAGATCGGAGAATTGCGTCACGTATATTCTTTCTGAAACGAGTGGCAGCGCCGGCGCGGAGGCGCCGTCTGCGGACTCTCAAGAGTGGGGAGGACTGCCCCGCGTATCGGGCTGTCGGCTGGATATTGGAAAGCGCTCGACAGATCGCCGGTCCTTAGACCGACTTACGCGACTGGAGCCCTTCATGCTGCGATGCAGCGAAACCCTTCCTACAGGTTTCGGGCAGCCCCGTCAATGCAGCAGTCCCTATCCGGTGTGTGGAGCGCGCAGGCGCTCCACAACCGGCAGACGCGCTAAAGCCCGGCGAGATATTGGGTCGGATCGACCGGCGTCGAGCCCTTGCGCAGTTCGAAATGCAGCTGCGGAGACGCGACATTGCCACTTTGGCCGGATTTGGCGATCACCTGGCCGCGTTTGACGAGGTCGCCGCGTTTCACTTCAATGTCCGAATTGTTGGCATAGGCGCTGACAAATCCGTTCGGGTGCCGGATGAGAACGAGGTTGCCGTAGCCTTTGAGGTCATTGCCGGCATAGGCGACGACGCCCGCCTCCGTCGCTTTCACGGACGTGCCTTCGGGCAGCGCTATGTTGATTCCCTCGTTGCCGCCCGCCTTATAGGCCTGGATGATCCGGCCATGTGCCGGCCAACGGAATCCCGGCAAAGCAGCCATTGTTGTCTTGCCGTCCTCGGGCGTGAGACTCGATATGGGCGTCGGGTCGACCGCCGGCTTCTTCGCTTCAGGCTGCTCAGCCTTCGCGACAATCGGGCCCGGTTTGGCGGCGCTGGCCTCAGGCTTGCCCGGCTGCGGCTTTGCGAGCTTGGCGTTCTTTTCAATTTTTGCCTCTTTCGCCGCCTTCATCAGCGCAAGCTTCTTCTCGGAATCGGCTTTCGCGGACCGCACGTGCTTTTTGCCGGCCGGTTCCGGGCCCTTCACAAATTTCAGTCTCGCGCCGGCCGGCGCGCGGCCGATATCGCGGCTGGCGAAACGCGCGCCGCTCGAGGCGGCGAGCGCCGCATTATAGGTCGGAATGATGAGGCGAGCGCCGGGCCGCACCTGCGCCGCTGAGCTGAAACCATTGGTCTTGAGCAGGGCCGCGGTCGGGATGCCATAGCGTCTCGCGATGATCTCGGCGGTTTCGCCTTGCGCCATGACGATTGGCATGCCGCCTTCCGCGGTCCAGCCGGCAATGCTTTGCGAACCGAGCCGCTCGCTCGGATAGGCGGGCGCCGTATAGGCGGCGACCGGCCGCGTTGCCGTGCCCTGCGCGGGCGGGGCGAGCGGCCTCGATTGAACCGGTCCCGTCGGCGCGGCGATGCTCGCGGTCGGCGTCCTGTCGGCATCGGCTCGAAACGGATTTGAGAAAGGGCCGGACAGACGCTCCGAATCGGCGCATCCGGCGAGCGAGGCGGCAAGGCAGCCCGCCAAGAAAAGACGCAACGTAAGGCAGGAGCCGAAAGTCGACGCGATACTTTCCATGATGCAACCCACAAGCAGACGGTCCGTGGGCGCCATTAAGGAAGCAAGCGAGTTAAGGGAGCGTTTAAGATGAATGCCGGCTCAAGCAAATGCCTAGGGTTTAGATTAATGGAAGCTAAACATCACAGCACCCTGGCCGTCCCAGGCAGAAGCGCCTGGAGTCGGCAGGCGCAGAGTTCAGCCGCGACGAGACCCTGTCCGGCGTGAACTTCGATGAGAGTCTGCCGCCAAGGCTGGCCGCGCTCCGGCCGCGCCATGACGAGCCGGCCGTGCTCACCGAGCAGATCGACGAGCCGCGGCGGGACTTCATCGAGAGACCCATGCACCAGGATACGATCGAAAGGACCGGCTTCGGCCGGCATCGCGAGCCCGTCGGCGAAGATCACCGTGGCATTGGTCTTGCCGAGCCGCTGAAGCCGCAGGCGGGCCGCGATGGCGAGCGTCTGAAATCTTTCGATCGAGACCACCTCGCCGGCGATCTCGGCAAGAATCGCCGTCGCATAGCCGGAGCCCGTCCCGATTTCGAGGACGCGGTGCTGCCGCGTAAGCGCGAGCGCTTCGATCATCCGGGCGACGAGCGAAGGTTCGGTCAAAGTCTGGCCGCAGCCGATCGGAAGGGCGAGATCGCGGCGCGCCAGATCGACGAGCCGATGCGGAACGAACATTTCGCGCGGCACTTTCTCGAGCGCCCGCAGCAGATCGAGATCGCGGATCCCGCTTGCCCGCAGACGCAGCAGAAAGGCGGCCTTCTCCTCGGCACGCGCCGACGCCGCATCGATTTCCTGGAGGGCTTTGACCGTCGCCGCGCTCACCACGTTTCCCGCACGCTCGCTCATTCACGCTGAGCCGATACTCTTTGTTCCTCGGTCTGGCACGCGAAGCGGCCGGTCGCTGCGCGCTGCAGAAGAGGAATGAGCAATGATTTCATGATTCGCGCGCCGGTCAAAGCGAGGGCGGCGCATTATTCAACAGAGCGCGCATTGAAGATCCGCGCGTAACGCGCGGCTGAGACTTCATCGGTCAGATCGAGCTTCAAAGGCGTCACCGAAATGCGCTGCTTGAAGAGCGCGTCGAGATCGGTGCCCGGCGGCGGCTCGGCGACGTCGCGGTCGAAGGCGATCCAGTAATAGGGATTGCCGCGCCCGTCCGTGCGCGGCTCGATCCGCACCATTTGAAGATCGCGCCGCCCTTGCACCGTGACCGAGATGCCGGCGACCTCTCGCGCGCTGCACGCCGGGAAATTCACATTAATGAGGACGTCGCGGTCGATCCCTTCGGCGAGCAGCGCCTTGATGAGCCCCGGCGCATGGACTTCGGCGCAACTCCAATCAACCTCCTCGCGACCTTCACGCCCGTAGCATTGCGAGAGCGCCATGGAGGGAATGCCAAGCATTGCTCCTTCCATCGCGGCGGCGATGGTGCCGGAATAGGTTATGTCATCGGCGACGTTCTGGCCGCGATTGACGCCGGAGAGAACGAGGTCCGGCTTGCGGCCTTTCACGATCGAGCGCACGGCCATGATCACGCAATCGGTCGGCGTGCCCTTCACCGCGAAGCGCCGCTCGGAGATCTTGCGCAGCCGCAAAGGATCGTTGAGCGACAGCGAATGGGCGACGCCCGACTGATCATATTCCGGCGCGACAACGACCACGTCCTCGGCGAGCGCGCCGGCAATACGCTCGAGAACAGCCAGCCCCGGCGCATGAATGCCGTCGTCATTGGTGACGAGAATGCGCATGGTCGGTCATCCGATGAATGGAAATAAGTTTGAGCGCATAGGCCTTCTCTTCCGTGCCACTCATGTTTTGCGGCAAGCATGCTGGTTGCGTCCTTCGAGACGGCCGCTGCGCGGCTTCCTCAGGACGAGGATGAAAGGATCGCGGGCAAAAGAACCTCATCCTGAGGAGCAGGCAGCGTCTCGAAGGATGAGGATTCGCCCTAGCTTGTCCTCTCGATCCTTTTGATACCGCCCATATATGGCAGCAATTGATCCGGCACGCTCACCGAGCCGTCCTCATTCTGATAATTTTCCAGGATCGCGACGAGCGCGCGCCCGACCGCCACACCGGAGCCGTTCAATGTATGGACGAAGCGCGTGTCTTTTGATCCATCCGCACGATAGCGCGCCTTCATGCGGCGCGCCTGAAAATCGCCGCAGACGGAGACGGAAGAGATTTCGCGGTAGCGGTCCTGCCCCGGCAGGAAAACCTCGATGTCATAGGTTTTTTGCGACGCGAAGCCCATGTCGCCGGTACAAAGCGTCACGACCCGATACGGAAGCTTGAGGCGCTTCAAGACTTCTTCCGCGCAGCCGAGCATGCGCTCGTGCTCGGCGAGCGAGCCCTCCGGCGTGGTGATCGCGACGAGCTCCACTTTCGTGAACTGATGCTGGCGGATCATGCCGCGCGTGTCTTTGCCCGCCGCACCGGCCTCGGCGCGAAAGCAGGGTGTGGCGGCAGTGACACGGATCGGCAGATCTTTTTCATCGAGGATTTTTTCGCGCACAAGATTGGTGAGCGGGACTTCGGCGGTTGGGATGAGATAAGAGAACTGCCCTAACGGTCTTAAGTTCGTACCTTTAATAAACGCCCCCATTATCTCGTCGCGATTGTCACCCTCGCGAGCCTTAAGCTCGACGATCTCCTCGGAGATTTTTATCAATTTATCTAGATGTAGATTCTTCATAAGCCACGGATGACCGACATCGGCATCAAGAATGCTATCGGGCATCCAAGAGGCAAAAAATTGGTCCGCTTGAAACTTCGGCAATTGCGCCGTGCCGAACATCGCCGCACTCCTTACTACTAGCGGCGGGTTCACTTCCGCATAGCCATGCTCGCTTACATGTAGATCGAGCATGAATTGGGCGAGCGCCCGTTCGAGCCGCGCCAGCGAGCCCTTGAGCACGACGAAACGCGCGCCGGAGATTTTCGCCGCCGTCTCGAAATCCATCAGGCCCAACGCTTCGCCTATCTCGAAATGCTCTTTCGGCTTGAATGAAAAGCGCGGCTTGGCGCCGACCGCGCGAAGCTCGACATTGTCATTCTCATCCCTGCCATAGGGAACCTCTGGCAAGGGCATATTGGGGATTTCGGCGAGCGCCTGGTCGAGCGCCTCGATCGCGGCGCGCTCTTCGGCTTCGAGCGCGGGCAGCGAAGCCTTCAGTTCCGCCACTTCCGCTTTCAAGGCTTCGACACGCGGCATGTCCTTCTTGCCCATCGCCGCGCCGATCTCCTTCGAAGCGGCGTTACGGCGCTCTTGTAGTGCCTGCGATTTGGCGATCGCGGCGCGGCGCTGATCGTCGAGGGCAAGGAGCATGGCAGCGAGCGGCTTCAGCCCGCGCCGCCGCAAACCTTCGTCGAAGGCCTCGACATTCTCGCGGATCCATTTGATGTCATACATGGAGAGTGCTGCAGAGAGCCTAAGTCCCGGCCGCCGCCTTCGCCGCCGCTTCCGCGCGCTGCTTCTCGATGAATGCGACCGACATGATCGACAGCTCGTAGAGGAGCATGCCCGGAACGGCAAGCGCCAGCATCGAAAAAATGTCGGGCGGGGTCAGCACCGCGGCGACAATGAAGACGAGAACCACTGCATAGCGCCTCTGCCGCCGCAGGAAGCCGGAATCGACGATGCCGACGCGCCCGAGCAGCGTGAGGGCCACCGGCAATTGGAAGACGATGCCGAAGGCGAAGATGAGCGTCATGATCAGCGACAAATATTCGCTGACGCGCGGCAGGAGCTCGATCTCGGCCCTGCCCGGCTGCTTCGCCTGCTGCATGCCCATGAAAAAGGCGAGCAGATTGGGCATGACTACGAAATAGACGAGCAGCGCGCCGAGCGCGAAGAAGATTGGCGTCGCGAAGAGATAGGGCGCGAAGGCCTGGCGTTCCTGCCTGTAGAGGCCGGGGGCGACGAACGCATAGAGCTGCGCGAATATGATCGGGCAGGACAGGAAAGCCGCGGCGAAGATCGCCACCTTGATCTGGGTGAAGAAATATTCCTGCGGCGCCGTATAGATGAGCCGCGCATTTGGTCCCGCCACATGCTCGTACGGCATCAGAAGGATATTGTAGATGTCCTTGGCGAAGAAGAAGCAGATCAAGAACATCACGATGAAGGCCAAAAGCGCCTTGATGAGCCTGGCCCGCAGCTCGATCAAGTGATCCATCAAGGGCGCCCGCGTCGCCTCGATATCGGTATCCGTCATGACAATTCTCTGGCCCGCGGCATCACGGAGCCGTGGACGCGGGCGGCACATTTGCCTCCGTCCCATCCGCGATCGGCGCGCTCGCTATGGCCGCTGCCACAGTTTCGTCCGCCAGGGTGTTCTGCGCGATTTCAGGCACGCCGGCTACCTCGGTACTCCCGATCGGCCGTTGAAGCGCCGAAGTCAATTCGGCCTTGGCGAGCGCCAGCGGATTGACCCCGAGATCGAGCTTGGCGCTTTCCGCGAGTTTGCGGACATCGGCCCTCATCTCGTCAGCATCGGCTTCGCGCATCGCTTCCATGAATTGGGCTTGAAACTCGGCCCCGAGCCGGCGCAGCTTGGCGACCGCTTGGCCGACCTGGCGCATGACGCGCGGCAATTCCTTCGGGCCGATCACGATCAGCGCCACGATCCCGATGATGACGAGTTTGCCGGCGTCGAATTCGAACATGCGCCTAGTCTTGGCCGCTTACGGCGCCCGAACGCGAAGGTTCAGCCGGCCTTCTGCGTGTCTGAGACCTTATTGACCTCCACGCCGGGCCGATGATCGAGCGCTTGCGGCGTCTCGCTCGGAGGGAGCGGCTTGGCATCCTCCTCCGCCAGCCCCTTCTTGAAGGATTTGATGCCCTTCGCAACATCGCCCATGATTTCGGAGATCTTGCCCTTGCCGCCGAACAGGATGAGCACGACAGCTCCAAGGATCAGCAAGTGCCAGATCGAGAATGTTCCACCCATAGCGGGTCTCCACTTTCCAATTACGCAAAACCTAAGCCTCTAGAGGGACGAACACAAGGATCGCGGTACGATTCCGGGGATTTTCATGGGTTGCCGCGCCTCAAAGGTGCCTGAGGCCGTGTTCAAGGCGCAGGAATTGCTTGATGAGCAGTCATGATCGCGTGCGACGGCCAAGCTGCCAACCCAGCGCCGCACTCGCGGAGCGTCCCGAACGGATCGTTCGGCTCAGGCCGCGACGAGCCGCCAAAGCCGTTCTGCGGCAGCCATTTCGGCGAAGCGCCGCGCCCGCCGCGCCATGGCCTGCTGATCCTCACCCCAAAGCCGCATCTCGAAATCCTCGTCGACATGCGCCGTCCGCCAAGCCTCATCGAGGCTGATCGCGTCCTCGGCGAGCGCCAGAGCGATCAAGACCGAACCGGTGAGCGTGGTCATCACCGAGAGGCTCGCGAGCGCGAAAGGCGCCGCGCGGCCGCGGCGGGCCACTTCATCGACTTTCGCCTGCACGGCCGCTTTGGCGGCGGGTGGCTGCCCGACGAAGACAATCCCCTCGACGCACATGAAACGCGCGCCGAGCCGGCTCGCGGCAAACGCGATGATCGGGTCCCAGGCCTCAGCCTCGGCCTTTACCAAGCTCGCCGGCGCGGCGGCCCGGTAGCAGACGAGATCGGTGTCGGCATATTTGACGATTTCGGCGGCAACTGCTTCCATGTCCCCGGCCACCCCGTCGATCGCCGCATTGGCGATGCGGGTGAGTGGCATGGAGGCAAAATCGATGTCTTCATTCTGCGCTTGCCATTCGCTGGCGACCGCCTCGGCGGCAGCCAACGTGGGCAAGACAAGAGCCGCTTTGGCGGGCGTCTTCGCCAGGCGCCCATCGAGCAGCAAGGCGAAACCACCCTCATGTTCACCGACGCCGGCCCTGGTGTAGAAGCGCTTGGGGCGCGCCACCGCATCGCGCGGTGCTCCGGAACCGGGAGGCGAAGTTTTTGCGGGGTCGTTCGGCATCGCTCTTATTAGCGCGGACGGCCCTTGGTTGAAATGCCGCAGCCACGGTCACGCCAGGCGCAAAAATGATCGAGCGTGCCTATCTGTCAAAGGTTATAGGATCGGAAGCCGAGCCCGCCCAGAGCCGCCGGGGAGCCAAGCAATGAACAAGGAAGCAGACAGGACGGAATTTGCCGCCGAGGCGGACCGGCTGCTTAAGGACGATATACGCCTGCTCGGCCGGATCCTCGGCGATACGGTCCGCGAGCAGGAGGGCCAGGAAGTCTTCGACCTCGTCGAACTGATCCGCCAGACCTCCGTGCGGTTTCATCGCGACGGCGATCAGACCGCCCGCCATCGGCTCGAAGCCATCCTCGAGTCGCTGACGCCGACCCAATCGGTCCAGATCGTGCGCGCCTACAGCTATTTTTCGCATCTGAGCAATATCGCCGAGGACCAGCACCAGATCAGGCGTCTGCGCGCCGACGCGATCGCCGGCGTGCCGGAGCCGCCGGGCACGCTTACTTGCGCGCTTTCGCGCGCCCGCGGGGCCGCCATCAGCCCTGAAAAATTATGCGAATTCTTCGACCACGCTTTCATGGTTCCGGTCTTGACCGCGCATCCGACCGAGGTGCGCCGCAAGAGCACGATGATGCGCGAGATGGCCATCGCGCACTTGCTTGAGAGGCGCGATCGCCAGCAATGGACGCCTCAAGAGGAAGCGGAGATCGAAGACAAAATACGCCGCGCCGTGCTCATCCTCTGGCAGACGAGCCTGCTCAGGCGAACGAAGCTCACCGTCCGCGACGAAGTTTTGAACGGGCTCTCCTATTACGACTATACGTTCCTCGAAGAGGTGCCGCGGCTTTATCGGCAGATCGAGCGTCAATTGCGCGCCTATGCGCCCTCGACCGCCGAGGCCCATGTCGCCTCGTTCCTGCGGCTCGGCAGCTGGATCGGCGGAGATCGCGACGGCAATCCTTACGTCGATGCCGAGGTCCTGCACGAAACCGTGCGCATGCAGGGAACGCGCATTCTGTCGCATTATCTCGATGAACTGACCTATCTCAGCGCCGAGTTTTCGATGAGCGCGGAGGTCGTCGAGGTGTCCGACGAACTGCGCGAACTCGCGGCGAGCTCTCCGGATGCCTCGCCGCAGCGGATGGCGGAACCCTATCGGCGCGCGATCGCGGCGATACGCGGCCGGATCGTCGCCACTTTGCGCGCCATCGACGATCAACATCCGATCAAATCGCGCTATGTCCCGATGCACCCCTATCGCAACGCGGCCGAGTTCAGGCGGGATCTGTACATCGTCGATCAGTCGCTCAGGGCGCATGGTTCGTATCTTCTGACACGCGGAAGGCTGCACGGCCTGCGGCGCGCCGCCGACTGCTTCGGGTTTCATCTCGCATCGGTGGATCTGCGGCAGAATTCCGACGTGCACGAGCGCACGATCGCCGAGCTTTTCGAGGCGGCGGCCCCGGGGACCAATTACGTCTCCCGCAGCGAGGAGGAGCGCGTCGATCTCCTCGTCAAAGAACTGAACACGGTGCGCACGCTCGCCTCGCCGTTCTTCTCCTACTCGGACGAGACGCGCAAGGAGCTCGCGGTGTTTCGCGCCGCCGTCGAAGCGCGCGCCACCTACGGCGCCGAGGTCATCCGGACGAGCATCATCTCCCAATCGCAGTCCGTGTCCGATCTCCTCGAACTCTCCGTGCTCTTGAAGGAAGTCGGCCTAATTATGGCCGACGGAAAGAGCGAGATCGACATCGTGCCGCTGTTCGAGACGATCGCCGATCTGCGCCAATGCGCGGCGGTGATCGAAAAGGCGTTCTCGCTCCCCGCCTATCGCCGCCTCGTCGAAAGCCGCGGCAACGTGCAGGAGATCATGCTCGGCTACTCGGACAGCAACAAGGACGGCGGTTTCATCACCTCCGGCTGGGAGCTTTACAAGGCCGAGATCGGTCTCATCGAGACGTTCCGGCGCCATGGCGTCAAACTGCGTCTCTTCCACGGCCGCGGCGGCTCGGTCGGGCGCGGCGGCGGCCCGGCTTATGAGGCGATCCTCGCTCAGCCGAGCGGCGCCGTCGGCGGCCAGATCCGCGTCACCGAGCAAGGCGAAATCATCTCGAGCAAATATGCGAACCCCGAGGTCGGGCGTCGCAACCTCGAGACCTTCGTCGCGGCGACCCTCGAAGCCTCGCTGCTGATGCCCGAGCAGCACGCGCCGCGGCTCGAATATCTCTCGACGATGGAGGAACTCTCGAGCTTCGCGTTCAAGGCCTATCGGGCGCTCGTCTACGACACGCCCGAGTTCGAGAAATATTTCTGGGCCTCGACCGTGATCACCGAGATCGCGACGCTCAACATCGGCAGCCGGCCGGCCTCCCGCACCAAGACGCGGAAGATCCAACATCTGCGCGCCATACCCTGGGTTTTCTCCTGGGCGCAATGCCGGCTCATGCTGCCTGGCTGGTTCGGATTTGGCTCGGCCTTCAAGGCCTGGATGGCCGAACATCAGGGCAGCGGCCTCGCCTTCCTCCAGGACATGTATCGCGAATGGGGCTTCTTCCGCATGCTGCTCTCCAACATGGAAATGGTGCTGGCGAAGAGCAACATCGGGATTGCATCGCGTTACGCCGAACTCGTGCCGGACAAGGCGGTGCGGGACAAGATCTTCGAGGCCATTCGGGCCGAATGGGCGGATTCGATCGCGGCCCTCCTCGCCATCACCAAGCAGACCGAATTGCTGCAGGACAATCCCACGCTCGATCGTTCGCTTCGGATGCGCGTGCCCTATCTCGATCCGCTGAACCATGTCCAGGTCGAGCTTCTGAAGTTGCATCGCGCCGCCGACAGCGAGGACGAGGCGATCCTGCGCGCCGTGCAGATCACCATCAACGGCATTTCCGCGGGGCTGCGCAATAGCGGGTAAGGGCGTTACCCCCTCTCCCCATGAGCGTAAGCGAATGGGGAGAGGGTTGGGGTGAGGGGCGAGGAGATTGGCCGCGACGATGGCAAATCACCTGGCCCCTCACCCTACCCTCTCCCCGCAAGCGGGGAGAGGGTTCATCCCGCGCTTCCTCGTTCGGTTCAACGTGCAGCGGCCCAACTGTCAACGCATGAGGAAGGTGATCATGCCTGTTGAGACCGCTTTGTCGGGGTATGAACTTCTGCACGATGCGCGCCTCAACAAGGGCACAGCCTTCACCGAGGCCGAGCGCCGCGCGCTTGGGCTCGAAGGCCTGCTGCCTCCGCGCGTGAGCACCCTCGAATTGCAGGTAGCGCGCACGCATGAGGAACTCGCGAACCTCGACAATGATTTGCAAAAATACCTGCTGCTGTCTGATCTCCAGGCGCGTAACGAGACTCTTTTCTACGCGGTTTTGATGTCCGATCCGGCAAAGTTCATTCCGTTGGTCTATACGCCTACGGTCGGCGAAGCATGCCAGAAATTCGATCACATCTTCCGCGCGACGCGCGGCGTTTATCTCCCGATCACTTCGCGCGGCCGCCTCAAGAGCCTGCTGGCCAATTGGCCACAACAGGATGTGCGCTTCATCGTCGTCACCGACGGCGAGCGAATTCTCGGTCTCGGCGACCAGGGTGTCGGTGGCATGGGAATTCCGATCGGCAAACTCGCGCTCTATACCGCCTGCGCGGGCGTGCCGCCGCAATATTCCCTGCCGGTCATGCTGGATGTGGGCACCAACAATCATGAACTACTTGAAGACCCGCTCTACCTCGGCCTGCAACAGAATCGTGTGCGCGGAGAGGAATACAGCGCCTTCATTGACGAATTTGTTGAGGCCGTGCAGGCGCTTTATCCGAAATGCTGCATCCAATGGGAAGATTTTGCGAACATAAACGCTGTGCCCATTTTGGCGCGCTATCGCGACAAAATCTGCACCTATAATGACGACATTCAGGGCACCGCCGGCGTGGCGCTCGCCGGCATCTTTGCGACGTTGCGAATTTCAGGGCAGAAGCTCGCCGATCAACGTTTCCTTTTTCTCGGGGGCGGATCAGCGGCAACCGGCATCGCGGAGCTTATCAGCGAGGCCATGGCGCTTGAGGGATTGAGCATCGACGAGGCACGCGCGCGCAACGCGCTGTTCGACATCAATGGTCTCTTGGTGAATCGCGCGCCGATCTCGCGGACTTCCAAAGGCCATTTGCGCAAGACCATGCCCCAATCTCGAAATTCGTCGATGCGGTGAAGGCGTTGAAGCCGACCGGCATTATCGGCGTCAGCACCGTGCCGAAGCTGTTCAATCAGCAGGTCATTGAAGCAATGGCGGAGATTAATGATCGCCCGATCATCTTCCCTTATTCGAACCCAACCTCGCGCTCGGAGTGTACGGCGGAGGAGGCCTATCGCTGGTCTCATGGCCGTGCCATCTTCGCGAGCGGAAGCCCCTTCCCGCCTGTCGAGATCGATGGACATAAGTTCGTGCCCGGCCAGGGCAACAACGTCTACATCTTCCCGGCCATGGGCATGGCGGTCTTCGCGACGAAGGCGACGCGCGTGAAGGAAGAGATGTTCATCGTCGCGGCGAAGGCTATCGCCGAGCAGGTCACGGACCAGAACCTCGCCATCGGCCTGATCTATCCGCCACAGGCCAAAATTTTCGAGGCCTCTCTGCATGTCGCCACGCGCGTCGCCGGATATATCTTCGACAAGAATCTTGCTCGGGTGCCGCGGCCTAAAGATATCGGCGCGCATATCCGTGAAACGGCCTATCGACCGACTTACCGCGCCGAGTGATTCGTAAACTACGTCGCGCGACCGATCATTCCGGCGCATCCTCGATCGGATCGTCGCGCTTCACGTCGAAGCCGAACAGGTCGAAGCTCTTCTTCATATGCGGCGGCAGCGGCGCGGTGACGTCGAGCGTGCCGCCGCGCGGATGCGGCAGGATGAGCCGCCGCGCCAGCAGATGCAGCTTGCGTTCGACGCCCTCAGGGATTTGCCGCGCGGGGTCTTGCCGGCTGCGCTCCTTGGCGTTCCCGCCATATTTCGGATCGCCGATGATCGGGTGACCGATCGCCTCGGCATGGGCGCGCAATTGATGCGTGCGTCCGGTGATCGGCTTCATCGAGAGCCAAGCGAGCCGGCCCGGGATCTTGTCGACGACGGCGTAATAAGTGACGGAGTGCTGCGCATTCTCGTCGCCGTGCTTGACGATCTGCATCTTCTCCAAATCGCCGCGCCCGGCTGCGCGATCTCGCGACCGCTCCATGCCTTCGCCCTTGGCGAGGAACAGCGAGATCCGGCCCTGCGCCGGTTTCGGCACGCCCTCGACCAGCGCCCAGTAGATTTTCTGCGCCCGGCGCGAGCGGAAGATCTCGCCGAGCTCGGCGGCGATCCGGCGCGATTTGGCGACCAGCAGAACACCCGCCGTGTCGCGGTCGAGCCGATGCACGAGCACCGGCCTCTCGCCGCGCGCATCGGCGAGCGACGCAAGCATGCCGTCGATATGGCGCGTGGTGCCCGAGCCGCCTTGCACCGCGAGGCCATGGGGCTTGTTGAGGACCATGAGATCCTCATCCTCGTAGAGGATCATGGCGCGCAGCGCGCGGCGATCTTCTTCGGAGACGGCAGGTTTCGGCGCCGGCGGCGCGATCTTCACCGGCGGCACGCGAATCTTCTGCCCGGCCGCAAGCCGTGTGGCGGTCGTCGCACGCGCACCGTCGACGCGCACCTGCCCGGTGCGCACGATCTTGTTCAGATGCGAGAGCGAGAGCGTCGGCAGGCGCCGCTTGAACCAGCGGTCGAGCCGCATGCCGGCCTCGTCTTCGGTCACTGTTAGGGTTTGCACGGTCATGAGGGAGTAAGCCAGATTGTCATTTGCGCGGCGCCGTCATTGCGAGCGAAGCGAAGTCCGCGTTCCTTCTCCCCTTGCGGGAGAAGGTGCCCCGCGAAGCGGGGCGGATGAGGGGCCGCGCGACCCCTCACCCTCTCCCACAAGGTGAGAGGGTTCGCGCACCCACATTCTGGATTGCTTCGTCGCTTCGCTCCTCGCAATGACGTTCGCAGCAAGCAAACGCGCCCTCAAGTCCCCTCCCTCTGCTTCCTGAGCTTCTCCCAATACTCGAGGCGCTTTTTGATCTCGCGCTCGAAGCCGCGATCGACCGGCTCATAGAGAGTATGGCGGCCGAGCTGCTCCGGCCAATAATCCTGGCCCGAGAAGGCATCGGGCGCGTTGTGGTCATAGGCATAGTCGGCGCCGTAGCCTTCGCTCCGCATGAGCTTCGTCGGCGCGTTGAGAATGACCTTCGGCGGCATCAGCGAGCCATGCTCCTTGGCGAGCCGCATCGCCGACCCATAAGCGGTATAGGCGGCGTTGGATTTCGGCGCGGTGGCGACATAGATCAGCGCATTGGCGAGCGCTAGCTCGCCCTCCGGCGAGCCGAGGAAATCGTAAGCATCTTTCGCCGCGTTGGCGACGACGAGCGCCTGCGGATCGGCAAGCCCGATGTCCTCGATCGCCATGCGTACGATCCGCCGCGCGATGAAGAGCGGCGCCTCGCCGGCGTCCAGCATCCGCGCGAGATAATAGAGCGCCGCGTCCGGATCGGAGCCGCGCACGCACTTATGCAGCGCGCTGATCAGGTTGTAATGGCCCTCTTGCGCCTTGTCGTAGATAGGAGCCCGCCGCTGCACGATCTCTGTCAACGCCGCCGTATCGAACTCTTGGCCGGGCGTTGCGGCGCGCCAGACCTCTTCGGCAAGAGTCAGCACGGCGCGGCCATCGCCATCTGCCATGCGCAGCAAGGCCGCGCGGGCCTCGCTGGTCAGCGGCAAGAGATTGCCCTCGAGCGCCTCGGCGCGCTTCAGCAGCTTTTCGAGCGCCGTCTCATCGAGTGCGCGAAAGACCAGAACGCGCGCCCGCGACAGCAGTGCGGCGTTGAGCTCGAAACTCGGATTTTCCGTCGTCGCGCCGATCAGCGTGATGGTGCCGTCTTCCATGACCGGCAGGAAGCTGTCCTGTTGGGTGCGGTTGAAGCGATGGATCTCGTCGACGAAGAGCAGGGTGCCCTGCCCCGTCGCGCGGCGCTTGCGGGCGTCCTCGAAGACCTTCTTGAGATCGGCGACGCCAGAGAAGATCGCCGAGATCTGGATGAAGGCGAGCTTGGTCTCCCGCGCGATGAGCCTTGCGACGGTGGTCTTGCCGGTCCCCGGCGGGCCCCAGAAGATGAGGCTGCCGAATGAGCCTGCGCGCGCCAGCCGCGTGAGCGCCCCATCGGGGCCGAGAAGATGATCCTGGCCGGCGACTTCGTCGAGCCGCTGCGGCCGCAGCCGGTCGGCAAGCGGATGCGGCGCCTGGTCTTCGAGCCGGGCGGCAGCGAAAAGATCTGACATTGCTTCAATTTGGGCTTGCAAGCCCGGGAAATGAAGGGGCAATCCGGCAATCCCGGTGAATAACCCCGCGCTCCCCTCTTGTCGCGAAATGTAGGACATTTATCAATCGGTTAACGTTTCGGTGAGAATTGAATCCAGGGCGTCGGTCGAACGCGGAGGTTTGCGCATGCATGTCGTCGCACTCGTCAACCAGAAAGGCGGATCCGGCAAGAGCACGCTTACCGCCTGCTTGGCGGTCGCCGCGCGGGAGACCGGCGAGCGCGTTTTCCTCATCGACATGGATCCGCAGAAATCGCTGACCAAATGGGGCTACTGGCGACTCGACAAGGATCTGCCCGTCGAGGCCGTGTCCGCGGCGAAGCTCGAGACCGCGCTTGCGACGCTTGCTCAAGGCAACGTGAGCCTCGTGATCATCGATACGCCGGCGACCAACTCTCCCGCCGCCGACGCGGCGATGCGGTGTGCCGATCTCTGCCTCATCCCGGCCCGGCCGACCATGTTCGACATATGGTCGAGCGAAGCGACGCGCGGCAAGTTGAAAACCTTGCGCAAGGAGTACGCGTTCGTTCTCACTCAATGCCCCGCCCTGCAGGAGAGCCAGCGGGTCAGCGACGGAGCCGCCGCTCTCGAAGCGATGGGCGGACTTTTGCGGCCATTGGTCGGCGCTCGCGTCGACTATCAGGAAGCGGCGCGCAAAGGCCTGGGAGTGACCGAGGTCGATTCCGAAGGCAAGGCCGCCGAGGAAATGCGCCAACTCTGGGCGTCGCTGAAGCGCCGGCTCGCGCGCAGCAAATCGCCGGACAAGGCGAGGCAAGCGGCTTAGCCGCGCGAGCGGATGCATCGTCCCTGCTCAATGAGCCGACATGACCCGCTTCCGCCGGCGCTTCTCGCGGCCACCACCCGCTCGGGCGCGGGAAGGCGCGAATTCATTCGTCGCGACTGTAACTCTACGCTTTACAATGTAACGCGTTCGACAGCCAAGATGCCGTCGATGTTGACCTGGAGGACTACCATGGCCACTAGAGATCCTAACCGGCCTCCCATTCATCCCGGCGAGATCCTGCAAGAGGACGTGCTCCGTGGACTCAACATGCCCGTTTCTACGGCGGCTGAGTGCCTTGGCGTCACGCGGCAGTCCCTCCACCGCGTCCTTGCCGGCACCGCCGCTATTTCCCCGGAGATGGCGCTCAGGATTGGCAAGTTCTGCGGCAATGGCGCAGAGATCTGGCTTCGGATGCAAGGGGCCTATGATCTCTGGCACGCCGAGCGCAAGATCCGCTCGGCGCTTGCGGAGATCAAGAAACAACGAGTGCCGGCACCCGTATAACCGCCTGCCGCGCTCAGCCGCCGACCACCGTGGTGATGATCTGATTGCCGCGGCTTATGCTGATCTTCCAGAAATAGCGCTGGCCGAGCGTCGCCTTTTCGAGATCGCGCGTCGTCGTGATCTTGGTGTCATTGACGGTGAGAACCACGTCGCCCTTTTGCAGGTTCAGGGCAGCGGCGCGCGAATCTTCGTCGACGTCGCTCACGACGACGCCCTGCTTGATCTGTTCGACCGAGTACTCCTCCGCCACGGCAGGGGAAAGATTGATGACGGTCGCACCGGCAAAGGGCGAATCGCCGGTGATCTTGATCGGATCGCGCGGCAGTTCCGGCGCCGTCGCGAGCTTGACCGTCAAGGTCAAGGGCTTGCCGTTGCGGACCACCGAAAGTGACTCGGTCGAGCCGATCGGCTTCGTTGCAAACCTGTAGCTGAAGCCTTCCGAATCCTCGACCGGGCGCCCGTCAACGGCGACGATGAGGTCGCCGTGCTGCAGGCCCGCCTCTTCCGCCGGGCTCTTGGGGGTAACATCGGTGACGAGCACGCCCGCTACGCGCTCGAGGCCGAGCGACTCGGCGATTTCCTTCGTGACGCTCTGCAGGCCCGCGCCGAGCCAAGGATGTTTGACCTCTTTGCCGCCACTCTTGGCCGTGGCGACCACGATCTTCACCATATTGGCTGGGATCGCAAAGCCGATCCCGACCGAGCTGCCGGTCTGCGAGACGATGGCCGAATTGATGCCGGCGAGCCGGCCGTTCATATCGACGAGTGCGCCGCCGGAATTGCCGGGATTGATCGCCGCATCGGTCTGGATGAAGAACCCGTAATTGGAAATCCCCTCCTCCGTGCGGGCGAGCGCCGAGACTATTCCCTGGGTCACGGTCTCACCCACTCCGAACGGATCGCCGATCGCCAGCACCAGATCGCCCACCTCGAGCGCATCCGAATCGTCGAACTCCATGAACGGGAAAGGTCCGCTGCCCTTCAGCCGCAGGACCGCGAGGTCGGTGCGCTGATCGCGCAAGACGATGTCCGCCTCGAACTCGCGCCGGTCGGCGAGCGCCACTTTGACGTCCGTCATCCCTTCGACGACGTGATAATTGGTGACGACCAGGCCGCTTGGATCGACGAGCACGCCAGAGCCGAGCGATTGTGCGGTCGGGCCGCCCGGCCGCAACTCCGGGGTGTCGCCGAAGAAGTGCCGAAAGATCGGGTCGTCGAACAGCGAATTGCGCGGCGTCCGGTCGGTGCGCGAGGCATAGACGTTGACGACGGCCGGCGCGGCCTGCTTGACCACGGGAGCGAAGGAGAGGGTGACCTCGGGGCGCGATTGCGGTACGGTCTTTTCCGCCGCCTGCGCGAGGCCCGCCAAGCAGGCGAGCGCCACAAGCGCTGCCAGTGCGCCACGCCGGACGGGCGGATTGGGTTTATACCGGGTCACCCGGGCTTCTCGTTGCGCTCTGCACCTGTAACGATTCAGACGCGCCGTCGATCCATTCTCGGTGTGGCGAAATTGCGGTGCGGTCAAGCCAGTCATCGGCCGATGCGGCCCAAATGCGTATCGGCGAAGGCCCTCGCATATTTGAGGCCGTAGCCCAAGGCCCGGTCGAAGCCGACATGGGCCAACCAAATCAGCGCGATATGCTCGGAAATCGGCGAGCCGAGCCAGGCGCCGAGCACGAGCAAGCCGAGCGGCCCGAGGGTCGCGTGGGCCGCGTTATAGGCAATGGCGCCGGCGCGCGGCGAAAAGAGATAGGCGAAAAAGCTGAGATCGGGCGCGAGGAACAGGACCGCGAAGAGAATCCACGAGCCGCCGAGCCGCCCATAGAAAAAGGCGGCGCCAAGCAAAAGCGCCACCCCCTCGAGCCGCAGGATCAGCCTTGGTGCGCCGGCGACCGCGCCGCCGGCACTCACTCGGTTTCGGTCGCCGGCGCGGTCGGCCCGGAATCCTTGCCCTTGGCCTCCACGTCGCGGTCGACGAATTCGATCACGCCCATGGGAGCATCGTCGCCCTGGCGGAACCCGGCCTTGAGCACGCGTGTATAGCCGCCGTTGCGCGTCTTGTAACGCGGGCCGAGCACGTCGAAGAGCTTTTTCACGAGGTCGGCGTCCTTGACCTGCGCGATCGCCTGGCGGCGGGCATGCAGATCGGCGCGCTTGCCGAGCGTCACGAGCTTTTCGACGACGGAACGCAGATCCTTGGCCTTCGGCAAGGTCGTCATGATCTGCTCGTGCTTGATGAGCGCCTGCGCAAGATTGGCGAACATCGCCTTGCGATGTTCGTGCGTGCGGTTGAAGCGGCGCTTGGCGCGACCGTGATACATGGCCCTCTCCTTATCGGCCGCCGTGCCAAGGAACGGCCGTCTTTTTCATCCCTCCCCATTTTGGGGAGGGTGTCTCGCGCAGCGAGACGGGTGGGGATGAACCCATCCGGCGCTGCGCGCCACCTTCCCCTTACAGGGGAAGGAATTCTCAATAATGTTCTTCGAAGCGCTTGGCGAGCTCGTCGATGTTTTCCGGCGGCCAGCCGGTGACCTCCATGCCGAGATGGAGGCCCATCTGGGCGAGCACTTCCTTGATCTCGTTCAGCGACTTGCGGCCGAAGTTCGGGGTCCGCAGCATCTCGGCCTCGGTCTTCTGGATCAGGTCGCCGATGTAGATGATGTTGTCGTTCTTCAGGCAATTGGCCGAGCGCACGGAAAGCTCGAGTTCATCGACCTTCTTGAGCAAGGCGGGATTGAAGGCGAGTTCGGGGATGGACGGCGCGACTTCCTCGCGGCGCGGCTCTTCGAAATTGACGAAGACGTTGAGCTGATCTTGAAGGATGCGGGCCGCATACGCAACCGCATCCTCGGGCGTGATCGCGCCATTGGTCTCGACCTGCATCGTGAGCTTGTCGTAATCGAGGATCTGGCCTTCGCGCGTGTTCTCGACCCGGTAGCTGACCTTGCGGACCGGCGAATAAAGGCTGTCGATCGGGATCATGCCGATCGGCGCATCCTCGCTGCGGTTGCGCTCGGCCGTCACATAGCCCTTGCCGGTGTTGACGGTGAATTCCATGCGGATCTCGGCGCCCTCGTCGAGGGTGCAGATGACGAGATGGGGGTTTAGGACCTGCACGTCGCCGACGGTCGAGATGTCGGAGGCCGTCACCTTGCCGGGGCCTTGCTTCTTCAGCACCATGCGCTTCGGCCCATCGCTCTGCATCCTGATGGCGATGTCCTTGATGTTGAGCACGATGTCGGTCACGTCCTCGCGTACGCCGGGGATCGACGAGAATTCATGCAGCACACCGTCGATATGCACCGAGGTGATCGCGGCGCCCTGCAGCGAGGACAAGAGAACCCGGCGCAGCGAATTGCCGAGAGTCACGCCGAAACCGCGCTCCAGCGGCTCCGCCACGACGGTGGCGACCCGCTTGGGGTCATCGCCGGCGGCGACTTCGAGCTTGTTCGGCTTGATGAGCTCCTGCCAGTTTTTCTGAATCACGAGAGCGTCCTTCATTCGAGCACGAGACTTCTTGGACGTCCTATAAAAACGTCAGGGAGTTCTCGCCTGTTGATCATCTGTGTCAAACGCGCCGCCTTTTGCGTGGCCGGCAGCCGTTGTGCGGGATCGGCGTCACGTCGCGGATCGAGGTCACCGTGAAGCCCGCGGCCTGCAAGGCGCGCAGCGCCGATTCCCGCCCGGAACCGGGCCCGGAGACTTCGACTTCGAGCGTGCGCATGCCGTGTTCGGCGGCTTTGCGCGCCGCGTCCTCTGCCGCCATCTGAGCGGCATAGGGCGTCGACTTGCGCGAGCCTTTGAAGCCCATGGTCCCCGCCGATGACCAGGAAATCGTGTTGCCCTGCGCATCGCTGATGGTGATCATCGTATTGTTGAACGTGGAATTCACATGCGCCACGCCGGACACGATGTTCTTGCGCTCACGCCGGCGCACGCGGGTCGCTTCTTTCACCATTGATTCGTCCTTCCAACGCGCCCGTAATGCCAGGCGCTCGGGCTTCTCTTGCGAGGGCTCGCGCCCTCTTACTTCTTCTTGCCGGCGATCGGCTTCGCCTTGCCTTTACGGGTGCGCGCATTGGTATGGGTGCGCTGGCCCCGCACCGGAAGCTGGCGGCGATGGCGCAAACCGCGATAGCAGCCGAGATCCATCAGCCGCTTGATGTTCATCGCCACTTCGCGGCGCAGGTCGCCCTCGACCTGATAGTCGCGGTCGATCGTTTCGCGGATCTGCAGGACTTCCGAATCGGTCAGCTCGAACACGCGCCGCTCAGGCGGAATATGGACCTTCTCGCAAAGCTCCTGCGCCTTCTTCGGGCCGATCCCGTGAATATATTGAAGGGCAATCACGACGCGCTTGTTGGTCGGTATGTTGACGCCGGCAATACGGGCCACGAATTCTCTCCATCTCGGCCGCACGTCCGGATGCGGCGGAAAAGGGCCGGCGGCCCTTGCGGGTGCCTGAACAATGCAAATCCGGCCCTTATGGGCGATCCCATAGAGGCCCAGACCCGATCATTTCGGCTTGAAACGCCTTACCTAGTCATCCGGCACGCTTCCGTCAACAGCGAATTGCGGCCCATTCAGGGCTTCCCCGACGCCGAATCCCTGGTCCGGCTTGCCCCTGCCGCAGCCGATGGCGCCATTCCGCTGCTCAAGGACGAGGGCTCAACCCCTGAGGCTTTCGGTCGCCCGATCAATCGCCGCCGCAACCGCCTCGATCGGGGCCATGCCGTCGACCGTTTTCAGCCGACCTGCCTGCGCATAATAGGCCGAAACCGGCGCGGTCATCGCCCGATAGGCGTCAAGCCGGGTCTTGAAAGCATCCGGGTTGTCGTCAGCGCGCACGGCGCAGCCTTTGGCGATCGTCTCTTTCGCCCGATGCTCGATTCGGCCGAGCAGCGCCGATTCGTCGACCTTCAGCTCGATCACCCCGTCGAGCTGCATGTTTTTGGTCTTCAGCAGCGCATCGAGAGACCTGGCCTGGTTTACGGTGCGCGGAAATCCATCGAGGATGAAGCCGCGCGCGGCGTCCGGCTGTTCGATCCGTTCGGCGATGATCTTGAGAACGATGTCGTCGGGCACGAGGCTGCCCGCATCCATCAGCGCCTTGGCCTTTAGTCCCACCGGCGTGGCGGCGGCAACCGCGGCGCGCAACATGTCGCCGGTCGATAATTGTGGAATCCCATATTTCTGCATGAGCCGTGCAGATTGCGTGCCTTTTCCCGCGCCGGGCGGTCCGAGCACGATGAACCTCATCGCTTCCTTCCCCGCAATTTGGCTTTTTTCACCAATCCTTCGTATTGGTGCGCCTGCAGGTGGCCGTGGACCTGGGCCACCGTATCCATCATAACGCTGACCACGATCAGAAGCGAGGTGCCGCCGAAATAAAACGGCATGGCGGCGTAGGAAACCAAAAGTTCCGGCAGAAGACAGATCAGCGAGAGATAGAGGGCGCCGAGCACCGTGATCCGCATCAACACCTTGTCGATATATTGCGCGGTGCGCTCGCCCGGCCTGATGCCCGGAATGAAGCCGCTGTGCTTCTTCAGGTTCTCGGCGGTGTCCGTCGGGTTGAAGACGATCGCCGTGTAGAAGAACGCGAAGAACACGATCAGCGCGACATAGAGGATCATGTAGAGCGGGCGGCCGTGACCGAGGTAGAGCGAAATGACCGAGAGGATCCCGGTGCCGCCCCGCTGGGCCGAGAAATTTGCGATCGTCGTCGGCAAGAGCAGAAGCGAAGAGGCAAAGATCGGCGGAATGACACCCGAGGTGTTGAGCTTCAGCGGCAGAAAGGACGTCTGCCCCTCATAGACTCGATTGCCTTGCTGGCGCTTGGGATAGGTGATGACGAGCCGGCGCTGCGCCCGCTCCATGAAGACGATGAAACCGACCACGCAGATCGCCATCGCCAAGACCGTGATGATGAGAAAGGTCGAGAGCTGTCCCTGCCGGCCGAGTTCGAGCGTATGGATGATGGCGGCGGGAAAGGACGCGACGATGCCGGAGAAGATGATCAGCGACGAACCGTTGCCGATGCCGCGCGAGGTGATCTGCTCGCCGAGCCACATCAGGAAAATCGTGCCGCCGCTCAAAGTCAGCGTCGTCGTGAGGCAGAAGAAAAATCCCGGATCGCTGACGACGCCCGCCTGGCCTTGCAGGCCGATGGCGATCCCATAGGCCTGGAAGCCGGCGAGCACCACGGTGAGATAGCGCGTGTATTGATTGAGAACCTTGCGGCCCGCCTCGCCCTCTTTCTTCAGCGCCTCGAGCGTGGGAAAGACGCTGGTCAAGAGCTGGATGATGATCGAAGCGGAAATATAGGGCATGATGTTCAAGGCGAAGATCGCCATGCGCTGCACGGCGCCGCCGGAGAACATGTTGAAGAGTTCGAGCACGCCCTGGCGGTTGCCATTGAAGGTCGCCTCGAAAGCGGCCGGATCGATGCCCGGCAGCGGGATATAGGTGCCGAGCCGGTAGATGATCAGCGCGCCGAGCGTGAACCAGATTCGTTTCTTGAGCTCGTCGGCCTTGGCGAAAGCGGCCCAATTGACGTTAGCTGCAAGTTGTTCAGCGGCCGATACCATGAAATGCTCCGCGCGGCAGGCAATGCGCCGCCAAGGCTCGAGGAATGTTCACCGGCCCCTTGATCCCGCAATCGATCCGCCATCTCGCGATGCTTTTGCCGATTGCGTCTTCGCCTTGAGACATAGCGAATAGGACCGATGTGGTGAACCGGCGGCTCGGATGCAACGGGCGCATCGAAAGCGGGCGCAATGCGGCTCAGGCCTCCGCCGCGGCCGCAGCCATGACCCGAACCGAACCGCCCGCCTTCTCGATCGCCGCGATCGCCGATTTCGAGGCCGCCACCACTTCGAAGCTGAGCCCCGCGGTGATCTCGCCCATGCCGAGAATTTTTACGCCGTCGCGCCGCTTGGTGCAGACGCCGGCGGCGATCAGGGCGTCGATCGTGACCGGCGCTTCGCGCGCCAGCTTGCCGGCATCGACGGCCGCCTGGATGCGACCGAGATTGACCTCGTTATAGTCTTTGGCGAAAGGCGGCGTGAAGCCGCGCTTCGGCAAGCGCCGGTGCAGCGGCATCTGACCGCCTTCGAAGGCTTTGATGGAGACGCCGGAGCGGGCCTTCTGCCCCTTGACGCCGCGTCCGCCGGTCTTGCCTTTGCCCGAGCCGATGCCGCGGCCGACGCGCATGCGCGCTTTCGAAGACCCGGGGTTGTCGGCGATTTCATTGAGTTTCATGGCGCATCCCTCACGCGCTCTCGACGATGCGGACGAGATGCGCGACTTTCGCGATCATGCCGCGGATCGCCGGCGTATCGGGCAAAGCCGCCCGACGGCCGATCTTGTTCAGCCTGAGACCGATGAGCGTCGCCCGCTGAGTGGCGGGGCGCCCGATCGGGCTCTTGATCTGTTCCACCGTGAGGCGCGCTTTGGCTTTGGTCATCATAAAGCCCTCACGCCTCCGCGGCCGGCTCGGCCTCGCCGCCCTGGCGGCGCGCCTGGAGGGTCGAGACTTTCATGCTGCGCCGTGCTGCGACCGCACGCGGCGAATCCTCTTTCAGCAAGGCGTCGAACGTCGCCCTGACCATGTTGTAGGGGTTGGACGAGCCCTGCGACTTCGCCACGACATCATGCATGCCGAGCGTCTCGAAGACGGCGCGCATGGGACCGCCGGCGATGATGCCGGTGCCGGCCGCCGCCGCCCGCAGCACGACACGGCCGGCGCCGTGGCGGCCGGTTACGTCGTGGTGCAGCGTGCGACCCTCGCGCAGAGGCACGCGGATCAAGGCATGTTTCGCCGCTTCCGTCGCCTTGCGGATGGCTTCGGGCACTTCGCGCGCCTTGCCGTGGCCGAAACCCACCCTGCCCTTCTGATCGCCGACGACGACGAGCGCGGCGAAGCCGAAGCGCCGGCCACCCTTCACCACTTTCGCGACGCGATTGATATGGACCAGGCGGTCCACAAATTCGCTGTCGCGCTCTTCCCGGTCGCGGCCGCGGCCGCCGCCTTCACCTTCACGTGCCATCAGTCTCTTCCATCTCTTTCGTCACTTGCGCGGCCCGATCGACCGCTCGCTTCGAACATCAGATCGTCAGCCCCGCCTCGCGCGCGCCCTCGGCCAGCGCCTTGACGCGGCCATGATACATATAGGCGCCCCGGTCCAACACGACCGCCTTGATTCCCGCCTCGATCGCCCGCTCGGCGATCTGCTTGCCGACGAGCCGCTCCGCCTCGACGGTTGCGCCGGTCTTCATGGTTTCGCGATTGGCCGTCTCAAGCGACGAGGCCGAGGCGAGCGTGCGGCCGGCGGCATCGTCGATGATCTGGCAATAGATCTGCTTCGAGGACCGGTGAACCGAAAGGCGCGGCTTGCCATAGGCATGCGCCTTGACCGCGCGCCTGACCCGCGCCTTGCGGCGGGCTCCCGAACTGTGCTTGCCCATTGCGCCTTCGCCTTACTTCTTCTTGCCTTCCTTGCGGAAGATGAACTCGTCCGAATATTTGACGCCCTTGCCCTTATAAGGCTCCGGCGGCCGGAAACCGCGGATCTCGGCGGCAACCTGGCCGACCTGATGCTTGTCTAAGCCGCTGATCGTAATTTCGGTCGGTTTCGGCGTCGCAATCGAGATGCCCTGCGGAATCGGGAAACTCACGTCATGGCTGTAGCCCAGCGACAATTGCAGTTTCTTGCCCGCCACCGCCGCCCTGTAGCCGACGCCGTTGATCTCGAGCTTTTTCTCGAAGCCTTTCGTGACGCCGACGACGAGAGTGTTCACCATCGCGCGGGTCATGCCCCACATGGCGCGCGCCCGTTTCGTCTCGTTGCGCGGCTCGACCTTGATCTGGTTATCGGCGAAACTCACGCTGACCTCGCCCGGTGCGACGAAGCGCAATTCGCCCTTGCCGCCCTTGATGGCGATTGTCTGCCCTTCCACCTTGGCGGTGACGCCGGCGGGTATGGCGACGGGCTTTTTTCCTACGCGAGACATGATCCAATTCCTCGTTATTAGAAGACCTTGCACAGGACTTCGCCGCCGACATGCGCCTCGCGCGCCACATGATCGGCCATGACGCCTTTCGGCGTCGAGACGATGGTGATGCCGAGACCGTTGGCGACCTGCGGCATGTCGGAGATCCCGGCATAGACGCGCCGGCCGGGCTTCGACACGCGCTGAAGCTCGTGGATCACCGGCTCGCCATCGTAATATTTGAGCTCGATCTCGAACTCGGTGCGGCCGTTGCCGTATTCCGTCGTCGAATAGCCGCGGATATAGCCCTCCTGGGCCAAAACGTCGAGCACATGCGCGCGCAGCCGGGAGCCGGGCGTATTCACCTTGCCCTTGCGCCGCATCTGCGCATTGCGGATGCGGCTCAGCATGTCCCCCAAAGGATCGTTCATTGCCATGATCCGCGCCTCCTCACCAGCTCGATTTCACGAGGCCCGGGATCAGACCGCGCGCGCCAAGCTCCCGAACGGCGATGCGCGACATCTTCATCTTGCCGATGAAGCCGCGCGGCCGGCCTGAGATCTCGCAGCGGTTGCGCAGCCGGCCCGGCGCCGAATTGCGCGGCAATTCGGCAAGCTTCAGCCGCGCCGCGAAGCGATCTTCGCTGCTCGCCGTCCTGTCCTCGGCCAGCGCCTTCAACTTCTTGCGGCGGGCGGCATATTGCTTCACCAACTGAGCACGGTGCTTATTCTTCTCGACCGAACTTTTCTTTGCCATAGATCTACCTCTGGTTTCCGCGTTTGAGACGGGATGGCCTCACTGCCGGAACGGAAAGTTGAACGCCCGCAAAAGGGCGCGCGCCTCGTCATCGGACTTGGCGGTGGTGCAAACGACGACGTCGAGCCCGAGAATGCTCTCGGTCTTGTCGTAATCGATCTCCGGAAACACGATATGCTCCTTGATGCCCAAGGCATAATTGCCGCGGCCATCGAAGCTCTTCGGGCTTAGGCCGCGAAAGTCGCGCATCCGCGGCAAGGCGATCGTGACGAGCCGATCGAGGAATTCATACATCCGCGTCTTGCGCAGCGTCACTTTCACGCCGATCGGCATGTTCTCGCGCACCTTGAATGTGGCGATCGCCTTCCTGGCGTGCGTGATGATCGGCTTCTGGCCGGAGATCAGAGCGAGATCGGCGGCGGCGGCCGTCACCTTCTTGGTATCGTTGACCGCCTCGCCGACGCCCATGTTGAGGACGATCTTGTCGATCACCGGCACTTCGAGCGGGTTCTTGTAGCCGAACTCTTTGGTGAGCTGCGGCCGCACGACGTCGACGTAATATTTCTTGAGCCGCGGCACGTAATCCTTCGGCACAACGAAGGATTCAGCAGGCGTCTTACCCGGAGTGCCAGCTTCGCGCGCTTTGGCGGGCGCCTTGGCTTTGCCTTCGGCCTTTGCGGCGCCTTTGGCGGGCGCGCCGCCGTCTTTGCCGGCCGCCTTCGCCTCGGTCTTGGCGCCGCCCTTGTCCTTGGGAGCGGCTTTGCCGGCGTCTTTGGCGCCGCCTTTGTCCTTGGGATCCTTGGCGCCGCCCTTGTCCTTGGGAGCGGCTTTGCCGGCATCCTTGGCGCCGCCCTTGGCTTTGCTGTCAGTCATCGATCAGGTCTCCCGAACGCTTGGCGAACCGGACCTTGCGGCCGTCGTCGAGAATCTTGAAGCCAACCCGCGTCGGCTTGCCGTCCTTGGGATCGGCGAGCGCCAGATTGGACAGATGAATGGTGCCCTCTTTCGAGATGATGCCGCCCTCTTGCTTCGCCGTCTGGCGCTGATGCCGCTTGACGAGATTGACGCCGCGCACCACGGCGCGAGTCTCCTTCGGCAAGACTTGAATGACCTCGCCCAAACGCCCCTTGTCGCGGCCGGCGACGACGACCACCTTATCGCCCTTCTTGATCTTGGCGGCCATCACAGGACCTCCGGCGCAAGGGAGATGATCTTCATGTGGTTCTTGGCGCGCAATTCGCGCGGCACCGGCCCGAAGATGCGGGTGCCGACCGGCTCCGCCTGAGCAGTGATCAGAACCGCCGCGTTGGAATCGAAGCGGATGACGGAGCCGTCGGGGCGCTTGATGTCCTTGGCGGTGCGCACGACCACCGCCTTCATCACGTCGCCCTTCTTCACGCGGCCGCGCGGGATCGCCTCCTTGATCGAGACGACGATCACGTCGCCGACGCCGGCGTACTTTCGCTTCGAACCGCCGAGCACCTTGATGCACATCACGCGGCGCGCGCCAGAATTATCGGCGACGTCGAGATTGGTCTGCATCTGTATCATGGCGTTCAGCCTTTCTTTTCAAACCTGTTCCGCCTTCAGCGGTCGAAGCCCTTGGCCCCTGGACCTCACGTCTTGCATGGCGAGTCCAATCAAGCTCTCGCCTCGACGACGATCCACCGTTTCAACTTCGAGACCGGTCGCGTTTCCTCGATGAACACCGTGTCGCCGACCTTCGACCTATTGTTCTCGTCATGCGCATGGAACTTCTTCGAGCGCCGCACCGTCTTCTTCAACAGCGGGTGCGTGAAACGGCGCTCGACCTTCACGACGACGGTCTTGTCCTGTGTGTCGCTGACGACGACGCCCTGAAGAACTCGCTTCGGCATGCTGATCCAATCCTATTGCTTGGCGCGCCGCTCGGCGGCAATCGTCTTCGCCCGGGCGATGTCGCGCCTTACGATACGCACCCGCGCCGTGTCCTGCAGTTGTCCCGTCGCCCGTTGAAAGCGCAGGTTGAACTGTTCCTTCTTCAGGCTCAGGATTTCCTGTTCGAGTTGGTCCTCGGACATCACCCGGAGATCCGACAAGCGCTGTTTCGTCTTCATCGCGCGCCCCTATTCCACGATACGCTGGACGAAGCGCGACTTGATCGGCAGTTTGGCCGCGGCGAGCGCCAGCGCCTCGCGGGCCACCACGGTCGGCACGCCGTCGAGCTCGAACATGATGCGGCCCGGCGCGACGCGGCAGGCCCAGAATTCCGGCGCGCCCTTGCCCTTGCCCATGCGTACTTCCGTCGGCTTTTTCGACACCGGCACGTCCGGGAAGATACGGATCCACACCCGCCCGGCACGTTTCATGTGGCGCGTCATGGCGCGCCGCGCCGCCTCGATCTGCCGCGCAGTGACGCGATCCGGCTCGAGCGCTTTCAGCCCGTATTGGCCGAAGTGCAGTTCGAAGCCCGCTTTCGAGGCGCCGCGAATCCGGCCCTTAAAGGCCTTGCGGAACTTCGTGCGCTTGGGTTGCAACATGATTCAAACTCTCGAATTCTTCTCAAACTGCCGCATGATCTTATCCGAAAAGTCTGCAACTTTTCGGGATCATGCGAAACCGATCAGGCCGCGTCGCGCTCGCGCCGCCGGCGCTCGCCGCCGCCATGATCCTGCTCGGCCATTTTCTTGTCCTGCGCCATCGGGTCGTGTTCGAGGATCTCGCCCTTGAAGATCCAGACCTTGATGCCGCAGGTGCCATAGGCGGTGTGCGCCGTCGCGGTCCCGTAATCCACGTCGGCGCGCAAGGTGTGCAGCGGCACGCGCCCTTCGCGATACCATTCGAGCCGGGCGATCTCGGCGCCGCCGAGACGGCCCGAACAATTGATCCTGATCCCTTCCGCGCCGAGCCGCATGGCCGATTGCACCGCCCGCTTCATCGCGCGGCGGAAGGCGACGCGGCGTTCGAGCTGCTGGGCGATCGAATCGGCGACCAAGGTCGCATCGATCTCCGGCTTGCGAACTTCGACGATATTGATGACCACCTCGGAATCGGTGAGCTTCGCCACGATCTTGCGGATCTTGTCGATGTCGGCGCCCTTCTTGCCGATCACGACGCCCGGCCGCGCCGAATGGATCGTTACCCGGCATTTCTTGTGCGGCCGCTCGATGATGATCTTCGACACCGCCGCCTGCTTCAAGCTCTTCATCAGGACCTCGCGAATCCTGATGTCCTCGTGAAGCAGCTTGCTGTACTCGCCTTTGTTGGCGTACCAGCGCGAGTCCCAGGTCCGGTTGATGCCGAGGCGAAGGCCGACTGGATTGACTTTCTGTCCCATAGTGCTTCTTCCTCAGGTCCCGGCCGCAGCGGTTTCGATCTCGCGCACGACGATCGTCAGGTTGGCGAATGGCTTTTGGATCCGTCCGGCGCGACCGCGGGCGCGCGGAGAAAACCGTTTCAAGACCAGCGCCTTGCCCACATAGGCTTCCGCTACGACGAGATCGTCGACATCGAGGCTATGATTGTTTTCCGCATTGGCGATCGCGCTCTCCAGCGTCTTCTTCACCTCAACCGCAATGCGCTTGCGGGAGAATTGAAGATCGGCAAGCGCCTTGTCGACCTTCTTGCCGCGGATCAACTGGGCGACGAGGTTCAGTTTCTGCGGGCTCACGCGCAGCATGCGGCAGACCGCCTTGGCCTCGTTGTCGTTCAATATGCGCGGATTTTTATCCTTGCCCATGATCCGCCCTCAAACCCGCTTGGCTTTCTTGTCGCCCGCATGTCCGTGGAACGTGCGGGTCGGCGAGAACTCGCCGAACTTATGGCCGATCATGTCCTCGCTGATCAGAACCGGGATGTGCTTGTGGCCGTTATGGACGCCGAAGGTGAGCCCGACGAATTGCGGCAGGATGGTCGAGCGCCGGCTCCAGATCTTGATGACGTCACTGCGGCCGGACGCGCGCGCCTGATCGGCCTTCTTCAACAGGTAGCCGTCGAGGAACGGGCCCTTCGAGATCGAACGCGCCATCGCTTAAGCCTTCTTGCTCTTGTGACGCGAGGTCACGATGAATTTGTCGGTCGCCTTGTTGGACCGCGTCTTCTTGCCTTTGGTCGGCTTGCCCCAGGGCGTCACCGGATGGCGGCCGCCCGAGGTGCGGCCTTCGCCGCCGCCGTGCGGATGATCGACCGGGTTCATGCTGACGCCGCGATTGTGCGGCCGTTGGCCGAGCCAGCGGCTGCGCCCGGCCTTGCCGATCGAGGCATTCATATGGTCAGGATTGGAGACCGAACCGACGGTGGCGAAACATTGGCCATGTACCAGCCTTTGCTCGCCGGAATTGAGCCGCAAGATCACATAGCCCTGGTCGCGGCCGACGATCTGGGCATAGGTGCCGGCCGCCCGCACCATCGCGGCCCCCTTGCCGATCTTCATCTCGACATTATGGACGATGGTGCCGACCGGCATGTTCGCCATCGGCATCGCATTGCCGGGCTTCACGTCCACCTGCTGGCCCGAGATCACCTCGTCGCCGACCGCGAGGCGCTGCGGCGCGATGATGTACGCCAGTTCGTCGTCGGCATAACGGATGAGCGCGATGAATGACGTGCGGTTCGGGTCATATTCGATCCGTTCCACCTTTGCCGGCACATCCACTTTCCGCCGCTTGAAATCGATCACGCGGTAGCTCTGCTTATGGCCGCCGCCGCGAAAGCGGACGGTGATGCGGCCCAGATTGTTCCGCCCGCCGCTCGACGACTTGCCTTCGGTCAAGTGCTTGACCGGCTTGCCTTTGTAGAGCTCCGTGCGATCGACGATCACCAATTGGCGAAGGCCTGGGGTGACCGGCTTGAATGTCTTCAGTGCCATGACTTCCTCAGCAATCCTCGCTCAGAGCCCGGTGGTGACGTCGATGCTGTGCCCTTCGGCAAGCGTCACGACGGCCTTCTTGACGTCCGACTGGACGCCCCGCACGCCCTTGAAAACCTTCTTCTTGCCCTTGCGCACGAGCGTGTTCACGGCCTCGACCTTGACGTCGAAAAGCCGTTCGACCGCGGCTTTGATCTGCGGCTTCGTCGCGTTCTTGCGGACCTCGAAGATCACCTTGTTCTGTTCCGACGCGGAGGTCGCCTTCTCGGTGATGATCGGAGCGATGATCAAATCATAGTGGCGCGCGTCGGCGAATTTATTCGGCGGGCTCATGTGAATCGTGCCTCCAGCGCGTTGATGGCCGCCTTGGTGAGAACGAGCTTCTCGCGGCGCAGGATGTCGTAGACATTAATGCCCTGGACCGGCAGCACATCCACTTTCGGAATGCTCCGCGCGGCCCGGCTGAAATTGGCCTGCAGCGCGGCACCGTCGATGATGAGTGCATTCGTCAGGCCAAGCTTGGCGAAATCCGCCTTCAGGCCCTTGGTCTTGGATTGATCGATCTCCGCATTGGCCCAGACGATGATCCCGCCGTCCCTGGCCTTGGCCGAGAGCGCATGTTTGAGCGCCAGCGCGCGGACCTTCTTCGGCAGATCATGGGCGTGGGAGCGCACCACCGGGCCGAAGGTGCGGCCGCCGCCGCGGAATTGCGGCACGCGCGCCGAACCGTGGCGGGCATTGCCGGTCCCCTTCTGCCGGTACATTTTCTTGCCGGTGCGGGCGATCTCGCCGCGGTCTTTGACCTTGTGCGTGCCGGCGCGACGCTTGGCGAGCTGATAGCGCACCATCCGCGCGAGAATGTCGGGCCGCGGCTCGAGACCGAAAATCGCGTCGCTGAGTTCGATCGAGCCGGCGTTCGTGCCGTCGAGGGAGGTGATGTCGATCTTCACGGCACGGCTCCTTCCCCCGTTTCCGCCGTCGCGGCCGGGCCGGATTCGCCGTTCGCCTCGCTCGCCAGACGATATTTGCCCGGCTGCGGCGCCTCTTTCGGCAAGGCCTTCTTCACCGCGTCGCGGACATAGATGAAGCCACCGCGCGTGCCGGGGACGGCGCCTTCGACCAGGATCAGGCCGCGATCGACGTCGAGCTGGACGACGCGCAGATTGAGCGTGGTGACCCGCTCGACGCCCATGTGGCCGGCCATCTTCTTGTTCTTGAATACCTTGCCGGGGTCCTGCCGGCCGCCGGTCGAGCCGTGCGAGCGATGCGAGATCGACACGCCGTGGCTGGCGCGCAGACCGCCGAAATTCCACCGTTTCATCGCTCCGGCGAAGCCCTTGCCGGTGCTCGTTCCGGTCACGTCGACGAACTGGCCGACGACGAAATGATCCGCGGTGATCTCGGCGCCGACCGGCAGAAGCCCCGCCTCCTCCACGCGGAATTCCGCGAGCTGCAGCTTCGGCTCGACCTTGGCGACGGCGAACCGGCCGCGCTCGGCGTTCGACACGTTCTTCACTTTCGCGCGCCCCATGCCAAGCTGCACGGCCGTATAGCCGTTCAACTCCTTGGTCCTCTGCGCGACGACCTGACAGCCGTCGAGCTTCAGGACCGTGACCGGCACATGTTCGCCGGCCTCCGTGAAGACGCGGGTCATGCCGAGCTTTTGTGCGATGACGCCTGACCGCATGGCTTAAGTCCTAAAGCTTGATTTCGACGTCGACGCCGGCGGCGAGGTCGAGCTTCATCAGAGCATCGACCGTCTGCGGTGTCGGATCGACAATGTCGAGAACGCGCTTATGCGTTCTGATCTCGAATTGCTCGCGCGACTTCTTGTCGACATGCGGCGAGCGATTGACCGTGAATTTCTCGATTTTGGTGGGCAGCGGGATCGGGCCGCGCACCTGCGCACCGGTCCGCTTCGCCGTCGACACGATCTCCTTCGTCGACGAATCGAGGATCCGATGGTCGAAGGCCTTGAGGCGAATGCGGATGTTCTGACCGTTCATGATCTCGTTCCCTACCGTCCGGACCGGGTTGAGCCCGGCCCGAACGAATTGCCGATCCTATTCGGTGATCGAAGCGACGACGCCGGCACCGACGGTGCGGCCGCCTTCGCGGATTGCGAAACGCAGCTTCTCTTCCATCGCGATCGGCACGATCAATTCGACGTCCATCGTGACGTTGTCGCCCGGCATCACCATTTCGGTGCCTTGCGGAAGCGTCACGACGCCGGTCACGTCCGTCGTCCGGAAATAGAATTGCGGCCGGTAATTGGTGAAGAATGGCGTGTGCCGGCCGCCCTCGTCCTTGGTCAGGATATAGGCTTCGGCCTTGAACTTCGTGTGCGGTTTCACGGAGCCCGGCTTGCATAGGACCTGGCCGCGCTCGACGTCCTCGCGCTTCGTGCCGCGCAAGAGAGCGCCGATGTTGTCGCCCGCCTGGCCTTGATCGAGGAGCTTGCGGAACATTTCGACGCCGGTGACCACTGTCTTCACCGTCGGCCGCAGACCGACGATCTCGACCTCCTCGCCAACCTTGATGACGCCGCGCTCGACGCGCCCGGTCACCACCGTGCCGCGGCCGGAGATCGAGAACACGTCTTCGACCGGCATCAGGAAGGGCTGATCGATCGGACGCTCCGGCTGTGGAATGTAATCGTCGACGGATTGCATCAGCCTCAGCACCGCGTCATGCCCGATCTCCGGGTTGCGATTTTCGAGCGCGCAGAGCGCCGAGCCCTGGGTGATCGGAATCTCGTCGCCGGGAAACTCGTATTTCGAAAGAAGCTCGCGCACTTCGAGCTCGACGAGTTCCAGCAGCTCGGGGTCGTCGACCATGTCGACCTTGTTCAGGAACACGACGAGCGCCGGCACGCCGACCTGGCGGGCGAGCAGGATATGTTCGCGCGTCTGCGGCATGGGACCATCGGCGGCGGAGACGACGAGGATCGCCCCGTCCATCTGCGCCGCGCCGGTGATCATGTTCTTCACGTAATCCGCATGGCCGGGACAATCGACATGCGCATAGTGCCGCTTCTTCGTCTCGTATTCGACATGCGCCGTCGAGATCGTGATCCCGCGCGCCTTCTCTTCCGGCGCCTTGTCGATCTGATCATAGGCGGTGTAGGTCGCGCCTCCCGTCTCCGCCAGAACCTTGGTGATCGCGGCCGTCAACGACGTCTTGCCATGATCGACGTGACCGATCGTGCCGATGTTACAGTGCGGCTTGGTCCGCGCAAATTTTTCCTTGGCCATGACTCGGCTCCTTCAAACCCTGCTTAGGCGTATTTCGCTTGTACCTTGGCGGCTTCGCCAGCCGGCACCTGTTCGTAGTGATCGAATTGCATCGTGTAGTTGGCGCGGCCCTGGCTCATGGACCGCAGCTGGTTGACGTAGCCGAACATGTTGGCGAGCGGCACCATCGCATTGATGACGACCGCATTGCCGCGCATGTCCTGCCCTTGCACATGCCCGCGCCGGCCGAGCAGATCGCCCATGACGGCGCCGGTGTAATCTTCCGGCGTCGTCACCTCGACCTTCATGATCGGCTCGAGCAGAACCGAATTACCGTCCCGCAGCGCCCTGCGAGAGGCGGCGCGGGCGCAGAGCTCGAAGGCGAGAACCGAAGAATCCACGTCGTGGTAGGCGCCGTCGATCAAGGTTGCCTTGACGTCGACGACCGGAAAGCCGGCCAGCACGCCGGAGGTCATGGCGCTGCTTACGCCCTTTTCGACGCCCGGAATATATTCTTTCGGTATAGCGCCGCCGACGATCTTCGATTCGAAGACGTTGCCGGCGCCCGGGGTATTTGGTTCGAACACGATCGTGGCCTTGGCAAATTGTCCGGCACCGCCGGTCTGCTTCTTATGCGTTTCGTCGATCTCGACGCGCTTCGTCGATTTCTCGCGATAGGCGACCTGCGGGGCGCCGATGTTCGCGTCGACCTTGTAGGTGCGCTTCAGGATGTCGACCTTGATGTCGAGATGCAGTTCGCCCATACCCTTCAAGATGGTCTGGCCGGATTCCTGATCGGTCGAGACCCGGAAGGACGGATCTTCGGCCGCGAGCTTCGAAAGTGCCACTCCGAGCTTTTCCTGATCGGCCTTGGATTTCGGCTCGATCGCGATCTCGATGACCGGATCGGGGAAATCCATCCGCTCCAGAATGACCGGCTTGTGCATGTCGCAGAGCGTGTCGCCGGTACGCGTGTCCTTGAGACCGGCGAGCGCGATGATGTCGCCGGCATAGGCTTCCTTGATGTCCTCGCGGTTGTTGGCATGCATCAGCAGCATGCGGCCGATCCGCTCGCGCCTTCCCTTCGTCGAATTGAGGACCGTGGTTCCCGATTCGATATGGCCCGAATAGACGCGCGCGAAGGTGAGCGAGCCGACGAAAGGGTCGTCCATGATCTTGAAGGCGAGCGTGGAGAAGGGTTCGTCGTCGCTCGCATGGCGCACCACTTCGGCGCCGGTGTCGGGATCGACGCCCCTGATCGCCTCGCGATCGATCGGCGAGGGGAGATAATCGACGACCGCATCGAGCAAGGGCTGCACGCCCTTGTTCTTGAACGCCGAACCGCACAGGATCGGGATGAAGATGATGGTCCTGACCGCCTTGCGGATCAGCCTTTTCAGGGTCGCCTCATCCGGCTCGACGCCGTCGAGATAGGCGCTCATGACCTCATCATCGAGTTCGACCGCCGCTTCGATCAGATCGTGGCGATAATTTTCCGCCTGCTCCCGCAAGCCCGCGGGAATCTCTTCGTCGTGATATTTGGCGCCGAGCGCCTCGTCCTCCCAGACGACGGCCTTCATCCGTATGAGATCGATCACTCCCTTGAAATCGCTTTCCGACCCGAGCGGCAACTGGATGCAGACCGGACGGCCGCCGACCTTGTTCTTAATGTCATCGACGCAGCGGAAGAAATCGGCGCCGATCTTGTCCATCTTATTGACGAAGACGATGCGCGGCACGTTGTACTTGTCGGCCTGGCGCCACACCGTCTCGGTCTGCGGCTCGACGCCTTGATTGCCGTCGAGCACGCAGACGGCGCCGTCGAGGACGCGCAGCGAGCGCTCCACTTCGATCGTGAAATCGACATGGCCGGGCGTGTCGATGATGTTCAGGCGCTTGCCGTTCCAGAACGTCGTCGTCGCGGCGGAGGTGATCGTGATGCCGCGCTCCTGCTCCTGCTCCATCCAGTCCATGGTGGCCGCGCCCTCGTGGACTTCGCCCATCTTATGCGACTTGCCGGAATAGAACAGGATGCGCTCGGTGGTCGTCGTCTTGCCGGCGTCAATATGCGCCATGATACCGAAGTTTCGGTAATCCTCGATTTTATGGCTGCGCGGCATGGAACAATTCCTTCAAAGGCTTTCTTTCACCAGCGGTAATGCGAGAAGGCGCGGTTGGCCTCCGCCATCCGGTGCGTGTCTTCCCGCTTCTTCACCGCATTGCCGCGATTGTTCGCGGCGTCCATGATCTCCGCCGAAAGCCGGTCGACCATGGTCTTGTCGTTGCGGCCGCGCGCCGCCGTGATGATCCAGCGGATCGCGAGCGCCTGACGACGTTCGGGACGAACCTCGACAGGCACCTGATAGGTGGCGCCGCCGACGCGCCGCGAGCGAACCTCGATGGCAGGCGCGACATTTTCCAGCGCCTGGCGGAAGACCGGCAGCGGTTCCGCCCGCAATTTGCTCTCGATCACGTCGAAAGCGCCATAGACGATCGACTCGGCCATCGACTTCTTGCCGTCGTACATGATCGAATTCATGAACTTGGCAAGGACGACATCGCCGAACTTGGCGTCCGGAATGACTTCCCGTTTCTCGGCCCTGTGGCGGCGCGACATAGCTTCTACTCTCTTGGTCGTCGTGGCCGGGCTTGACCCGGCCATCCAGTAGATCCCTTCAAGCGATCCTCGGGTCTCGCTTTGCTCGCCCGCCCTTCGCTTCGCTTACTTCGGCCGCTTGGCGCCATATTTCGAGCGGCGCTGCTTGCGGTTCTTGACGCCCTGCGTATCGAGCACGCCGCGCAGAATATGATAGCGCACGCCCGGCAGGTCCTTGACGCGGCCGCCGCGGATCATGACGACCGAATGTTCCTGCAGGTTATGGCCCTCGCCGGGAATATAGCCGATGACTTCGAACCCGTTGGTCAGCCGCACCTTGGCGACCTTGCGGAGCGCCGAGTTCGGCTTCTTCGGCGTCGTCGTATAGACGCGCGTGCAGACCCCGCGCTTCTGCGGGCAGGCGGCGAGGTGCCGGGCCTTCTCGCGATAGACCTTCTCCTGCCGCGGCTTGCGGATCAATTGACTGATCGTCGGCATGTTCGCCCTTCGTTGACCCTAACCGTAATCGCCAAGCGCGCGGCTCCAGCTTTGCCTTTTGCCCGCGCGGCCTGACCCACTCCGGCCCGCCAATTGGCAGTGCCGAACACAAACAAATCAGCGCCTTCGGCCCGACGGGGCTTCCGGCGCTGCGACATCGGCAGAGGACCGCGGCCATGCCGAGGTCTTGCCTCTCAGGGTCCGGGGACCCGACTCGATGACGTGTCAGTCGCTGAGACGACAGCGTTTAGGTTCCCTGTATTCAGGACGCGACGTCCCGAACGGTGAAGAACCTACGGCCTGTCGAAGTGCGCGGAACTTAGTCACGGCCTCGGCGCGCGTCAACCCCTTTGGGAGAATTTGGAAGCTCCTCTCCCCGTGAGCACAAGCGAACGGGTAGAGGCTGGGTAAGGGGCGAGGGGATTAGCTGCAACGGTGCTGCAAATCACCCAGCCCCTCACCCTGCCCTCTCCCCGCATGCGGGGAGAGGGCTAGGAAGCTATTTCGAGCCCGGCGCGGCCGGCGGCAATTGCAGCGGCGGCTGCGCCGCCTTGTGCGCCAGGATCATCTCGTCGCGGGTGGCCGCGATCCGGCGCAGCTTCGCCATCGCGGCGCCGGTACCGGCGGGGATCAGCCGGCCGACGATGACGTTCTCCTTCAAGCCCTCGAGCATATCGGTCTTGCCGTTCACCGCCGCCTCGGTCAGCACGCGGGTCGTCTCCTGGAACGAGGCCGCCGAGATGAAGGAGCGCGTCTGCAACGAAGCCTTGGTGATGCCGAGCAGGACCGGCGTGCCGGTCGCCGGCTTCTTGCCCTGCGCCAACACCGCCTCGTTGGCCTCCTCGAGCTCGATCTGATCGACCTGCTCGCCGGCCAGGAAGTCGGTGTCGCCGGGATCGACGATATCGACCTTCTGCAGCATCTGCCGGACGATCACCTCGATATGCTTATCGTTGATGTTGACGCCCTGCAGCCGATAGACTTCCTGGATCTCATTGACGAGATAGGCGGCGAGCTCCTCGACGCCCTTGATCGCCAGGATGTCGTGCGGGGCAGGATTGCCCTCGACGATGTAATCGCCCTTCTCCACGATGTCGCCGTCCTGGAGATGGATGTGCTTGCCCTTCGGGATGAGATATTCGACCGGCTCGGCGCCCTCCTCGTGCGGGATGATCGAAATCCGCGTCTTGTTCTTATAGTCGCGCCCGAATTGCACCGTGCCGGAGATCTCCGCGATGATCGCGTGGTCTTTCGGCCGGCGGGCCTCGAAGAGTTCGGCGACGCGCGGCAGACCGCCGGTGATGTCGCGCGTCTTGGCCGATTCCATCGAGATGCGCGCGATGATATCGCCGGCCCTGATCTTGCTGCCCGGCTCGACATTGAGGATCGCATCGACCGGCAGGCTGTAGCGCGCCTCGCCGCCGCGCGGCAGCTTCAAGATCTTGCCGTCGGGGCCCTTCAGCACGATGGCCGGCTTCAAGGTCGCGGAGCGCTGGTTGAGCCGCCAATCGACGACCATCCGCTTGGCGATGCCGGTCGATTCGTCGACCGTCTCCGACATGGACGCGCCTTCGACGAGATCCTCGAAATCGACGATTCCGTCGACTTCGGTGAGGATCGGCCGCGTATAAGGATCCCATTCGGCAATTCGCTGGCCGCGCCTGATCTTGTCGCCCTCGTCGACCTTGAGGCGCGCGCCATATTGGATGCGGTGCACTGCCCGCTCGACGCCGTCAGGACCTTCGATGACAACCGCGACGTTGCGCGCCATCACCATCAGATCGCCTTCGGAGTTACGGGCGAGATGCCGGTTGCGGATCTTCACCGTCCCGTCGAAGTTCGATTCGATGAAGGACTGGTCGGCGATCTGCGCCGCGCCGCCGATGTGGAAGGTGCGCATGGTGAGCTGCGTGCCCGGTTCGCCGATCGACTGGGCCGCGATGACCCCGACCGCCTCGCCCATGTTGACCGGCGTGCCGCGCGCCAGATCGCGTCCGTAGCAGGTGGCGCAGACGCCGTTCTTCGCCTCGCAGACGAGGACCGAACGGATCTTCACCTCCTGAATGCCGGCGGCGTTGATCTGCTCCATGTGCCATTCTTCGATCATCTCGCCGGCGCGCACGATGATCTCTCCGTCGAGGTTCTTCAGATCTTCCGCGGCGGTGCGCCCGAGTATGCGCGAGGCGAGCGAGGCCACGACCTGGCCCGCGTCGATGATCGCCCGCATGCGGATGCCTCTCTTCGAGCCGCAATCCTGCATGGTGATGATCGAATCCTGCGCGACGTCGACGAGACGGCGCGTGAGATAGCCCGAGTTCGCGGTCTTCAGTGCCGTATCGGCGAGGCCCTTGCGCGCCCCGTGCGTCGAGTTGAAGTACTCAAGGACGGTCAGGCCTTCCTTGAAGTTCGAGATGATCGGGCTCTCGATGATCTCGCCGGACGGCTTGGCCATCAACCCACGCATCGCGGCAAGCTGCTTCATCTGGGTCGGCGAACCGCGCGCCCCCGAATGCGACATCATGTAGATCGAGTTGATCGGCTTGTCGCGGCCGTTCTCGTCCTTCTGCACGGACGAAATGCGCGCCATCATCTCGTCGGCGAGTTTGTCCGAGCATTTCGCCCAGGCGTCGACGACCTTGTTGTACTTCTCGCCCTGGGTGATGAGCCCGTCGTTGTACTGCTGCTCGTATTCCTTGGCCAGCGCGCTCGTCTCCTCGATGATGCGCTGCTTGGTCTCCGGCACGACCATATCGTCCTTGCCGAACGAGATGCCCGCCTTGAAGGCTTCGTGGAAGCCGAGCGCCATGATCTTGTCGCAGAAGATCACCGTCTCCTTCTGCCCGCAATTGCGGTAGACGACGTCGATCATGGTCGAGATTTCCTTCTTCGTCATCAGCTTGTTGACGACGTCGAAGGGGATCTTCTTGTGGTCCGGCACAAGTTGGCCGAGCATCATCCGGCCGGGAGTCGTCTCGAAGATCTTGGACACCCGGTTGTCGTTCTCATCGAAGGTCCAGGCGCGGCCCCTGATCTTGGTGTGAAGGGTCACCGCCTTCGCATTCAAGGCATGTTCGAGTTCGCCCATGTCGGAGAAGGCCATGCCCTGGCCCGGCTCGCCGTCACGCATCAAGGTCGAATAATAGAGGCCGAGGACAATATCCTGGCTCGGCACGATGATCGGCTGTCCATTGGCCGGATGAAGGATATTGTTCGTCGACATCATGAGCACGCGCGCCTCGAGCTGCGCCTCGAGAGACAGCGGCACGTGAACCGCCATCTGATCGCCGTCGAAATCCGCATTGAAGGCGGCGCAGACGAGCGGATGCAGCTGGATCGCCTTGCCCTCGATCAGCTTCGGCTCGAACGCCTGGATGCCGAGCCGATGCAAAGTCGGCGCCCGGTTGAGCATCACCGGGTGCTCGCGGATCACCTCGTCGAGAATGTCCCAGACCTCCGGCTTTTCCTTCTCGACGAGCTTCTTCGCCTGTTTGACCGTCGCCGACAGGCCTTTCGCGTCGAGCCGCGAATAGATGAAGGGCTTGAACAGTTCGAGCGCCATCTTCTTCGGCAGGCCGCATTGATGCAGCTTGAGCTCGGGGCCGACGACGATGACCGAACGGCCGGAATAATCGACGCGCTTGCCGAGCAGGTTCTGGCGGAAGCGCCCCTGCTTGCCTTTCAACATGTCGGCGAGCGACTTCAACGGCCGTTTGTTGGCCCCGGTGATCACCCTCCCGCGGCGGCCGTTGTCGAACAGGGCGTCGACCGCCTCTTGCAGCATGCGCTTCTCGTTGCGGATGATGATGTCGGGCGCGCGCAGCTCGATCAGCCGCTTCAGGCGGTTGTTGCGGTTGATCACGCGCCGGTAGAGATCATTCAGGTCGGAGGTCGCGAAGCGGCCGCCGTCGAGCGGCACCAGCGGGCGCAGATCCGGCGGGATGACCGGAACCTCCGTCAGGATCATCCATTCCGGCTTGTTGCCCGAATGGATGAAGGCCTCGATGATCTTCAGCCGCTTGGCGAGCTTCTTCGGCTTGAGCTCGGTGGTCGATTCGGCGATCTCGACCTTCAGCTGCTCGGCAATCTTGTTGAGATCCATGGCGCGCAGCAGCTCACGAATCGCTTCCGCGCCGATCATCGCGGTGAAGGAATCCTGCCCATACTCGTCTTGCGCGCGCAGATATTCGTCCTCGTTCAGGAGATGACGCTCCTTGA